>Ga0207655_1000100_pt1 | contig 186348 bp, 122 predicted proteins | sample KBSM44metaG_FD_184398 | JGI IMG/M metagenome (GOLD analysis project Ga0207655, IMG submission 184398) | Miscanthus rhizosphere microbial communities from Kellogg Biological Station, Michigan, USA - KBS M4-4 metaG (SPAdes) (version 2) | ecosystem: Host-associated > Plants > Roots > Rhizosphere...
ACATCGTTGGTTTTTACAACAACGAACGGCTGCACTCGAAACTGGGATATTTACCACCGACTGCTTACGAGCGGGCGATGGTGCTGAAATTACCTATCGAGGTGTCCGGGATTAGTTGACCACTACAGTCAATCCCTGATCAGGCGCTGTCCGTCCAGCAGACCCAGGGGTGGGCCTGCCTGCTGCGCGATACTCAGCCTGTGCACCTCGTTACTGGCGACTCATGAACATGCGAGACTCGGTGTTATGGCTGCGACCTCAATGGGAAGAAAAGGAGAGGGACCCTGAGCGTTTTTAATGTGAACGAGGTGGATGTCACGCGGGTCTGTAACGATGGCCTGTGGACCTTCGATTTCATCGCCAAATGACACAGACGCGCGGCGCTGCCTGGCAGCGTTTGCGGGCTTGCGTCCTGGGAAACGGGTAAGCGGTACCCCTAATCAGTCAATAGCGGGAATCAGATCGTGGAGGACATTGTGGAGAATAAAAAGACCAGTGCAGCGCTCGGTCAGCGTTTTGAAGAGTCAGTTTGGGGAAAGGCCAACTGGCTAAATGAACCGGGGCATTATCTCGCCTATTCAGACGATTCGCTCGAGGTGATGACCCATCTTCAGACTGATTTCTGGCGTGAAACCCACTATGGCTTCATACGGGATAGCGGACACTTGCTGGCATTTGAAACCGATGGGGACTTTACTGCACAAGTCAGGGTCAACGCCGATTTCCGTGAGCTTTACGATCAAGCGGGAATGATGGTCAGACTCGATGAAAAGACATGGGTGAAAGCGGGTATAGAATTTAACGATGGGAATCCCATGATCAGCAGCGTCCTGACCCAAGGCAAGTCGGACTGGTCGCCTGCTCTGTTTGTTGGAGACCCCGCCGACTTTTGGCTCCGTGTCACTGTATCTGAAGGTGTGCTGCGCCTGCAGTATTCGACAGATGGACTGAGCTGGCCACTGCTCAGGCTTGCACCGTTTCCACAGGTAAAAAGTTACCAGGTGGGCCCAATGTGTTGCACGCCGGAGCGAGAAGGTTTGAAGGTGAAGTTTTCCGAGTGGTCTTTAACACGTCCTTTGGGTCGAGATCTGCATGATTTGAGCTAGGAAGCAGCTCGCAGGCAGGCACAATCAATGAAGGTGTCGGCTCGGATACGGCCATTCATGATTGACCCTGTCGACCTTGATCCGCCGGCGTCTGCCAGCCGGAACCGGTCCGCAGTTCAGGGGTGTGGCGGCCGGCCGCCACTGCCCTTGACCGCCTTCTCAATGGACTCCAGCCGATTGACATCGGTGTCCCCCTCGAAAATCGTGCGCGAGTTGTCCTTGCGCTGCTGGTGACGCGCAATGATCGCCGAGGGCGAGTTGCTGGTCAGCGAGCGGCGCATTTCCAGATCGGTGAGCAGGTTGGCGATTTCCTGCTGCAGGGCCTCGCGCTCGACGTCGATGGTTTGGGTCGCGAGGTCGTTGGCGGACACATTGGGCTCCTTCTTGCCGGCTAGCAGGGCACGCTGCAGCAACAGGGCTTTCTCCAGAATGCTGGTGACGGCAATTTCCGAGGCCAGGCGCTGGGCCAGAAGCTCCTGGTCGGGCTCATCACGCAGGGCGGTGATGACACCCCGGGTAACGGGCATCGAGTTGCTGCCCGCGGCGTCCAGGTTCTCCAGCGTGGTGGTCTTGCCGCCACTGATCAGTTCCTTCAGCGCCCCAAGCTTGACGTCGTACTCTTCCTGAATCAGCGGCGTCAGGCCTACGCCTGCGGTGGCGGTGCTCTTGGTGCAGCCCTCGCAGGTTTGCTGCTCGTCTTCTCCCAGCACCCGGTTGGCAAATCCAGCCGCCTCATCCGGTGACTTCCAGGTCTTGCACAGCAGGCCGCTGTTGCAACCCTTGGGGTCGATACTGCTGTTATCCGTGGCGTTACGCCCATTGAGCAGGTTGTAGCCGGCCTTGGTCACATCCTTGACCACCTTGATCGGTGCCTGCTGCTTGCCGCCGGATTTTTCCCCGCCCACCCAGGGAACACCGGTGTTGCCGTTGTCCGCCTCGGCCTGGGCGGTGACGGCGACGGCATCCTGGTTCTGGGCCATGGCTTCCTTGAGGGCCTGGCCCTCGGCAAGCGTGTTCCAACTGTTTTGGTTGCCGGTGATGTGGGTCATGCGTTCGGCCATTGCCTGGCAACTGGCCTTGGAACGATCAAAGTCCAACCGGGCCTGCAGAATGCCGTTGGTGAGCAGGTTGTAGAGACCCGGATCGGCCCGCTGGATGATCAGTGCCGGCAGCGAGGCGACGGCCCCGGTCGCACTCTGGATGACATCCCCCATGATGTTCTGAAAGCCATCGGTGAGGCCGTTGAGCTGGTTGTGCAGGGTGGTGTTCAAATCCATTTTTCCGCACATCAGGTTGCTGTTCCAACCGACGCCGACACCGATGCTCTGCATGTCGCCGGCCCCGCCCATGTTCACGGCGCTGCCGCCGCCGATGTGATACAGCACGTCGTCACCAATGGCATTGCCCGAGCTGCCGAAATCTGTCGGCGCTGCCTGCAGCGCAGCACTGAGCAAGGCCGTGACCAGGGCCGTGATCAGGATCAGCCAGGGGCAGAAGGAGAGACGAGAAAGTGATGACAACCGAGTCATGGGAAAGGCTCCATTGCGAGAGGGACAGCGTTATTGACCGCCGGTGCTGCCGAGGAAGGTCTGTCCTTCCTGTTTGCAGCAGCTATAGGGGCGCCAGAGTGACCAGGCGTAGGCGCCATCCGCTGCCTGCTGGTGAGGGCCCGGTTCTGGAAAGGTCGCGCAGGATGCACTGGCCGTCGGTGTCAGTGACTGCCACTTGCCGGTCAGGGCGTCAGACTCGCGTAACTCGCCGGCCGGCCAGTAACCGGGCTTGGCGGCCGCCAGCAGCGGGCGGTAGACATGCACCTGTCCGGGGCGGGTCACGATGTCTCCCGCTCGCTGGGCCATCACGGCCGAGGCCTTGTAGTCGTCAGGCTGGTGCAGGAAACCACTGCGCGGGTAGACGTTGCCCCACAAATTCATCGACACCCGGCTGCCGACTTCGCGCAGGCCCGGGATCAGTGCCTGGGGGAACAGGCTTTCCGGCAGGCCATGGCGCCAGCCGAGCGGGTCCAGGGTACTGAGAAAATGGGGCACATAGGGTGTGCCCGCGCCCTCGCAGGTGTAGCCCGAACCGCTGGCAAATACATTGAACGCCGCAATACCGGGATGGCCGATCACATCGACGTTCTTGAACACCGAGAGACTGTTTTCGTGGGGGCTGTTGAGGGTGCCGCTGCCACCGCCTTGGGCGCCGGAGATCGGCGCACTCAGGGCTTGGACTTCCGTCCAGGGGTTCATGCCCGTCGTCGAGTAGCTGGAGACCACCGCATCCGGTACGTAGTGGCGCACCTTGGCCGAGGTTTTGACGTTGCACCCGAAGTTGGTGCAACGCAGCCAGTAGCACACGCCCACGACCTGGTACTCCAGGCAGTCGGGAGAGGACACCGTGGGAACGATGGCGGCGGTGTTCAGGGCCAGGCTCAGGGTGGAGTAGGGCAGGGCCAATAGTGCAGGCAGCCAGGGCCTGGCACTTCGACGAGAGACGCGTTTCATGGTGAAGATCCGACGTGGAGAAATCTGGATCGTCTGAAAAATACGACCCGGCTACAGCCGGAAAACTGGAACGGGGTCAGTGAGTTTTCGAGGGTCGCTGGGCAGGTCGTTTGGCTCGTCGGGCGCAGACCCCTAGGGTTGCCTGGCGGTTGATGGCTTTTTCGCCCGCTTGATATCGCGTTTGCCTGTCATCTCTACCAGGCGCCGGAAGGTGGGACATTCCAGGTGCGATGGAGCCGGGCAGTCGGCAACATGACGAAGCGTATCGCGCAGCGCCGTCAGTTCGTGGATCTGGCGGTCAATCTCGTCAGCCTTCTGATGTAGCAATGGGCGTGGCAGGTCCGGCTGGCGATCCTTGCCGAACATGCCGGCAATCTCTTCGAGCGAGAAACCTGCTGCTTTGCCCATGGAGATCAGCTTGAGCTGCAAAAGCACCTCGGGCGCAAACTGCCTGCGCAGCCCATGCCGTGTCATCGACGCAATGAGCCCCGTTTCCTCGTAGTAGCGCAGTGCCGAGGGCTTGACGCCACTCTTCGCCGACACCTCTCCAATATCCAGAAGTTTCATGCTTGACCTCAAGCTGACTTGAAGTTGCACACTACGTTCAATCTCAAGTTTTGCAAAGAGGGCAAGGCGATGAAGCAGGCGCAACCGCTCCTATCAGTGAGCACACAAACGGGCATCACCTTCACTCTGGCCCTGTCGATGCTGCTGACGTCGCTGGGTACCAGCATTGCCAACATCGCCCTGCCGACGCTGGCCGAGGCATTCTCGGCGCCCTTCGCCCAGGTGCAATCGGTGGTCGTTGCCTATCTCGCGACCCTGACGATCTCGGTCGTCATCGCCGGGCGGCTGGGGGACCGTCATGGGCTGAAGCCGATGCTCATGGTCGGACTGGCTGTCTTCGGTATTGCCTCGGGACTGTGCAGTGTCGCGCCCAACCTGTGGCTGCTGATCGGTGCGAGGGCACTCCAGGGGATCGGCGCCGCCTTCCTGATGACGCTGGCCATGGCGTTGATGCGCCAGACGGCCAGTGACGCGCGTATGGGGCGCGCCATGGGCCTGCTGGGTACCGTCTCGGCCCTTGGAACAGCGCTCGGTCCCTCGCTGGGTGGGCTGCTGATTGAACTGACAGGATGGCGTGGCATCTTCTGGATCCAGTTCCCGATGGCCTGCATCGCCTTTGTCCTGGCTTTCGTGACGCTGCCGGGCGACACCGGCAAGGGCGTCACCGCTTCGGCAAGCGTGTGGTCGGTGTTGGGCTGGCGTCTGGCGCCTAATCTTGTCGTCAACTTTCTGGTCGCGGCGGTCATGATGACGACGCTGGTGGTTGGCCCTTTCTATCTGGGCTTCGGTCTCGGCCTGAAGGCGGCGCAGGTGGGACTCGTCATGGCGATCGGCCCTGTCATCTCCATCTTCAGCGGTGTGCCCTCGGGGCGTCTCGTCGATGCGTGGGGCAGTGGCCGTGTCCTCGCCATGGGGCTTGCCCTGTTGGCTGCGGGCGCTTGCCTGCTCGCGTTTGCGCCGAACATGATCGGCCTTGCCGGCTACGTGCTGTCTATCGTCGTCCTGACGCCGGGCTACCAGCTCTTCCAGGCGGCCAATAACACCGCCACGCTGGCGGACGTGCCCAAGGACCGGCGCGGTACGGTGTCGGGACTGCTCAGCCTGTCGCGTAATCTCGGCTTGATCACAGGGGCGTCCGTGATGGGCGCTGTCTTCGCGTTCGGTGTCGGTACGCAAGCGTTCGCCCACGCCGATGCTTCGGCGATCGCCGCCGGGATGTGCCTGACCTTTCTGCTGGCTGGCGTGATGATGATCTTCTCGATCGTGATCACATTCGGTCGCGGATCCTGACAATGATCTGATATTCGATTCGGGATGCTAATGGCAAGTCTGTGCGATTGTTCGAGTTGACACGTGGGCTCCATTTCACGTTGCCAGTGTAAATGCGATATTCATCACGAATTTTGAAAATATTTTGTAGGAATAATGCTCTCAAAAAAGGCGGATCTGCATAAATGTAAGAAATAATTTTCCTTAAAATACAATAAATTATCATGTGGTGGCTTTGGGTGTAAGGTGCTACCTACAAATAATAAGTAAAATTCTTAAATAAAAAAGTAACAATTCCACAAATTTTTGTTCCGAAGATCAAAAGTCTGTTGCGCAAGAAGCTTGACATTTTGCTCGGCAAGAAAATATCTTGCGTCTGGCATAAGTAAGTGCGTGATGAGTATTTAGTTAAAACATATACGTCATCAAATGGATGGGGTCGACATGATCGAGCTATTCGAAATAATAGAACAGAAAATATCTTGCGCTTCTCTGGTCTCTAAACCTTTCAGCTTTTTCGAAATTAATGAGCTGATTCCAAGCGGCCTTTACGAAGAGCTGATATCCAATCTTCCCGATATTGGAAGCTATAAGCCACTTTCGCATAGGGAAACTTTACTCAACGGTGTTCCAACTCGATTTGAAATGCCCTTGTCGTTTGAAGATCTTCATCGTGAGGTCACGCAAGCGTTTTGTAATTGTCCGCTTGCAGGGGATCTCTTGGAGGTATTTTGTAGCGATGCATTCGTAGAGGTACTATTAAAGAAGTTTGGTCTCTCGGCAGACTTGATTCCGTATCCACATCTCTATCGAGATCAGGCAGGATTTAAACTCCCTCCTCACACCGATATAGAAGAGAAAGCCATCACTTTTGGTTGGTATTTACCAACGGATACCTCTCATGTCGAATCCGGACTCAAGCTTTATGAACGGGTCAGTGAGGAGTTTGTTAGCTTCAAGAGGATAGATTATGTTCCCAATAAGGCCTTTGCTTTCATGCGCTCGGAAAATAGTTGGCATGGCGCAGAGCATGCACCGAAGTCGCAGTATGATAGGAATAGTTTGTTTGTGACTTGTTATAATAAGAAGTTTTACAGTGATGGGCATCTTTCAGTTCGTGATCCTAATGTTGATCGGAGTGAGATAAATATACTGGGCTCTTTCAGTAAGTAGGTTTTCAATATGAAGCGCCAAGAGATTCTAGCACTAGGTCGTGATGTCTTAACGCTCGAGGCTGAAACGATTATTGATACGTCATTTGGGTTGGGGGAAAGTGGGTTTGCTGAAGCGATCGAGCTAATTTATAAGTGTACAGGCCACGTTATACTTTTGGGGTTGGGGAAAAGTGGGTATGTTGGAAAGAAAGTCGCAGCTACTTTTTCCTCTACAGGTACGCCCAGCTTTTTCCTACACCCTGTTGAAGCACGACATGGTGATATGGGGGTTGTTAAGAAAAATGATTTGGCGATATTGATTTCTTACAGTGGGGAAAGCGAGGAGTTGATATCGCTTGTACCCATTTTTGAAAATCGGCATGTGAAAACTATTTCCATTACCGGAAATTCCGTATCGTCATTGGCTGAAAAAACAAATGTGCATATAGCGTTATCGGTACGCAGAGAGGCTTGTCCTCACAACCTAGCCCCTACGGCAAGCAGCAACGCTACATTGGCGCTGGGAGATGCTTTGGCAATAGTCGTGATGCAGATGCGTGGATTTACAAGGTCTGATTTTCTGAAAAACCACCCAGCCGGGGCATTGGGTCGTCTCTTGATAGCTTCGGAAAGTAACTCACCTGATACTCATTAGCAGATGAAGCCATTAATATGCTGACATTGTCTATGAATGCCACGCTTTCAGTTTTTTTTCTTATTATCGCCGGCTACATTTTCGCTAAGGCTGGATTTATGCAGCGCCGCTTCTCGGAGGTTTTCAGTGACTATGTGTTCTATATTGCTTTGCCTGTGGAAATATTTTTGGCTACATCCAGTTCAGGTCGCACAGGTGCATTGGAGATATCTCACTATTTGCAAAGCTATGCTCTCAGTATTGTTATGCTATGGGGGATTGTTGCGTTAATATATAAATATTTTTTTGCTTTCGGAGTCGCTGAGATTGGATTCAATTTTATTGCTATTGGACAGACAAATACTGCTTTTTTGGCTGCGCCTATATTTATATTGTTGTTTGGTGATTCAAGTCTGGTAGCGCCGATCATCTTTTTTCAATCTGCTATATTGACATCTCTTGCTGTAATGGTTATCGAATATCCTGTGGGGGCATATGTTTCTTTTTCTTTCTCATTAAAAAAGATTTTGCTTAACTCGATTAAGAATCCCTTGATCATCTCCGCCTTAGTGGGTTTCGCTATTTCAAGAGTGACCCCTTCGTTCTATAGTAGTGAAAATTTTTTTACCCATACACTTCAAATGATTGCTCATACGGCCGCGCCTATGGCTCTGCTTGCACTAGGTGCATCCTGTTATGGTGAGCGAATAGGGGAGATGAGTCGCAAGGAGGTTTACGAAATTTTATCTGGTGTCATGATAAAAAGTATTGCTCATCCGATTTTGTCATTCATTATCGGAAAATATGTTTTTCACCTGTCTCCTACCTTGCTTTTGGCTGTCGTCTTGATTTCCGCCATGCCCTCTCCCAAGAATACATTTATTCTTGCAAAATCCTATAATTTTAATGTCCAGAAATTTAATATCATCCTGATAGGATCCACCGGGGTTTCTTTTTTTTCAATCAACTTGATTGCCTTTTTATTCTGACCTTTGCTGAAACGCGGTAGCTTTTCCAACTGTCGCGCCCGTCAACTTCTGTGCCAGCAAGAGCTTTTGCTTCTTGCTAACGCTGGAGATCCATCGAGTATCGCTCAGGGACGCTTGCTAAAGTCGGCGAGCTGGGGCGCAAGAAGCGAAAAGGGGACGCCCATTAGCCGGTCTCGAGTCAAGGTCAAAAGCCACCGCGCCCTGCTGTTTTTAACTGCAGGGTTTACCCTCTAGCAAAACCTGATCGGTTGAACCCGTCGAACCCGTTTTCTCATTTACTGGCTACGACCGAGTCGTGCCTGACACCCATTTGGATCAAGCGGCCGCGATACTGCAAGCGCCGCCTTGGCAGCTAACTGCCCCAGAGAAACGTTGGTGCCGCCAAGATGTCCAAAACGTGTCACAGAACTATGGCTCGTGCAAACGCATGTCCAGTCCCAACGGGCTCACTTGGCAGACGACCCGGTTACAACACACACAGGCGGTGAAAGCCAGCTTCCACTCAGATTTCGTGGTTCACGCCCAGTCCCCTTTGGGTTGACCGGCTTTCACCTTAACTCGTCCTTTAGACGAAGCAGCGCTTGGCATCGAAAGGCTGTTTCTCCTTCAGGATGTGGTAACTAGCCCTTGCCAGCTTGTGGGCCAGCGCTTTGGTGGCGACTACGGCATTGGTTCTGGCTTTCTTTTTTTCGAAAAAGCGTTTTGCGTCATCGCTGAATCGCCGGGCAAAATTGGCCGCTTCGATAAAGGCCCAGATCAAGTAAGCGTTGCCATTCTTGGCGTTACCTTCACCCTTTTTCTTACCGTTGGAGTAATGCGCACTTTTGACGCATCAGGCATAAGAAGCAAAATTCCCAACGCTGGCAAAACGCTCAATATTTCCGGTCTCGAGCATGATGACGGTTGCCAGAACTTCGCCAATCCCCAGCATCGTTTTCAACAGCGAAAACTCCGGACGTAGGGAAATCTCATGCAGCAAACGATCCTCGATAATGTCCACTTGAGACTGTACCGCCTGAATAACGGCAACATTGGTTTTCATCGCCAGAGCGACATTCGTTGGCAGGCCAAGCCTGTCGACGGATGTGGCTGAAAGCGCGTTGACTTCATTGCAGCTCAATCGCTCGCCGAACTGGCGCGACATTATGTTTTCGACAGCCAGGATGTGCTGTGTTCGGCTGCGCACCAACTGGATGCGCTTGCGTGCCAAATCCCGTAGCGCCCGTTCTTGTGGTGGATGGATATAGCCTGTCGGCAGAATGCCAAGACGCAGCAGATGCGCCAGGAAGGCTGCATCATCCTTGTCGTCAGAATGCTTTAAACCATCGTAGCGTTTCATGGCTACTGGATTGGCCAGCCGGACCTCGTAGCCTGCGGCCATGAGGCCATCCACCAGCCAATACCAATTGTAGGTTGATTCGACCACTGCACCGACCAGCTCATTGCGATGAGGTTCGAGCAGATCAAGGATCTTGGCTAACTCATTGGGACAACGTCGACTGAGCAGGACTCGATCCGTTTCGTCGGTAACTACCACCACGCTATTGTTCGAATGCAGGTCTATGCCACAGAATTTCATCACGGCCTCCTCACAGCAAAAAACAATGTTCGCACCTTGAATTTTGCGCCACCTCCGTGAGATGGGGAGGCCGGCTAGATGATTCTCATATTTATTTCCAAACCCACCGATGATGTTTGAAATCAAACCAGTCCGTCCCCCTGGGGCTCTCTTGTAGGGCAGTAGCCCACGGCTACCTTTTACCGACCAGGACCGATTGATCCGACAACATTCGTTGGGTCAGGTCATTAATCACCGCCTTGCCCATTTCCCACAGGTAGCGAGCCCACAACAAAAAGCCGCCCGGACTGGGCGGCTTTCATCAGGCCCGCATCACTACAGCCAAGCCTTGATCCGCGCGCTGACCGCGTCGGTGGAAATGCCGTAACGATCGTGCAGCGTCGGCAGTGCACCGGCATCGAGGAAGGCATCCGGCAAGGCAATCTGCCGGAACGTCGGGGTGACGCCGTTGCGCAGCAGCAAGCCGGCGACCGCCTCACCCAGCCCACCGATGATCGAGTGGTTTTCCGCCGTCACCACCAGCCGTCCCGGCTTGCGTGCCTCGGCAAGAATGGTCTGCTCGTCCAGGGGCTTGATGGTCGGCACATGCAACACGGCCACATCGACCCCGTCGGCCTGCAGTTTTTTCGCCGCTTCCAACGAACGCATGGTCATGAGGCCGGTGGAGATGATCAGCACATCGTTGCCGGTGCGCAGGGTCTTGGCCTTGCCGATCTCGAACTGGTAGCCGTATTCGTCGAGCACCAGCGGCACGTTGCCCCGCAGTAAACGCATGTAGACCGGGCCCTGGTGGGCGGCGATGGCCGGTACGGCCTGTTCGATTTCCAGCGCGTCGCAGGGGTCGACGATCATCAGGTTCGGCATGGCGCGGAAAATCGCCAGGTCGTCCGTCGCCTGGTGGCTTGGCCCGTAGCCGGTGGTCAGCCCTGGCAGCCCGCAGACGATCTTGACGTTGAGGTTCTCTTCGGCAATCGCCATGCAGATGAAGTCATAGGCCCGGCGTGAAGCGAACACCGCATAAGTGGTCGCGAACGGTACGCAGCCTTCACGGGCCATACCCGCGGCGGCGCTCATCAGCAGTTGCTCGGCCATGCCCATCTGATAGAAACGCTCCGGGTGGGCCTTGGCAAAAATGTGCAGGTCGGTGTACTTGGACAGGTCCGCTGACAGGCCGACAATGTCCGAACGCTGATCGGCCAGCGCCGCCAGGGCGTGACCGAAGGGCGCGGAGCGGGTGGCCTGGCCTTCGGCGGCAATCGAGGCAATCATGGCCGAAGTCGTCAGACGCTTCTTGCCGGTTTGTGGGGTGTTTGCGGTGCTCATGCGGTTCTCCCGACCTGAAGGTTTTGCAGTGCCAGATCCCATTCGTTCTCGTCGACGCGGATGAAATGGGTTTTTTCCCGGGATTCGAGGAAGTCCACCCCTTTGCCCATGCGCGTGTCGCAGATGATCACCCGGGGTTGCGGACCCTGGTGATGGCGGGCGGCGTCGAAGGCGGCAACCAATGCCTGGATATCATTGCCGTCGACACGCTGGGTGAACCAGCCAAAGGCCTGCCAGCGATCGACGATGGGTTCGAAGGCCAGCACTTCGCTGGAGTGGCCGTCGGCCTGCTGGTTGTTGACGTCGATGATCGCGATCAGGTTGTCGAGCTTCCAGTGCGAGGCCGACATGGCCGCTTCCCAGGTCGAGCCTTCGTTCAGTTCACCATCGGACAGCAGGTTGTAGACGAAGGATGGCGACTGCTTGCGCTTGAGTCCGAGGCAGGCGCCGACCGCGATGCCCAGGCCGTGGCCGAGGGAACCGCCGGTGATTTCCATGCCCGGTGTGTAGGCCGCCATGCCCGACATCGGCAGGCGGCTATCGTCCGAACCGTAGGTTTCCAGTTCGTCCAGCGGAATCACTTCGGCCTCGATGAGGGCCGCGTAGAGGGCGATGGCGTAATGGCCGATCGACAGATAGAAACGGTCGCGCTGCTCCCACTCAGGGTCGTTCGGCTGATACCGCAGCGCATGAAAGTAGGCCACGGCGAGCAGATCGGCAGCGCCCAGCGCCTGGCCGACATAGCCCTGGCCCTGAACCTGTCCCATGCGCAGGGCATGTCGACGAATGTTGTAGGCGCGTTCTGCGAGCGAAAGCGCCGTGGAGGATGAATGGACACTCATGGTGATGACTCCGGGTACTTAACGGTTGACCTGGGCGGCCGGGATACGCAGGACCAGCGTGGCGCCGAACAGCAGCACAGCGGTGATCAGGTACATGCCGATGGCGCTGGATCCGGTCAGGGTGGTGATCCAGCCGATCAGGTAGGGCGAACAGAAGCCCGCGAGGTTGGCGAAGCTGTTGATACCGGCGATACCGGCCGCAGCCGAGACTCCTCCCAGCAGTGTGGTGGGCAACATCCAGAACAGCGAGGAGGCCGAGAGCACGCCTGCCGCAGCCAGGCACAGGCTGAGTACCGAGAGCAGCAGGTTGCCGCCCATCAGTGCCGCCAGGGTCAGCCCGATGGCGCCGGCGATCATGGGGCACACCAGGTGCCAACGACGTTCCTGGTGCTTGTCGCCGCTACGCCCCATCAGCAGCATCGCGACGATGGCACAGAGGTAGGGCAGGCTGGTCAGCAGGCCGATGTGCAATGGGTCGGAGACTCCGGCATTGCGCACCAGCGTCGGCAGCCAGAAGGTAATGGCGTACTGGCCCATGACCACGCAGAAGTAGATGCCCGCCAGCAGCCAGAGGCGGCGGTCACGGAGGAACTCCCGCGCCGAGGTGTGGCTGACCTTGCGGCTGTTGTCTTCGGCCAGTTCCTTGTTGATCAGGGCCTTTTCGTCGTCGCTGAGCCAGGTCGCCTGGTGTACGCCATCCTTCAGGTAGGTCAATACCAGCAGGCCGACGATCACGGTCGGAACCGCTTCGATGACGAACATCCATTGCCATCCCGACCAGCCATGCACGCCGGCGAAGTGGTTCATGATCCAGCCCGAGAGCGGGCCGCCGATCATGCCCGACAAGGGGATGGCGACAAACCACAGGACGGTCATCCTGGCCCGGCGGTAGGAGGGGAACCAGTAGGTCAGGTACAGCAGCAGGCCGGGTGCCAGGCCCGCTTCGGCGATGCCGAGAAGAAAGCGCAGGGCATAGAACTGCCAGGCGGTTTCGACGAAGGCGAACAGGGCCGAGATGATGCCCCAGGTGATCATGATCCGGGCGATCCAGCGTCGGGCGCCGACGCGGTGCAGTATCAGGTTGCTGGGTACCTCGCAGAGAAAATAGCCAAGAAAGAAGATGCCGGCACCGAGGCCATAGACCGTTTCGCTGAGGGACAGGTCGTTCATCATCTGCAACTTGGCGAAGCCGACATTGACCCGGTCCAGGTAGGCGCACAGATAGCAGAGCATGAGAAACGGCATGAGTCGCCATGCGGTCTTGCGATAAGCAGTCGAGCGGGCGGATACACTCGCTTCCAGAGAGAGGGTAGTCATGATTGTCTGATCTCTTATTGTTATGAGCAGCTCAGGGCTGCTCTCGATTCAGAACAACGCCAGCCGGTGGGCTGGCGTAAGGCGCATCAGTGAATGAGCATGCCGCCGTTCACATCCAGGGTGATACCGGTCAGGTAGGACGACAGGTCGCTCACCAGGAACAGGGCGGCATTGGCCACGTCCCGGGCTTCGCCCAGGCGACCCAGCGGGATGCCGTCAATGATGGCGTGGCGACGCTCGTCCTGCATCAGGCCGCCCGTGATGTCGGTGTGAATCAGTCCCGGGGCGATCGAGTTGACCCGCACGTTGTGTGGCCCCAGTTCCCGTGCCATGGCTTTTGCCAGACCCAGCACGCCGGCTTTCGCGGCACTGTAGTGAGGCCCGCCGAAGATGCCGCCGCCACGTTGCGCCGATACCGACGACATGCAGACGATACTGCCGAAACCCTGTTCGCGCATCAGCGGAATGACCGCCTGAGACATCAGCAGGGTACCGCGCAGGCTGACATCCAGAACCTTGTCGTAGTCACTGTGCCTGATGTCCATGATCTTCAGCGGCTGGGTGATGCCGGCGTTGTTGACTAGGCCGTCGATGCGGCCATAGTGCTCGATGGCGCGTTGCACGGCGGTGTTGACCTGCGCTTCGTCAGCGACGTTGGCGGCCAGTCCGAGATGGCCTTCGCCGAGTTCCGCCGCGGCATTACGGGCAGCGGTTTCGTCCAGGTCGAGGATGACGACGCGGGCGCCCTGGGCGGCGAAGATGCCGGCGGTGGCCCGTCCGATACCGCGGGCAGAGGCGGCGCCGGTGATGATGATGACTTTGTCTTGCAGCAGCATGAGGAAAACCTCTGATTGTTTTTATGGATTCGATGCTGGAGATCGATGGGCGCAGCTTGGTCCTCGGCACAAACGTGAGCAATAACGTAAAAATCATTGAGTGCTGAAAAAAATTCAGCACTCGCCAGCTATTCGGGTTAGTGATTGAATGAAAAACATCACTCACCACGCGGACTGACTGGTATGCGTTCTTTCGACGATACAGCGCCGGCCTTGCCACCCCTGAGGGCTATTCAGGCCTTCGAGCAAGCCGCCCGTTTCGGCAACGTCGCCCGCGCGGCCGAGGTCCTGGACCTCACCCCGTCTGCGGTCAGCCATCAATTGGCCAAACTGGAGGCAATGATTGGTCGCCAACTGTTCGTGCGGGGTGCGCGGGGCGTGACCCTGACACCGGTCGGCGAACAGTATCTGAAGGAAGTCTCCGGCCTCTTGCACAGCCTGGCCGTGGCGACCGAACGGGCCGGTAGCGATGTCAGCCTGGACTGTCTGCGCCTGCATTCCGCGCCGAGTTTCGGGTTGCTCTGGTTGATGCCGCGGCTGGAGGCTTTCCGCGATGAGCACCCGGACATCCAGATCAGTCTGTCGTGCTCCTACGAGTCATTGCATTTCAGCCGTGACAAGATTGACGTGGACATTCGCCATGGTGACCCCAACTGGCCGAGTTACGAAGTACGCACCGTGCGCAATGAGACCTTTGAAGTGCTGGCGGCACCCAAGCTGCTGGCGCGATATCCTGTCAGTCATGCCATGGATCTGTTGGATCGCGAGTTGATCCTCTCGGAAGCCACGCTGCTCAGATGGCCGGCGTGGTTTGCCCAGCACGGCCTGGCACGCCCGGAAAAGCCCTACGCCTTGAGTTTCGACCGTTCCTATATGACCCTGGAGGCCGCCAGCCACGGCCTGGGCTTTGCGCTGGAAAGCGCTTTGCTTGCGCAGAAATACCTCGACTCCGGCGAGTTGGTGAAAGTCTCACCCGAGTCGTTGAGTGCACCGGTGGCGGCCCATCATCTGGTGTTCCCGAAAGCCCACTCGAACTTTTCCCGGGTCCGCCGTTTCCTGCAGTGGATGGAAAAAGAGCTGGGGCATGGGTTCGATTTTTAACGCCGAGGATCGACGGGGGCGGGTCGGTCAGTGCCCGCCTTTCATCCGCCGCGCTACCAGGTAGAGACCCAGGCCGACCAGCGCCGTGGCCGCGCCGATGTAGCCGGTACTGGTCCAGCCCAGGCCGGCGGTGATCGCCATGCCGCCCAGCCACGGGCCCAGTGCGTTGGCCAGGTTGAACGCCGCGTGGTTCGACGCGGCAGCCAGGCTTGGTGCCTCATGGGCAATGTCCATCAGGCGGATCTGCAGCGGCGCGGCCAGGGCGACCATGCTGCCCACCAGGCTGACGCCGAACAGGATCGACCACAGCGAGTGGGCGGCGAAGGTGAAAAACAGCAGCACGAGGATGGACCACACCAGTATCAGCCCGACTGCGCGGAACTGCAGGCGGTCGAACAGCTTGCCGCCGGCGATGTTGCCGATGATGCCGCCGACCCCGAAGGCCGCCAGGCCAAAGGGAATCCATTGCGGTGAAACCTGGGTCACCTCGAGCATGGTCGGTGCCAGGTAGCTGAACACGCAGAACATCCCGGCGAAACCGATCGATGCGATGGCCAGCGCCATCCACACCTGCGGCAGGCGAAAGGCCTGGAGTTCCTTGCGCGGATCGCTTCGCACTTCGTCGTGCGGTTGCGGCACGAAGCGCCAGACCAACCCGATGGTGCACAACGCGATTGCGCCCACCAGAACGAACGCCGAACGCCAGCCGAATAATTGCCCGAGGAAGGTGGCAACCGGGTTGCCCAGCAGCATCGCCAAGGTCAGGCCCATCATCACCCGTGCCACGGCCCCCGCCCGCTGGTTGCTCGCCACCATGCTTGAGGCCACCACTGCGGCGATGCCGAAGTAGGCGCCATGGGGCAGGCCACTGATGAAGCGGAAGGCGACCAGGCCGCCGAACGAGGGGGCAAACGCCGTGGCCAGGTTGCCAAGGGCATAGAGCGCCATCAGCAGGAGCAGCATGTGCTTGCGCAACAGCTTGGCGCCAAGAATCGCCAGGGTCGGCGCACCGACCATCACGCCCAGGGCGTAGGCGCTGATCGCGTGGCCGACCTGGGGCTCGCTCAAGTGCAGGTTATGGGCGATATCCGGCATCAACCCCATGATGGCGAATTCGCCGGTGCCAATGGCGAAACTCCCCAACGCCATGGCAGCTTCCATTTTGGCAACCGTGCTTTTTGAGGGGGTAGGCGATGGCGTGTGATGAACAGACATCCGGATCCTTATCGAAATACGCTGAAACGTTAAAGGTCCGATCTTAGACAATTGATGGCCGGAGCGTCGAGAATTGATGCCGGGCTCGCCGCGTCGACTTCATCGGGTATGTCTCGGGTAAAATGGATCATGTCTCCTGCCACTCGAGGTCATTGCACTGCTGTCCGCACGAAGCAGACAGAACCGTCTACTGATCAGATCAGCTGTTCATACTCTGAAAGAAGCTCGACGCTTTGAGCAAGACCTTGGGCCAGTAGTTGTTCCAGTAGCTCTCGGGCGCTATAGGGTGGATTTTTCAGCGATGCACGTTGTGCTTGAACCGCTTCAAGTACGGCGGCCCGGTCGAGGTCGAAGAGGTCTGCGATGAAGTCGTCTGGATGCACCGCTTCTATATCAAACGGCTGTAGCGTATCGGGTGGAAAGTCCTTCAGGTTGAAGGTCACGATGACGGAGGCGCTGCATTTGATTGCCGCTGCCAAGATGTGGCGATCGTCTGGATCTGGGAGAGTCAGGCCCGAGTATAGGGAAGCGTATCCCGTTACCAGAGCATCGGGTATGGCCCTGTCCATTGCCATGGATGTGCGATCAAGTTGAGTTTGGGTGAGATCCGGACGGTTGATCAGAAGGTTGCGTTTCCACTCTTCATGGATCTGGACGGTCCAGCGTGCTCGATAAATACCCGTTAACGCCAGGTGCATGAGCAGGTCACGTAATGGCGCTGGGTAGAGGACATTGGCGTCATACACCGCAGTGAACGGTGAATGCCTCATTCGTACCCCATCTTCAGTTCCTGAGCTTGTGTCGCCAATTCATCCATCGCCTGGCGGCTTTCAGCGGTTCTACGTTGCTTGTAATCCATGAGGTCGGCGAATTTTACCCGGCGATGGCGGCCGACCTTGGTGTGTGGGATGACATTCTCATCCAGCAGCTTGACCAGATGCGGCCGTGAGACATTCAGCAAGTCCGCTCCTTCCTGGGTGGTCAGTTCCGCATGGATCGGAACGACTTTTACGGCGTTTCCCATCGACAGTTCACTCAGGATCTCGTCCAGTAGGCGCAAGGCCGAGACCGGTAGCTGGATGGTGTGTGGCTGGTGCTGGTCGTCCAGTATCTCAATGCGTTGTGTATCCAGTTTGGTCGACAGGAACGCGGCGAGCTGGCGACGTGATTCTACGGCTGCGGCAATCTCCCTTTCGTCGGGGAGCATGGTGGCGTTTAGGTCTGTGGTGGTCATGGATGTCTCCAAAAGCTTTTGCATTTACGCAGGTGCGTCGGGTCTATATCGGCTTTTAAACGAAATAAACGAAAATCGCAATAAACGAAATGGCCAGTCATGGAGCAGGAACTGTCACGGTTGCCGATCAACGATGTGTAGAGACGATTCGAAGACTAGTCGTCAGCATTGGACGGCAACAAGCACTGGGAGTGCTTCAGGACATTTCAGTTGATGGAAAGAGAGTTCTCCAGCTGATCGCGATGATCTTCACTTTCGCGGTCTCGCCAAAGCAGGCCGAGCTGCGGGTGGTGCACAGCTCGGGGGACGGCAGCGCCTGGCGGATCATCCTCGCCAGGTCTTGAGGAAGTTCAGCAGCAGTTCATTGACCTTTTCCGGTTGCTCCTCCTGCGGCAGATGCCCGCATTGCTCGATGGGGAATGCTTGCAGATCGTCGGCCATCTCTGCCCACACGCTCGCCATGTCGAAGAGTTTTCCGACCGCGTGGAAATCGTTGCCCCATAGCGACATCACCGGGCAGGCGATCTTCACCTCGGCGTCTTCGAGGTCCTGGGCGACATCTTCGGCATTGGCCCGGTAGTCGGCCATCGCCCCGCGTACCGCGCCCGGGGCCTGATACGCACGAACGTAGGTATCGAACGCTTCGCCGCTGATGGTGGAAGGGTCGTAGGTCCAGTCCGAGAAGAAATGCCGCAGCCAGATATGTTCGCGGCCGGCGATCAGGGCTTCCGGTAGATCCGGTACCAGGTGGAACAGGAAGAACCAGTAGGCCTTGGCAATGGACGCGTTGAGGTCGCGGGCGACGATGCGGGTCGGCACGTTATCCATCACCACCAGGCGGTCCACCAACTCCGGGTAGTCCTTGGCGAAGCGGGTGGCGACGCGTGCGCCACGGTCGTGGCCGACCAACGCGACCTTCTCGATACCCAGCTCGCGCATCAGTTCGCGGATGTCGCGGGCCATATTGCGTTTGTCGTAGCCGGATGCGGGCTTGTCCGTTTCGCCGTAGCCGCGCAGGTCGGGCGCAATCACCCGGAAATGCCTGGACAGCACCGGGATCTGGTAACGCCAGGCAAAGTTTGTCTCCGGGAACCCATGCAGCAGGATGACCGGGGCGCCTTCACCTTCCTCGATCACGAACTGACGGATGCCGTTGGCACTCACGGTATAGCTTTTCATGTTTCATCTGCCTTGGAGGAAGGGGTTATTTCAGCAACGGGACGTCGGCTGCACGGGTGTAGGGGCCATACAGTGCCGGTACCCAGGTGAAATGCCGGGCGCTCTGCGTGACATGGCCGATACCGGGGAAGGGCAGGTGGGCCGCCGCCAGCCATTCACCGTCAGCCGCCAATTGCGAGAATTCGTCCTCTCGCGCCTTGATCGCCTTTTTCGGGTCGACGTCGAAGCGGATGGCGACCTCGGGATGATCGAACTGCACGGCCGCGTTGTGGATCAGGTCGCCGATGAAGCTGATTGCCGAACCGTTCGAGGCGAAGCGATAGATCGTGCTGCCCGGGGTGTGGCCGCTGGCGTAAGCCGTTTGTACTTCCGCAATCGGCGATGCCGGCGGGGTGAAGGTCTTGAGTCGACCGCTGTCCTTGTACGGCGCCAGGGAATGTTGGGCAATGTCGAAATATTCCTTGGCATTGTCCGGTGCGTTGGCTTTTCGCTGCGGGTCCAGCCAGAAGTCGGCCTCGGCCTGGGCCACATAGACTGTCGCGTTGGGGAACAACGCGTTGCCCGTGGCATCGACGAGCCCACAGACGTGGTCCAGGTGCAGGTGTGTCAGGAAAATCGTGTCGACCTGTTCCGGCTGGTAGCCGGATGCCCGAATATTCGGCACCAGTTGCCCGGCGGTTTGCGGCACGCAGTGCCCAGCCCCGCTATCGATCATCACCAGGTGCTTGCCGGTGTTGATCAGGTAGGCGTTGAAAGTGGTGGGCATCCGGTCCGGCCCGATCGCCTGGCGTTTCAGCAGACCACGGACCTTTTCGGGCGACAGCCCCTTGAGCAGTTCAGGGGAAAGGTCGTTGTAACCGTCAAAGAGGGCGGTGACTTCGTAGTCGCCGACGGCCTGGCGAAAGTAGCCGGGGACTTGCTGGCGCACCTGCTCGGGAGCTTGCGCCATGGCCTGGTTGATGAGGGTCAGACTGGCCAGTCCGAGGATGCCTGCGAGATTTTTCAGGGGGGAACGCTTCATGGTGATTCATGCCTGTGAGGGTTGAGGTCGAGTGCGGGTTATCCATTCGGCTCGCTGATGACTACCCGAGCCGAACGGATGTCGTGAGTCGGTTCAATGCGTGCTGCGGCGGTGCAGGATGGCCTTGAGTTGGACCAGGGTGGCGACGATGGCCAGTGCTGCACCCAGCACCGAGATGCCGAACCAGCCGCTGGTTTTCCAGACCTGTGTCGCGGCGGCTGCACCCCCGGCGCCACCGAGGAACATCGAGCCCATGAAGATTGTGTTCAGACGGGCACGGGCTTCAGGCTGGAGCGTGTAGACGATGTGCTGGTTGGAGACGAGAACGCTCTGCACGGCGAAGTCGAGCAGGATGCAACCGATCACGATGCCGGTGATGGACGTCCACAGGCCAAACAGGATCCACGCGGCGAACGTCAGCAGCGTTCCGACGATGATCACCTTGTGCGGGCCGCGACGGTCAGCGATGCGCCCGGCAATGGGCGCGGCCAGGATACCGATGGCGCCAACGATGCCGAACAGGCCGGCGGCTTGGGCATCCAGACCGAAGCCGGGTTCTTCCAGACGCAGGGCGAGTACGGTCCAGAAGGTGGTGAAGGCGGCGAACAGCAAGGCCTGGGTGATCGCCGCGACACGCAGCTCTTTGTGGGCGCTCCACAGATGAGCCATCGAATGGATCAGGCGGGTGTAGGAGGTTTGCGCGGTTGGCAGGCTACGGGGCAATGCCATGGCCATCAGCGTTCCGGCAAACGCGGCCAGTGGTACACCCAGCCAGAACATGGCGCGCCAGCCATAGTGCGCGGCGACGAAGCCGGATAACGTACGGCTGAGCAGGATCCCGCACAGCACGCCCGACATCACCGTGCCCACCACCGCGCCGCGTTTTTCCGGCTTCGCCAGTTGGGCGGCGAAGGGAACGATCTGTTGCGCGACGGTCGAGGTCATGCCCAGGACAAACGAGGCGATCAGCAGGATCGCCGCCGTGGGGGCCAGAGCGGCGGCGATCAGGGTCGCGGCCAGCAGCGCGAACTGGGTCATGATCAGGCGACGCCGTTCGATCAGGTCGCCCAGTGGTACCAGGGCGAACAGGCCGATGGCGTAGCCCAGTTGTGTGGCCGTCGGGACGAGGGCCGTGAGGTCGCCGGGCAGATCGTTCTGCAAAATGCCCAGCATGGGTTGGTTGTAGTAGATGTTCGCTACCGCCAGACCGGCCGAGGTGGCCATGGCGAAGGTGAGTCCCGTATTGATCTTGGGTGGGGCGCTGACCTCTGCCTCGAGTACCGTTGTGCTGTTCATGATCTGCCCTTGCGTAATGACCCGTTCCACATGCATCAGAGATTGAGGCAGTGAGGGTGCCGCGATGTGTGAGCAAATATGGCGCTATAACCAAAATGAGTGTAGATATGAAAAGTGTTACGGCAATCTAACGGAAAACGATGCAATGAGACTTGAGGATGTCGAGGTCTTTGTCGAAGCGGTGCAGGTGGGCAGCCTGGCGGGGGCAGCCCGTCGGCTTTCCCTGAGTTCGATGGCCGCTTCCCGGAGCCTGGGGAATCTTGAAGCCGAACTCGGTGTGCGGCTGGTGCACCGCACGACCCGTTCGCTCTCACCCACCAGCGACGGCGAGACGTTCCTGCCCCACGCGCAGGCGCTGCTCGAAGGCCGGGCCAATGCCCTGGCGGATCTGCGGCCCCACGGCAATGCCCTTTCCGGGCACCTGCGCATTACCGCGTCCGCCGCTTTCGCCCGCAAGGTGGTCGCGCCGATGCTGTCTGCGTTCATGGCCCAGCATCCGGCGCTGCGGGTCGACCTGCTCTCTACGGACGAACAGGTGGATATCGTCGCGCAAGGTATCGATGTGGCGATACGGATCGCGCCACTGCGGGATAATCGACTGGTGGCCCGTCGCCTGGCCGACAGCCCTCGCGTTCTCTGCGTGGCACCGGCCTACCTGAGTGGGCGTGGGCGGCCCCAATCACTTGCAGAGCTGTCGGCCCATGACTGTCTGGTGATCTCGGGAACCTCGCACTGGTCGTTCGTGAGTGAGGAGAAGAGTGTCAGGCAGCGGGTGGCGGGGCGTTTTGCCGCCAGCTCCATCGAAGCGCTCTATGAAGCGTGCGTGGGGGGACTGGGCATCGCCAATCTGTCGCTCTGGTACGTCGAACCCGCCTTCGCGGCAGGCGTCATCGAACCCCTTGTCCTGACGGATGCCGAGCCCGAACCCCTGGGTATCTGGGCGGTTTATCCGACGTCACGGCTGGTGCCGCAGAAGGTACGGATGTTCATCGATGCATTGGAAAGCTACCTGCAGCAAAGCGCAGACGGACGCCCTGAGCGGCTGTGATACGAGCCTTTTGATCCGCGTAAAGAAAGGGTCATACGGCCTTCATGGGGCGGCTTTATTGATGAATTTGATTCCATTGATAAGTGAAAATATACCTTAAATCGGACAAATAATAATAAATAGAATATCTCCCTTCCCACTGGAGATACATTTTGATGTCCGCATACGATTCATCCCTGCCTGTAGCCTCCGCAGGCCGGAAGATAGGGCTCAGCATTGCAATCCTGGCGTTCTCGGCGTTCCTGATCGTCACCACCGAATTTTTGATCGTGGGGCTGTTGCCGGCGCTGGCGCGGGATCTGGATATTTCGATTTCCATGGCGGGTCAACTCGTCACGCTGTTTGCATTCACCGTGATGATCTTCGGTCCGCCGCTGACTGCGGCGCTATCGCATTTCGACAGAAAGAAGCTGTTCATCGCCATACTCCTGCTCTTCGCCGCTGCTAACGCATTGGCGGCCGCTTCCACGAATTTCTGGGTGCTGGCCATCGCCCGCATCCTTCCCGCGCTCATGCTTCCGGTCTTCTGGGGAACGGCCAGTGAGACCGCCGGTAAGCTCGCCGGTCCACAGGCGGCCGGGCAGGCGATTTCCAAGGTTTACCTGGGCATTTCCGCAGCCATGTTGCTGGGCATTCCGCTGGGGACGGTGGCCGCGAACGCCATCGGTTGGAGAGGGGCCTTCTGGATTCTGGCCGCTCTGTCACTGATCATGGCAGCGGCAATCCTCGCCTGCATGCCCACCGTCGAGCGAACGGCCAAGGTCGATTTTCTGAAGCAGGCCCGGATCTTCAGAGAGCCGTTCTTCCTGGCCAACGTGACGCTTTCGGTGGTGGTGTTTACCGCGATGTTCGTCGCCTATACCTACCTGGCGGATCTGCTCGAACGCGTGGCAGGCGTGCAGCCTGACTACGTCGGTTGGTGGTTGATGGGCTTCGGCGCCATCGGCCTGGTCGGAAACTGGATCGGCGGCAAGACCGTCGACAAATCGCCGATCGGGGCTTCGGCGCTGTTCCTGGTCCTGCTCTCGATCGGCATGGCCGCCATCGTGCCGCTGGTGCAGGCTGGCATCGTGTTCTGCCTGGCCCTGGGGCTGTGGGGGATTGCGAACACGGCGCTTTACCCGATCAGCCAGGTTCGGGTCATGAGTTCCGTGAGCCATTCCCAGGCCCTGGCCGGGACCACCAATGTGTCTGCCGCGAATGCGGGTATCGGACTGGGTGCAATCATTGGCGGGATGACCATCACGCAGTTGGGTGTTGAGTCTCTCGGTTATGTGGCGGCGGCTGTCGCCTTGATTGCCCTGGCCCTGATACCGCTGGTGAGCCGGCTGGCCCCACGCCCGTGATGTTTCGAGGCTGGCTAGGGGATGACGTTCGTGCCATGGGTGCAAAGGCGTGGCCGCAAATAGTCCAGCAGCGCTCTCACCTTCGGCAGGCTCTCGCGGCTTTTCTGCCAGACCAGGTTCATCGGCATGCTGTCGAGGGCCAGCTCCGGCAGAACCTCGACTAGCGTGCCGGCATCAAGATGCTTCTGAATCAGCCAGGTCGGCAACTGGCCGATGCCATGTCCGGCCAGAATGGCCGAGACTTCGCCCTCACCATCTCCTACGGCGATCCGGGCCTGCACAGTCCGGCGTTCTACATCGCCCGGCAGTCGGCCCTTGAAGTACCAGGGGCTGACCATGCCGTCGGCAAGACCGTAACCGACGCAATGGTGGTTATCCAGATCGCGTTCGGTTTCAGGGGCGCCGTGGGTTTGGAGATAGGAGGGGGAGGCACAGAACATCATTCGTTGTGAGCCGAAATACTGATGGCCCAGCGCGGCAGGCCAGGCGTCTGGTCCACCGATACGTACCAGGATATCGATGCCCTCATGCACCGGGTCAACGAACCGGTCGGAAAAGGAAATATGCGGCTGCAGCAACGGATGGGCGCGCAGGAACTCGAGGATCAACGGCAGTACATGCAACCTGCCGTAGGAGGCGGGAAGGTCTATCCGAATCTTCCCATGGGGTTCATTGCCCTCGGCCAACAGCGCGTGTTCGACTTCCTCCAGGTCGGCCAGGACGGACGTGCAGGTCTTGTAGAAAACCGCCCCGGCCTCGGTCAGGGCCAGCCGCCGGGTGGTTCGGCTGAACAGTTGGGTACCCAGGCGGTTTTCCAGGCGCGCCACGCTTTTGCTGACCGCCGAACTGGTCAGGTTCAAACGCTTCGCCGCAGCCGTGAAGCTGCCAAGATCGGTCACTGCGACGAAGACGTCGATTCCCTTGAGCCGTTCGGAGGAGAACATTGAAACACCGTCATTGATGAGGTTTTCCCCATCCTAACACCCCTCGCGGCACGCCCATTCACGTTCCCTGTGCCTGGCTGTCTCAGGCGGCCAGATTCGAACTCAGGCTTTTTTTCAACGATGCCTTCAAGGCCTGCATCTGTTCGCCCAGGCTTTCGAGTTTTTCCTTGCCGAGGAGTTTTTCGGCCTGAGGGAACATTTCGTTTTCCTCTTCCTCGATGTGGTGTTCCAGTAACTCCTTGACCACCTTCACACGGCCGGCGAATTCGGGTGTGGTGGGGGAGGTGTTCTTCAGGTCGGGCAAAACCAGCGAGTCCACCGTGCGGTGTTCTTCCTTGGCTTCGTAGTACATTTCGTCGTCCTTTTTGCTCCCGGCTTCCTTGAACGCCGGATAGAGAATTTCCTCTTCAAGCTGTGTATGGATGGTGACTTCCAGTTCGAGCTTTTGCAGCAGTTCGGTACGTTTCTTCTCTGCCCGGTCGGTCGACTCGCTCAGTTGCGCAAGAATGGTCTTGACCTTTTCGTGGTCGGCTTTGAGCAGCTCAATGGCGTTCATGGGGGATGCCTCGCTATCACGTATGGACGATCTGCCGATCTCTGTCGGCGCTCTGTGTCGAGAGAGAAGTGGCATTTGTCGTGCCAGTTACGTGAGCTTAGAAACTCTAGGATTTTCAAAAACTTGTAGCGCATGCTGGCGAATAGGACTCATGCAGCCTGCACGAACAGCGCAGCACGAGGATGCAGATAGCCGTATCGGGCGGTATCCCGTTAGTGCCTGGTCGTTGATCGCGGATGGAAACATGGTCGCGAGGCAATATTCGACGACCAGAGGAAATGGCAATGAGCTGCAAGGAAACAGACAGTAATGCCTATGCGCGAGGCATCGATGTATCGCGCTGGCAGGGCAGGATCGATTGGGCACGTGTGGCGTCGGCAGGGATCACCCAGGCGATGGTGAAAATGACGGAAGGCGGCACCTACGTCGATCCCCGGTTCGTCGAGAACTTTCGCGGTATGCGCGACCAGAGTTTGCGGGCTGGCGTCTATCACTACTTCAGGGCGCTGAGCAGTACGCCCTGTGAGCAGTTGGCCAATATCCGCAAACAGCTCGCCGAGGTGGGATTCGAGGCGGGGCGTGATCTCTTGGCGATTGATGTGGAGACCCAGCACAACGAGCAGGCATCCCCGGACCAGATGGCCGATGCCCTGCACAGTCTGGTCACGTCGGTGAGGGCGTTGCTGGACGGAGCCTATCCCTTGATCTACACCTCTCCCGAACTGTGGGACCGCAGTGTGGCGTGGCACAAACATGAGTTCAGCGAGTGCCCGCTATGGGTAGCCCATTGGCAGGTTGACGAGCCTTCCCTGCCGCAGAGCTGGAGTCGCCGTGGCAAGAGCTGGAGCTGGTGGCAGCACAGCAGCAAGGGGCTGGTCGATGGCATTCAAGGTGAGGTCGACCTGGATTGGGTCAAGGCCTGAGAGCGCTGGGTGTGCAGTCCTGCCCGTCGGCGGATGGGCGGTTTTCTTGGGTAGGCTGGCGGGGTCGGTGTAAGGTAGTGCAAAAATACCACCGAGGCCCTCATGTCCGATCAGCCTATGTCGGGAAGCGTCACCGATGGCGACCGTTTCCGTTTGTTGGTCGATGCCTTGACCGATCATGCGATCTACATGCTCGACCCGCAGGGGCGGGTCAGCAGTTGGAACCAGGGGGCGCGGCACATCAAGGGTTACGCCGCGCAGGAGGTCATCGGCAAGCACTTTTCGATGTTCTATACCGCCGAGGATCGGGCCAGCGGCGAGCCCGCCCGAACGCTGGCGATCGCGGCCACCGAGGGGCGCTTCGAGAAGCAGGCCTGGCGGGTGCGCAAGGACGGCACGCGGTTCATGGCCCATGTGATTCTGGATCCGATCCGCGCCGATAATGGCGACATCCTCGGCTTTGCCAAGATCACCCGCGATATCACCGAGTCGGTACAGGCGCAAAAGGAGCTGGACCAGGCGCGCGAAGCCCTGTTCCAGTCGCAGAAGCTGCAAGCCATCGGCCAGCTCAGTGGCGGGATCGCCCATGACTTCAACAACCTGTTGACGGTGATCCGTGGCAACCTCGAATTGCTGAGCAAGCGCGTCAATGGCGATGCGAGACTGTCCCGGCTGGTGGACAACGCCTTGCAGGGTACCGAGCGCGGGGTGTCGCTGACCCAGCGCATGCTGGCTTTCGCCCGGCGTCAGGAACTGCGGACCGAGGCGGTCCACCTGCCGGACCTGGTGAACAATCTGATTGACCTGCTGCGCAGTTCGGCCGGGCCCCATGTGACGGTCCTCAGCCAACTGAGCGAGACCTTGCCGGCGGTGCAGGTCGATATCAACCAGGTGGAACTGGCTTTGCTCAATCTGGTGAGCAATGCCCGTGACGCAATGCCGGCAGGCGGCAGCATCCGGATCGACGCCCAGGTGCATGGCCAGGTCGACAGGTTGCCTCACGAGCAGTACGTGTGCCTGTCGATCACCGATAATGGCGAGGGCATGGATGAGCATACCCTGGCCTATGCGACCGATCCGTTCTTCACCACCAAGGGGGTGGGCAAGGGGACCGGCCTGGGGTTGTCGATGGTCCACGGTCTGGCCGAGCAGATGGGCGGGCGCCTGGTGCTGAAAAGCAGCAAGGGCCAGGGCACTGTCGCCGAGCTCTGGCTGCCGGTGGACAACGAGGCCGATCCGGGTCCGCATCCGGGCGTGGAGGATGAGCCGCTGCCGTTGTTCAAGCCGCTGACGGTGCTGCTGGTCGACGATGACAGCCTGGTGCTCGACAGCAGCGTGCTGCTGCTCGAAGACCTGGGACATCGGGTGATCTGTGCGACGTCCGGCGCTCAGGCGTTGCGCTGCCTGGAGCAACACCGGGGGATCGACCTGATGGTCACCGACATGATCATGCCGCAGATGGATGGCGCGCAACTGGCCGAGATCGTGCGCAAGCAGTATCCCGAACTGCCGATCATCCTCGCCACCGGCTATTCCGGGCACCTGGAAGGCCTGGCGGTGCAACTGCCGCGGATTCTCAAACCCTACAGCCAGTCGCAACTGGCGCAAATCCTGGCGCAAACCTTGCTCCGGTAAACGCCGGAGGAACGAAAAACGCCCCGAACCGCAATGGCCGGGGCGTTTCTGTTCACACAGACCTTGGAAGGTCCGGGAGGGGAGCTATCAGGCGATAGCGTCCCAGGCGCGGTCACCGCGCTCGTCCTTGATTCGGGTCGGCAGGCCCATCACGTCCAGCGCCTTGAGGAACGGCTCGGCTGGCAGCTCCTCGACGTTGGCCATGCGCTGTACGTCCCATTCTCCACGGGCGACCAGCAGGGCGGCGGCCACGGGCGGTACACCGGCGGTGTAGGAGATGCCCTGGCTGTCGGTTTCGGCGTAGGCGTCCTCATGGTCGGCCACGTTGTAGATGAACAGCTCGCGCGGCTGGCCATCCTTGCTGCCCTTGACCAGGTCGCCGATGCAGGTCTTGCCGGTATAACCCGGTGCCAGCGAGGCAGGGTCGGGCAGTACGGCCTTGACCACTTTCAGTGGCACCACTTCCAGGCCTTCGGCGGTCTTGACCGGCTTCTCGGAGAGCAGGCCCAGGTTCTTCAGCACGGTGAAGACGTTGATGTAGTGCTCGCCGAAGCTCATCCAGAAGCGCACGTTGGGCACGTCGAGGTTCTTCGACAGCGAGTGCACTTCATCGTGACCGGTCAGGTACAGATTCTGCGAGCCCACGACCGGCAGGTCGTCGTTACGCTTGACTTCGAACATGGTGTTGCTGGTCCACTGGCTGTCCTGCCAGCTCCACACCTGTCCGGTGAATTCGCGGAAATTGATCTCGGGATCGAAATTGGTGGCGAAATATTTGCCATGGGAACCGGCGTTGACGTCGAGAATGTCGATCGAGTCAATGCGGTCGAAATACTGTTGTTGCGCCAGGGCCGCATAGGCATTGACCACACCCGGGTCGAAGCCTACGCCAAGGATGGCGGTGATGTTTTTCTGCTGGCACTCCTCAAGATGCTTCCACTCGTAGTTGCCATACCATGGTGGGGTCTCGCAGACCTTGCCCGGTTCTTCGTGGATAGCGGTGTCGAGGTAGGCCACGCCGGTGTCGATGCAGGCACGCAGGACCGACATGTTGAGAAACGCGGAGCCGACGTTGATGACGATCTGCGATTCGGTCTCGCGGATCAGCGCCTTGGTCGCTTCGACGTCCAGGGCGTTCAGTGCAAAAGCCTTGATGTCGGCGGGCTGCTTGAGGCTGCCCTTGGCTTTGACGCTGTCGATGATGGCCTGGCATTTGGAGATGTTGCGCGACGCGATAGCAATACGACCGAGTTCATCGTTGTGCTGCGCGCACTTGTGGGCCACCACCTTGGCGACACCTCCTGCACCAATGATAAGTACGTTCTTCTTCAATTTGCTCATTTCTCCTTTGGACAGTCAGCTTACGAGAGGCTGGACAGGTAGTCGTCGTAAGTGAACTCACGAACCGTCTCGACGCTACCGTCGAGTTGTTTCACTACGATGGACGGCATTTTCAGACCGTTGAACCAGTTTTTCTTGACCATGGTGTAACCTGCCGCGTCGATGAACGACAGTCGGTCGCCGATGGCCAGCGGCTGATCGAAGGTGTATTCGCCGAAAATGTCGCCGGCCAGGCAGGATTTGCCGCATACCATATAGGTGTGGCTGCCGTCGTTCGGTTCCATCTTGGCGTTGAGGCGATAGATCAGCAGGTCGAGCATGTGCGCTTCGATGGAGCTGTCCACCACTGCCAGATGCTTGCCGTTGTAGAGGGTGTCGAGCACGCTGACTTCCAGCGAGGCGCTCTGGGTGATCGCCGCTTCGCCCGGTTCCAGGTAGACCTGCACGCCGTACTTCTGCGAGAAAGCCTTGAGCCGTGCGCAGAACGAGTCCAGTGCGTAGCCTTCGCCTGTGAAGTGGATGCCGCCGCCGAGGCTGACCCATTCGACCTTGTGCAGCAGATGGCCGAAGCGTTCCTCGATGGTGCCGAGCATCTTGTCGAACAGGCTGAAGTCGCCGTTCTCGCAGTTGTTGTGGAACATGAAGCCGGAGATCTGCTCGATGACCTGCTCGATCTTCTCTGGATCCCATTCGCCCAGGCGGCTGAAGGGGCGTGCCGGGTCGGCCAGCAGATAGTCGGAGCTGCTCACCTGCGGGTTGACCCGCAGGCCACGGGTCTTGCCCGACGAGGCCTCGGCAAAGCGCTGCAGTTGGCCGATGGAGTTGAAGATGATCTTGTCGCAGTTCTCCAGCATCTCGCCGATCTCATCGTCGGCCCAGGCCACGCTGTAGGCATGGGTTTCGCCGGCGAACTTCTGGCGACCGAGCTTGAGCTCATAGAGCGACGACGACGTGGTGCCGTCCATGTACTGCTGCATCAGGTCGAACACCGACCAGGTAGCAAAGCACTTGAGCGCCAGGAGCGCCTTGGCCCCCGACTGTTCGCGTACATAGGCGATCTTCTGCAGGTTGACCAGCAGCTTCTGCTTGTCGATGAGGTAGTACGGCGTCTTGATCATTTCGAGGCCTCCGGCGGGGCCAGCGGCCTGTGTGGTGGGCTCGCGCGTTCAACTCCGGGTCCAGGGAGTCGAGTATTCGAGCCGACCGTACAGGCCACTAGCCAAAAAAAAGACGCGCATTGTGCCTTTAGTTGGTTCATATCGAAAGGTTGGCGGGTGTATTTCACCCATTGAGCGACCGACGACACCGATGAGACGGCGTCGCTGCATACTGACTCGGGCTTGTTACACCTTGAGTTTCGCCAGCACAAAGTGGCGTTCGAGGGCTTTGGACGGGCACTGGCCTCGGATCGCGCTGGCGGTATGGCGGGGCGTTAAAAGCAAAAAAGCCCACTGGATGATGAGCGGGCTTTCGAGAGGCAGATGGGGCCAAATCCTTTTGGCCTTACCCATTGTGCGGGGTGAATATGACGTTGTTGTGATGGCGTGCTAGCTGAACGGTTTTAATGGATGCTCAAGGTTCCAGGCGATCCTGATGTTCGGCATGCGGTTCCAGTCGCGTACCGATGTGCACCAGGTTGGCCGCAGCGAAGAAACCCTGCACGGTACGGTGTTTGGCCTGATACTCGCAGGGCACCAGGGTGGTGTCCTGCAACTGGCTGGTATGGGACGGATGGGTGACCACCATCCGGATACCACCTGAACGCAGTCTTACATGTTGACCCGGCTCGAACTTGTTCATGGTTGTTGCTCCAGTAAGGACGCAGGCTGCCATTGTCCGTCATCGTGAGAAGCGCTTGCGCATGAAGGGAGGTTGCAGAACGACCGTCTTCAGGCTGACAGCGGCAGCTCGGTACCGACCATCCACTTGGCCAGGCCATGTCGACCGCTGACCCCCAGTTTTGCGGCGGCGCGTTTGAGGTAGGTCTCGACGGAACTGTTCTTGACGCAGAGCTTTTCGGCCATTTCCGGCACGGTGCCGCCGTTGAGCAGCCCCAGGCAGACTTCCTGCTCGCGAGCCGACAGGCTGATATCGCAGAGCGCCAGACGCTCCTGAAAGGCGCTCTGCAGAGACGTGAGGTCGTTGTCAGTGCCATGGTCGGGAGCCCAGGCTCCCAGTCTTTTCGGCAGCGCCTGACGGGTCATCTGGGCATGACGCTCGGTCAGCGGCAACAGGGTTTCCGAGAGATTCTTGAGGAACGACAGCTCGGTCAATGAAAAGGCTTTCTGGTGTTGCAGGCGGTACAACGAGATCAGGCAGCGCCGGTTGTTTTTCAGCGATACCAGGCAGCATTGGTGGTATTCGGCAAGGCTACGCGGGCTGCCGGCGGCGGCGGGTCGGGCATTTATCTGGATCAGCAAGGGATGATCCATCTTGATGATGTCCTTGCTCAGCGGATGCTCGGTCGGTTGTTTGATATTGCAGGGCGACGCAATATCTTCCTGCTCGCCGGCCCCACCGATCAGACGGATATCAACGACGCTGGTCTGGCGGTCGTCGATGGTCCATTCGCTCAGCTCCACGGCATTGATCGGTACCAGTTGATTGACCAGTTGATAGAGGCCTTCGGTAAAGGCCTGCTGACCTACGTTGAGGATCAGTTCACCCAGTTCGTGATAGAAACGGGCATTTTCCACATTCAGGATATTGCTGGTTCGATTCATTCCCTTTTACCTCTTCAGGTGCTGCGCCAGGGCAACCTTTCCAGAAACGGCTGCCATCCGCTGCGAGCCTTGCGTTCACGCGACTTGCTTAAAGAAGCGATTCAGCTGTTGGAATGAATTTGAATCTATACAGGAATCGTGTGTCTGTAGCGGATTTCAGGGACACAAAAAGACACATTCAAGGCGTCAAAAAATTGATTCTTTATATGATGGACATATTCAGAAACGTAAAAATGGAGGCTGAAACGGCTCGTTTTTAAGTCAATCTATTGATTTAGAGATTTATTTTTCTGTCAAAATGGTCAGCTTTGAGGTGTGACGTGATTTTTACCTTTTGAAAATGTAGGTGATTGCTTACATGAATATAGGTAATGTCGGTTTTAAGCGTCTGAATTCACCTACATCCCCTGGAAGCTAAAAATCAGCACAGGTTCTGTGTGGTACAACTTTTTTGTACAAATTTGCACGTTATTGAACTGAAGTCGTCCTGGCTCATGCGGGTGTCAGCCTGTGTGTGATCTGGGAATCTGCTACGGTCCGGCAAACTATTCCAGCATCCTGGGGCTTCCAGCATCTACGACTTTCAGCCTGACGACGATGGTCATTGGCGAGCCTTTACCGACTGTGGCGGTCAGTTGAGCAGGAGTCTTGTTTGACTGGAGCCCAGGGCGTCCAAGGGGGAGGATCCGACGATCAACGCGGATGAGTGGGGCGTCACACCCGCCACTCGTGGCGACTCACGGCGGCAGAAGGTGTGAGCCTTCTGCCGGAGTTGCACCTGGCCGGGTACAGCTCGTTCTGATTGCCCATCGCATGCACGCCTTGCCGGGGAGTGCTGACCTCGATGTCAAAGAAACCGCTAGCCCGTGTGAGGGGGGGGCGGTTTTTCAGGCGATCTCGCCGAGAATGTGCAGGCGCTTGTCGCAGGTCTTGCGCACGGCCTGCTCGAAGCGTTCGAGCACTTGGCCGATATCGGCTTCGGTAATGTTCAGCGGCGGCAGGAAGCGCAGCACCGCACTGTGGCGACCACCGGTTTCGATCATCAAGCCGTTTTCGAAGCAGTTGAGCTTGATCTCCCGTGCTCGCTGGCCATCACCCAGGCCGGGACGGCCCTCGATGCCGGGACGAGTGACTTCGACGCCGAGCATCAGGCCGCGCCCGCGCACGTCGCCAATGAAGTCATAACGCTGGGCAATCTGCTTCAGCCCGTTCTCGAGTACTTTGCCCATGGCTGCGGCATTGGCAACCAACTGGTTCTCTCGAATGTGGCGCATGGTTGCGGCGCCGGCGACCATCGCCAACTGGTTGCCACGGAAGGTTCCTGCGTGGGTGCCCGGACCCCAGGTGTCGAGGTGATCGGCATAGACGATGACCGACAACGGGTAACCACCGCCGATGGCCTTGGACAGTACGAGGATATCCGGAACGATGCCGGAGTGTTCCAGGGCGAAGGTGGTGCCGGTGCGCCCGAGCCCGGTCTGGACTTCGTCGATGATCAGCAGGATTTCCTGCTCCAGGGTGATTTCCCGCAGTTCCTGCAACCACTTGGCCGAAGTCGGGATGCAGCCACCTTCGCCTTGCACGACTTCGACCAGCACCGCCGCCGGCTTGGTCACGCCCCCTTCAGGGTCGCAAAGCACGTTGCGGATGTAGTCGATGGACAACTGTTCGGTGTGCTCGCCGTTGGTGCCGAAGGGGCAGCGAAAGCGATAGGGGAAGGGCAGGAAATGGGTGTCCTGGGCGATAATGCCATGGCTGCTCTTGGGGCGCAGATTGCCCATGGCCGACAAGGCACCGGCAGTCATGCCATGGTAGCCGCCCTGGAACGCCATCAGCGCGGAGCGTTGGGTGTAGTGGCGGGCGAGCTTGATGGCTGCTTCGACGGCATCCGAACCCGTGGGGCCGCAGAACAGGATCTTGCTCGAGTTGCGCATGGCACTGGGCAGCAGCGAAAACAGTTCCTGGACGAAAGCGTGCTTGGCGGGCGTCGCCAGATCCAGGCCTTGCTGCAGATGATCACCGGCAAGGAACTCCAGGACCGCGGCCTTGACCTCGGGAGGGTTGTGGCCGAGCGCCAGAGTGCCGGCATTGGATAGGCAGTCAAGGTATTCCTTGCCGTGGGCATCCTTGATACGCATGCCCTGGCCGCTGACGAACAGTTGTTCGAAGGTCGCTGCATAGGTGCGTGCATTCGACTCGACTTTTTTGAGATAACTGAGTTCTTCCATTATCCGATCACTCTATAAAGGTTGGCGAAGCAACAGATTAAATACGGATACTGCTGTTTTCCTAATGAGCAAGACCCGAATGAAAGCCTCAGTCGAGTAATGTAAAGCTCATGTTTTTCAACTGTCCCGCGACAGCCTGGCAGCAATGGATATCAACAGATTCGCGGTTGTAGGCGTGCCTCGCGAATGTTGAAAAATGGCTGGTATGGAAATAGTGCGAGCTTGCCCGGAATGCTGCAAATTTTTCAGTTTGAATTTGTCCCGGTATTCGATGACAGTCGCGCCAGGGGGCGGGCGCTGTTATTTGCACTACTTCCAAATGAATGGAATGAGCGGTCATGAAAGTCTCTGGGGAACTCTGTGCGGGCAGATAACTATTGCAGGATCAATATATGGCGCAGGCGAGGCAGAGCTGGCCCGGGCTGGAAACCGGCCCGGGCAACTCCTTGTGCGGCGAGTCGTTACGGGTGAGTCAATGGGGATAGTTGTACCGCAAGGATCCGGTACGGCGTGAGGCGCTCTTCAGGTTCGGTTCGACCTGGTTTTCGTGACTGGTGTGCATCCAGCGGATCAGCGAGTGACGGCCACTGATGCCCATCTTGATCGCGGCACGCTTGAGGTAGCTTTCGACGGTGTTGACCCCCAGATCCAGGTGCTGTGCCAGCTCTGGGCCGGTCAATCCAGCCAGCAGGCCGACGCAGATTTCCGTTTCCCGCGAGGACAGTTTCAAGCCGGATGCCGATAGGCGCTGGTCGAAGCGCTTGCGCAGGTTTTCCATGCCACGATTGGGTTGTTCAGTGAGGTCGAGGGCACTTCCCTCGCGCTGGCGGGTCGGTTTGCGGATGGTATTGATATGCTTTTCTACCAAGGGCAGGAGCAAGTGGGAGAGGTTTTGCAGTGTAGAGCGTTCCTGCGTTGAAAAGTGTTGTGAAGGGTTACTCCGATACAGCGAAATAATGTAGCGATATTGTGCTTTGCTGCTGCTCAAGTGCAGTTCTGCAGCATTGCCTTCGGGTAACTTGTTGGGCTGCGATGGCGGTAGTAGGCAGGTGGCGAAACTGGTTAGAGGTTGGTTTGTATTGTTTTCCGCGAGTAAGTTGTCCGTCAGCCAGATTGATTGCGTCGATGTTTCCGTCAGTGACTGGATACAGTCATTGTTCATGCCGACATTACCGATACTGGTTGCGTTACTTGTCATGCTCTCACCCTGTTCTGCACAGACCTGGGTGATGTGGGTGGCGTCCACCGGAAGTCTGGTCAGGATCAGATCATGCAGTAGTCGTGGAAAACTGCTGCTGCCGGTGCTAGCGATTACTTTTCCAATATGAGGGAACAACTGTTGTACGTTCATTATTTCACCCATGTGTTGCTGTCAATCTGTCTATTTGAGAGGGGAGTACTTATTCCGGTATAAGCAGTTCTCGACCATTTGAAGTGGTGGGGCGATTCTCAGAGCGGTACGGCGAATTTTTTCAGACCGGAGAGCGTCGAAAGCAGTCCAAGTCCGAGCAGGAAAATGCCTGGCGCGTAGTTCATGATGTTTTGTAGTGGCCCGCGCGACAGCAGTTGCCGCGACAGGGCGCTGTAGGCCAGGAGGATGGTGATATCGATCAACGCCCAGATCATGGTCAGCATCAGCGCCTGAGTGGAGAACTCGCCGCTGGAGTCGATGAAGCTGGGCAGAAAGGCCAGGAAAAACAGAATGTCCTTGGGGTTTGAAAGCCCGACCTTGAGCGCCCTCCAGAAAAAATACCGCTGTCCCTGAATTTGCGTTTGCAACTCGCTGGTGCCGCTGCGCAGGCTGCTGAAACCCAGCCAGCTCAGGTACAGTCCGCCCACTACCTGCCCGGCATCGAGCAGTGTCGGGTTGATATCCAGCGCCGTGTAGATCAACAGGAGGGTACCCAGCAGCAGGAGCTGCGCGGATAGCACACCGCCAAAAATAGTCGCGCCGGGCCATGAATGTCTTGCGTCGGCGATGACCAGTGTGACGATGGGACCAGGCGAGGCGATGAGGAAAAACACGGTCACCGCAAAGGTCAGGTAAGTGGCTGTCATGGATGAGCTACCAGGCTTAGCCGAGGCCTGCGAGCTTGTTCGTTGTGCTCGGACGCAGTGGACAGAACGAAGGTTCTTTGGATCCAACGATCACGACCGTCCAGTTGGGCCGAGAAGGCGCTGCGGGCGTGGGCGGTTCGGCGGTTATCGATCACCAGCATATCGCCGGCCTTGAGGGCAACCGCTTGCACCGCGTCCCAGGCCACGCTGCGCAGGTATTGCATCTTGCTGTGCGCCAAGGCTGTTTCAGCGACCATGAAGTGCGGGTCGAAACGGAACGACGGCGATTTCGGGTCGCCGTACAGCACGGTCTGTTTCTTGTTGATGTCGATTCGGCAGTTCTTTCCTTTCGCATCGTAATCGGAAAGAAAGTTATATTTTTCGGTTTGAAAGAACTCGATGTCTTCGGCGCTCAGGCGATCAAGGATATTGCCAACCGAGGTGATGTAAGTGATGGCTTGTGCTGCTGGATCCTGACGCAGACAGAGGAGAATCAGATAGTCCGGCGATTGCTCATGAAAGGCGTTCTCGGTGTGAAGATCGAGTTCGGTGTCGTAGCTGTCGGAAGTTGCATCCTTGCAAAACTTCTTGTGTGGGAAGAAATTATTTACGAGAGCGCCATTCGACTCTTGAATATATCCTATTGGCTCCCCTAGTATGCTCGTTGCGGTCAAAATTGTTTGTTCGCTTATGTTGCAGTTTTTATTTAGGGCGGAACGATCGGGTGGGGTAGGAGGAATATCGCCAATAGGCTGGTTCTCGAGAACGATATATCCGTTCTTGTTGCCGTGCAGATGGAAATCCAGCAGCCTGGATTGGCTTTCTGCGCTCAGTTTTTCGGTTAAAGTTGTTGCGGGCAGTAGAAGGGAGGAATTGCGCATGTTGAGTATTCTTCTGTGTGTTGATTGCTTGGGTTATTTCAGGCAGACAAACGGGCAGTGGCATGCATTTCGTTGTGCGCAATTCGGTTTTTTTAGATTGGTTCTCTGCGCCAGTTTTATGATTGGATAGTTTTCTTATGAACGATTGGAATTATCCGGTAGTTCTTTATTTTGAAAAAACAGAAAATAAGGATGGGTAAGGATGAGTATTTATCATGATCCGTACGGGGAGATTCTAAAGCGCCTGCCGCCGCTGTATGCTTTGCGCGCTTTCGAGCTGGCGGCGAGGTTCAGTTCCTTCACCGCTGCTGCGGATCATCTGTGTATTACCCAGAGCGCCGTGAGTCGGCATGTGCGAACTTTGGAAGAACACTTCAGCTGCTCTTTGTTCGAGCGAAAGGGCCCGAAGATTTTTCTGACCGACACAGGTCGATTACTGGCACAAGAATTGAAGATAGGTTTCAGGATCATCGAACATGCCTGTCTTTCTACTGCGCGCAAGGAACAGGCACTGCGCCTCAAGGCACCGTCGACGTTGACCATGCGCTGGCTGTTGAATGTGCTGGACATATTCAATGAGTTGCATCCCGACGATCAGGTGCAATTGACCAGTGAATGGATGGATGTTGATTTCGTCGACTTCGATTCCGAGCCTTTCGACTGTGCGGTGTTACTGGGTTCGGGTGTATTTCCGGGAGACTGGAATTATATAAAGCTGTTTGACGAGTGGTTGGTTCCCATCTGCTCCCCGCAATTGATCGAACGCCTTGAGTTACAGGGCGCTCATATTTTCTCCGCTGGGCTGATTCATCCTTCCCGGGATCGTCGCGATTGGCAGCGCTGGCTGGAAAGTGCCGGGCTGATTGCTGCGGTGTCCTGGCAGAAAGGCAAGATCTTCGACACCCTGGAGTTGGGAATTTCCGCCGCTATCCAGGGGCATGGCATTTCCATCGGCGATCTGGCGCTGGTAAGGGATGAATTGCATAAGGGCGCATTGGTGCTGCCTTCGAAAAAAGCCGTGCGTACCGGCGACAGTTATTATCTGGTGTGGCCTGACCGGTCGCGCGACAACAAGATGTTGGGAACGCTCAAAAACCATCTCTGCGAAAACGTTCCGAAAATCGATCAACAAGATATGGAATTCCTCGACTGAGGGGCGCGTCGCGCCAAGGTTTCAGCGTTGCACATCGGACAGTGCCAGGTTGTTCGCAGGCTGCGCCCAGGCTCCACCCAGTGCGGTGTATAGATTGACCTGGGCTACCAGCTGTGCGAGCCGGTCGTTGATCAACCCTTGCTGGGCAGTGAACAGTGAGCGCTGGGCATCGAGGAACACCAGACTGCTGTCGACCCCGGTACGGTAGCGGCGCTGGGCCAGGTCATAGTAGGCCTGGGTCGCGTCCACCAGGTCGCGCTGAGCATCGAGCTGTTCGTTATAGGTCTTGCGGGCCGCCAGGCCATTGGCAACTTCCTGAAAGGCGGTCTGGATCGACTTTTCGTACTGCGCCACCAGAATGTCTTTCTGCAGCTTGGCGTAATCCAGACTGGCCCGCAGACTGCCAGCGTTGAAGATCGGCAGGTTGATCTGTGGCTGGAAGGACCAGCTGCCGGAGCCGGCCTTGAACAATCCCGACAGTTCGTTGCTGGAGCTGCCGGCATTGGCGGTCAGGGTCACGCTGGGGAAGAACGCTGCCCGCGCCGCGCCGATATTGGCGTTGCCGGCTTTGAGCTTGTACTCGGCCTGGAGGATGTCCGGGCGCCGTTGCAGCAGATCCGAGGGCAGGCCGGCCGGAACCTGCGCCAACAGCTCGTTGGCCAGCGGCAGGCTGGGCAGGGTTTCGGAGACCGGCGCGCCGACCAGCAGGGTCAGGCTGTTCAGGTCCTGGGCCACCAGGCGTTGATAATTGGCGACGCTGGCTCGGGCGCTCTCGACGCTGGTCTGCGCCTGGAGCGTGTCGAGGGTCGACATCTTGCCGGCTTCACGGCTGTGCTGGGTCAGGCGCAGGCTTTCCTCGTTGGCCTCCAGGGTCTTGCGGCTCAAGGCCAGCAGTTCCTGATCGGCGCGCCAGGTCAGATAGGCATTGGCAACGTTCGCCACCAGGCTGATATGGGTGCTGCGGCGGGCCTCTTCGGTGGCCAGATAGTTGTCCATCGCCTGGTCGGTCAGGCTGCGCACCCGCCCGAACAGGTCCAGTTCATAGGCGCTGATGCCCAGGTTCGCTGCATAGCTCGAAGAGATTGCCGACTTGCCGGTGCCGGTCAGTTTGCTGGGGACGCGCTGACGGGTACCGCTGCCACTGGCGGAAACCGCCGGGAACAGGTCGGCCCGCTGAATCCGATACTGAGCCTGGAAGGCTTGCACGTTCAACACGGCTACCCGCAGATCGCGGTTGTTGTTCAGCGAGTTGGCGATCAGTTGGCGCAACGACGGGTCCTGGAACAACTGCTGCCAGTCGGCACCGGGCGCCACAGTGGTAGCGCCGGCCGGTGACGCCGCGTAAGCCGGCCCTGATGGATACTGATCGGCAGTGGGCAAGGCGGGTTGCTGATATTCCGGTATCAGCGAGCAGCCGCCGAGCAGCAGGGCCATACCCAGCAGGGAGAGCGGGGACTTGTTCATTGAGGTGCCTCGTATGCGCAGTAGGGTAGGTGCTGTCCGAGCGCTGCCTACGCTTGAAATAATTGAAAGGGGTGGCAGATTCACGCTCCGGCCATCCAGCGAATGAGTCCATGCCGGCCACTGACCCCAAGCTTGCTCGCGGCGCGCTTGAGGTAAGTCTCGATCGAGCTGTTCTTGACGCTGAGTTGTTCGGCCAGCCGTGGCACGGTGCAGCCGCTGAGCAGCCCAAGGCATACTTCCCTTTCCCTGGCCGAGAGCACGATTTCCTCCAGTGCCAGGCGTTCCTCGAAGGCCTGTTCAAGCGGCTTGCGCTCCAGCTCGCCGGCAGTGCCGGGTGGGCTGTTTCTCAAGGCCTTCGCCGCTTCTTGCCGACTTATCCGGGCGTGGCGTTCGGTCAGCGGCAGCAGGGTATCCGAGAGGTTTTTGAGGAACGACATTTCGGTCAGCGAAAACACGGGGCGGTTCGGCGGACGACACAGCGAGATCACCCAGCGTCGATTGTCGGTGCGTGATACCAGGTTGCACTGGTGGTCCATCTCTACGGTGCCAGGACCACTGCTGCGGGCATTCATGTGAATCAGCAGCGAGTCGTCCATCTCGATCATCTTTTCCAGCAGCAGGTGATTATCAGGATGGTGCAGCATGGGCGTGGGCGGGCAGTCGGGCGTGTGGCTGGCGTAACCGAGCGGTTTGATATCCAGCACGCTGGCCTGATGTTCATCCAGGGTCCATTCACTGAGTTCGACCAGGCTGACGGGTACCAGCTTATCCACCAGTTGGAGCATTTTCGTCGCGAAGTGATCGTCACCGGTGCTGGAAATGAGCCGGCCGAGTTCGGAGTAGAAATGCGGGCTTTCCAGGTTCGTCATGCTGCTGCCAAGACTCATGTTCTTATCATCCTTGATCCGGACCGATTGCCGGGAGGGAATGCTCTGGCATCCGTGTTCGCAAGCTCTCTCTTCTCCCTGAAGAGGATTTCAGCCCGGATTTAATCTTATACGGATGTTCTACGTCTGTAGCGGAAAACGGGGACACAAGATGACATGGAAACCACTCGGATAATTTGGCATTTCCGCCGCGCGAGACCACGGAATCGAGCATTTGGTTCCATCTTTTTATTTTTTTAAGTTATTGATTTTTAAATAGTTTTTAATTTTATCTAATATTTTTCGTAATGCATTCGTTCACTCGAATAGCTGATGTCCTACACGGTTTAAGGCGTTTGTATGCAGTTCATTCGAGCAAACCGTGACAGGTAAATCGTCCACACTGGCCCGAATGAGTGCGTGTCATGGATTACGGGAATCGCCTCCAGCAGGTCCCGATTGAATGGCTGTCGTCAGTGCGTTGTGATCGTTTGATTAGCGCCTGAGTCTTTGAATCAACACATGAGAAGGATCTTATGGAGACGTTTTTGCCTGCCATTACGGCGCAGGACACCTGCCTGGCGCCTGGTGCGTATCCCTTGACCGCAGCCCAGCGTGATATTTGGCTGGACCAGTCGACTCGCGGTGATTCGCCGCTATACAACATTGGTGGTTATGTAGAGTTATCCGGGACATTGGATCCCGAGCTGTTGCGCCGGGCGATCGAATGCCTGGTGCAGCGTCACGATGCCCTGCGCACGGTGTTGCAGCCCGGCGTCGAGGGTTTGCCACAGCAGACTTTCGCCCAGACGCTCGAGGTGCGGGTGCCGCTGTACAGCTTCGTCGATCATGCCGAGCCGCTCGCCGCCGCCCAGGCCCTGATCGCGCAGCAAATGGCCCAGGCTTATCCGCTGGATGGCTCGCCGCTGTTTCGGTTCTCCCTGATGCGCCTGAGTGACAGTCACTACCTGCTGGGCACCCAGGCACATCATCTGATTCTCGATGGCTGGGGCTTCGGCCTGATGCTCGCGGATCTGGGTCGTATCTATAGCGCGCTGGCCCGGGGCGAGGAGGTGGGCGAGGCGACGACATCCTATGCCGACTTCATCCACGAGGACCGGCTCTACCAGGCGTCGCCACGCTACCGGCGTGATCGCGACTACTGGTTCGACAAATACCGCACGCACCCCGAGCCGATGCTGCTGCCCCGTCATCGTGAACGCCCGGGCGCTGCCGCGACGACCGGTGACAGCCTGGTGCTGGCGTTCCCCACGGCGTTGCACGAACGTATGAAAAGCCTGGCGAAGGCCTGTCAAGCCTCGGCCTTCCATGTCTGGCTGGCGGCCCTGTACCTGTGCTTCACCCGCAGCCACCAGCGTGACGAATGGGTGGTCGGGCTGCCGATCCTCAACCGTACCCACGCCCGATTCAAGGCGACCCTGGGATTGTTCGCCCAGGTCAGTCCGGCGCGCCTGGCGTTTCCCGACGATATCGCGTTCGGCGAGTTGGTGCGCGGTATCGCTCAAGTGCTCCGACAGGATCTGCGTCACCAGCGTTTTCCCCTGAGCGAACTCAACCGCGGCCTCGGTCTGCTGCGTGAGGACCGCGCACAACTGTTCGAGGTGTCGGCATCCTACGAGCAGGATGATCATGACTACCGTTACGGCGAAGCCCGGGGGCACACGGTCAAGGTGTCCAACCGCCACGCATCGATGCCGCTGGCGATCCATCTGCGCAGCAATCGTTTCAACGACCAGGCCTGGATGCATTGCGTTTATGACACGGCGTACTTCGACGCCGCTGAAGTCCAGGCGTTGGCCGGGCGGGTCATCCATGTTCTCGAACAGGGCTTGGCCAATGTCGAACGGCCGCTGGCAGCGTTTTCGCTGCTCACGCCAGCAGACTCCCAGCGCCTGGCGCACTGGAACGACGAGGCTGCCGACTACCGCCGCGACGTGACCATTCACCAGCGCATCGAGGAGCAGGCCGCCGCGAGGCCTGATGCCCTGGCCGTCCTGCACCAGGGCCGCACGTTGAGTTACGCCGAGCTGAACCGGCGAGCCAATGCTCTGGCCAGCCATCTGCGTGAGCAGGGTGTGCGACCGGACGACCGGGTGGTTATCGTTGCCCGGCGCGGATTGGAGACGCTGGTGGCGCTGTTGGCAATCCTCAAGTCCGGTGCCGCCTATGTGCCGGTGGACCCGAGTCATCCTGATGAGCGCCTGGCCTATCTGCTTGACGACAGCGCGCCGGTGGCGGTGCTGGCCCAGGCCGAACTGCTGACGCGTCTACCGCAGCTGTCGGTGCCGCTGATCGAACTGGACAACCCCCGTTGGCACGCGGGCAGCGATACCAACCCTGAGGTGGCCGGGCTCGGCGCGCAGCACCTGGCTTATGTGATCTACACGTCTGGATCCACTGGCCTGCCCAAGGGCGTGATGGTCGAACATCGCACGCTGTCCAATCTGGTGGACTGGCACAACCGCGCCTTTGATCTCGATCAGCACAGCCAGGTGTCCAGCGTAGCCGGGTTCGGTTTCGATGCCATGGCCTGGGAAATCTGGCCGACCCTCTGCGCCGGTGCGACCCTGCACCTGGCACCGGCTTCCCCGGGCGCCGAGGATATCGACGCCCTGTTGGCCTGGTGGTGTGCCCAACCGCTGGACATCAGTTTCCTCCCCACTCCGGTCGCCGAATACGCCTTCAGTCGCCAGCTCGAACACCCGACCCTGCGCACGTTGCTGATCGGTGGTGACCGTTTGCGTCAGTTCAACCAGGCCCGGCGTTTCGCCGTGGTCAACAACTATGGGCCGACCGAAGCCACGGTGGTCGCCACGTCCGGCACCCTGGAGCCTGGCGGGGTCCTGACGATCGGCCGTCCGGTGGCCAACACGCGCATCTATCTGCTGGATGAACGCCAGCGTCTGCTGCCCATTGGTGCCGTTGGCGAGTTGTACATCGGGGGCGTCGGGGTGGCGCGGGGTTACCTGAACCGTGCCGAACTGACCGCCGAGCGTTTCCTTGACGACCCCTATGGCACTGCGTCCGGGGCTCGCATGTACCGCACCGGCGACCTGGCGCGCTGGTGTGAAAACGGCAGCCTGGAATACCTGGGGCGCAATGACGACCAGGTGAAGATCCGCGGTGTGCGGGTCGAGTTGGGCGAGATCGAGGCGGCGGTGGCCCATCATCCGGCGGTGCGCGAGGCGGTGGTGCAGTTGCGCGAGGGCCGCCTGTTGGCCTGGTTCATCGCATCGCAGGCGTTGTCGGCGCAGACGCTGCATGCTCATCTGCAGACCCGCCTGCCGGGGCATCTGCTGCCCAATGCCTATGTACAACTCGATGCCTGGCCGCTGACGGCCAACGGCAAGCTCGACCGCAAGGCCCTGCCGGCCCCGACCGCCGAAGCACTGGTCAGTCGTGACTACCAGGCGCCCCAGAGCGCCGCCGAAACCACCCTGGCGCGGATCTGGGCCGAGTTGCTGCAGGTCGAGCGGGTCGGGCGCCAGGACCATTTCTTCGAACTGGGCGGCAACTCGCTGCTGGCGGTGACGCTGGTCGAACGCATGCGTCAGGCCGGCCTGTATGCCGATGTCCGGGTACTGTTCAGCCAGCCGACCCTGGCGGCACTGGCTGCTGCCGTAGACGCGGGGCGCGCCATCGAGGTGCCGGCCAACCGGGTTCCTGCCGATTGCCAACAGATCACGGCGTCGATGTTGGCGCTGGCGCAGTTGGAGCAGGGTGCCATCGATCGGATCGTCGCCGGTGTGCCGGGCGGTGCGGCCAATGTGCAGGAAATCTACCCGCTGGCCCCCCTGCAAGAGGGGCTGCTCTATCACCACATGACGGCTGTCGGGCGCGACCCCTATCAGCAATACGCGTTATTCGCCTTCGATGATCGCCAGCGTCTGGAGGCTTTTGCCCAGGCGCTGCAGGCGGTGATCGCACGGCATGACATTCTGCGCACCAGCCTGGTCTGGGAAGATCTTGAGCAGCCGATGCAGGTGGTCTGGCGCCAGGCGCCGCTGCCGTTCGAGCTGATCGAGTCGCAGGCCGGCGAGGAAGATGTCGCCGGGCAATTGCTGGCGCGTTTCGATCCGGGCCTGCAACCGCTGGATATCCGCCGAGCGCCGCTGCTGGCGCTGGCGGGCGTTGAAGACCCGGCCAATCGGCGTTGGCTCGGCCTGCTGCGTTTCCATCACCTGGTCAACGATGCCACTTCCACCACTGTACTGCTGGCGGAAATCGAAGCTCACATGCAGGGGCAGGCGCAGTGCCTGGCGCCCCCGGTGCCTTATCGCGACTACGTGGCCCAGGTTCGCCTGGACGCCCGGGAGGCTGAACACCAGGCGTTCTTCAGTTCGCTGCTGGGGGATGTCGATGAGCCGACGCTGGCCTTCGGCATGCAGCGCCGCCACGACGACAGTCACGACCATGAACGTATCGAGCGTCCCCTGGCGCCAGAACTCGGCCAGCGTCTGCGTGTTCAGGCGCGGCGGTTGGGCGTGAGCCCGGCGACTCTCTTCCATCTGGCCTGGGCTCAGGTGCTGGGCGGTCTGTCGGGACGCGACGATGTCATCTTCGGCACGGTGTTGCTGGGACGCCTGCAGGCCGGCGCGGGGGCCGATCGGGCCTTGGGCATGTTCATCAATACCCTGCCGCTGCGGGTTGGCCTGGGCGGGCGGGATGTACTGGCCGGGGTCCGCCATACCCATGAGCGGCTCAGTGCCTTGCTGGCCCACGAGCACGCGCCCTTGGCGCTGGTGCAGCGCTGCAGTGCGGTGGCGGCCAATACGCCGCTGTTTAATAGCCTGCTCAACTATCGACATACTGCCGAACTTGCCCAGGCGTCGAGCCTGACCGGGGTCGAACTGCTCGACAGTGCGCATATCGTCAGTTACCTGGTGATGCTCTCGGTCGATGACTTCGGCGATGGGTTCCGCTTGGCGGCCATGGCGCCGAGAAGCCTGGGTGCATTGCGGGTGCTGGATTATCTGGGCGCGACGCTGCAAGAGCTGGCGCAGGCTTTGGAGCAGGCACCGCATACACCGCTGAGCCGCCTGCCGATCCTGCCGGTGGCCGAGCGGCGGCATCTGCTCGAGACCCTGAACGCCACTGCCGTCGACTATCCGTCGCAGCACTGCATTCAGGCACTGTTCGAGGAGCAGGTGCGGCGTACCCCGGATGCGGTGGCCCTGGTGGCCGGCGAGCGGCAACTGAGCTATCGCCAACTCAACGAACAGGCCAACCAGCTCGCCTGCCACCTGCGCGAGCAGGGCGTGCGGCCGGATGCACGGGTGGCGATCTGTGTCGAGCGCGGGTTGGACCTGGTGATCGGCCTCTGGGCCATCGTCAAGGCCGGCGGTGCCTATGTGCCGCTGGATCCGGGTTATCCGGTCGAGCGCCTGAGCTACATGCTGCAGGACTGTTCGGCGGTGGCGGTGCTGGTGCACCAGGCCACGCGCGAGTTGCTGGGCCCGGTGAACATCCCGCTGATCGATTTCGACCGCAACACCTGGCACGACCAGCCGGTGAGTGACCCGAGCGTGCCCGATCTCGGACCGTCGAGCCTGGCCTACGTGATCTACACCTCGGGCTCGACCGGTACGCCCAAGGGCGTCGCGCTCGAACACCGCGGCTTGTGCAACCTGGTGCGCTGGAGTTCCAGGCTGTGTCCGGACATGGGCAACAGCGGTCTGCTGCAGAAGGCCCCGTTCAGTTTCGATGGTTCGGTCTGGGAGTTTTTCTGGCCGCTGACCACCGGCATGCGTCTGGTTCTGGCCCGGCCCGACGGGCATCGTGATCCGCAGTACCTGATCCGCCTGATTCGCGAACAGGGCATTCGCGTGATCAAGTTCGTTCCGGCGATGCTGCAGCAGTTCCTCGAACAGGACGAGGTCGGCCAGTGCGCCAGCCTGAGCGATGTGTTCTGTGGCGGCGGTGAACTCACCGCAGCGCTGGCCCAGGCGGTACAGGCCAAGCTGCCGTGGGTACGCCTGCACAACGTCTACGGGCCGACCGAAGCCACGGTCGACAGCACGGCGTGGACTCTGGAACCGGGCGCGCCGGTACCGGCGCTGCAACTGCCGATTGGCGGACCGATCTGCAACACCCGGGTGTATGTCCTCGATGCCCATGACCGGCCGGTGCCGATGGGGGTGAGTGGGCAACTGCATATTGGTGGTGTCGGCGTCGCCCGGGGTTACCTGGGCCTGGCGAAGTTGACCGCCGAACGGTTTATCGACAGTCCGTTCGTGGCCGGTGACCGTCTCTACCGTACCGGGGACCTGGTGCGTTATCGCCCGGACGGCAACCTTGAGTTCCTCGGTCGGGATGACTTCCAGGTGAAGCTGCATGGCCTGCGCCTGGAGCTGGGGGAGATCGAGGCCGCGCTGTTGGGGCATGAGGCAATGCGCGAAGTGGCGGTGCTGATGCGCGATGAACGACTGGTGGCCTATTTCACCCCTAGGGTAGCCGGCCAGGTGCCGACGATCGAGAGCTTACGCAGCTACCTGCTGGCGTTGCTGCCGGACTACATGGTGCCTTCGGCGTATGTGCAGCTTGAGGCCCTGCCGTTGAGTCCCAACGGCAAGCTCGACCGCCGCGCGTTGCCGGCGCCGGGCCAGGATGCGGTGATCAGCCGTGACTATGAGCCGCCGCAGGGACCGGTGGAAACCGCCTTGGCGCAGATCTGGGCCGAAGTGCTGAAGGTCGAGCGGGTGGGGCGCAACGATCACTTCTTCGAATTGGGCGGGCACTCGCTGCTGGCGGTCAGCCTGGTGGCGCGCATGCGTCAGGCGGGCCTGAACGCCGATGCCCGGGAGGTGTTCAACCAGCCGACGCTGGCCGCGCTGGCGGCCAAGTCCGTGGGGCATATGCAGCAGGTGCAGGTGCCGGCCACGACCATCCCGACGCTGAACCGCAAGCGCCGCCTGTAGGGGCGGCCGGCGGTGACCTCAGTACAGGGATGCGCACTACGGCGACTTCGTTGCCTTTGAAAATGGACTTTCTCGTCAACCGTTTCCGAATTAAAAGCAGGTATCACAATGCAGTTCAGTGAATTGATGGCAGTTATTTCCACCCATGCGATCCGTCTTCAACGTGAAGAGGACGATCTGGTGATCCTGGGGGACGACGATGCGCTGGACGATGCGCTGTGGGACCATCTGAGCCACTACAAGGCTCAACTGCTTGAACTGGTGGCCAGTCATGGCGGCGACTGGCTCAGCCCGGCCTTCCGTATCACTCCGGATATGCTGCCGCTGGTGACCCTGGACCAGGAGGCCATCGACCGTATCGTTGCGACTGTTCCGGGTGGGCCGGCCAACCTGCAGGACATCTATCCGCTGGCGCCCTTGCAGAACGGTATGCTCTACCATCACCTGTCCGCCCCCCAGGGTGATCCCTACGTGCTGCAGGCGCAGTTCACTTTCGACAGCCGCGCGCGCCTGGAAAGCTTCATCCAGGCTCTGCAGTGGGTGATCGACCGTCATGACATCCTGCGCACCGCCATCGCCTGGGAGAGCCTGGACGAACCGCTGCAGGTGGTCTGGCGCGAGGCGCCGCTGGTGTGCGAAGAGCACCACCTGGCGGGCACTGACGGTGATGTGCTGGGCCGCTTGCGCGAGTTGTACGATGCCCGCCACTACCGCCTCGATCTGCGCCAGGCGCCGCTGCTGCGCCTGGTGTTTGCCAACGATGAGGCCAACCAGCGGGTGGTCGCACTGTTGCTGTTCCATCACATGGCCATGGACCATACCGCGCTGGACGTGGTGCGTCAGGAAATCGCCGCCTGCCTGCGCGGGCAGAGCGCCCAGGTGCCGGCCGCGGTGCCGTTTCGCGACTACCTGGCACGGGCGCGGATGAGCCTCGACGAGTCGGCCCACGAAACCTTCTTTCGCAGCATGCTCGGCGATATCGACGAGCCGACCTTACCCTTCGGCCTGCGCGAAGTGGCGGATGGCGGCCCCGCTATCGAAGAGGGTCGGCTGACCCTGGACCCACGCCTGAGCCTGCGCTTGCGCAGCCAGGCACGGCAGTTGGGGGTCAGTGCGGCGAGCCTGATGCACCTGGCCTGGGCCCGGGTACTGAGCAGCCTGTCCGGGCGCACATCGGTGGTCTTCGGTACGGTGCTGCTGGGCCGGATGGATGCCGGCGAGGGTGCCGAGCGGGCCCTGGGCATGTTCATCAACACCTTGCCGCTGCGGGTCGATGTGGATGGGCAGGGGGCACGTGCCGGGGTGCTTGCCACTCATGCACGCCTGACCGCCTTGCTCGACCATGAGCAGGCGTCACTGGCCCTGGCCCAGCGTTGCAGCGGGGTCAGCGCGCCGACGCCGCTGTTCAGTTCGATGCTCAACTACCGTCATAGCGCCGCTGGCGATGCCGCCGAGGTGATCGAGGTGGCCGAAGGCATTCAGGTCCTGGGAGCCCAGGAGCGCAGCAACTATCCGTTGAGCCTGAGCATCGATGACCTCGGTGAGGATTTCCGCCTGACCGCCCACGTGCTGGCCTCGGCGGGCGCGCTGCGGGTCTGCGAAATGATGCGCAACGCGCTGGAGGCGTTGCAGCAGGCGTTGGAACAGGCTCCTGAAACGGCGCTGCACAGCCTGGCGATCCTGCCGGCGGCAGAACGTGAGCAGGTGCTGGTGACGTTCAATGCCAGCGCGGTCGATTTCCCTCGGGGGCAGACGGTTCACGGCCTGTTCGAGGCGCAGGTCGAACACTCGCCCGAAACCCTGGCGGTGCTGCAGGGGGGGGACTCGCTCAGTTACCGCCAGCTCAATCAGCAGGCCAACCAGTTGGCCCATCATCTGCGCACGCTGGGCGTGCAGCCCGATGATCGGGTCGCCATCAGCCTGCAACGCGGCCCGGGGATGCTGGTGGGGTTGCTGGCGATTCTCAAGGCCGGTGCCGCCTATGTGCCGGTCGACCCGGCGCTGCCCGGCGAACGGCGTCTTTACCTGCTTGAGGACAGTGCGCCGGTTGCGCTGTTGACGCACAGTGAGTCGCGCAAGCAACTGCCGACACTGGAGATTCCGGTACTGGAACTGGACCGGGTCACCTGGCAGGACCAGCCGATCGACAACCCCGCTGCGGGTAGCCTGACACCGAGTAATCTGGCCTACGTCATCTACACCTCCGGTTCCACCGGCCTGCCCAAGGGCGTGATGGTCGAGCACCGCACCGTGGAGAATCTGGTGCATTGGCACAGTGCGACGTTCGATCTGAAGGCGGGCGACCACACTTCCAGCGTCGCCGGCTTCGGTTTCGACGCCATGGCCTGGGAAGTCTGGTCGGCGCTGTGCGTGGGCGCGACCCTGCACTTGCCGCCAGCGGATATCGGTCATCAGGAGATCGATCGCTTGCTGGCCTGGTGGCAACAGCAGCCGTTGGATGTCTGCTTCCTGGCCACGCCCATCGCTGAACATGTCTTCACCCAGCAACTCGAACACCCGACCCTGCGTACCCTGTTGATCGGCGGCGACCGTCTGCGTCAGTTCAACCAGCCGCAGCGTTTCGCGGTGATCAACAACTACGGGCCGACCGAGGCCACGGTGGTTGCGACTTCCGGGCAAATGGAAGTCGGCCGGGTGCTGCATATCGGCAAGCCGATTGCCAATGCCCAAGTCTACCTGCTGGACGAAGAACTGCAACCGGTCCCGGTTGGCGTGGCCGGTGAGCTGTATATCGGTGGCGCCGGGGTAGCACGCGGTTACCTGAACCGTCCGGAAATGACTGCCGAGCGTTTTATCGACGATCCGTTCAGCGCCGAACCGCAGGCACGCCTTTACCGCACGGGTGACCAGGCGCGCTGGTTGGCAGATGGCAATCTCGACTATCTGGGCCGTAACGACGACCAGTTGAAGATTCGCGGCGTGCGTATCGAACCGGGTGAAATCGAGGCGGCGCTGAGCAGCCATGAGGTGATCACCGAAGCGGTGGTGCTGGTCCGCGACGGGCGTCTGGTAGCCTGGTTCACGGCCAGCGAGGCGCTGGCTATCGATGCGCTGAACATCTACCTGCACAGCCGTTTGCCGGAGTACATGGTGCCGTCGGCCTACGTGCAGCTCGACGCGTTGCCACTGACCGCCAATGGCAAGCTGGACCGTCGGGCGCTGCCGGCACCGGACCAGGAGGCGCTGCTCAGTCGTGAATTCGAGGCGCCGCAAGGGGCTGTGGAAGTTGCCCTGGCCACGATCTGGGCGCAGGTGCTCAAGGTCGAACGGGTAGGGCGAAACGACCATTTCTTCGAGTTGGGCGGGCATTCGCTGTCGGCGGTGATTCTGATCGAGCGCATGCGTCAGGTCGGGCTCAACACCGACGTGCGTGTGTTGTTCAGCCAGCCGACCCTGGCCGCCCTGGCGGCGGCCATCGGCAGTGGTCGCGAAATCCGGGTACCGGAAAACCGTATCCCCGCCGACTGCCAGCACCTCACCCCGGACCTGCTGCCGCTGATCGATCTGGACCAGGCGAGCATCGACCGCATCGTCGCCACTGTGCCCGGTGGCGCGGCCAATGTGCAGGACATCTACCCGCTGGCACCGCTGCAGGAAGGTATTCTCTACCATCACATGAGCGCCGAGCAGGGCGATCCCTATCTGTTGCAGGCACAACTGGCCTTTGACGGACTGGAGCGTTTGCAGGCCTTTGCCGGTGCACTGCAACAGGTCATCCAGCGTCACGATATTCTGCGTACCAGCGTGCTCTGGGAAGGTCTGGAACGGCCGGTTCAGGTGGTCTGGCGCCAGGCCGGACTGCCGCTGTGGGAGGAGCGCTTCGAGCCGGCCAGCGGTGAGGTGCTCGATCAGTTGCTGCAGCGTTTCGAAGCCCGCCACTACCGTCTGGATATCCGCCAGGCGCCGCTGATGCAACTGGCTTATGCGCAAGATCCGACGCAGCAGCGGATTGTCGCGGTGCTGATGTTCCATCACCTGGCGATGGACCACACCGCGCTGGCGGTGATGGTGCAGGAGATCCGCAGCCTGCTCGCGGCGCAGGGTGAGGAGTTGGCGGCAGCGGTGCCGTACCGCAACTACGTGGCTCAGGCCTTGCTGGGCACCAGTGAGCAGGAGCACGAGGCATTTTTCCGCGAGATGCTCGGGGATATCGACGAGCCGAGCCTGCCGTTCGGCCTGCGTGATGTGCAGGGTGACGGACGGGATATCGAGTCGGCGCTGTTGCCGCTGGCCGACGAGCTGAGTCGGCGTCTGCGCGAGCAGGCGCGCCAGCTCGGCGTCAGTGTGGCGAGCCTGATGCACCTGGCCTGGGCCCGGGTGCTGGCGGCGACGTCCGGCAAGGACACCGTGGTGTTCGGTACGGTGCTGATGGGCCGCATGCAGGGCGGCGAGGGCGCCGATCGGGCCCTGGGGATGTTCATCAACACCTTGCCGCTGCGGGTCGAAGTGGGCGAGACCACGGTACGTGCCGGGGTCAAGGCGACCCATGCGCGGCTGACCGCCCTGCTGGGTCATGAGCATGCCTCCCTGGCACTGGCGCAGCGTTGCAGCGCGGTCGATGCCTCGTTGCCATTGTTCAGCGCCTTGCTCAACTATCGCCATAGCGCTGCCGCCGAGCACTCGGAGGCGGGGCAGGTGGTCTGGGAGGGCATTCACGCGATCGGTGGCGAGGAGCGCAGCAACTACCCGCTGACCCTGAGCGTCGATGACCTGGGTGTCGGCTTCGAACTGCGGGTGCTGGCCTCGCTGTCGGTGGGCGCCCAACGGCTCGGCGGCTACCTGTGCGCTGCCCTGGAACACTTGGCGCAGGCGCTGGAGCAGAACCCGGAGCTGGCCCTGGGGCAACTGTCGATTCTGCCGATGGCGGAACGACAACAGGTGTTGCATGGCTTCAATGACACCCAGCGCGCCTACCCGGCGCAACAGCCCCTGCACCGGTTGTTCGAAATCCGCGCCGCGGCCCAGCCGGACAGCCCGGCGGTGGTGCATGGCGGGCAAGTGCTCAGCTATGGTGAACTCAACCGGCGGGCGAACCGCCTGGCGCATCATCTGCTCAACCTCGGTGTGCAGCCGGGCGATAGCCTGGCGATCCTGTTGGAGCGTTCGGCGGACCTGTTGATCAGCCAACTGGCAATCAGCAAGTGCGCGGCGGTCTATGTGCCGCTGGATATCAATGCGCCGCTCGAGCGCCAGCGCTTCATACTCGAAGACAGCCGGGCCTCGTGGCTGCTGACCCACAGCGATCAGCCGGATGAACAGGAAGTGCCTCGGGTCGAACTCGACAGGCTCGTCGAGGACAGTCTGACCGAGCATGATCCGGACCTGTTCCAGTCGGCCGAGTCGCTGGCCTACATCATGTACACCTCCGGTTCGACTGGCACTCCCAAGGGAGTGCTGGTACCGCATCGTGCGGTTGCGCGTCTGGTACTCAACAACGGTTATGCCGATTTCAATGAACAGGACCGGGTGGCGTTCGCCTCCAACCCGGCCTTCGATGCCAGCACCCTGGAGGTCTGGGCGCCGCTGCTCAATGGCGGCTGCGTGGTGGTGGTCGAACAGGAGGTGCTGTTGTCCCGCGAGGCGCTGGCGACGTTGCTGCGCGAGCAGTCGGTCAGCGTATTGTGGATGACTGCCGGCTTGTTCCATCAGCATGCCGATGGCCTGATGGACAGTTTGCGCGCCTTGCGTTATCTGATCGTTGGCGGCGACGTGCTGGACCCGGCGGTGATTGCCCGGGTGCTCGAACACGGAGCACCGCAACACCTGCTCAATGGCTATGGTCCGACCGAAGCCACGACCTTCTCGACGACTTTCGAGATCACTGCGGTCGATGGCGGCAACATTCCGATTGGTCGTCCGATCGGCAACAGCCGCGCCTACGTGCTCGATACCCGTCAGCAGCCGGTGCCGGTGGGCGCGGTCGGCGAGCTGTATGTTGCAGGTGCCGGTGTCGCGAAGGGTTATCTCAACCAGCCTGAGTTGAGCGCCGAGAAATTTATCGCCGATCCGTTCGTCGGCGGTTTGATGTATCGCACCGGCGACCTGGTGCGCTGGCGTGTCGACGGTAACCTGGAGTACCTGGGGCGTAACGACCAGCAGGTGAAGATTCGTGGTTTCCGCATTGAACTGGGCGAGATCGAAGCGCGCCTGGGGCGTCACCCGCAGGTCCGCGATGTGGCGGTGTTGGTGCGTGAGGTTGCCCCTGGCGACAAGCGCCTGGTGGCCTGGTTCAGCGCCGAGGTCGGCGAGGTCCCGAATATCGAGGCCCTGCGCGACTATCTGCAGGAGCACTTGCCGGACTACATGGTGCCCTCGGCCTATGTGCAACTCGATGCGTTACCGCTGACCGCCAATGGCAAGCTGGACCGCAAGGCACTGCCCGCGCCGGATCACGGCGCGTTGCTCAGTCGTGGCTACGAAGCGCCGCAGGGCACGGTGGAAACCACCCTGGCGCAGATCTGGACCGACCTGCTCAAGGTCGAGCAGGTCGGTCGCCACGACCACTTCTTCGAGCTGGGTGGCCACTCGCTGCTGGCGGTGACGCTGATCGAGCGCATGCGCCAGGCCGGCCTCAGTGCCGACGTGCGGACGTTGTTCAGCCAGCCGACCCTGGCGGCCCTGGCTGCGGCCATCGGTACCGGGCGCGACGTCGAGGTGCCAGCCAACCGCATTCCTGCCGATTGCCAGCACATCACCCCGGATCTGCTGTCACTGGTCGAACTGGACCAGGCGCGCATCGATCACATCGTTGCCAGCGTGCCGGGCGGTGCCGCCAACGTGCAGGATATCTACCCGCTGACGCCGTTGCAGGAAGGCATTCTCTACCACCACCTCAGCGCCGAGCAGGGCGATCCCTATGTCCTGCAGTCGCGGCTGGCCTTCGACAGTATCGAGCGCCTGCAGGCCTTTGCCGGGGCCTTGCAACAGGTGATCGAACGTCACGATATCCTGCGCACCACGTTCCTCTGGGAGGGGCTTGAACAGCCGGTGCAGGTCGTCTGGCGTCACGCTGAACTGGTGGTCCAGGCGCTGACCCTCGACCCGGTCGACGGCGACGTGCTGGACCAGTTGCAGACGCGTTTCGACTCTCGCCACTATCGCCTGGACCTGACTCGCGCACCGCTGATCCGTCTGGTGCACAGCTACGACCCGGCGCGTCAGCGTACGGTGGCAGCCTTGCTGTTCCACCACCTGGTGCTGGACCATACCGCACTCAAAGTGGTGCTGCAGGAGATGCAGGCGAACCTGCTCGGTCACGACGCGGCACTGGGCGAACCGGTGCCTTATCGCAATCATGTGGCTCAGGCGCGCCTGGGCGTCAGCGAGCAGGAGCATGAAGCGTTCTTCCGCGACATGTTGGGGACTATCGACGAACCGACCCTGCCGTTCGGTTTGCAGGACGTGCAGAACGACGGCAGCGATATCGAGGAAGTTGCCCGGCCGCTGCCGGATGATCTGAGTCACCGCCTGCGCGCCGCGGCCCGTGGGCTCGGCGTCACGCCGGCGAGCCTGTTCCATCTGGCCTGGGGCCAGGTGCTGGCGGCCACCAGCGGCCGCGAGAAGGTCGTGTTCGGCACGGTGCTGCTCGGGCGCATGCAGGGCGGCCAGGGTGCCGACCGGGCGCTGGGGATGTTCATCAATACCCTGCCATTGCTGATCGAAATCGATGCCACACCGGCGCGTGCCGGCGTTCTGGCGACCCATGCGCGGCTGACCGCGCTGATGGGCCACGAGCATGCCTCGCTGGCCCTGGCCCAGCGCTGCAGTGCAGTGGCGGCGCCAGCACCGTTGTTCAGTGCGATGCTCAACTATCGCCAGAGTGGCAGCGAAACGCAGATGGCCTGGCAGGGGATCGAAGCCCTGGCCAGCGATGGCCGTACCAACTACCCGCTGAGCCTGAGTGTCAACGACCTGGGGGAAGGCTTCCGGCTGATCGCCCTGACCCTGGCATCGGTAGGTGCATCACGTATCTGCGAGCTGATGGAGCAGGCGCTGGTGTCGCTGGTCCAGGCCTTGGAGCAGGAGCCCGGCCGGGCACTCGATCGCCTGGTGGTGCTGCCGGGCCAGGAGCGTGAACACCTGTTGTTCGGCTTGAATGCCCAGGTGCTCGACCATGAGCCCGACCAGGCGATCCACGCGCTGTTCGAAGCCCAGGTCGCGCGTACGCCCGAGGCTGTGGCACTGGTCGCACACGACCAGGCACTGAGCTATCGGGAACTCAACCAGCGTGCCAACGGCCTCGCCCATTATCTGCGCGAGCAGGGCGTGGCAACGGATGTCCGAGTGGCAATCTGCGTCGAACGCGGTGTGGAAATGCTGGTGGGGCTGCTGGCGATCCTCAAGGCCGGTGGTGCCTATGTGCCACTCGACCCCGGTTATCCGCCGGAGCGGATCGCCTACATGCTCAAGGACAGCGCGCCACTGGCCGTGTTGGCCGAGGACGCGACCCTTGAACGCCTGGGTGCGGTCGCGGTGCCGCTGATCAATCTCGATGACGCAGTCTGGGCTGACCGCCCGGCAACCAACCTGTCGCCAGCAAAGGCCTCGGACCTGGCCTATGTGATCTACACCTCCGGCTCCACCGGCACGCCCAAGGGCGTGGCGGTCCCCCACCGTGGCCTGTGCAATCTGGTGCAGTGGAGTTCCCGGCTTTGCGCCAACGCTGCGCAGGGCGCGCTGCTGCACAAGACTCCGTTCAGCTTCGACGCTTCGGTCTGGGAACTGTTCTGGCCGCTGAGCAGCGGCATGCGTCTGGTGCTGGCGCGTCCGGAGGGCCATCGTGATCCGGCCTATCTGGTGCAGCAGGTCCGTGAGCAGCAGGTCAGCGTGATTCAGTTCGTGCCGGCGATGTTGCAGCAGTTCCTCGACGTGGCAGAGGTGCGCGAGTGCCGCAGCCTGACGGATGTGTTCTGCGGTGGCGGCGACCTGACGCCGGCCCTGGCCCAGGCGGTGCGGGCACGGCTGCCCTGGGTACGGCTGCACAACGTCTACGGGCCGACCGAAGCCACGGTGGACAGCACGGTGTGGACGCTGGAACCGGATGCGCCGGTACCGGCCGCACAATTGCCGATCGGCCGTCCCATCGACAACACCCGCCTGTATGTTCTCGATGCCCGCGACGAGCCGGTACCGCTGGGCGTCAGTGGCCAGTTGCATATCGGTGGCGTCGGCGTGGCCCGTGGTTATGTCGGCCTGCCTGAGCTGACCGCCGAGCGCTTTATCGACAGCCCGTTCGTGAGCGGTGACCGGTTGTATCGCACCGGCGACCGGGTGCGTTACCGCCTCGATGGCAACCTGGAGTTCCTCGGCCGTGACGACGACCAGGTCAAGCTGCGAGGTCTGCGTATCGAACTGGGCGAGGTGCAGGCGCGTCTGGCCGAGCATTCGGCGCTCAAGGATGCGGTGGTGATGGTCCGTGAGGACGAGCCGGGCGATCAGCGCCTGGTGGCCTACTACACGGCCAGCGCAGCCCCGTCCATCGACGAACTGCGGGCTCATCTGCTCGGCTACCTGCCGGAATACATGCTGCCCACGCTGTTCGTGCACCTGGAAAGCATCCCGCTGAGCCCCAACGGCAAGCCGGATCGCAAGGCGCTGCCGGCACCGGATCAGACCGCGTTGGCCTGCCGGGAGTACGCCGCTCCGGTCGGCGAGATCGAGACCACCCTGGCTCGCATCTGGGCCGAGGTGCTCAAGGTCGAGCGGGTCGGTCGTCACGATCATTTCTTCGAATTGGGCGGCCATTCGCTATTGGCCGTCAGCCTGATCGAGCGGATGCGTCAGGTCGGCCTGAGTGCCGATATCCGCGTGCTGTTCAACCAGCCAAGCCTGGCGGCGCTGGCTGCCGCAGTGGGCGGTGGGCGGGCGGTAACGGTGCCGGACAACCGCATTCCAGCCGACTGCCAACAGATCACCCCGCAACTGTTGCCACTCATCGAGCTGGACCAGGCCGGTATCGACCGGATCGTCGCCAGCGTGCCTGGCGGCGCGGCCAACGTGCAGGATATCTACCCGTTGGCGCCGTTGCAGGAAGGTATTCTCTACCACCACCTGAGTGCCGTGCAGGGCGATCCGTACCTGCTGCAATCGCAGATGGCCTTTGATCACCCGCAGCGCTTGGAGGACTTCGCCGGCGCTCTGCAGCAGGTGATCGACCGTCACGATATCCTGCGTACCGGTATTCTCTGGGAAGGCCTGGACCAGCCGGTGCAGGTGGTCTGGCGCCGCGCGCAACTGACGGTCGAGGCCGTCACGCTCGATCCGGCGGACGGTGAGGTCCTGGCGCAATTGCAGGCGCGTTTCGACGCCCGTCACTATCGCCTGGACCTGACCCGGGCGCCGCTGATCCGTCTGGTGCATGCCTACGACCCGCTGACTCAGCGCACGGTGGCGGTGCTGCTGTTCCATCACCTGGTGCTGGACCATACCGCTCTGGAGGTGTTGAGCCAGGAGCTGCAGGCCGGCCTGCTCGGGCTGGACGCACCGTTGGGCAAGGCCGTGCCTTATCGCAACTACGTGGCCCAGGCCCGCCTGGGTGTCAGCGAGCAAGAGCACGAAGCGTTCTTCCGCGAGCAGTTGGGCGACATCGATGAACCGACCCTGCCGTTCGGCCTGCGGGATGTGCAGGGCGATGGCCACGCCATCGAGGAAACCAGCCGGGTCCTGCCCGCCGAACTGACCCTGCGCCTGCGGGCCCAGGCCCGCTTGCTCGGCGTGAGCGCCGCGAGCCTGTTCCACCTGGCGTGGGCGCGGGTACTTGCCGCCACCTGCGGCAAGTCGGCGGTGGTCTTCGGCACCGTACTGCTGGGCCGCATGCAGGGTGGTGCGGGCAGTGACCGGGCGCTGGGCATGTTTATCAATACCTTGCCACTGCGGGTCGACATCGATGCCACCTCGGTGCGCGACGGCGTCAGGGCGACCCATGCGCGGCTGACCGATCTGCTCGGCCACGAGCATGCCTCGCTGGCCCTGGCCCAGCGTTGCAGCGGGGTGGCGGCGCCGTTGCCGCTGTTCAGCGCGATGCTCAACTATCGCCATGGTCACCTGGGCGAACGTGACGCCCAGGCTCGACAGGCCTGGCAGGGTATCGAGGTGCTGACCAGTGAGGAACGCACCAACTACCCGCTGAGCCTGAACGTCGACGACCTGGGCGATGCCTTCCGCTTGGTGGCCCAGGTCGCCGAAGTGGGCGCGCAGCAGGTCTGCGACTACATGCAGGTGGCGCTGGAATCGCTGGTGCAGGCGCTGGAGTTCGAACCGGAGCTGGCCCTGGAGCGTTTGCCGGTACTGGGGGCAGTCGAGCGTGAGCAACTGCTGCACGGTCTGAATGCCACCTCGGTCGATTACAACCTCGAGCAGACCCTGCATGGGTTGTTCGAGGCGCGGGTTCAGCAGGCGCCGCAGGCCCTGGCAGTGCAGGCGGGTACACAACGCCTGAGTTACGACGCGTTGAACCGCCGCGCCAACCAACTGGCCCATTACCTGCGTGAGCAGGGCGTGGGGCCGGACAAGCGCGTGGCGATCTGTGTGGAGCGTGGCCTGGAAATGGTCGTCGGCCTGCTGGCGATCCTCAAGGCCGGCGGCGCCTATGTGCCGCTGGATCCGGCTTATCCGCAGGAGCGCCTGGCCTACATGCTGGCCGACAGCGCGCCGCTGGCGGTGCTGGTACAGGGTGCCACCCGCGACTTTCTGGGTGAGCTGGCGGTACCGGTGATCGATCTGGATCAGGCCGACTGGAAGCAGCAACCTGATGGCAATCCGCAGATCACCGAGCTGAGTCCACGGCACAGTGCTTACGTGATCTATACCTCGGGCTCCACCGGTCAGCCGAAGGGCGTGATCAACGAGCACGCGGCGGTGGTCAACCGTCTGCTGTGGATGCAGGACGAATACGGCCTGACGCCTGCGGATGCGGTGCTGCAAAAGACCCCGTTCAGCTTCGACGTGTCGGTCTGGGAGTTCTTCTGGCCGCTGTTCACCGGCGCGCGTCTGGTGATGGCGCGTCCGGAAGGGCACAAGGACCCGGTCTATCTCAGTGAAGTGATCAAGTCCGAGCAGATCAGCACCTTGCACTTCGTGCCATCGATGCTCGACGTGTTCCTGGCCCATGGCGATAGTTCGTTGTGCGGTTCGGTAAAACGCGTGATGTGCAGCGGTGAAGCACTGCCGGGCAGCGTGGTACGCCGCTTCAAGACACAGTTGCCACAGGCCGGGCTGTACAACCTGTATGGCCCGACCGAAGCAGCCGTGGACGTGACGGCATGGGACTGCGCCGGCCCGATCGAGCAGACCCCGGACAACACGCCGATCGGCAAGCCGATCGCCAACACCCGGATGTACCTGCTCGATGGGCAGATGCAGCCGGTGCCGTTGGGCGTGGTCGGTGAGCTGTACATCGGTGGTGTGCAGGTGGCCCGTGGTTACCTGAACCGTCCGGACCTGACCGCCGAACGTTTCCTCAAGGATCCGTTCAGCCCGCAGGCCGAGGCGCGGATGTACCGTACCGGCGATGTTGGTCGCTACCTGGCGGACGGCAATATCGAATACCTCGGTCGTAACGACGACCAGGTGAAAATCCGTGGCCTGCGTATCGAACTGGGTGAAATCCAGGCGTGCCTGACCGCTTTCCCGGCAGTGCAGGAAGCGGTAGTGGTGGCTCGTGAGGACGTACCGGGCGACAAGCGCCTGGTGGCCTACTACACGGCGACCGAGCGCCAGGAGATCGAGGTCTTGCGCGCTCATCTGCTGGAGCAGTTGCCGGATTACATGGTGCCGATGCTGTTCGTGCACCTTGAGGCGCTGCCGCTGAGCCCCAACGGCAAGCTGGACCGCAAGGCGCTGCCGGTGCCGGACCAGGCGGCCTTGCCAAGCCGCGTCTATCAGGCGCCGCAAGGCACGGTGGAAACCGCCCTGGCGCAGATCTGGAGCGAGGTGCTCAAGGTCGAACAGGTCGGTCGCGATGACAACTTCTTCGAACTGGGTGGGCATTCGCTGCTGGCGGTCAAGCTGATCGAGCGCATGCGCCAGCAAGGCCTGGCCGCTGATGTGCGGGTACTGTTTGGTCAGCCGACCCTGGCGGCCCTGGCCGCCGCCGTGGGCGGGCAGGTCGAGGTACAGGTACCGGCCAACCGCATCAGCGCCGATTGTGCGCGGATCACTCCGCAAATGCTGCCGCTGGCCGAACTGGACCAGGCGGGCATCGACCGGATTGTCGCAAGCATTCCCGGCGGCGTGGCCAATGTGCAGGATATCTACGGCCTGGCACCCTTGCAGGCGGGCATCCTCTATCACCACCTGGCGACCAGCGCCGGCGACCCCTACGTCATGCAGGCGCAGTTCGAGTTTGCCGGCCTGACGCAAGTCAAAGCCTTTGTCCGGGCACTCAACGCGGTGATCGAGCGCAACGATATCTTGCGCACCAGCGTGCACTGGGAAGGCCTCGGCGAGCCGGTGCAGGTGGTTTGGCGGGAGGCGCCGCTGGCACTGGAGCGGATCGACGGCGACCCGCTTGAAGGCGCTGCCTTGCAGCAATTGCAGCAGCGTTTCGACCCACGTCACTATCGACTGGACCTGACCCGGGCGCCGTTGCTGCGCCTGGCCTATACCCGCGACGAACAACTGGACCGCTGGTTCGGTGTGTTGCTGTTCCACCATATCCTGCTCGATCACACGGCTGTCGATGTGCTGGTGCATGAAATGAGCGCCAGCCTGCAAGGCCAGGTCGAGCGCCTGGGCGCCGCCGTGCCTTATCGCAACCACGTCGCGCAGACCCGTCTGGGGACCAGCGAGGCGGAGCACGAAGCGTTCTTTGGCGAGATGCTCGGCGATATCGACGAGCCGACCCTGGCCTTCGGCTTGCAGGAGGTCAGTGGCGACGGCCGCGATATCGAGGAACTGCCGGTGACGCTGGACGCGGCGCTGTGCCGACGTCTGCGCGAGCAGGCGCGCCAGCTCGGCGTCAGTGTGGCGAGCCTGTTGCACCTGGCCTGGGCCCAGGTGCTGGGGCAGGTTTCGGGGCGTGATGAGGTGGTGTTCGGCACCGTGCTGATGGGCCGGATGCAGGGCGGCGAGGGCGCCGACCGGGCCTTGGGCATGTTTATCAATACCTTGCCGCTGCGGGTCAGTGTCGGTGCGGTCGGGGTTCGTGAGGCACTGCGCACGACCCATGGTCGGCTGTCGCAACTGCTCGGCCACGAGCATGCCTCGCTGGCTCTGGCCCAGCGTTGCAGTGGCGTGCCGGCTTCGCTGCCGCTGTTCAGCAGCCTGTTCAACTACCGGCACAGCAGCGCTGGCGAAGCCTCCGCCGAACAGGCAGCCACCTGGGATGGCATCCACTTGCTGCAGGCGCGCGAGCGCAGCAACTACCCGCTGGTGCTCAACGTCGATGACCTGGGCGAAGGTTTCTCGTTCACGATCCAGGCTCCGGCCGAATTGGGGCTGGAGCGCATTGGCGGCTACCTGCAGACGACCTTGCAACATCTGGTCGGCGCGCTGGAGCAGGCACCGACGACAGCGCTGCACGACCTGCCGCTGCTGCCCGATGCCGAACGCGAGCATCTGCTGCAAGGCTTCAACGCCACCGAGCGTGCCTACCCGATCGATCAGACCCTGCACAGTCTGTTCGAGGCCCGGGCCCTGGCCCGGCCGGAGGCTACTGCGGTCATCCATGGCTCGCAGGTGCTCGGGTATGGCGACCTCAACCGGCGCGCCAACCGTCTGGCCCATTACCTGATCGGGAGGGGCGTGCGCCCGGGTCATCATGTAGCGATCCTGCTGGAGCGCTCGGTGGACCTGCTGGTCAGCCAACTGGCGATCAGCAAGTGCGCGGCGGTCTATGTGCCTCTGGACATCCAGGCGCCGGCCGAACGCCAGGACTTCATGATCCGGGATAGTCGCGCGGTGTTGCTGCTCACTCGCAGCAGTGAAAGCCTCGGCTACCCGGCGCATCGCGTCGACCTCGATCGTCTCGACCTGTCTGGCCAGCCGATCCATGACCCACGGCTGCGCCAGTCCGCCGAGTCGGTGGCCTACATCATGTACACCTCCGGTTCCACGGGCACGCCCAAGGGCGTTCTGGTACCGCATCGTGCGGTCAGCCGGTTGGTGATCAACAACGGTTATGCCGATTTCAACGAGCAGGACCGGGTGGCGTTCGCCTCCAACCCGGCCTTCGACGCCAGCACCCTGGAAGTCTGGGCGCCGTTGCTCAACGGCGGTTGTGCGGTGGTGGTCGAGCAGGATGTGCTGTTGTCCCACGAAGCCCTGGCGGCGTTGCTGCGTGAGCAGCAGGTCAGTGTGTTGTGGATGACTGCCGGCCTGTTCCACCAGCATGCCGATGGCTTGTTGGCAGCCTTCCGTGGGCTGCGTTACCTGATCGTCGGTGGCGATGTGCTCGACCCGGCGGTGATCGCGCGGGTGCTGGCGCAAGGTGCGCCAGGCCATCTGCTCAACGGCTATGGGCCGACCGAAGCCACCACGTTCTCGACCACCTTCGAGATCACCCGGGTCGAGGCGGGCAGCATTGCGATTGGTCGTCCGATCGGCAACAGCCGCGCCTACGTGCTCGACGCCCGGCAGCAGCCGGTACCGGTCGGGGTGGTCGGTGAGTTGTACATCGGCGGTACGGGTGTCGCCAAAGGTTACCTGAACCAGCCCGAACTGAGCGCCGAGAAGTTCCTCGCCGACCCGTTCAACCCACGTCCCCACAGCCTGATGTATCGCAGTGGCGACCTGGTGCGCTGGCGCGCTGACGGTAACCTGGAATACCTGGGGCGCAACGATAACCAGGTGAAGATCCGTGGTTTCCGCATCGAGCTGGGCGAGATCGAGACCCGCCTGGGCGGCCATCCGCAGGTCCGCGATGTGGCGGTGCTGGTGCGAGAGGTCGCGCCGGGTGACAAGCGCCTGGTGGCCTGGTTCACCGCCCGTGAGGCTGGTGTCACGCTGGACATCGAGGTGTTGCGCGATCATCTGCAAGATCAGTTGCCGGATTACATGGTGCCGTCGGCCTATGTGCAGCTTGATGTCCTGCCGCTGACCGCCAACGGCAAGCTGGATCGCAAGGCGCTGCCGGCGCCGGACGAGACTGCGCTGCTTAGCCGCGAATTCGAGGCCCCGCAAGGCAACGTGGAGATTGCCCTGGCACAGATCTGGAGCGAGGTGCTCAAGGTCGAGCGGATCGGTCGCCATGATCACTTCTTCGAACTGGGCGGGCATTCGCTGCTGGCGGTGACGCTGATCGAGCGCATGCGCCAGGTCGGTCTCAGTGCCGATGTGCGGGTGCTGTTCAGTCAGCCGACCCTGGCGGCGCTTGCGGCGGCGATTGGCAGTGGCCGGGAAGTCGAAGTACCGCGCAACCTGATCACGCCCGGTTGCCAGCAGCTCACGCCACAGTTGCTGCCGCTGGTGGAACTGGACCAGACGAGCATCGACCGTATCGTTGCCGCCATTCCCGGTGGCGCGGCCAATGTGCAGGATATCTACCCGCTGGCGCCGCTGCAGGAAGGCATTCTCTATCACCACATGAGTGCCGAGCAGGGCGATCCGTACCTGTTGCAGTCGCAAATGGCCTTTGACAGCCAGGCCCATCTGCAAGCCTTTAGCGGGGCCTTGCAACAGGTGGTCGATCGTCATGACATCCTGCGCACCAGCGTGCATTGGGAAGGTTTGGAACAGCCTGTGCAGGTGGTCCGCCGCGAGGCCGAGCTGCCAGTGCAGGAGGTGCTGCTCGACCCGGCGGCCGGTGATGTCCTGGAGCAATTGCAGCAGCGCTTCGAAACACGCCGCTACCGCCTGGACATTCGCCAGGCGCCGCTGATGCAACTGGTGCATGCCCATGATCCGGTGCAGCAGCGGATCGTTGCGATTCTGATGTTCCATCATCTGGCGCTGGACCACACCGCCATGGCGGTGGTGGTCGAGGAGATGCATGCGCTGCTGCACGGGCAGGCCGACCGGCTCGCCGTGCCGGTGGCGTACCGCAACTATGTGGCCCAGGCACGCCTGGGTGTCAGCGAGGCGGAACACGAGGCGTTTTTCCGCGAGATGCTCGGCGATATCGACGAGCCGACGCTGCCGTTCGGTCTGCAGGATGTGCAGGGCGATGGCCGTGATATCGAGGAGGCGCCGCTGATGCTGGCCGATACCCTGAGCCGGCGTCTGCGTGAGCAGGCCCGCCAGCTCGGTGTCAGTGCGGCGAGCCTGATGCACCTGGCCTGGGGTCGGGTGCTGGCGGCCACTTCCGGCAAGGACAGCGTGGTATTCGGCACGGTACTGATGGGCCGGATGCAGGGCGGCGAGGGCGCCGACCGCGCCCTGGGCATGTTTATCAATACCTTGCCGTTGCGGGTTGAAGTGGGAGCAGTGGCGGTGCGCGAAGGGGTCAAGGCGACCCATGCGCGGCTGACCGCCTTGCTCGGTCATGAGCATGCCTCCCTGGCATTGGCCCAGCGTTGCAGTGCGGTCGATACGGCGGCACCGCTGTTCAGTGCCTTGCTCAACTATCGCCATAGCGCCCACGCCGACCTGCCGGTCGAGGCCGGTGGCATCTGGCAGGGCATTCATCTGCTGGGCGGCGAGGAGCGGACCAACTACCCGCTGACCCTGAGTGTCGATGACCTCGGCGTCGATTTCCGCCTGCGGGTGCTGGCGGCGACGTCGGTGGGTGCGCAGCGGGTGGCCGAGTACATGCAAGGTGCCCTGGAACAGTTGGCGCAGGCCCTGGAACACGATGGCACGACCGCGCTGAACCGGCTGGCGATTCTGCCGGCTGCAGAGCGCGAGCAAGTGTTACTGGCGTTCAATGCCAGTACGTTCGACTGCCCACGGGGTCAGACTGTCCACGGTCTGTTCGAGGCCCAGGTCGAGCGCCTGCCTGATTCACTGGCGGTGCTGCAAGGCGCTGACTCGCTCAGCTACCGCCAGCTCAATCAGCAGGCCAACCAACTGGCCCATCATCTGCGCACGCTGGGCGTGCAGCCGGATGACCGGGTGGCGATCAGTGTCCGGCGGGGGCCGCAGATGCTGGTCGGGCTGCTGGCGATTCTCAAGGCCGGTGCCGGTTATGTACCGGTCGACCCGGTGTTGCCAGGCGAGCGCCTGCGCTATCTGCTCGAAGACAGCGCACCGGCGGTGCTGCTGACGCAAAGCGAGTGGCGTGAGCAACTGCCAGCACTGGCGATTCCGGTACTGGAACTGGACCGGGTCACCTGGCAGGACCAGCCGATCGACAATCCCGCAGCGGGTAGCCTGACACCAGGTCACCTGGCCTACGTCATCTACACCTCCGGTTCCACCGGCCTGCCCAAGGGCGTTATGGTCGAGCACCGCACGGTGGAGAATCTGGTGCATTGGCACAGTGCAGCGTTCGATCTGAAGGCCGGCGGTCACACTTCCAGCGTCGCCGGCTTCGGTTTCGACGCCATGGCCTGGGAAGTCTGGTCGGCGCTGTGTGTGGGCGCGACCCTGCACCTGCCGCCGGCGGATATCGATCACCAGGAGATCGACCGCCTGCTGGCCTGGTGGTTGGCGCAACCGCTGCAAGTGAGCTTCCTCTCCACGCCGGTGGCCGAGTACGCGTTCAGTCGGCAACTGGAGCATCCGACCCTGCGCACGCTGCTGATCGGCGGCGACCGTCTGCGTCAGTTCAACCAGCCGCAGCGTTTCGCGGTGATCAACAACTACGGGCCGACCGAGGCCACGGTGGTCGCGACTTCCGGGCAAATGCAAGCCGGCCGGGTGCTGCATATCGGCAAGCCGATTGCCAATGCCCAGGTCTACCTGCTGGACGAGCAACTGCAACCGGTCCCGGTTGGCGTGGCCGGTGAGTTGTACATCGGTGGCGCCGGGGTGGCACGCGGTTACCTGAACCGCCCGGAAATGACCGCCGAGCGTTTTATCGACGATCCGTTCAGCGCCGAACCGCAAGCACGCCTTTACCGCACGGGTGACCAGGCGCGCTGGTTGGCCGATGGCAACCTCGACTACCTGGGCCGTAACGACGACCAGTTGAAGATTCGCGGCGTGCGTATCGAGCCTGGCGAAATCGAGGCGGCGCTGAGCAGCCATGAGGTTGTTACCGAAGCGGTGGTCTTGGTGCGTGATGGGCGTCTGGTGGCCTGGTTCACGGCCAGCGAGGCGCTGGCTATCGAAGCGCTGAACATCTACCTGCACAGCCGTTTGCCGGATTACATGGTGCCGTCGGCCTACGTGCAGCTCGACGCGTTGCCGCTGACCGCCAACGGCAAGCTGGACCGTCGGGCGCTGCCGGCGCCGGATCAGGATGCATTGCTCAGTCGCGCCTTCGAGGCCCCGCTGGGTAGCGTGGAGATCACCCTGGCGCAGATCTGGGCCGACGTGCTCAAAGTCGAACGGGTAGGGCGACACGATCACTTCTTCGAACTGGGCGGCCACTCGTTGCTGGCGGTGACGCTGATCGAGCGCATGCGCCAGGTCGGGCTCAACACCGACGTGCGCGTGTTGTTCAGCCAGCCAACCCTGGCCGCACTGGCAGCGGCCATCGGCAGCGGTCGGGAAGTCGAGGTGCCGAAGAATCGGATTCCAGCCGATTGTCAGCACGTCACCCCGGACCTGCTGCCGCTGATCGACCTGGACCAGGCAAGTATCGACCGCATCGTCGCCAGTGTGCCCGGTGGCGCGGCCAACGTGCAGGATATCTATCCGCTGGCACCGCTGCAGGAAGGTATTCTGTATCACCACATGAGCGCCGAGCAGGGCGATCCCTACCTGCTGCAATCGCAGATGGCCTTTGACAGCCAGGCGCACCTGCAGGTCTTTTCCGATGCGTTGCAGCAGGTGATTGACCGTCACGACATCCTGCGCACCAGCGTGCATTGGGAAGGCCTGGAACGGCCGGTTCAGGTGGTCCGCCGTCAGGCGCGCCTGAGTGTGCGGCAGATACCGCTGGAGTCGGCCGACGGTGATTGCCTGGCGCAATTGCACGCGCGCTTCGATGCCCGCCACTATCGCCTGGATATTCGCCAGGCACCCCTGGTGGAACTGGTCCATGCCGAGGATCAGGCTCGGCAGCGGGTCGTCGCGATCCTGTTGTTCCATCACCTGGCCGTCGACCACACCGCGATGGAAGTGGTGGGTCGCGAGATGCGTGCCTTTATTGAAGGGCGAGCGGATGAATTGAACACGCCGGTGCCGTACCGCAACTATGTGGCCCAGGCGCGCCTGGGTGTCAGCGAGGCGGAACACGAGGCGTTCTTCCGCGAAATGCTCGGCGATGTCGACGAGCCGACCCTGCCGTTCGGCCTGCAGGATGTGCAGGGCGATGGACGTGCCATCGAGGAAGCCTGGCAGCGTCTGCCGCTCGAATTGAGCACCCGCCTGCGTCAACAGGCCCGGCAGCTCGGGGTCAGTGCCGCGAGCCTGTTCCACCTGGCCTGGGCCCAGGTGCTGGCCGCCGCTTCCGGCAAGCAGAGCGTGGTGTTCGGCACGGTGCTGTTGGGCCGGATGCAGGGCGGCGAGGGTGCCGACCGGGCGCTGGGCATGTTCATCAACAGCCTGCCGTTGCGGGTCGATATCGATGACACGCCGGTACGTGCCGGGGTCAAGGCGACCCATGCGCGGCTGACCGCCTTGCTCGGCCACGAGCATGCTTCGCTGGCCCTGGCTCAGCGTTGCAGCGGCGTGGCCGCGAGCCTGCCGCTGTTCAGTGCGATGCTCAACTACCGCCACAGCGATGCCGGGGTGTTCGACAACACCACGCGAGGGGCCTGGATGGGCATCGAGACCCTGGCCAGCGAGGAGCGCACCAACTACCCGTTGACCCTCAACGTCGATGACCTGGGTGAAGGCTTCAGCATGACCGCGATGACCTTGGCTCGGGTCGGTGCACAGCGAGTCTGCGACTTCATGCTGACGGCGCTGAACGGACTGGTCGAGGCCTTGGAACAGGCACCGCGCCAGGCGCTCAAAGGCTTGCCGGTGCTGACCGCGCAGGAACGTCAGCAGGTGCTGGTGGCCTTCAACGCGACCGAGGTCGCCTATGACCTCGAGCAGACCTTGCACGGGTTGTTCGAAGCACGGGTCCGGCAGACACCGCAGGCTCTGGCGCTGCAGGCCGGTTCGCAACAACTGAGCTACGACGGGCTGAACCGCCGCGCCAACCAGTTGGCCCATTACCTGCGTGAGCAGGGCGTGGGGCCGGACAAGCGCGTGGCGATCTGTGTCGAGCGCGGCCTGGAAATGGTCGTCGGCCTGCTGGCGATCCTCAAGGCCGGCGGCGCCTATGTGCCGCTGGATCCGGCTTATCCGCAGGAGCGCCTGGCCTACATGCTGGCCGACAGCGCGCCGCTGGCGGTGCTGGTACAGGGTGGCACCCGCCACCTGCTAGGTGAACTGGCAGTGCCGGTGATCGACCTGGATCAGGCCGACTGGAAGCAGCAACCTGATGGCAATCCGCAGATTACCGAACTGAGCCCCCAGCACAGTGCCTACGTGATCTATACCTCGGGTTCCACCGGCCAGCCGAAGGGCGTGATCAACGAGCACGCGGCGGTGGTCAACCGTCTGCTGTGGATGCAGGACGAATACGGCCTGACGCCTGCGGACGCGGTGCTGCAAAAGACCCCGTTCAGCTTCGACGTGTCGGTCTGGGAGTTCTTCTGGCCGCTGTTCACCGGCGCGCGTCTGGTGATGGCGCGTCCGGAAGGACACAAGGACCCGGTTTACCTGGGCGAGGTGATCAAGTCCGAGCAGATCACGACCTTGCACTTCGTGCCGTCGATGCTCGATATCTTCCTGGCCCATGGCGATGTCAGCCGCTGTGCCAGCGTCAAGCGGGTGATGTGCAGCGGTGAAGCGCTGCCGGGCAGCGTGGTGCGGCGCTTCAAGGCGCAGCTCGCAGGTGCCGAACTGCACAACCTGTATGGTCCGACCGAAGCGGCAGTGGACGTGACGGCATGGAACTGCGCCGGCCCGATCGAGCAGACCCCTGACAACACGCCGATCGGCAAGCCGATCGCCAACACCCGGATGTACCTGCTCGATGGGCAGATGCAGCCGGTGCCGTTGGGCGTGGTCGGTGAGCTGTACATCGGTGGTGTGCAGGTGGCGCGTGGTTACCTGAACCGTCCGGACCTGACCGCCGAACGTTTCCTCAAGGATCCGTTCAGTTCGCAGGCCGAGGCGCGGATGTACCGTACCGGCGACGTTGCGCGCTACCTGGCCGACGGCAATATCGAGTACCTGGGTCGTAACGATGACCAGGTGAAGATCCGTGGCCTGCGGATCGAACTGGGTGAAATCCAGGCGCGCCTGACCGCCTTCCCGGCCGTGCAGGAAGCGGTGGTGGTGGCTCGTGAGGACGTACCGGGCGACAAACGCCTGGTGGCCTACTACACGGCGACCGAGCGCCAGGAGATCGAGGCCTTGCGCGCTCATCTGCTGGAGCAGTTGCCGGACTACATGGTCCCTGCGGTGTTCGTGCACCTTGAGGTGCTGCCGCTGAGCCCTAACGGCAAGCTGGACCGCAAGGCGTTGCCGGCACCGGACCAGGCGGACCTGTCGAGCCGCGAATACGAAGCACCGGTCGGGGCGACCGAAATCCTCATGGCGCGACTCTGGGCCGAGTTGCTCAATGTCGAGCAGGTGGGGCGCCACGATAACTTCTTCGAGCTGGGCGGGCATTCGTTGCTGGCCGTCAGCCTGATAGGCCGGTTGCACCAGGAAGGCATGGAAGCCGATGTGAGGGCGTTGTTCGAACAACCGACGTTGGCCGGATACGCCGCAATTACCGAGAAAATGGAGATCGTCCTGTGAACGTGACTGAACTGTTGGCCACATTGAAGGCAAAAGGCATCCAATTGGCTGTCAGGGACGATCAACTGATCGTGCAGGGGAACAAGCAGGCATTGACGGAGCCGGCGGTCATCGCCCGCTTGCGTGAATACAAGCCAGTGCTGATCGAGATGATCCGCGACGGCTCCTACGCGCCTGCCGTCAGCGGCCAGGTGACGGTACCGGCCAATGGCATCGGTACCGACACGACGCACATCACCCCGTCGATGCTGCCGCTGGCGAGCCTGACCCAGGAGCAGATCGACCGGATCGTTGCCGACGTGCCCGGCGGCGTGGCCAATGTGCAGGACATCTACCCGTTGGCGCCGTTGCAGGAAGGCATCCTGTTCCACCACGTCAGCGCGACCCAGGGTGATCCCTATGTGATGCAGTCGCAGTTTGCCTTCGCCGATCAGGAACGGCTGGATGTGTTCGCGCAGGCCTTGCAGAAGGTTATCGACCGTCACGATATCCTGCGTACCGCAGTGCTCTGGGAGGGGCTGGAGAGCCCGGTGCAGGTGGTCTGGCGCAAGGCCGAACTGGTGGTGCAGGAAGTGTTGATCGAGCCGCACGACGGCGAGGTGCTGCAGCAGTTGCATGAGCGTTTCGACGGTCGCCACTACCGTCTCGACGTGACGCGGGCACCGTTGATACGACTGGTCTACGCCCGCGACGAAGCGGCCGGGCGGCTGGTCGCCATGTTGTTGTTCCATCACATGGCTCTGGACCACAGTGCGCTGGATGTGGTGCGTCACGAAATGAGCGCATACCTGCAGGGGCAGGGCGGGCAATTGGGCACGCCGGTGCCGTTTCGCAACTATGTGGCCCAGGCGCTGCTGGGCACCAGCCAGGCCGAACACGAAGGGTTTTTCCGCGAGATGCTGGCGGATATCGATGAGCCGACCTTACCCTTCGGCCTGCAGGACGTGCGCGGCGACGGTACGGCAATCGACGAGTTCGACCTGCCGCTGGAACCGCGCTTGAGCCAGCGCCTGCGAGCGCTGGCCCGGCAACAGGGGGCGAGTGTCGCCAGTCTGTTCCACCTGGCATGGGGGCAGGTGCTGGCGGCGCTGTCGGGCAAGCGCAGCGTGGTCTTCGGCACGGTGCTGATGGGCCGCATGCAGGGCGGTGGCGATGGCGACCGGGCCTTGGGGATCTTTATCAATACCTTGCCGGTGCGGGTGGATATCGGCGGTCTCACGGTCCAGGCCGGGGTCCGCGCGACCCAGAGTCGGCTGACTGCGCTGATGCGCCATGAGCATGCGCCACTGGCGCTGGCCCAGCGTTGCAGCGGAGTGCAGGTGCCGACGCCACTGTTCAGTGCCTTGCTCAACTATCGGCACAACAGCGTTACCGTCAGTGCCGGTGGCGTCTCGGCCTGGCAGGGCATCACCCCGCTCAGCTCGGAGGAGCGCACCAACTATCCGCTGACCCTGAGTATCGATGACCTCGGCGAAGATTTTCGCCTGGCCCTGCTGGCCAGCACGGAGGTCGACGGGCAACGGGTCTGCGACTACATGCGGACCGCCCTGGAACAACTGGTGCACGCCCTGGAGCAAAGCCCACAGGCGTTGCTCGAGCAACTGTCGATCCTGCCCGACGCTGAGCGCGAGCTGCTGCTCGAAGGCTTCAATGCCCACCAGGCCGACTACCCGCAAGGGCTGACCCTGCACCAGCGTATCGCCACCCGCGCCGCCGAGCAGCCGCAGGCACTGGCTGCGGTGTGCCTGGGGCGTCAACTGACTTATGCCGAATTGGATCAGCAGGCTACAGTCCTGGCGCACTACCTGGTTGAGTTGGGTGTTCGCCCCGATGACCGCGTGGCGGTCGTTGCCCGGCGTGGGCTCGACACCCTGGTGGGGCTGTTGGCGATTCTCAAGGCCGGGGCCGGCTATGTGCCGATCGACCCGGCCCACCCGGCCGAACGCCTGCGCTACCTGCTCGAGGATAGTGCGCCGGTCGCGGTGCTGACCCAGGATGACCTGCTGGTGCGCCTGCCAGCGCTGACGGTGCCGGTGATCAACCTCGACCAGCCGCTCTGGCAGGAGCGCAGCGTCGCCACTGCACAACTGCCGACGCCTGACCCTCGACACCTGGCCTATGTGATCTATACCTCCGGGTCCACCGGCCAGCCCAAGGGCGTGATGGTCGAGCACCAGACCGTCTCGAACCTGGTGGACTGGCACTGCACGGCCTTCGACCTGTGTCCGGGCCGGCATACCAGCAGTGTCGCCGGCTTCGGCTTCGATGCCATGGCCTGGGAGATCTGGCCGGCCTTGTGCGCCGGCGCGACCCTGCATCTGCCTCCTCCTGTCGCGGGCGGTGAGGACGTCGACGCGCTGCTGGCCTGGTGGCGCACACAACCGTTGGACGTGAGTTTCCTGCCGACGCCGATTGCCGAGCATGCGTTCAGCCTGAATCTGCAGCATCCGACCCTGCGCACCCTGTTGATCGGCGGTGACCGGCTGCGGCAGTTCAGCCGGAACCAGCGCTTCGAGGTGATCAACAACTATGGTCCGACCGAAACCACGGTGGTCGCCACCTCGGGACGGGTCGAGGCCGGGCAGGCCCTGCACATCGGCCAGCCGATGGCCAACGCCCGGGTCTATCTGCTGGATGAGCAACAACGTCCGGTGCCATTGGGCGTGGCCGGCGAGCTGTATGTCGGCGGCGCCGGGGTGGCGCGAGGCTACCTGAATCGCCCGGAACTGACCGCCGAGCGTTTCCTGCACGATCCGTTCAGCCACGCGCCACAGGCACGCATGTACCGCACGGGTGACCTGGCGCGCTGGCGCGCGGACGGCAATCTCGAATACCTGGGCCGTAACGACGACCAGGTGAAGATTCGTGGCATGCGCATCGAACTGGGCGAGATCGAGGCCCGCCTGAACCAGCTTCCCGGCATCCAGGAAGCGGTGGTCGTGGCTCGCGAGGATCAGCCGGGGCAACCGCGTCTGGTCGCGTATTTCACCGGGCAGGAACAGGTCGAGACGCTTGAAACCGGCGACTTGCGTGCCTGGCTGCAGGCGCATCTGCCCGACTACATGGTGCCAGCGGCCTATGTGAAGCTGGCCGCGTTACCGCTGACGGCCAACGGCAAAATCGATCGCCGGGCCTTGCCCAAGCCCGAGCTGGAAGCGTTGTTCACCCGCGAGTACGAGGCCCCCGAGGGCGAGCTGGAAACGACCCTGGCGCAGATCTGGAGCGAGGTGCTGCACGTCGATCGGGTCGGGCGGCGCGATCATTTCTTCGAGCTGGGCGGCCATTCATTGCTGGCCATGCGCATGGTGGCCCAGGTCCGCCAACGCCTGGGGGTGGAACTGGCGCTGGCCGAGCTGTTCGCCAATGCCGAACTGGCTGCCGTGGCCCAGGTGCTGAGCCAGGCCGCGCGCAGTGATTTGCCGCAGATCCTGCCGGTGCCGCGCGAGGACGGCCTGCCGCTGTCCTTCGCGCAGCAGCGGTTGTGGTTCCTGGCGCAGATGGGCGCTGCCGGCAGTGCCTACAACATTCCCGTCGGTCTCGGTCTGCGCGGGCCGCTGGACCGTGATGCACTGCAACGGGCGCTGGCGCGAATCGTCGAGCGCCATGAAACCCTGCGCAGCCGCTTCGTGCTGCTGGGCGAGGAGCCGCAGGTACACATTGCCCCGCTGGAGCAGGGGCTGGTCCTCGATACCGAGGACTTGCGCGAGGAACCACGGGCACAGGAGCGGCTCCAGACATTGTTGGCGGAGGAAACCGCACGGCCGTTCGACCTGCAACACGGGCCGCTGATTCGCGGACGGCTGATCCGCATGGCCGAGCAGCACCATGTGCTGTTGTTGACCTTGCACCATATCGTTTCCGATGGCTGGTCGATGGGCGTGCTGACCCGCGAACTGATGGCGCTCTATGAGGCGTTCCGGCATGGCCAGGACGATCCGTTGCCGCCGCTGGCGGTGCAATATGGCGATTTTGCCGTGTGGCAGCGCCGCTGGCTCGGCGGCGAGCTGTTGCAACAACAGAGTGCCTACTGGCAGCAGGCCCTGGCGGGGGCGCCACCGCTGCTGATGCTGCCCACCGACCGACCGCGGCCGGCCCGTCAGGAGTTTGCCGGCGGCCAGGTCGAGTTCCTCCTCGATGAACGCCTGAGCGCTGGGCTCAGGGCCCTCGGCCAACGTCATGGCACCACCTTGTACATGACCCTGTTGGCCGGCTGGGCCATGCTGTTGAGCCGCCTGAGCGGGCAGGATGACCTGGTGATCGGTTCGCCGGTCGCCAACCGCCAGCAGGTCGAGGTCGAAGGCCTGGTCGGGCTGTTCGTCAACACCCTGGCGATCCGCCTCGACCTGGCGCCGGATCAGCGTATCGAAGCGCTGTTGGCGCAGGTCCGCCAACGTACCCTGGCAGCCCAGGCGCATCAGGATCTGCCCTTTGAACAGGTGGTCGACATCGCTCGGCCGCAGCGCAGCCTGGCCCACAGTCCGCTGTTCCAGACCATGCTGTCCTGGCAGAGCCGTGAGGACGCGACGCTGGCGCTGGGCGAATTGCAGCTCGAAGGCATTGCCGGGACCACGCAGTTCGCCAAGTTCGACCTGGCGCTGAACGTCGGCGAGGTCGGCGCACAGCTGGCCGGTGCGCTGACCTATGCGACGGCGCTGTTCGATGCAACCACCATCGAGCGCTATGTCGGTTATCTGCGCCGCCTGTTGCAGGCCATGGTCGACAATGACCAGGTGACGCTGGGCCAGGCCAGCCTGCTCGATGAGCAGCAACGCCAGCAGTTGCTGCAGGCATTCAATGCCAGCCAGGTCGATCATCCGGTCGGACAAACCCTTGCACAACGGTTCGAAGCCCAGGTCGAGCGCACCCCCGAGGCCATTGCGGTACAGGTCGACGGCGAGGGGGTGAGTTATCGCGAACTCAACCAGCGCGCCAATCGTCTGGCCCACCGACTGATCCGCCAGGGTGTGCAGGTCGATTCACGGGTGGCGCTGTGCATCGCGCGCGGGCCGCATCTGCTGGTCGGCATGTTGGCAATTCTCAAGGCCGGTGCCGGTTATGTGCCGGTTGACCCGGCGCATCCACAGGAACGCATCGACTATCTGCTGCAGGACAGCGCGCCACTCGCCGTGCTGGTGCAGGACACGACCCGGGCCTTGGCGAGCGGCAGCGGTGTGCCGCTGATCAACCTGGATCAACCCGGCTGGCACGACGAGCCGCAGAGCAACCCTCAGGTCCCAGGCCTGACGCTCCAGCATCTGGCGTATGTGATCTACACCTCCGGTTCCACCGGCCAGCCCAAGGGCGTGATGGTCGAACACGGCACCGTGGAAAACCTGGTGCACTGGCATTGCACGGCCTTCGATTTGCGCTCGGGCAGCCACACTTCCAGCGTTGCCGGGCTGGGCTTCGATGCCATGGCCTGGGAGGTCTGGCCGGCGCTGTGCGTGGGCGCGACCCTGCACTTGCCACCCAGTGGCCTGGGCAATGGTGAGCTGGATGCGCTGCTGGACTGGTGGTACGCCCAGCCGCTGCAGGTCAGCTTCCTGCCAACGCCGGTGGCCGAATACGCCTTCGCCCAGAATCGTCGGCATCCGACCCTGCAAACCCTGCTGATCGGCGGCGATCGCCTGCGCCACTTCGCCCGTGATCCGGGCTTTGCGGTGATCAACAACTATGGCCCGACCGAAACCACGGTGGTCGCCACCTCCGGACGCCTGGAGCCGGCAGGCCTGCTGCATATCGGCAAGCCGATCGACAACGCCCGTATCTACCTGCTGGACGAGCAGTTGCGGCCCGTGCCGATCGGCGTGGCCGGCGAGCTGTATATCGGTGGCGCGGGAGTGGCCCGAGGGTATCTGCATCGCCCCGAACTGAGCGCCGAGCGTTTCCTCGACGATCCGTTCAGCGACCAGCCCCAGGCCCGTATGTACCGCACGGGTGACCTGGCGCGCTGGCGCGAGGACGGCACTCTCGAATACTTGGGACGCAATGACGAGCAGGTGAAGGTTCGTGGGGTGCGTATCGAACTGGGCGAGATCGAAGCCTGCCTGAATCGTCTGCCGTCGATCCAGGAGGCGGTGGTGCTGGCCCGCGAGGATGAGCCTGGACAGGTCCGCCTGGTGGCCTATTTCACCGTGCCGGCTGGCGATACGCCGCCGGCTGCGGCACAACTGCGGGCCGGCCTGCTGGAGCAGTTGCCGGACTACATGGTGCCGCTGGCCTATGTCCAGCTGGCGGCGTTACCGTTGACCGCCAATGGCAAGCTGGACCGCCGGGCACTGCCCCGGCCCGACGCGGATGCATTGCTGCGTCGTGGCTACCAGGCGCCGCAGGGCGAACTGGAAATCGCCCTGGCACGGATCTGGGGCGAGTTGCTACAGGTCGATCAGGTCGGTCGCGAGGATCATTTCTTCGAGTTGGGCGGCCATTCGCTGCTGGCGATGCGCATGGTGTCCCAGGTCCGCCTGCAACTGCAGCGCGAGCTGCCGCTGGGCGAGTTGTTCGCCAACCCCGAACTGGCCGCGGTGGCACGCGTTCTGGCGCTGGCCGAGCGCAGCAGCCAGCCGGCGATCGTGCCGGTGTCCCGCGAGCAGCCGCTGCCGTTGTCGTTCGCCCAGCAGCGCCTATGGTTCCTGGCTCAACTGGAAGGTGCCAGTCCCGCCTACAACATCCCCATCGCCTTGCGCCTGCGCGGGCGTCTGGATGGCATCGCCCTGCAGCGGGCACTGGAGCGTATCGTCGCCCGTCACGAAACCCTGCGCAGTCGTTTTGTCGAACACGATGACGTCCCTCACGTGCTGATTGCGCCGGTCGAGAGCGGCTTGCCATTGCCGGTCGAGGACCTGCGCCAGCGGCCAGAGGTGGACTTGGCAACCTTGATCCGCGATGAGGCGCGGGGAGCGTTCGACCTGGCGCACGGGCCATTGGTCCGAGGCCGACGAGTGATCCTCGCCGAGGACCATCAGGTATTGCTGCTGACCCTGCACCACATCATCGCCGATGGCTGGTCGATGGACGTGCTGACCCGCGAGCTGGCGCAGCTTTACGCCGCGTTCAGCCGTGGCGAGGCCGATCCGCTGCCGCCGTTGGCGGTGCAGTACGGCGACTTTGCCGTCTGGCAGCGCCAGTGGTTGAGTGGCGAGGTGCTGGCGCGCCAGAGTGCTTACTGGCAACAGGCCCTGGAGGGGGCGCCGGCCTTGCTGATGCTGCCCACGGACCGGCCGCGTCCGGTGCGCCAGGACCCTGCCGGCAGCAGTGTCGAGATCCGCCTTGATGCGTCGTTGAGCGCCGGGCTCAAGGCACTCGGCCAACGCCATGGCCTGACCTTGTACATGACCATGATGGCCGGCTGGGGTCTGCTGCTGAGCCGTCTGGCCGGGCAGGACGAAGTGGTGATCGGTTCGCCGGTCGCCAACCGCCAGCGTGCGGAAATCGAAGGTTTGATCGGGCTGTTCGTCAACACCCTGGCGATTCGTCTCGACGTGGCGGGCGCCCAGGACGTCGCGGGGCTGCTGGCGCAGGTTCGCCAGCGCAGTCTTGAGGCCCAGGCGCATCAGGACCTGCCGTTCGAACAGGTGGTGGAAATCCTCCGGCCGACGCGCAGCCTGTCCCACAGTCCGTTGTTCCAGACCCTGCTGACCTGGCAGGCGGGCGAGAGCGCCGAGCTGGTGCTGGGCGACCTGCAACTGGAAGGAATCAATGATGGGGGGCATGCCGCCAAGTTCGACCTGTCCCTGAGCCTGGGTGAATCCCAGGGCTGCATCAGCGGTGGCCTCGGCTACGCGACGGCACTGTTCGACGAAGCGACGATGCAACGCTACGTGCGCTGTTTCGAACGCGTACTGCGGGCGATGGTCGCCGATGAGCAGGCGTCGTTGGCGCGCATCGACTTGCTGGATGCGGTCGAGCGTGAGCACTTGCTGCTTGACTTCAATGCCACCAAGACCGGCTACAACCTGGAGCAGACGATCCATGGCCTGTTCCAGGACCAGGTCGAGTGGGCCCCGCAAGCCTTGGCGGTGCAGGCGGGCGAGCAACGCCTGACCTACCAGGCGCTGAACCAGCGTGCCAACCAATTGGCTCATTACCTGCGCGAGCAGGGCGTGGGACCGGATGTGCGGGTGGCGATCTGTGTCGAGCGTGGCCTGGAAATGGTCGTCGGCCTGCTGGCGATCCTCAAGGCCGGCGGCGCCTATGTGCCGCTGGACCCGGCCTATCCGCCGGAGCGCATCGCCTACATGCTGCAGGACAGTGCACCAGCGGTGGTGCTGGTGCAGGGCCATACCCGCGAGCTGTTGGGCGCGGTGCCGGTGCCGGTGGTCGATCTGGACCACAATACCTGGCATGAACGCTCCGTGAACAACCCCTGGCTTGGCGAACTGACGCCACGCCATAGCGCCTACGTGATCTACACCTCGGGTTCCACCGGCCAGCCGAAGGGCGTGATCAACGAGCACGCGGCGGTAGTCAACCGCCTGCTGTGGATGCAGGACGCCTATGGCCTCACGCCGGAGGACGCGGTGCTACAGAAGACCCCGTTCAGCTTCGACGTGTCGGTCTGGGAGTTCTTCTGGCCGCTGTTCACCGGGGCGCGCCTGGTGATGGCGCGTCCGGAAGGGCACAAGGACCCGGTCTATCTCAGTGAAGTGATCGAGGCCGAGCAGATCACGACCTTGCATTTTGTGCCATCGATGCTCGACGTGTTCCTGGCCCATGGCGATGCGGATCGATGCGCCAGCGTGAAGCGGGTGATGTGCAGCGGCGAGGCGTTGCCGGGCAGCGTGGTACGCCGCTTCAAGACACAGTTGCCACAGGCCGGGCTGTACAACCTGTATGGCCCGACCGAAGCAGCCGTGGACGTGACGGCATGGGACTGCGCCGGCCCGATCGAGCAGACCCCGGACAACACGCCGATCGGCAAGCCGATCGCCAACACCCGGATGTACCTGCTCGATGGGCAGATGCAGCCGGTGCCGTTGGGCGTGGTTGGTGAGCTATACATCGGTGGGGTGCAGGTAGCCCGCGGTTACCTGAACCGTCCGGACCTGACCGCCGAACGTTTCCTCAAGGATCCGTTCAGCCCGCAGGCCGAGGCGCGGATGTACCGTACCGGCGACGTTGGTCGCTACCTGGCGGACGGCAATATCGAATACCTCGGTCGTAACGACGACCAGGTGAAAATCCGTGGCCTGCGGATCGAACTGGGTGAAATCCAGGCGTGCCTGACCGCTTTCCCGGCAGTGCAGGAAGCGGTAGTGGTGGCTCGTGAAGATGTGGCCGGCGACAAGCGCCTGGTGGCCTACTACACGGCGACCGAGCGCCAGGCGATCGAGGTCTTGCGCGCTCATCTGCTGGAGCAGTTGCCGGATTACATGGTGCCGATGCTGTTCGTGCACCTTGAGGCGCTGCCGCTGAGCCCCAACGGCAAGCTGGACCGCAAGGCGCTGCCAGCGCCGGACCTGGCGGCCCTGACGAGTCGCGAGTATGTCGCGCCGCTGGGCGACACCGAAATCCTCATGGCGCAGCTCTGGGCCGAGTTGCTCAAGGTCGAGCAGGTGGGGCGCCACGACAACTTCTTCGAACTGGGCGGGCATTCGCTGCTGGCGGTCAGTCTGATCGGGCGCATGCGCAGGCTTGGCCTGTCGGCCGATGTCCGCGTGCTGTTCGGCCAGCCGACCCTGGCGGCCTTTGCGGCGACCTTGGGCGAGGTACGCGAGATCGAGATACCGGTCAACCGCATCCGCCCCGATGCGCAGCGGATCACCCCGCAGGACCTGCCGTTGGTGGCGTTGGAGCAGGAGGCCATCGATCGTATCGTCGCCAGCGTTCCGGGCGGTGTCGCCAATGTGCAGGATATCTACCCATTGGCACCGTTGCAGGCCGGGATTCTCTTCCATCACCTGGCCGCAAGCGAAGGCGACCCGTATCTGCTGCAGGCGCAATTCGCCTTCGCCAATCGCGAGCGCCTGGAAGCTTTTGCCCAGGCCTTGCAACAGGTGATCGAGCGCAATGACATCCTGCGCAGCGCGGTGCTTTGGGATGGCCTGCCGGAACCGTTGCAAGTGGTGCTGCGCGATGCCCCGCTGGTCTGTGAGGCGGTTTCGCTGGAGCCGGCCGATGGTGATGTGTCCAGTCAACTGCTGGCGCGGTTCGATACCAGTCACTATCGCCTGGACATCACTCGCGCACCGTTGCTGCGGCTGGTACACAGCCCGGACCCGGTCAATGGCCGGATCATCGGTCTATTGTTGTTCCATCACCTGGTCATGGACCATGTCGCCCTGGAAGTGCTGCAGCAGGAACTGCTGGCCTGCCTGCTCGGGCGTGGCGAGCAGTTGGGTGCCGCCGTGCCTTACCGCAATTATGTGGCCCAGTCCCGCCTGGGACTTGGCGAGCAGGAGCACGAAGCGTTCTTCCGCGAGCAGTTGGCGGATATCGATGAGCCGACCTTGCCGTTCGGCTTGCGTGACGTGCAGGGCAATGGCAGTGGCGTCGAGGAGCGCCAGCGCCAGGTCGAACCGGCGTTGAGCCGACGGTTGCGGTTGCAGGCCCGGCAACTGGGGGTCAGTGCTGCAAGCCTGATGCACCTGGCCTGGGCACGGCTGCTGGGCGCAGCGGCGGCTCGTGAGCAGGTGGTTTTCGGTACCGTGCTGCTTGGGCGGTTGCAGGGTGGCGAGGGCGCGGAGCGGGCCCTGGGGGTATTCATCAACACCTTGCCGCTGCGGGTCGATATCGACGAGCGCTCGGTGCGCGATGCCTTGCTAATCACCCACGGGCGTCTGGCCCGCCTGCTGGCCCATGAACAGGCGCCATTGGCGCTGATGCAGCGCTGCAGCGGGGTGCCCGCAGGTACGCCATTGTTCAGTGCCTTGCTCAACTACCGGCATAGCGCGGTAGCCACGACAGCCACAGCCGCAGACGAAACCCTGAGCGCCTGGCAGGGCATCCAACTGCTCAAGGCCGAGGAACGCACCAACTACCTGCTGACGCTCAGCGTCGACGACCTGGGTGAGGACTTTGCGCTGACCGCGCTGGCGCCAACGGATATCGGCGCGCAACGGGTCTGCGACATGATGCATAGTGTGCTGGAGAATCTGCTGCAGGCGCTTGAGCAACAACCCACCTTGTCCATCGGCCAACTGCCGGTGCTGCCTGAGCACGAGCGCCGGCAACTGCTGGACGGGTTCAACGCCACGCAGCGCGCGTATCCGCATGAGCAGACCGTGCATCAGCTGTTCGAGGCACAGGTCGTGGCCCGTCCCGAGGCGCTGGCGGTGCTTCATGGCGAGCGGACGCTCACTTACCAGGCCTTGAACATCCGGGCCAACCAGTTGGCCCATCACCTGCTTGCACTGGGCGTGGCGCCGGGGGATGCGGTGGCGATCCTGCTGGAGCGCTCGCCGGATCTGCTGGTCAGCCAGTTGGCGATCAGCAAGTGCGCGGCGGTGTATGTGCCGCTGGATATCAATGCGCCGGTCGAACGCCAGCGTTTCATGCTCGAAGACAGCCGCGCGGTGGCTCTCCTGACCCGTGGCGACGAGCTGGCGGATCTTGCGCTGGCACGGGTCGAACTCGATAGCCTGGCGCTCGACTGGCGGTCGGGGCACAACCCGGACCTGTCGCAATCGTCGCAGACGGTGGCGTACATCATGTACACCTCCGGCTCCACGGGCACGCCCAAGGGAGTATTGGTGCCGCACCGGGCGATCACGCGTCTGGTGATCAACAACGGTTATGCCGATTTCAACGAGCAGGACCGGGTAGCGTTCGCCTCCAATCCGGCTTTCGACGCCAGTACCCTGGAAGTCTGGGCGCCGCTGCTCAACGGCGGTTGCGTGGTGGTGGTCGACCAGGGCGACCTGTTGTCCCGCGACGCCCTCGGGGCCTTGCTGCAGGAGCAGGCCGTCAGTGTGATGTGGATGACCGCCGGCCTATTCCAGCAGTACGCCGACGGGTTGCTGGCGGCATTCTCTGGCCTGCGCTACCTGATGGTGGGGGGCGACGTGCTCGACCCGACGGTGATCGCGCGGGTTCTCGAACAGGGGGCGCCACGGCACTTGCTCAACGGCTATGGGCCGACCGAAGCCACGACCTTCTCGACCACCTACGAGATCACCGCGGTCAAGGACGGCAGCATACCGATCGGTCGGCCAATCGGTAACGCCCGCGCCTATGTGCTCGATGCCCGGCAGCAGCTGGTGCCGGTGGGTGTGATCGGTGAGCTGTATGTCGGCGGTGCAGGCGTGGCGAAAGGGTATCTGAACCAGCCGCAGCTGACGGCGGAGAAATTCCTCGTCGATCCGTTCAATCCGGTTCCGGACAGTCTGATGTATCGCACCGGCGACCTGGTGCGTTGGCGCGCCGATGGCACCCTGGAATACCTCGGACGTAACGACAGCCAGGTGAAGATCCGTGGTTTCCGCCTCGAACTGGGCGAGATCGAGACTCGACTGGGGCGGCATCCGCAGGTTCGCGAGGTGGCCGTGCTGGTGCACGAAGTCGACCCGGGCGACAAGCGCCTGGTGGCCTACTTCACCGCGACCGACACGCAGGCGGCTGTGCAGGTCGAGACGCTGCGTGCGCACCTGCAGGGGCAACTACCGGACTACATGGTGCCAGCGGCCTATGTGCAACTGCCGCTGCTGCCCTTGACCGCGAATGGCAAGCTCGATCGCAAGGCGTTGCCGATTCCACTGATCGACGACTTCGCCAGTCGCGCCTATGTCGCGCCGGTGAATGGCCTCGAACAGACCCTGGCGCAGTTGTGGGCCGAGGTGCTCAAGGTCGATCGGGTTGGTCGGCACGACAACTTCTTCGAGCTGGGTGGCCACTCGCTGTTGGCCATTCGCCTGGTCAATCTGTTGGAGCAGGCTGGTTTGCCGGTGTCTCTGGCCGAGCTGTTCCAGCATGCCAGTGTCGAGTCGGTCGCCCATCTGTTGAGTCAGCGGACGCAGACCTCCGACGCGCCGACCACGCTGATTACCGTACGGGCGGCGGGTAGCCAGAATCCGTTGTTCCTGGTGCACGAATTCAGCGGCGCGGATGCCTACTTCCCGGCGCTGGGTCAGCACTTGCACGGTGATTTCCCGATTTATGGTCTGCCCGGCATCGCCCTCGGTCAGCCGCAGTTGCGCACTCTGGAGGGCCTGGCGGCGCGGCTGGTTGAACTCATGTGTTCGGTGCAGCCGCATGGCCCGTATCGCCTGGCCGGGTGGTCGTTCGGCGGCGTGCTCGCCTATGAAATCGCCCAACAGTTGCTCGGTCGCGATGAGACGGTCGAATTCCTCGGCCTGATCGACACCTATGTGCCGCGCCTGACCGACCAGGGCAAGGCGCGCTGGTCCGACGAGCACGCGCACCAGCGCCACCTGCTGCTGCAATGCACGGCCTGGTTCACTGCCCAAGGGGCGGCGGGCCGCGAGGCATTGGCCCTGCTTGCGCCCTTGGAGTCGCGTCTGGACAGCTTCGACTTCGACAGCCTGCTCGAACACTGTCGGACACAGGGGCTGCTGCCGCCCGCCGCGCAGAGTATTGCGGCGGATGAGCTATGGCGCTTCCTCGATCGTGAGGTGGCCCATGGGCATGCGCTGGCGCATTACAACTTGCACCCGATCGACCTGCCGGTGCATCTGTTCTGTGCCCGCGAGCGGCCGACCGAGTTGTCCCGGCGCAGTGATTCCCTGGGCTGGGGACAGGTGTTGCCCGCCGATCGGCTGCGCTGCATCGAGGTGCCGGGTGATCACTTGAGCATGATGCAGGCCGCGCATCTGCCGGTGCTAGGGCAGGCGATCAGCCAGGCCCTGGAGAGCGCAAGTGTGCCCGCCGGGGGCGTGCACCAGCCTTTGCTGACGATCCAGAGCGGCCGTGTCGGGCAGGCTCCGGTCTTCTGCGTACCCGGTGCCGGCGATAGTGTCACCGGGTTTATCGGGCTGACCGATGCCCTCGGTCCGGACTGGCCGATCATCGGTCTGCAGCCTCGCGGACTGGATGGCGAGTCGGTTCCCCACAGCCAGGTCGAGAGCGCTGCCACCCTTTACTTGCAGGCACTGGAGCGGGTCTGTCCCCAGGGGCCGCTGCACCTGGTCGGGCATTCGTTCGGGGGCTGGGTCGCATTCGAAATGGCGACGCGCTTGCAGGAGGCTGGCCGTGAGGTTGCCTCGCTGACCCTGATCGACAGCGAGTCGCCCGGTGGCAATGGCGTGGTCGGCAAGCCTTACACCGCCACGGCGGCGCTGCTGCGCCTGGTGGAGGCGATGCAGTTGGCCTCGGGCAAGTCATTGGGCATTGACCTGGCGGCTTTTGCCGAAGAGGACGACGGCCGTCAACTGGCTCTGCTGCATGCCGGCATGGTGCGTGTCGGCCTGTTGTCGCCGCGTTCGACGCCGCAAGCGATGTATGGCCCGGCCCGGACCTTCGCGACGGCCTTGCGTACCGTTTATCAGCCACAACGCCGCTATCGCGGCCGAGCCCTGCTGGTGCTGGCGGAAGATCCGACCCTGGACGCTGCCGGTAACCAGCGCGAGCAGCAGGCAATGATTCAGGGCTGGCGTGGGCAGGTGGGTGAGCTGGAGGTCTGGTATGGCCCGGGCAACCATTTCAGCTTGCTCAAGGCCCCGGCGGTCAGCCAGTTGGCGGCATGGTGGCAGGCTGGACTAGCCCGTGTTCCGGGCGAGGTTGTGTCATGACTGCGCGTTTGGTTTGACGCGCTGTCGAAAATTTTTCAACGTATTGACGGACATTTATGGAAAAGTCGAAGTTTCGCAAGACAGGTATCGGACTGGCCGTGGTGCTGCTTGCCGGCCTGGTGTTCTACACGGTCAGCGCGCCCGCCGAGCCACCGCAGTACCTGGTCGCCACGGCCGAGCGTGCGGATATCGAGAACACGGTACTGGCGACCGGTCTGCTCGAAGGTATCCGCCAGGTGGATGTCGGTGCCCAGGTTTCCGGGCAGTTGAAGTCGCTCAAGGTCAAGGTGGGCGACAAGGTCAGGAAGGGCCAGTGGCTGGCGGAAATCGACCCGCTGGTGCTGCAGAACACCCTGCGCCAGGCCCAGGTCGATGAGGAGAATCTGCAGGCACAACGGCGCGCTACCCAAGCCCAGCTCAAGCAGGCGAAAGCGGTTTACGAGCGTTACCTGGGGCTGCAGAGCGATGCGGCGATTTCCCGGCAGGATTTCGAGAGCGCCGAGTCGAACTACGAGGTGCAACGTGCCAACCTGGCTTCCCTCGAAGCGCAGATCAAAAGCGCGCAGGTGCAGATCGACACGGCCAAGATCAACCTGACCTACACCCGCATCGTTGCGCCAATCGATGGCGACGTGGTGGGTATCGTCACCCAGGAAGGTCAGACCGTGATCGCCAACCAGTTGGCACCGGTGCTGCTCAAACTGGCGGATCTGGACACCATGACCGTCAAGGCCCAGGTGTCGGAGGCCGATGTGATTCACATCGGTCCGGGCCAGGAGGTGTACTTCACCATCCTTGGCGAGGCGAACAGACGCTACTACGCCAAGCTGCGTGGTACCGAGCCGGCGCCGCAGAATTTCCTCGAAACGCAGACCGCCGGTACACCGAAACAGAACACCGCGGTGTTCTACAACGCGTTGTTCGATGTTCCCAACCCGGACCACCGGCTGCGTATCGCCATGACCGCCCAGGTACGTATCGTGCTCGATACCGCCAAGGCAGCCTTGACCGTGCCGGTGGCGGCCCTCGGCCCACGCAATGCCGACGGCAGTTTCCCGGTACGGGTGCTTGACGCCAAGGGCCATGCCCAGTCGCGCAACGTGCGCACCGGGATCAACAACAACGTCAAGGTGCAGATCACCGATGGCCTGGCCGAAGGCGACAAGGTCGTCATCGGCGAGCCGACTTCGACTGTGGCGGGAGCCTGAGCATGACCCAGGCACTGCTGGAATTGTGCGGCATCACCCGTAGTTTCATGGCCGGGGAGCGAGAGTTCACCGCGCTGAAGAACATCAATCTGAGGATCGAGGCCGGGGAAATGGTGGCGATCACCGGCGCCTCGGGCTCGGGCAAGTCGACCCTGATGAACATCCTCGGCTGCCTCGACTACGCGACCGCCGGCAGCTACAAGGTCAACGGGCGCGAGACCCGCGACCTGGACAACGAGGAACTGGCCGAGCTGCGCCGCGACTACTTTGGCTTTATTTTCCAGCGTTACCATCTGCTGCCGCACCTGAGTGCCCTGCACAATGTCGAGATGCCGGCGATCTACGCCGGTACCGGCGAGTCGCGGCGTCATGGCCGTGCCCGTGAGCTGCTTGAACGTCTCGGTCTGGCTGCGCACCTGGAGAATCGGCCGAATCAGTTGTCCGGTGGTCAGCAGCAGCGGGTGAGTATCGCCCGTGCCTTGATGAACGGTGGCGAGGTGATTCTCGCCGACGAACCGACCGGCGCGCTGGACACCCACAGCGGCAAGGAGGTGATGCAGATCCTCCAGGAACTGCATGCCGCCGGGCATACGGTGATCATCGTCACCCACGACCCCAAGGTCGCCGCCAACGCCGAACGGATCATCGAGGTGCGCGATGGCGAGATCATCAGCGACCAACTCACGCGTCCAGTCGAGCAACCCTCGAGCCGGGAGAGCACGACCCTGGTGGCCCGCAGCACCGGGCGCCTGGTCGCCAGTTTCGGGTTGTTCAAGGAAGCCTTCAACATGGCCTGGGTGGCGCTGATTTCGCATCGTATGCGGACCCTGCTGACCATGCTCGGCATCGTCATCGGCATCACCTCGGTGGTGTCGATCTCGGCCATCGGCGAAGGGGCCAAACGTTATGTGCTCAAGGACATCCAGGCGATTGGCAGCAACACCATCGATATCTATCCGGGTACCAGTTTTGGTGATAGTCGGGCCAGCAGTATCGAGACCCTGATACCCGCCGATGTACTTGCCCTGAGCCAGTTGTACTACGTCGACAGTGCCACGCCGATGGTGGGGCGCAACCTGCTGGTGCGCTACCAGAACATCGACCTCGACGCCCAGGTCAATGGCGTCAGCGACCGCTATTTCCAGGTGCGTGGGCTGCGGATGGCCATGGGCATTCCCTTCAGCGAAAGCGATGCCCAGCGCCAGGCCCAGGTGGTGGTGATCGACCATAACACGCGCATCCGGCTGTTCGGGCCGAACGTCGACCCGCTGGGTCAGGTGATCCTGCTGGATAACCTGCCGTGCACGGTGATCGGGGTGACGGCCGACAACAAGAACATCTTCACCTCCAGCAAACAGCTGAACGTCTGGGTGCCTTACGAGACGGCGGCGGGGCGTCTGCTCGGGCAGCGCCACCTGGACAGCATCATGGTGCGGATCAAGGATGGGCAGCCGAGCAAAGTGGTGGAAGAGAACGTGACCAAGCTGATGTTGCAGCGCCACGGTACCAAGGACTTCTTCACCAACAATCTCGACAGCATCATGCAGACCGTGGAGAAGACCAGTCAGTCCCTGGCGCTGCTGTTGTCGCTGATCGCGGTGATTTCCCTGGCGGTGGGAGGCATCGGGGTGATGAATATCATGCTGGTGTCGGTTACTGAACGGACCCGGGAGATCGGCATTCGCATGGCAGTGGGCGCACGCCAGTCGGACATCCGTCAGCAGTTTCTGGTGGAGGCGGTGATGGTCTGCCTGATCGGTGGGATGATCGGCATCTCGTTGTCCTTCGCGATCGGCTACCTGTTCTCGCTGTTCATCAAGGAGTGGCAGATGGTGTTCTCGATGGGGGCGATCGCCACGGCGGTGATCTGTTCGACGCTGATCGGCATCGTGTTTGGCTTCGTGCCGGCGCGTAACGCTTCGCGGCTCGACCCGATCGAAGCGCTGGCCCGCGACTGACCAATGGGGAGCCAGCAGTCTGGCTCCCCAACGCTTGGCTAAAGGTCGGTGGACGGCAGGGGCGTCACTGGCGAGGCGTACATCCAGCGCATCAGTGAGTGGCGTCCGCTGATACCCAGCTTGAACGCCGCGCGCTTGAGGTAGCTCTCCACCGTATTGACCTTGAGCTTGAGTTGCTCGGCCAGTTCCGGGGCGGTGCGTCCGGACAGCAGGCCGACACAGACATCCATCTCGCGATTCGACAAGGTCAGCCCCGACTGCGTCAGACGGTCGCTAAAGCGCAGGCGCAGGGCCTGCTGGCCTGGATTCTCCACACCCTCGGCGAGGCTCGGTTGGCCGGCTGGCGAGGTGTGCAGGGGGTGCATCGCGATGATGTGTTTTTCCACCATCGGCAGCAACAGTGGCGAGAAATTCTGCAGGATGCTTTGCTCCCGCGCAGAAAAGCGCCGCGACTGGTTCGAGCGATACACCGAGAGGGTGTAGCTGCAGTCATCCTTGTGGCGGGTCAGGTGCAAGGCCGACTCCTTCGCATCGGAGGCCGAGGTGAAGAGGTCGGTATGGCCGATGGTCGGATGGCTGGCATCGATCGACGCGTTTGAGATGTCCTCGTCCGTCGACAACTTGCGGATATGGGTAACGTCCACGGCCAGTTGGGTGAGAATCAGGTGGTGCAACATCCGTGGGAAATTGCGACTGCCAGTGCTGGCGATGACCTTGCCAATATGTGGAAACAACCGTTGTGAGTTCATCATTTCATCCATGACTTTCAGATTCCGAAACATTCGCCTCTCAGTAGACGAGCCTTGAGTAGTGGCCTTTAACCATACCCTAATTCCTAGTATTCCGCTCGGGAATACGCCCATGAAAATCCGTGATTTTATTTGTTCGGGCGGATCCCGTAGCGTGTGGTGCTCATCCCAAGGAGAGTGCGCCGTGAACAATGCCCGTCCGCGTTTGTATGTCGATGCCCAGTACACCAGCCCCTATGCCCTGTCGGTATTTGTCGCGCTGCGGGAGAAGGGCGTCGAATTCGATCTGCAGCCACTGGACCTGAGCGCCGGCGAACAGCAGGCGCAAGGTTATGCCGGCTTGTCCCTGACGCAACGGGTGCCGACCCTGGAGCAGGAAGGGTTTGCGCTGTCCGAGTCTTCGGCGATCACCGAGTACCTGGACGAGCTTTATCCGCAGGCACCGCTTTATCCGCAGGACGCCCGGCAACGGGCCCGGGCGCGGCAGGTGCAGGCCTGGTTGCGCAGCGACTTGCAGGCGCTGCGTCAGGAGCGTTCGACCCTGGTGATTTTCTATGGGCAGAAGGCAGCGCCATTGTCGGCGGCGGGCGAGGCGGCCGCGCGCAAGCTGATCGATGGCGCGCAGGCTTTGTTGACCGGTGGGCGCAGCAGCCTGTTCGAGCAGTGGTCGATTGCCGATGTCGACCTGGCGCTGATGCTCAACCGGCTGATCCTCAATGGTGATCCGGTGCCGGATGGGCTGGTCGACTATGCGCGGCGCCAATGGCAGCACCCGGCGGTGCAGGAATGGGTAGCGTTGTCGCGTCCGGCCTTGACGTGAACGGCGGGCCCGTCCGCTTCAACGGCTGGACGGGCCCAACAGGGTCCTGACGACATCATTTTCGGGTGCCCTGTAGCGTGCCCCTGAAAGGCTCAGCGAATGGGGTTCGGGTTGGCGGCCCTCCGCGTGACCGACGATCAGCGTTTCGCCGTGCCATTCGTTGAGCAGCTCGAACAACGGCAGCCGCTGGTGGCCGCGTGCCGGGTCGGCGAGGAAGGCATGTCCTTGCTCGACGCCCTTGAGTACCACGAAATGATTGAGCCGGTTGCGGCGCAGCAGGATGATGACCGGACCGTCCAGCGCATGCAGGGCTTCGGGTGGCAGCCGTACGCCTTCGGCGCTGTAGCCCAGATGCCGGGCAGATGACTTGAGGTCCAGCATCGAGAAACCTTCCTGGACCCGTTCGCGTACCTCGGCTTGCGACAGGCGCAGCACGATATTGGCAAGGATCTGCGTTTCCTCGACCGGTTCGCCGAGGTAACGCTTGAGCAATATTGCGAGCGCCGCCGCACCGCAGGAATAGTCGAGAGTCTGGCGCTGGATGTCGTGAAAGCGCAGTTGCTTCATCGACTGCAAGCGTGGGCCAGCCGCCGTGGTGATCGGGCTGTCGAGTAGCAGCGCGAACAGGCTAAGCACGCTCGCCAGCCGTGGGCCGGTCAATTGAAGCGTCTCTTGAAATGTGCCGACAGCGCAGCAGGACCGGCGTCATCGTTCAGGCCCAGAGTGACCTCGGGAGCAATCACCCAGTCATCGTTCACCCGATAGGAAGCGCTGAGCGACAGCTCGAGCGGGTCGGCATCGGAACCCTGGATGGTCTGGTGATCGGCCTGCAGGTTGGCACTGTGGGCATAGGCCAGCCGGCCGCCAAGCGACAGTCGTTCATTGAGGGCGAAACCGACCCCGGCGTAACCCTTGAGCACCCAGCCGGGTTTGAGGCGATAGCCATCGATGGTGTTGGCGAAGGCGTACTGGTAGCCGATGCCGCCGAACAGGATGGCCGGATCGGTGCTGCGCACGAACGCCACGCCGGGGGTCAGGCTCCAGTGCCCGGAACCGTTGTTCAGTGGGTCTTTCCAGCGGTTGAAAACATCGTTGTAGCGTTTTTGTCCGGTGGGGATGTTGAGGTCCAGGCTCAAGGCGATCGCCGGGGTCTGGGCGTTCTCCTCGACGATCTGATACTGGGCACCGAGGGCGATATCGGCCAGGCGCCAGGCATCGGTCTTGCGTACGAACGCATTGCTGGAGACGTCCTGGATATGGCTGTAGGTCAGTGGCACGCTGAGATAACCCTCAAGGTGCCGATAGAGCCCGGCCCGCCAGGTCGAGCGTAGCTCCAGTTGCCGCGCCGAATAGGACGAGCGCTGAAAATCGCCGGCCTGGGGCAGACCGTACTGGATGCGGCTCTGTTTGTAGGCGAGACCGAGGTCCATTTCATATTCACCGGGCGATAGCAGCACGGTGGAGCCTATGAGGAAATCCAGCGGTGGTTGGCTTTCGACTTGTGCTCCGTAGTGGCTGTCCGAGGGTTTGGCCGGTGGGTTCGTGGGGTTATTGGGCGGCAGCCGCGTGAGGCTGACGATGGTCGAAACCTCGATGGGCGTGGTGCCGAACGTCGCCGACTCCAGCAGCGTCCAGTTGTCGGCGGAAAGCAGCAGTTTTCCGCTGACTTTTTCTCCGCTGGCAAACAGCAGGGAGTAGGGGGTATCGCTGCCGATCGACAGAATTTCCGTGGTCGGAACCCTGATCGCTGAGCCGTAGTGGGTATCGAAGATACAGAGTCCGTCGCTGTACGAGATGATCCAGCCGGATACCCGGTCGCCATTTTTCAGAATCAGGTTGTCGGCCAATGCTGGCGTGGACTCGTACAGATAAAGAAGGATCACGCCGAGGGTGGCGAGCCATTTCAAGGGACTGGTCATGCTTGTGTCCTGGCCTCAAGGGGAAGGCATGGGCCGACCACGTTCCACGTGGTCGGATGAATCGTGGGGATGGGATCAGGACAACGCGATCCCCAGTCGGCTGACCAGTTCGGACATTCGCGGGTCGTTTCGGATGCCTTCGAGGAATTCCTGGTGGAGTCTTTCGTTGGTTGAGCGGGAGTTGAGAGCGGCGTATTTTGAATCGTCGTCGATCAGGCCGTTTCGTTCGTAAAGATCGCTCATGTGAGATTGCAGTAGGGCGAAGTATTCGTTTCGTTCTCCTGATGAAATATTCGAGAATTTTTCATTTTCGGAAAGGGGCCTCAACTCTTGATAGCCTCGTTCCGAGGGGAGTGTCAGTAGAATTGCGAATTCACCCCACCAGCCCGGCATTGCACCTACAGGGATAGGCGGGTCCATGGCGTCGGACATGTTTGCGCCGGCGGCACTGATACTGATTTTATCGCTATTGTTATTTGTTTCGGCAGGTGTTTCGATTGAGAAATTCGGCTTTTCCTGTATTTGAGGTTTGCTTTTGTTCAGGTTTGATAAGTTGTATGTGTTTGAGAGGGTGCTGTTGATATTCATGCTTGTTTCCTTGTGTCGAAATATGCTGTTTGAGTGATTCTGTCTTGGTCGGGCAGAGGTGGGGATTACCAGGAAAAAGTCGATATGGGACGATTCCAGGACGTATCTCTCCAACCAAAGTTGAGCGGCGCACCCTTCTCATTCAATGCCTGATAGTGAACGTCCACTTCTACCGCATTGCTTGCATTCCAACTCCCGCCAGGGGCATCTGACTTATCAGCGAGCCAGCGATCTCCGGCAACTTTATAAGTGACCCCATCTTCAATTTTTGTGTAGGTTCCATGTGGATTCCATTCACTGCCTACCGAGTAATAGGACCTGTAGTCATGTTCGTTGCCAAAGCGTTTCAGTCGAATGTTGTATGTCTTCAAGCCCTGCGTCACGCTGGGGTAGGGGTGGCCGGTAATTCTTGCGGCCCCTCTGATCTTGCTGAGTTGCTGGTCGTCGAGGGTTGTGACTTGAATGCCCTTGGCTTCAAGTGAATCAAGAATGGAGGGTTGTGCCACACTGAGGGTCGGTAACAGAGAGGTCACTAACAGTAGGTGAGTGGTTTTCATATTTGACTCCTGTTTCAAAAGCTTCAGCGATTTTGGTTTGCAGAGCCAGGAACGATCTCGCAATTGATCTGCCTTATCTTTGGGGCGGTCGAGGAGCGCTTATCATTTTTGTTGCTGCCCAGGATTCAGGCGGTGCTCATTTGTAAGTGGATATTTAATATCTTTTGAGGTGGGTTAATAACTGGCCAAACGGATAGGTTTTTTATTATTTGGGAATAATAAAAACTGATCTGGGGTTGTATGCGAATATAGGTAGGAAATAGCTGTAGCCTTAAAGCTACATAGACGTGCATAACAGGATTTGTATGCAGCGAGATTGCGCGAAGCGTCAGAGCACTTTCTGGTGTGATTGCCGGCCTATTTGCTGGCAAGTCGGGGGCGCCGCACCGCCGCTCCCCCAGGCAGGGGGAGCGTCAAGCCAGAGCTTCACCCTATCGAGCAAACCGCCGAGCCCCGGCGACACAGAAAATGACCGCCACCGTCACCCCCAGCATCCCCAGACTCACCTGCTCATGCAACAACGTAGCCGCCAACGCCAACCCGAAGAACGGCTGCAACAACTGCAGTTGCCCCACTGCCGCAATTCCCCCCTGGGCCAACCCGCGGTACCAGAACACAAACCCGATCAACATACTGAACAACGACACATACCCCAGGCACCCCCAGGCTGCCGTCGAAATCCCTGAAAGGCTCGGTGGCGCGCAAAGCCAGCTCAACACCAGCATCAACGGCAATGACAGCACCAGCGCCCAGCAGATCACCTGCCAGCCGCCGAGTGTCCGCGACAGCCTGGCCCCTTCGGCATAGCCCAAGCCACAGACCACAATCGCCGCCAGCATCAGCAGATCCCCCACGGGCGAGGCACTGAGCCCCTGGGCCAGCGCATAACCGACCACCAGCAGACTGCCCAGTACCGAAAAGCACCAGAATGCTGTCCTCGGCCGCTCGCCGCCGCGCAGTACGGCAAAGACCGCCGTGGCCAGCGGCAGCAAACCGACGAAGACGATGGAATGCGCCGAGGTCACATACTGCAGGGCCAGTGCTGTCAGCAAGGGAAAACCGAGAACGACCCCCAGGGCCACGACCACCAGCGACCACAACTGACCCCGGGCCGGACGCCGCTCCCCGAAGACCCATAGCAAGGCCAGCGCCAGCACCCCGGCAATACTCGCCCGCACCACCGTGAGAAAGACCGGGTCGAACTCCAGCACCGCCAGCCGCGTGGTAGGCAGCGAGCCGCTGAAGATCACCACGCCGATCAGGCCGTTGAGCCATCCTTTCGTGCGTGGGCTGGTCGTTGATTGTTGCAGGTTCGATAGCTGTTCCATTCGGCAGCAGGCTCCTCGGGGGCGGGCGTGTCTCACGTTGGGATTGCATGAAGGGCATGCTAGAGTCGACTATGATGACAATCAAAGAATTGTCATGGATACGCTTTCACATGCCACGCCTGCGCTACAAGACCCTGGTCGATACCCTCGCTGCGGATATCCGCTCGGGCAGGCTTTCGCCCGGCAGCCGCCTGCCGACCCACCGGCAGTTGGCCGAAACCCACGGGGTGGCGCTGGTGACGGCTACCCGGGTCTATGGCGAGTTGGAGAGCATGGGCCTGGTCAGTGGCGAAACGGGTCGCGGCACCTTCGTTCGGGAAACCACCCTGCCGCCGGGGCAGGGCATCGACCAGCCGGAAATCGCCGCGGGTGTAGCCGACCTCAACTTCAACTATCCCTCGCTGCCGGGTCAGTCGGAGCTGCTGCGCAACGGCCTGCGGCAACTCGCGCTGTCGGGCGACCTGGAGTCCCTGTTGCGCTACCAGCCCCATGCCGGACGCCCGCATGAACGTAATACCGTGGCCCGCCACCTGCGGGTTCGCGGCATCAGGGTCACACCCGAGCAGGTCCTTATCGTCGACGGTGCCCAGCACGGCCTGGCCGTGACGATGATGGCGCTGCTGCAACCTGGCGACGTGATTGCCGCCGATGCGTTGACCTATTCCGGTTTCAAGGTGACCGCCGAGGCCCTGCACCTGGAGATCCTGCCGATTCCTGTGCTCGAACACGGGCCGGACCTGCAGGCGCTCGACCGGCTGTGCCGAACTCGCCGTGTGCGGGCGGTCTACAGCATTCCGACGTTGCACAATCCGTTGGGCTGGGTACTGGATCTTGCACAACGCGAACAGTTGGTGGCGCTGGCCCGCCGACACGATCTGCTGCTGATCGAGGATGGCGCCTATGCCTTCCTGGCCGAAGACCCACCGGCGCCGCTGATCGAGTTGGCACCCGAACGGACGATCTATGTCTCAGGGTTGTCGAAGAATGTCGCCACCGGTCTGCGGGTCGGTTTTGTCGCCGCGCCGTTGCCCACGGTGCCGCTGTTGCAGCGGGCGATCAGGGCCACCACCTGGAACACGCCAGGGGTGATGACGGCCCTGGCCTGCGCCTGGCTGGAGGATGGCACGGTCGCCCGCCTGGAAACCGAAAAGCGCCGCGATGCCCGGGCTCGCCAGGTGTTGGCCGCCGAGGTACTGGCGGGCTTGCCCTGTATCACCCATCCGGCGTCCTACTTTCTCTGGCTGCCGCTGGCCGAAGAGGCGCGCGCGGACCGGATCACCAAGGCCTTGCTGGAGCTGAATGTCGCGGTGTCGACCGCCGAGCCCTTTGCCGTCTCGCCCCATGTGCCCCATGCGCTGCGCCTGGCACTCGGTTCCGTGGAAATGCCGGTGCTGCGTGCAGCGCTGGAGAAGGTGAGGTGGGTGGTCGAAGCGGCCTCCTGAGCCACTGCGGTCCGGCCTGCCTGTGTTAACGTGACGGCCCGCTCGAAACCCGCCAAGACCAGGATCGCCAGGCGCCATGGCCGACAATGACTACGAGCTGTACGAACGCTTCCACACACCGGACCCGCGCATCGCCGAGCGCGAGCGGGTCGCGATGTCCCCGGAGGAAAAGGCCTGGGCGCTGTACAAGGGCAGTCTGCACCGCAGTGGCTGGCTGGAGTGGTTGATCCTGCCGGTGGTGATCGGCCTGTGGGCGCCGATGGTGTGCATCGTCCTCGTGTTGTTGGCCTATCAGGCGTTGTTCGCGCCCGAATTCGATCCGCAGCGGCATGGGGAGGCTATTTTTACGGCAATGCTGTTGAGCACCCTGTTGCTGTTCGTTGTGTGGGTGGCCTGGAATCGCCACCGTGCGCTTCACGATCCACGGCTGCTGTATTGGCGGGACCTGCCCGAGGTGGCCGAGGTCGAGCTGGAGCGGCACACCCTGGTGTCGGCGTTCAGCCTGTGGTCGAGCGATTACGATCCGGATAATCCGCAAGTCGCGCGGTGGGTCGATGGGCGAATTCAGCAGATGGCCGACAGTGGGGTGTCGCAGTGGCTGCTGGCGCGGACCGCCGAGGGCCGCTGGCTGGTGCTGTGCGAGCGCGTTGCCGGGACGTTTCGCGGCTATGGTACGCAGGTGCGGCCAGCAGCGGCCAGCCAATGGCCGTTGAGCCGGGAACTGGCGATCGCCTTCGCTCCCCGTACCAACGTTCCCCTCGGGCTGCGTTTTTCCGGAGCACCGCTGGCGTTGGCGGAAACCAGCCACTGGTTGAGTCGCGGCGATCTCGACAGGCTGACCCGCGTCGCCCATCACTGGACGTTTTTTGCGCCGGAGCGTTATGGGCTGATCAATTCCGCCTACGTTCCCTGGCTTGAGGAGCTGCTGGGCCGGGTGCAACCGGGTGTAGCTGACAGCACGCTACCAGTCTGCTGAGAAACCTTCTGTAGAAGCTGCTGCAAAAGCCGCTGTTCAGACGCAAAAGTGCTGGATCGCGCACGCAATAGCACAGAGGGTTATAGCCGTTATCCAGAGACGGTCGATTGTTGAATGAAGGCTGTCCGAAAGGTCAGAAAAAACCTACGTAAGACGGGCGTTCTGCTAGGCTATGACCTGTAGCAGTTGTGTGGCAGTTGCGTCAGCAGCCGCGCGGCCTACTGCCAGGGAAGGAGGTTCAAGGTCGGCGCAAATGCCAGCGTTTGCCGTTCGCTGCCTTCCATCATTCGTTCGGTTGATAATGACCATCGAGAAACGCAAGTTCTGTTTTTCGGGCGAAAGAGGAAGATAGCGTCATACCAAACCTGCTTTTGAAGGAACCCGAGCGATGAACATTTCAACCCTGCTGGCTTTTGTCGCCGTCCTCAGCACTGGTATTGCCACAACCGTTCCCGCCCAGGCCGCCGATAGCAGCCGTGACGAGCAGTCCTGCCATTTCCTGCCGGTGACCGACAGCGGCTTCAGCCTGAAACAGGCCCGCTCTGTCGGTGTGCTCTACAGCGAAAACACCGTCAATACGCTCCAATACCTGGAGCGCTACCACAGCGTTGCGCTGAACGGGGCGAAGAACGATGCGCTCGATTCGCGCATCAGCAGCGCGTTCGTCAGCAGCTCCGACCCGACACTGGCGATCGACTGGCTCAAGGGCTCGTTGCAGAAACAATTCACCTCCGTGACCGTCTACGACAACCTCGATGCCGTGGTGAAGGCCCATCCCGACGTGGTGGTGATGCTGGACACCTACAGCCGTCTGGTGACCAAGCGCAACAACCAGTTCGAGGCCCGCTTCGTTGCCAGGTTCTATGACTCGAACCTGCAATACATCGGTCAGGCCCAAGGCTCCACCGGCAAGCAACTGTCCTCCGTGTGGGTCAAGGGCAAGGCCGCTCCGGAGATCGCTGCGCAGATCAATCAGCAGCGTGACCTGCAGGTCGATGCGTTGAAACAGTTCGATGCCTCGCTCAAGGCACTGGTGACTTCGGGCAATATGGAGCGGGTCGCGACCAACTGATCGTCCAGTGCCTGCGGCCGGTCAGCGGCGGGCCAGTTTGTACTTGACGCAATCCTCGTAGAAGCTGCGGCGGATGGCCTCGGGTTTGAGCCGCGACCGGCTGTCGTAGGTCTGTTCGGTGATACCCAGGGCCATCATGCGCATCCAGCCCTTGCTGAACTTGTAGGCCTGGATCTTCTGCCGGGCGGCATACAGCGACACCCCCGACAGCTTCAGCTCCTGCGCCCTGGCTGCGGTACCGGCGCCCCAACTGCACTGGTAACGATCATTCGACTTCAGCTCCTTGCCATCGGCGCAGAGTGCGATGCCGGCCAGGGAAAACGAGATCAGCGTAGTCCATACTGTTCGCATTAAGCTCAACCTAACTGCCTGAAAATAAAGTGATTCTGGCTGTTGCTGAGCAGTTGCGGGGCCATCAAAGTGCCTGCTGTCGGGGCCTTGGTCTCAACCGGGCTCCGGTGTCGGCAGGCGCAATTCCACACACAATCCTCGTGGCGTTCGATTGCTGAACGCCAGGCTGCCCCCCAGTCGACGGGTAATCACTTCGACGATCGACAGGCCCAGCCCGGCACCCTGCGGGTTGCCGGCGCTATAGAACCGATCGCACAACCTGCCCAGCAGCTCGTTGCTCACGCCTGGCCCTTCATCGAGGATCCGCAGCCGCGTGCATGAGCCCGTGCGTTCGAGCACGATCTGCACTTCGCTTGCGGCTGGCGCGAAGTTCAGCGCGTTGCCCACCAGGTTCTGCAGCAGGATCGAGAGCGCAGTGGGGTCGGCGAGCAGGCGTATGTCGTCTTCGCAGTCCAGGACCAGTTCGACCTGGCGTTCCCAGGCCAGCGGTGTCAGCTCGGCCAGTTCCTCGCGTACCACGGCGGCCAGGTTCAGTGCCTGTCGGGGCTGCTGCTGCGGTTGCAGGCGCGCCATGGTCAGCAACTGGCTGACGATCCGTGTCGCCCGACTGACGCCTTGGCGCAGAAAGACCAGCGCCTCCTCGCGTTCTTCGCGGGTGCTCGCGGCCTGGGCGTTCTGCGCGTGAATATCCAGCACTGCCAGTGGGGTGCGCAGTTCGTGGGCGGCGTCGGCGATGAAGCGCCGCTCGCGTTCCAGCAGCGTACGCAATTGTTCCAGCAGATGGTCCAGGGTGGCGCGCATGGGTAGCAGTTCCGGCGGCAATGGCCCGGCCTGCAACGGCTCGAGGCTGTCCACCGCCCGCCTGCGTAGATGGCGGTGCAGCCGTTGCAGTGGGCTGAGCCCCCAGCCCAGCAGCGCCCAGATCACCACGACCAGTACCGGCAGGCCCAGCAGTGTCGGCCAGAGGGTGTGCTGGACTATCCGCTGGATCAGGTCCTGGCGCAGGTCATCGCGCTCGCCGACCCAGATCTGCAGGCCCTGCTGTTCGTCCTTGAGCAGGAAACCGCACCATTGCCTGTTGCCCTCTGTGAAGTCATGGGCTCCGGCGGGTGGCGGTGCGGCCAGGGCGGGCGCATCCAGCGAGCGCGACAGCAACTGGCCCTCGCCATCCCAGATCTGGAAGGTCAGCAGGGTTTCGTAGGGATGTATGTGGCCTTCGTTGCCCACCTGCGACATCGCCCGGCCGAATGCCGCCTGCAAGCGGCCCCAGTCGGTGGTCTGCAGCGGCTGCTGTTCGAGGAGCCCCTGCAGCAGGCGTGCGGATTGCACCAGTTGAGCGTCGTAGATTTCCTCGATCTCCCGGTGGCTGTCACGCAGAGCCAGCCAGGCCAGAGTCAGACTGCCGACGATCACCAGCAGCAGGGTGGGCGCGAGGATGCGGGTGCGGATGGAGATCAAGGCTGCGCTTCCAGCAGATAACCGACGCCGCGTACCGTGCGGATCAGTGCGCTGTCGAGTTTCTTGCGCAGGTTGTGGATCAGCACTTCCAGGGTGTTGCCCGGCCCGCTGTCCTGCCAGCCATAAAGTGCAGCGCTGAGGCGTTCGCGGGTGACGACGGCGCCAGGACGGATCAGCAATTGGTGCAGGAGTTGATACTCCATTGGCGTCACGAGGATCGGGTTGGCCTGGTAATGCACCTGCTGCGTCGCCGGGTTCAGGCTGATGCCCGCATGTTCCAGCAACGGCTGGGCGCGCCCCTGGCTGCGACGCAGCAGGGCGCGGATACGGGCCTTGAGTTCGTCCAGATCGAAGGGCTTGACCAGGTAATCGTCAGCGCCGGCGTCCAGCCCCAGGACCCGGTCGACCTTGGCGTCGCGGGCGGTCAGCACCAGCACCGGAACGTCGCCCTGGGGCAGGGCACGGGTTTCGCGCAACAGGGTCAAGCCATCCAGGTGCGGCAAGCCGAGGTCCAGCAGGACCAGGTCGAAACGCTCGCAACGCAAGGCATGGGCGGCCTGGCGCCCGTCGGCCAGCCAGTCCAGTGTGTAGCCCTCACCACGCAGGGCTACCTGGATCCCACGCGCCAAGGCCTCATCGTCTTCTACCAGTAATACCCGCAAAGCCTGACCCTCGCGCCAATCAAAGGCGCCATCATCGCTGTCGCGAAGCATTTGGATACGGATGATGTGTAACAACCCGTTGCTCGCTAAGACTGCATTAAGCTTCGCCACCGATCGTGGGCCACGCTTGATTCACTTGCGGATATGCCCATGCCGATCACCTTGTTGTCTGCCCGTCCCTCCGGGCGCCCACGCGCCTGGCTCAACCTGTTGGGGCTGACGTCCCTCAGTTGTCTGTTATTGCTGCTCGACGATTTTCTGCAACAACGCTTCACCACGAACAACCGGGCCGAGCTGGAACTGGCCTATGTCGTGACCCTGTGGCTGTTCAGCGCCGCACTCTGGTTGTGCAACCTGCGTTATGTCGTGCTGGTGATCCTGCTGCTGTTTGCCGGGATGCAACTGCTGCAGTTGGGCAACATCAGCTTTTTCGGCGAGCCCTTGAGTGCTATCGACCTGAAAGCCATGAGCGGCGACCTGGGTGAGGTGCGGGCCGGTGCCTGGTATGGTCTGGCAACGCACTGGCCGGTGCTGCTGTGCGTCGCGTTGCCCTATGGTGCGCTGATTTACCTGCACCTGAAGTTGCCGGGACGGGTCGATCTGCCAGCAAGCCGCTGGGCTCTGCTGCTGATTGCCGTGGTGCTGTTGTCCAAGCCTTATCGGGCCACCTACCGCAACCTTGATGCCTTTGTCCCGAGCGCCAGTCGTAGCGCGTTGCACAACAGCCTCAACACGTTTTCGGCGTGGTCGGTACGCCTGGCCTTCCGGGCCGAGACGGTGTTGCCGGCGGCGCCGTTCAAACCCTATCAACTGACCACGATCCCCAGCACTGCCAGGCATGTCTGGCTGGTGGTGGCCGACTCCTTGCGCAGTGACCGTCTCGGGGTGTTCGGTTATGAACGCGATACCACGCCGCAGCTCGGCCAATACCTGGAGCAGCATCCGAGCGCGCTGGTCCGTCCGGGCATTGCCGCCGGCGTCGCCACCGATGTCAGCCTGCCGTATCTGCTCAACCCGATCCGCGAACCGGGCCAGGACCGCCTGTTGCGCACGGGTGAAAACAGCCTGTTCCGTCTGGCCCAGGCGGCGGGATTTCGTACCTATTGGCTGTCGTCCCAGGAGTCCAAGTTGCTGGCGAACCTGGGCAGTCGCTATATGGATGTGTCGATTACCCGAGAGGACCATCCGTTGCGTTTCCTTCAGCGCCAGGACCGCGCGCTGCTGGAGGTCCTCGACCAGCAGCGCTGGGGCCCGCGCAACTTCGTGGTGCTGAACCTGCGCACCGCGCACCTGCCGTATGCGAACAACTATCGGCATGAGCGCCAGGCGATGCCCTGGCCGGACAGTGGCAGCGGTGGACAGGCCAACGCCTATGACAACTCCATCCATTACCTGGATTCGCTATTGGCGCAGGTCGTCGAGGATTTTGAAAAACTCGAGGGCGAGCGCTACCTGATCATCACCGGCGACCATGGCCAGCGTTTGGGCGAGGATGGCCAGTGGGGGCATAACGACCTGGTACCGCAGGTCAGCGATGTGCCGATGATCGTCGTGACCCGCGAGGCGCCGCGGGCGGCGCTGGATGAGTTGGCCGCCGAGCGCTGGGTCAGCCACTACGAGGCGGGGCGCTGGCTGGCCGCGCGCCTGGGCACGCGCATCGACAATCCCAACCAGCGAGGCAACGAGTACTTCGTCCACGGCAAGCTGCTGTTCGGCGACAACTTCATCCAACGGGTCTGCGAGTCGCCCACGGGCCTTGTTCACCAGCCACCGCAGCAGCTCAGCCAGCTGTTGCCGAGCCTGCCGCAAGCGCCCTGTGGCTGAGGCTCTTTATCGCCCGGAAACGACCTGAGAGCGCCCTGTTTGCAGGCATTTTTACAAAAAGACTTGGTTTATGGATATAACACTAATTAGAATCAGTCTCATTTGAAACTCTCGCTCAGGTTCTCTCCCATGATTGAAGCCGCGACGCCAACCGAGCAAACCCTCTACACGCTGTACCGCGATCACAGCAGCTGGCTGGAAAGCTGGCTGCGGCGGCGCATGGGCAACGCCTGGGATGCTGCCGACCTGAGCCAGGACACCTTCCTGCGGGTGCTGTCCAGCGCGCAGCCGCTGGTTGACCTGCGTGAGCCACGGGCGTTCCTGCTGACGGTCGGCAAGCGCCTGCTGAGCAACTTCTACACCCGCCGCAGTCTGGAGCAGGCCTATCTGGATGCCTTGGCGCAACTGCCCGAGACCTGCGTGCCGTCGCCGGAGCAGCGCTGGGTGTTGCTGGAAACCCTGCAGGCGCTGGACGAGCTGCTCGATGGCATGCCGGCCGTGGTGCGCCGCGCCTTTCTCTGGAGCCAGCTCGAAGGGCTGGGCTATCGCGAGATTGCCGAGCGCCTGCAGGTCTCGGAACGCACGGTCAAACGCTACATGGCCCAGGCCTACGAGCACTGCCTGCTGGTGGAGCTTTGATGCATCCCGGCGTCAAACCCGAGGCCCGTGCCGTGGCCCGCGCTGCAGGACAATGGCTGGCATTGATGGAGTCGGGCGCGGCCAACGACGACGATCGTCGCAAGTTGCAGCACTGGCGTGAAAGCAGCAGCGCCCATGAGTCCGCCTGGCAGAAGGCGCAACAGTTGCGCCAGCGTTTTTCCGGCCTGCCCACGGCGCTGGCCATGGCCACCCTGGATCGTCCCGATCCGGGCCGACGCGCTGTCCTCAAGCGCGCCCTCGGCGTGGCCGCGCTGGTACCGGCTGCCTGGCTGATCGGTCGGCAGTTGCCCCTGGATGTCTGGCGGGCCGACCTGCAGACGGCCACCGGCGAGCGCCGGCGCATCCCGTTGGCGGACGGCAGCACCCTGCAACTCAACACCGCCAGCGCCGTGAATGTCGACATGAAGGCCCGGCTGCTGACCCTGGTGCGCGGCGAAATGGCCCTCACGGTTCCGGGCAGCGGCGCCCTGGCTATCCAGGCGCCTTACGGGCGTATCGTCGTCAGCCGCAGCGAAGTCTGCGTTCGTCTCAATGCCGAGGACTGCCGGGTGTCGGTCGTCAGCGGTTCGGTGCAGTTGCAGCCGTTGCACGGTCCGCTCCTGTCGCTGGGCGAGGGCCAGGAGGTCAGCCTGCGCGCCTCCGGCGCGGGCGCGGTCGGTCGATTCGACGGGCAATTGCCGGGCTGGCGCGACGGCGTGCTCATGGCGCAGAACCAGCCGTTGGGCGACTTCCTGCGCGAGCTGGGCCGCTATCGCAGCGGCCTGCTGCGCTGGGATCCGGCGCTGGAAAGGCTGCGCTTGACCGGCAGCTTCCGGCTCGACAACACCGACCGCATCCTTGAACTGCTGACTGCCAGCCTGCCCTTGGACGTGCACATGCGCACGCGTTATTGGGTCACCCTGGCGCCTCGCAAAAAAGCCGCGGAAAAAAATAGTGCCTGAAGGCTGTCCCTTTTTTTCACCTCGCCGGTCATTCCAGGTAAGTGAACAAAATACGAGAGCTTTCTCCCATGTCTGCAGTACCCCGTTTGCGTCCCTTGTTGCGTTTCGGCCTTGTGCTGAGTCTCAGTTCCACGCCATTGCTGGCTCTGCCCGCCTGGGCGGAGAGCGGTGCGCGCCGCAGCTACGAGGTCCCGGCCGGCAGCCTCGGCGCGGCCCTGACCCGTTTCGCCGGACTGGCGGGGGTCAACCTGTCGGTCGATCCGGCGCTGGTCAGCGGGCACGACAGCAATGGCCTGTCGGGCGAGTACGACGTGGAGGAGGGCTTCGCCCGGTTGCTGCAGGGCTCCGGCCTGCAGCTGGTGCCGGTGGGCAACCAGGCCTACACCCTGGTGCCGGCACCGCAGGGCAGCGGCACCGTGCAGTTGCCGACCACCTCGATTCTCGGTGTCGAGGGTGGCGTGGGCAGCGAGGATTATGCTGGCGGCCAGGTGGCCCGTCGCGGTTCGCAAGGGCTGCTGGGCTCGCGGGACTTCATGGAAACGCCGTTCAGCATGACCACCTATACCCACGAGGCGGTCAAGAACCAGCAGGCGCGCACCCTCGGCGACCTGATCGCCAGCGACCCCTCGGTACGTGCCACCAACCCGGCGGGCGGTCGCTACGAGCAGTTCACCATTCGCGGTTTCAGCCTGTTCAACAGTGACGTGTCCTATAACGGCCTGTATGGCGTGCTGCCGACCTACACCATCGACATGGAAATGGCCGAACGGGTGGATATCCTCAAGGGCCCGTCCCAGTTGATCAACGGTATCTCGCCGCGCGGCAGCGTCGGCGGTGGTATCAACGTGGTGCCCAAGCGTGCCACCGACAAGCCGATCACCGAGTTTACCGGCAGCTATGCCTCCGACAGTCAGACCGGCGGGGCCGTCGACATCGGCCGGCGGTTCGGCGACGAGAACCAGTACGGTATCCGTTTCAATGGGGTGAAACAGTCCGGTGACACGACCTGGGATCACCAGGATGTCGATCGCCAGATGGCGGTGCTCGGCCTGGACTTCCGTGGCGAGCGCCTGCGCCTGTCGACGGACATCGGCCATACCGAGCGAGACACCGACGCGCCACAGGAGCGGGTGCAGATCGGCGCCAACGCCAAGGTGCCCAACCCCAACGACGTGCACAATAACTATGCGCAGGCCTGGAGCTGGGCGCACACCAAGGACACCTTCGGCACGTTGAATGGCGAATACGACCTCAGCGATTCGGTGATGCTCTACGGTGGCGTCGGCCTGCGCCAGAGCAACCACGACTTTCTCCGCCATGCCGTCTCGATCACCAACAATGCGGGCGATTTCAGCGTTTTGCCACGGGATTTCACCCGTGACGAAAACGTCCGCACCGCCACGGCGGGTATCCGCAGCTGGTTCCATACCGGCTCGGTAAGCCATGAGCTGAACCTGGCGGCCAGCGATTTCTACATGGATTTCACCAACGGCGGTGCGCGTTATGCCCCGGGTAACAGCAACCTCTATAACCCGGTACAGACGCCGGAGCCCGGTACACCGACGCGGTTCGACGACAAGGTCTACACCGAGAACCGCTTCAGTGGCGTCGCGCTGTCCGATACCCTGGGTTTCTTCGATGATCGTCTGCTGCTGACCCTCGGTGCCCGCTGGCAGCGGGTCAAGGTCGACGACTGGACCAACGGCATCAAGGGCGATACCTCCTACGATGAAGAGAAGGTCTCGCCATCGGGCGGCATCCTGTTCAAGGCCACCGACGAGTTGTCGTTGTACGCCAACTACATGGAAGGCCTGAGCCAGGGCAAGATCGCGCCGTCGACCTCGATCAACGAGGATGAGATCTTCCCGCCGTTCATCAGCCGCCAGGTCGAGGTGGGTGCCAAGTACGACTTCGGTGCCTTCGCCCTGACCGCTGCGGCGTTCCAGATTCGCCAGCCAGCCTACGAGACCAATGCCACTTCGCGGGTCTTCGGCCCGAACGGCAAGCGCCAGAACCGCGGTGTCGAACTGAGCGCGTTCGGCGAGCCATTGAAGGGCTTTCGTCTGCTCGGCGGCGTGATGTACATCGACAGCAAGCTGACCAACACCACCAACGGCACCTATGACGGCAACCGCGCTCCGGCCACGCCCGAGTACAACGTCAACCTGGGCGCCGAATGGGATATTCCCGGAGTCGAGGGCCTGACCCTGACCGGTCGTGGCATCTACTCCAGTTCGCAGTACCTGGACCAGGCCAACAGCAAGGAAATCGACAGCTGGGAGCGTTTCGACGTCGGTGCCCGCTACGCCTTCAAGCTCGACGACAAGTCGATCACCCTGCGTGCCAGCGTCGAAAACGTCATGGACAAGCGCTACTGGAGTTCGGCCGGTGCCTCGGATGACAGCGAGCCCGGTCTGACCCTGTCGACGCCCAGGACCTATCTGCTCTCGGCCACCGTCGGTTTCTGATTCATGAAATTCGCGCCAGGGATGGGCGCCTGAAGGTTTCCGTTGCGCCCTCTTCGATTCAGGAGCGGATGACTTGAAAGTGTGCAGGCTGGATATTGCCTTGAACATATAGCGACACACGTTTTTCATATTCAAGGTGCATGGCGTGCTCATCGCCTCATTAACAAGTTTCAGGTTTTTCAACTTGGGATTTTGTGTGCCTGGATGTTTTTAATCGGCGCTGGAAAGTTTCGTGAAATTTTAAATATCGAGGAACTAACAGTTGCACTTTTCAGTCAATGATAATAATTTGCATTCATAACTTAGGGAGGATGAGCAGATGTTGAATGATGGCGTATTGCATTCCAATCCTGTGCGACAAACCAATGCCGATTATCTGGCTCGTCAAGGCAAGTTCGAATCCAATGTGCGCAGTTACCCGCGCAAATTGCCCTTGGCGATTGCCAAGGCCCAGGGGGGCTGGGTCACGGATGTCGAGGGCAATACCTATCTCGACTGCCTGGCGGGGGCTGGCACCCTCGCCCTGGGGCACAACCATGTGGCGATCATGGGCGCTCTGGACAGCTTCCTGTCCTCGGGCCTGCCGATGCACACCCTCGACCTGACCACGCCGGTCAAGGATGCCTTCAGCGAGACCTTGCTGGGCCTGTTGCCCGGGCAGGGACGGGACTATTGCCTGCAGTTCTGCGGGCCGTCCGGGGCGGATGCGGTGGAAGCGGCGCTCAAGCTGGCCAAGACCTTCACCGGGCGCAATACGGTGATCAGCTTCAGCGGCGCCTATCACGGCATGACCCATGGCGCTCTGGCGCTGACCGGCAACACCGCACCGAAGAACGCCATTGCCACGCTGATGCCGGGCGTGCAGTTTCTTCCGTACCCGCATGAATACCGCTGCCCGCTGGGTATCGGCGGCGAGGCCGGGGCCGAGGCGCTGGGCTACTACTTCAGGCAGTTCATCGAAGACGTCGAAAGCGGCGTGTCGCTGCCGGCGGCGGTGATCGTCGAGGCGGTGCAGGGCGAAGGCGGGGTCAACAGTGCGCCGGCGAGCTGGTTGCGGCAGATCCGCGAGGTCACCCGCCAGCATGGCATCCTGCTGATTCTCGACGAGGTGCAGGCCGGCTTTGCCCGTACCGGCCGGATGTTCGCCTTCGAACACGCCGGGATCGAGCCGGACATCATCGTCATGTCCAAGGCGGTCGGCGGTGGCCTGCCGCTGGCGGTGCTGGGGCTCAAACGCGAGTTCGATGCCTGGTCGCCGGGCAACCATGCCGGGACCTTCCGCGGCAACCAGATGGCCATGGCCACCGGGCTGGCAACCTTGCGCGTGCTGCAGGAGGACAACCTCGCCGCACAGGCGCAAACGCGTGGCCAGTGGCTCAAGGAGCAGTTGCAACGGGTGCAGGCGCGTCACGCGGCGATCGGCCAGGTCCGCGGGCGTGGCCTGATGCTCGGCATCGAGATCGTCGACGAGCGTCAGTCGGCCGATCGCCTGGGCAGCTTCCCCGGCGACCCACAGCTGGCAGTGGCGATCCAGCAACACTGCTTCCGCGAGGGGCTGCTGCTGGAGCGCGGTGGGCGCAACGGCAATGTGATCCGCCTGTTGCCGCCATTGATCATCGATGACGAACAGTGCGGGCTGGTGATCCAGCGTTTTGAAAAGGCCCTGGCGGCGGCGCTGTTGCAAGTTCGCGGCTGAAGTTGTTCGAAACACTATTTATTGAATATCGATAAACGCTGAACACTAATCGTGGCGATTTATCCGATATGGCTGGCTATTGCCTTGTTTAAGCCATCTAGAGCAGTTTCAAGTTTTGCAGAGTTTGTCGGGATGTCTATGTCGAGTGGTCTGCTTATGGAAAGAAATTGGCTGTTTTCTGGCAATGAATGCCACTTGTTGTCATTGCGACATCATGTAACCGGTGAGCCTGCGGCTAATGTGGAGCAACCATGAATAATCCCGATCGTGCTGTTATTTCGAAAATGGTGAGTGAGCTGGCGAGTACTCGTGCCTTGCTCAATTGCCTGATCAAGGAGTTCGCGCTGCCCGAGAACTGCCTGCGCTATGAGTGGCCGCAGCAGATGCAGGGCATTGCTCCCGGCTGTTACCTGGAGGGATTGGCCTGGAAGGGTATTCCGCTGACCATCAGCCTGCCCAACCAGCAGCAATTCTTCGTCCTGGTGGACCGCCGCGACCGCCTGGGCAGCCACCGTTATCTGTCCGACGTTTATGCGCGGCAGGGCCAGGGCGCCTGGCATTGCCTGGCGTTTCCGCAATTCGTCGAGCAACTGCTGGCGGCGTGTGAGCACATGACCAACGCCAGCAACGACGAGTTGCTCGACCAGGTCCTGCAGAGCCAGCACCTGACCGCGGCCATCGTGGCGCACAACCTCGACAGCCAACAGCCCGCGCCCCTGAGCAATTACCTCGCCAGCGAGCAGGGACTGTGGTTCGGCCACCCCAACCATCCGGCGCCCAAGGCGCGCCTGTGGCCGGCCCACCTGGCCCAGGAAACCTATGCGCCGGAGTTCCAGGCACGTACCGCGCTGCATCTGTTCGAGGTGCCGCGGGCGGGCCTGCGGGTCACCGCCAACGGCCTCGACGAGGCGCAGGTGCTGGCCGGTTTCGCCGACCAGCGCCGGGCCCGACCGGGCTACGCAATGCTGTGCATGCATCCGGTGCAGGGGCAACTGTTCATGCAGGATCGCCGGGTCCAGCGGTTGCTGGAGCAGGGCGAAATCTTCGACCACGGCACCACCGGCCCGCTGGCCAGTCCCACGGCGTCGATGCGCACCTGGTACATCGAGGGGCACGATTACTTCATCAAGGGTTCGCTGAATGTGCGCATCACCAACTGCGTGCGCAAGAACGCCTGGTACGAACTGGAAAGCACGCTGATCATCGACCAGTTGTTCCAGCGCCTGCAGCAGAGCGAGCCGCAGACCCTGGGTGGCCTGTCGACCGTGGCCGAGCCCGGTTCGGTGAGCTGGGCTCCGCAGCAGGCCGATGAAGCCGATGCCCACTGGTTCCGCGAGCAGACCGGGGCGATACTGCGGGAGAACTTCTGCCGCCAGGCCGGTGCCGAGCGCAGCGTCATGGCCGGTACGCTGTTCGCCCGCGACATCCATTCGCGTCCGCTGGTGCACGACTTCCTCCAGGGCTTCCATGGTCAGCCGCTGGAAGACAGCCAGTTGCTGGACTGGTTCGAACGCTACCAGGCGCTGCTGTTGCGTCCGGTGATGGCGCTGTTCTTCAATCACGGCGTGGTGATGGAACCTCACCTGCAGAACACCGTGCTGATCCATGATGCCGGCCAGCCACAACAACTGCTGCTGCGCGACTTCGAGGGCGTCAAGCTGACGGAGGAGTTGGGCGCGCGCCATCTTGAGGCCGGCCTGCACCCACGGGTCCGCCAGTCGTTGCTCTATTCCCGTGCCCAGGGCTGGAGCCGGATCAGCTACTGCCTGTTGATCAACAACCTGTCCGAGGCCGTGCTCGCCCTGAGTTGGGAGCGTGCGCATCTGGCACCGCTGATGTGGCAGCAGGTCGAGCGGCAGTTGCGCCGCATCCGCGAAGAGCTGGTCGGCCCGGCGCCGGAACTCGACGCGCTGATCGCCGGCCAGCCGATTGCCTGCAAGACCAATCTCAAGGTCCGGCTGGCGGCCAAGGCCGACCGCCAGGCCGGCTACGTCAACCTGCATTCGCCATGGGGTGAGGAGGTGCGCTATGGCTGAGTTGCCCGAGACTGTCCTGGGGGCGATCCGCGAGACCCAGGCCATGAGCAGCGACCCGTTGGCCGCGTTCATTCACGACCTTGACGCCCTGGGCGAGCACGTGCGCGAGGTGATGGCGGCACTGCCGGCCGGCGTCGAGCTGTACTACGCGATCAAGGCCAACAGTGAGGCACCCTTGCTCGAAGCCGTGGCCCCGCTGGTCAGTGGTTTCGAGATTTCCTCGGGGGGCGAGATCGAGCGGGTGATGGCCTGTTCGCTGCGCAAGCCCTATGTGTTCTCCGGCCCCGGCAAGCTCGACTCCGACCTGCGCGCGGCGTTGGAGCACCAGGTGGAAGCGATCCATCTGGAAAGCCTCAACGAGATCGAGCGCCTGCAGCGCCTGGCCAACCAGGCCGGGCGGGTGCAGCCGGTGTTCATCCGGGTCAACCCGCAGTTGCCGGCCACCTTGTCGAGCAAGCTGGCCATGGCCGGTACCGCCACCCCATTCGGGATCGATGAGTCGGACCTGGCCCGCGCGGTGCAGTTGGTCGACAGCGCCAGCCACTTGAGCCTCAAGGGTTTCCATGTGCATGCCATGTCCCATCAGTTGTCGGTGGAGCGCCATGAGCAACTGCTGGATTTCTATCTGCAGCGCTGGGAACAGTGGAAGGCCCTGGTGGCCTATCCGGAGCAGCTGACTCATTTCAACGTCGGTGGCGGTATTGGCGTCGACTACCTGGGTGGGCAGCAGTTCGACTGGCAACGCCTGTGCCGCTACCTGGAACGCCGACTGGCACGGCAGCCCGACGCCCCGGTGCTGCGTTTCGAGCCCGGACGCTTCATCAGCGCCTTCTGCGGCTACTACGTGATCGAGGTGCTGGACAGCAAGAGCAGCCACGGCGTGAACTTTCTGGTCTGCCGCGGTGGTACCCACCAGTTCCGTCTGCCGGCGGCGCAGAGCCACGATCACCCGGTGCTGCACCTGCCACGCAGCGAGCCCTCGGCGGACGCGGAGGAACGCCTGTACAGCGTGGTCGGCCAGCTCTGCACGCCCAAGGATGTGCTCAGCCGCGCCCGGCCCCTCAGGGGTGTCGAGGTGGGCGACCTGCTGGTACTGCCGCTGGCCGGTGCCTATGGCTACAACATCTCCCACGCCGACTTCCTCTGCCATCCCCGGCCGCCGCAGCTCTTCGTGCGTAACGGTGAACTGTTGCGGGGCGCTGGCCAGTGGGCGTGAGGTTCGCGATGTCCCGGCGTTGGGTGGTGTTCAACGTGCTGTTGGGGACGCTGACGGTCAGCCTCAGCAACAGTTCGCTGAACCCGGCGCTGCCGGCGTTCATGAGCGTGTTCGGGATCGGCCCGCTGCTGGCGACCTGGATCGTCGCCGGGTTCATGACCAGCATGGGCATGACCATGCCGCTGACCAGCTTCCTCAGCCAGCGCCTGGGGCGCAAGCGCCTGTACCTGGGGGGCGTGGCGCTGTTCGTCGGCGCGTCGCTGCTCGGCGCCGTGGCTGATTCCATCAGCCTGGTGATCACCGCACGGGTGGTGCAGGGCATTGCCAGTGGGCTGATGATCCCGTTGTCGCTGGCGATCATCTTTTCGGTCTACGCCAAGCCCGAGCGTGGCCGGGTCACTGGCCTGTGGAGTGCCGCGGTGATGTTGGCGCCGGCACTGGGGCCGTTGTGCGGCAGCCTGTTGCTGGAGTGGTTCAGCTGGCGCTCGCTGTTCCTGATGAACGTGCCGATCGGGCTGCTGGCCCTGGTGCTCGGGGTCGTGGTGTTGCCCGATTCGGAGCCGGCCGAGCGCCAGCCATTCGACCTGGCCGGCTACCTGCTGATCGCGGCCGGTATCGGTCTGCTGATGGTGTCCATCAGTGGCCTGCGCCATGCGACCACGCTGCTCGATCCCCTCGACCTGGCCCTGCTGCTTGCCGGCCTCGGCTGTCTGGCGGCATTCGTCCGGGTGGAGTTGAGCCGCAAGGCGCCCTTGCTCAACCTGCGCATCTTTGCCCTGCGGGGTTACCGCCTGAGTGTGGTGATCGCCGTGGTGCAGTCGGTGGGCATGTTCGAGTGCCTGGTGCTGCTGCCGCTGCTGGTGCAGGTGGTGCTGGGCTACAGCGCGATCTGGACCGGGCTGGCGCTGTTGTGCACGGCGGCGTTTGCCAGCCTGTTCGGGCAGATGGGCGGGCGCATTCTCGACCGCCATGGCCCGCGCACGGTGGTGGCCTGCGGCTTGCTGCTGACCGGTCTCTCGACCCTGGCCCTGGGCCTGCTCAAGGCCGATGCGGCGATTGCCGTGGTGTTCGGCCTGATGATGGTGCGGGGGGCCGGCCTGGGCCTGTCCTACATGCCGGTGACCACGGCCGGGCTCAATGCACTGCCCGAGCCGATGGTGACCCAGGGCGCAGCGATGAACAACATCTCCCGGCGCCTGGTGGCGTCCCTGGCCATCGTCATCGCCTCGCTCTGGCTGGAGTGGCGCGTGGGCGCGGCCGGGGAGGCGACGAGCCCGGCGGCCATCAGCGAAGTGTTCATTGCCACCGGCATCCTGATCCTGCTGGCGCTGCCCTGCGCCTGGCGCTTTCCGCTGCACGACGAGACGGCCGAGGCTCAGCCCGGCGCAGTCGAGCAGCGATAATTTCTTTCGACTCAAGGTACGGATATGACGACTTTCGAATTGGCAACCGCTGAACGGGTGAAAACGTCCAACAGCAATCCGGCCAGCGGTGCCTGGCTGGCCACGGTCGACCCACGTTGCCGGGAGGCCGTGCAGCGGCGGGTGGTCGGGCAATTGCTGCAGACCCTGTTGTATGAAGCGGTGCTGCCCTATGAGGCGCAACCGCTCGGTGACGGCCTGCAGCGCTTTACCGTGCGCGGTCGCGATGCCCGGCAGGCGCCGGTGGAGTACCACTGCCAGGGCCTGCTCAGCGACAGCTTCGAGGTGATTCGGCTCGAGCATGCCAGCCTGGAGCGGGTCGACGCCAGCGGTCAACGCAGCACGCCCGATCTGCACCAGGCCCTGGCGGAATGGCTCGGCGAGTTCCGTGACAGCCCGCACCTGGGACGTTTCATCCTCGAACTGGAGCAGACCCAGCTCAAGGACCTGCAAGCCCGCAGTCAAGGCTACGCTGCCGCAGTACCGGCCCACGAACTGGACGTGGATGCCCTGGAGCAGCATTTCATGGACGCCCACAGCTATCACCCCTGCTACAAGTCGCGCATCGGCTTCTCTCTGGCGGACAACCTGCGCTACGGGCCGGAGTTCGCCACGCCGATCGCCGTGGTCTGGCTGGCGGTGGCCAACCAGCGGGCAGCGGTCAACCACTCGCGGTCCATCGACTTCCCGGCGTTCATCCGCGAGGAACTGGGAGCCGCGCGCTGGGACGAGGTGGCCCGGCGCCTGGCCGAGCAGGGCCGCAGCATCGACGACTACCAGTTGATGCCGGTTCACCCCTGGCAGTGGGAGAACACCATCGTCCCGACGTTCTACCCCGAGCTGCTCAAGGGCGAGCTGATCTACCTGGGTACTTCAGACGATGTCTACAAGGCCCAGCAGTCGATCCGTACCCTGGCCAACGCCAGCGTCAAGGAGCGGCCGTACGTCAAGCTGGCGATGAGCATGACCAACACGTCCAGCACCCGGATCCTCGCTCGGCACACGGTGATGAACGGGCCCATCATCACCGACTGGCTGCAGCAACTGATCGCCAGCGACAGCACCGCCCGTGCACTGGATTTCGTCATCCTGGGCGAAGTCGCCGGGGTCAGCTTCGACTACGACGACCTTCCCGCATCCCGTGCCGGGCAGACCTACGGCACCCTCGGGGCGATCTGGCGCGAAAGCCTGCACCCGTACCTCAAGGCCGACGAGCAGGCGGTGCCGTTCAACGGCCTGAGCCATGTGGAAAATCGTTATGGCGAGGGCGCACAGGTGCCGTTCATCGATGCCTGGATTCGCCAGTACGGCCTGCAGGCCTGGACCCGACAACTGCTGCAGGTCACCGTGCCGCCGATCATCCATATGCTTTACGCCGAAGGTATCGGCATGGAGTCCCACGGCCAGAACATCGTGCTGATCGTGAAGCAGGGCTGGCCGCAGCGTATCGCCCTCAAGGATTTCCACGACGGCGTCCGCTATTCTCCGGCGCACCTGGCGCGCCCCGAGCTGTGCCCGACCCTGGTGCCGCTGCCGGCCAGCCACGCCAAGCTCAATCGCAACTCCTTCATCATCACCGATGACGTCGACGCGGTGCGCGATTTCTCCTGCGACTGTTTCTTCTTCATCTGCCTGACCGAGATGGCGATCTTCCTGCGCCAGCAGTACCAGTTGGACGAAGCGCTGTTCTGGCAGATGACCGCCGAGGTGATCCTGGCCTACCAGGCCGACCATCCCCAGCACCGCGAGCGTTTCGCCCTGTTCGACGTGTTTGCGCCGAGCTACGAGGTCGAGGAGCTGACCAAGCGCCGGCTGCTGGGCGACGATGAGCGACGCTTCCGCTCGGTGCCCAATCCGCTGCACGCCTACAGGCCGCAAGCATGCTGAGGACCAATCTGCTCAAACAGAAACTGCAGGCGGGCCAGACGGTCCATGGCCTGATCAGTTCGATCCCGGCGGCGGCGGCCATCGAGCTGATCGCCGAGGCCGGTTTCGACTTCGTGATCATCGACATGGAGCACGTGCTGATCAATCCGGAAACCGTCGAGCACATGATTCGCACCGCCGAGTCCTATGGCCTGACACCGCTGGTGCGGGTTGCCGACCTCAACCCCAAGACCCTGCTGCGCCTGCTCGATGGCGGCGCCCAGGGCATCGTGCTGCCGATGATCGAAAGCCCCGAACAACTGGCCGAGGCCATCGCCGCCTGCAAGTACCACCCGCTTGGGCGGCGCAGCCTCAATGCCGGGCGTCCCGGCGCCTTCGGCAAGCACAGCCTGGCGCAGTACGTTGGCGAGGCCAATGCACAGATCATGCTGGTGGCGATGATCGAGAGCGCCGAGGGCGTGCGCCGGGCCGCGGAGATCGCCGCGGTACCGGGCCTGGACATGATCCTCGAAGGCGCCGCCGACCTGTCGCAATCGCTGGGCATGCCCTGGCAGATCGACCAGCCCGTCGTCCAGCAGGCGCTGCTTGACAGTTGGCAGGCCGCGCAGGCCGCCGGCGTGCCGTATTGCACCATCCCCCGACAACCCGGCGATGCCGCCCGTTGGCAGGAGCGGGGCGTGCGCGCCTTCGTTCTCGGCGACGAACGTGGTATTGCCTTCCGGGCGCTGCAGGCGCGCCTGGCGACTCTTTCTGCAGAAGGAAAATGACTCGATGAACTTCACTTCACGTGCCGCCGATCTGGTGATGCAGGATCTGGTCGACTGCCTGTTGGCGGAAGACTTCTTTGGTAGCGAGCCGCTGAACCTGGTGGACACCGCTCACTGGCAGCAGGCCCATCCGCAGGCGCCCCTGCTGGCCGAGACGAGCCCGCAGCAGCGCATCTGGGACTGGTGCTACGATGCGGCGGAACAGCGCTTCATCAGCGTCGCCCTGCGTCCCGGCATCACCCAGCAGTGGGAGAGTGTGCCGGGTACCCCGGTGCTGGCGCGCCAGGGCGAAGACTGGATCCGGCTGTCGCCCGAGGACTTCATGCAGCGGGTATTCGCCGGCCTGGCGCCGCGCCTGGAGGACAATGAAAAGGGCCTGGCGCTGTTTCTCGAGGTGCTGCGCATCAGTGTCTGGCAGACCGCGCTGTCGCTGGACCACCGCATCGACCACCGGGACCTGATGGCGCAGGACGGCGCGACCTTCTTCCGCACCATGGAGCAGTGGGCGTCGCTGCGCGACCGTCCCTACCACCCGCTGGCGAAGGCCAAGCAGGGCCTGGACGAGGTCGAATACCGGCGCTACCAGGCCGAGTTCGCCCAGCCGGTGAACCTGCACTGGGTCGCAGTGGACAAAGGCCTGCTGCAATGCGGCGACGGGGTAGGGGACCTTGAACAGTCGTTCCCGGCGCGCTACCTGTTGCCGGAGCACCTGCAGGCCGAGCTCGCGCAGGAGCTGCGCGGCCTGGGCATCGAGCATAGCCATGTGGCCCTGCCGGTCCATCCCTGGCAGTTCGAGCACGTGCTTGAGGCCCAGCTGGGCTCGGCGTTCGAGCGCGGCGACTGCCGCCGCCTGGCGTTCCAGGGCGCGCCGGTATTCGCCACCTCGTCGCTGCGTTCCATGACCCCGTGCTTCCCCAGCGCCGACTACCTCAAGTTGCCGATGGCGATCTACTCCCTCGGGGCTTCGCGCTACCTGCCGGCGGTGAAGATGATCAACGGCGGACTCAGCGAAAACCTGCTGCGCCAGGCGCTGACCCGCGATGAGACCCTGGCGCGCTCGCTGCACCTGTGCGACGAGGGCAAATGGTGGGCCTTCATGCCGCCCGAGGCGACGCTGTTCGACGAGGCGCCACGGCACCTCTCGGCGATGGTCCGTGGCTACCCGGCGGCCCTGCTCGACGACCCCGAGTGCCGCCTGCTGCCAATGGCCGCACTGGGGACGCCGCTGCCCGACAGCAACCGGCACTTCTTCGACGAGTGGATGGACTACCGCCAGTTGCCACGCAACCAGGCTTCGGTGTTGACCCTGTTCCGCGAGCTGAGCCACAGCTTTTTCGACATCAACCTGCGCATGCTGCGCATCGGTATGCTCGGCGAGGTCCACGGGCAGAACGCGGTGCTGGTGTGGAAGGCCGGCCAGGCCCAGGGCCTGCTGTTGCGTGACCATGACTCGTTGCGCATCTTCGTGCCGTGGCTCGAGCGCAACGGCATGGCCGACCCGGTCTACCGGATCAAGAAGGGTCATGCCAACACCCTCTACCATGAGCGTCCCGAGGACCTGCTGTTCTGGCTGCAGACCCTCGGCATCCAGGTCAACGTGCGGGCGATCATCGACACCCTGGCGCAGGTCTATGCGGTGCCGGTGACCGCGTTGTGGACGGTGCTGCGCGATGTGCTCGAAGGCCTGCTGGAGAGCATCGAGTTCGACACCGAGGCGCGGGCGATGATTCGCCACCAGTTGTTCGAGGCCCCGCGCTGGCCGCAGAAACTGCTGCTGACACCGATGATCGCCCGCGCGGGTGGCCCAGGCAGCATGCCGTTCGGCAAGGGCGAGGTGGTCAACCCGTTCCACAGGTTGCGCCGTGAAGCCTGACCTGTCCCGGCAACCGTCCAGGCGCACCGTGCTGCGCCTGTCCCTCGGCCTGCTGGCCCTGCCGACACTGGTACGGGCCGACGGGCTGCGCCTGGTCACCCTGTTCCAGGGCGCCAGCGATTGTGCCGTGGCCCTGGGGCTGACCCCGGTGGGCGTGGTCGACTCGCCCACCGAGAAACCGACCTTTCGCTACCTGCGTCCGGCGTTGGCCGGTGTCGCCCATGTCGGCCTGGAAACCCAGCCGAGCCTGGAGGATATCGTCCTGCTCAGGCCCGACGTGATCGTCGCCTCGCGCTTTCGCCACCAGCGCATTGCCCCGCTGCTGGAGCGCATGGGCAGGGTGTTGATGCTGGAGGAAGTCTTTGAATTCAAGCGAACCCTGGCGCTGATGGGCGCCGCGCTGAATCGCCAGCAGCAGGCCAGTGACTTGCTGGGGCAGTGGCAGCAGCGGGTCGCCCACTTGCGTGAACAGTTGCAGGCGAAATTCGCCGGGCGCTGGCCGCTGACCGTCTCGGTGCTGGATGTGCGCGAAGACCACGTGCGCAGTTACCTGCCGGGCAGCTTTGCCGGCTCCGTACTCAGCGAGCTGGGGTTCGACTGGAACCCGGTAGCCCGCAGCGCACACGGCACCTACATGAAACTCACCAGTAAAGAGAGCTTGCCCGTGGTCGATGCCGACCTGTTTTTCGTGTTCCAGCGCTCGGACAGCCAGACCGTGCAGCGCAACTATGAACGCCTGGTGCATTACCCGTTCTGGCAGCACATGCGTGCAGCCCGGGATGGCCAGGTGTGGCGGGTCGACAGCATCGCCTGGAGTTTTTCCGGCGGTATCCTGGGGGCCAACCAGATGCTCGATGACATCGCGCGGGTGGTGGCGTCCTCATGAGTCGTGGTTCGAAACTGACCCTGGCGGTGCTGGTGATGCTGTTGGCCTGCCTGTTGAGCCTGGCGGCGGGGGCCACCTGGATTCAACCGTCGCACCTGTGGAGTGGCTTGCTGCACGCCGGTAGCCTGACGGCTGGCGAACAACTGGTCGTCAGCACCCGCCTGGCCCGCACGCTGATGGCGGTCGCGGTGGGTGCCAGCCTTGCGGTCGCCGGGGCGCTGATGCAGGCGCTGACGCGCAACCCGCTGGCGTCGCCAGGGCTGTTCGGGGTGAATGCCGGGGCGACCTTTGCGATCATCCTCGGTTCGTCGCTGCTGGCCCTGTCGTCCATGCAGCAATGGCTGTGGTGTGCATTCCTCGGGGCGGCGCTGGCCGGCGCGCTGGTGTGGCTGATCGGCAACCGTGGCGAGAGCAGTCTCAGCCCGTTGCGCATCGTGCTCGCCGGGGCGGCGGTGACCGCGCTGTTTTCGGCCTTCAGCCAGGCCCTGCTGGTGGTCGATGAGGAAGGCCTGGACACGGTGCTGTTCTGGCTCGCCGGTTCGCTCTCCGAGCGAGAGCTGGCGATGGCCGCGCCGTTGCTGATCGGTGTGTCGTTCGGCCTGTTCGGCGCCTGGCTGCTGGCTGGGCAGGTCAATGTTCTCGGTGCCGGCGAGTCGATTGCCATCGGACTCGGCCAACGCACCGGGCGGATCCGCCTGCTGATGAGCGTGCTGATCGTCGGCCTGGCGGGCAGCGCGGTGGCGCTGGCCGGCAGCATCGGTTTCATCGGCCTGCTGGTGCCGCACATGGTGCGCAAGAGCCTGTCGGTCGATCATCGCTGGCTGCTGCCGGGCTGTGCCGTGCTGGGCGCGACGCTGTTGTTGCTGGCCGATACCTTGTCGCGGGTGGTGATCCTGCCGCAGGAGGTGCCGGTGGGGGTGATGACTGCGTTCTTCGGGGCGCCGTTCTTCATTGCCCTGGCGCGACGGGGGGCACGTCATGGCTAGACAGGTGACCGTGCGCCGGGGCGTCTTTTCCCGGCAACTCGACCTTGGCAGCGTGGCCCGCCTGGTGGTGGCGCTGCTGCTGACCCTGCTGGTGATGCTCGGCGCGCTGGCGCTGGGCAAGATCAACCTGTCGCCGCTGACCGTGTTGCGGGTGCTGGCGGGTGCCGCCGACCCCGGGCTGACCTTCATCGTCGAGCAACTGCGCCTGCCGCGGCTGGTGCTGGCAGCCCTGGTGGGGGCGGCGCTGGCGGTCTCCGGGCTGATCCTGCAGAGCATCATTCGCAATCCGCTGGCCTCGCCGGACCTGCTGGGTATCACCAGCGGCGCCAGTGCGGCGGCGGTGGGCTACCTGTCGTTCTTCTCGCTGGCGCTGGGCTCGCAGTTCCTGCCGCTGGCGGCGATGACCGGGGCCGGCCTGGCCGCGCTGGCGATCTACCTGCTGGCCTGGAAGCAGGGCACCTCGCCGCTGCGGCTGGTGTTGATCGGCGTCGGTGTATCGGCCTTGCTGGCGGCGGTGACCACCTTCCTGCTGGTGTTCAGCCCGTTGACCACCACCCTGTCGGCCTATGTCTGGCTGACGGGCAGCGTCTACGGCGCCAGTTGGCCGGAACCGCGGGCGCTGGCCGGCTGGCTGCTGGCGATCATGCCGCTGCTGGCCTGGCTGGCCCGGCAAGTGCGGGTGCAGCAACTGGACGACGACCTGGCCCAGGGCATCGGCGCGCGAGTGCAATGGCTGCGGGCCGGCCTGCTGCTGGTCAGCGTGACGTTGGCCGGTGCGGCCGTGGCCTGGGGCGGGGCGATTGCCTTCGTCGGGCTGATCGCCCCGCACATCGCCAAGCGCCTGGTGCCACCGGGGTTTGCCGGGCAGGCGCTGATGTCGGCGCTGGTCGGCGCCAACCTGGTGATGCTCGCCGACCTGGTCGGGCGCACATTGTTTCTGCCCCTGGACCTGCCGGCGGGTATCTTTGTTGCGGTGCTCGGCACACCGTTCTTTCTCTATCTCCTGATCAACCAGCGGCACTGAGGAATTGCAGATGGCATCCATTACAGCCCAGGGCCTGACCCTGGGTTACCAACGTCAGCCCATCATCGACGGGCTCGACCTGCAACTGCCCCAAGGCCAGGTGTCGGTACTGATCGGCAGCAATGGCTGCGGCAAGAGCACCCTGCTCAAATCCTTTGCGCGGCTGCTCAAGCCGCAGCAGGGTACGGTCATCCTCAACGGCACCGACATCCATCGCAAGTCGACGGCGGCAGTCGCCCGTGAACTGGCGATCCTCCCGCAGATCCCCAGTGCCCCCGAGGGCATCAGCGTGCGGCAATTGGTGGCGTTGGGGCGCTACCCCTACCAGAACTGGATGCAGCAATGGTCGCTGCAGGACGAGGCGATGGTCGAGCGCGCGCTGCAGCAGACCGGCATGCTGGAACTGGCCGAGCGTCCGGTAGATGCGCTGTCCGGTGGCCAGCGCCAGCGTGCGTGGATCGCCATGACCTTGGCCCAGGATACCGAGCTGGTGCTGCTCGACGAGCCGACCACGTTCCTCGACCTGGCCCACCAGATCGAAGTCCTCGACCTGCTGCGCGACCTCAATCGTCAGGAGGGCAAGACCATCGTCATGGTCCTGCACGACCTCAACCTGGCCTGCCGCTACGCCGACCACATGGTCGCGGTCCACCAGCGCACGGCGTTCGCCCAGGGGCGGCCGGCTGATATCCTCAGTGAGGAATTGGTCAAGCAGGTGTTCAATCTCAACTGCCGGATCATCAGCGACCCGTTCTTCGGCACGCCGCTGTGCATCCCGTTCGGTCGGGAATTGCCGCAATGACCCTGACGAGCCTGTTCAGTGAACAGGAATGGGCGCTGCTGTCCGGGGCGTTGCGCCTCAAGCCTGCGCAGCAGTGCGACCCGCGCTCGCTGCCGGCGCGGGCGCTGCTCGATGAGACGACCTGCGAGCGCCTGCTGCTGGCGCTGGGCCCGGTGATCGGTTCGCCGACGCTGGCGATCACCGCCTCGCTGCTGGCCAAGCGTTTCTCCTTCCTGAGCACCGGGGCGTGCCTGTACGCGATGTCGGTGTACGACAAGGGCTTGCGGTTGTCGCTGGACAATTGCCGGGTCGAGTACGGACATGACGACGGCGTGTGGACCTCGTCGATGCCGCTGGATGAGCTGCAGCCTTTCGACTATCCGCCGGGGCAGCGTGAAGCCTGGCGCGCGGCCATCGTCGGCAGCCTGTTCGCTGGAACGCTGCAGCCGCTGTGGCAGACGTTCTACCGGGTCAGCGGTATTTCCCGGCGGATTCTCTGGGAGAACACCGCGGTACGGGTTTATTCGCTGTACGAGAAACGCATGGCCAAGGTCGAGGACCTGCAGGTTCGCCAGCGCTGCGAAGCCGATTTCCACTGGCTGCTGAACGACGCCGAACCGGCCTTGTTCGGCCTCGACTACAACCCGCTACGGCATTTTCGCCGACCGCCGACGATCCTTGAAAGCGAAGGCAAGAGCATTCGCTTTCGGCGCACCTGCTGCTTCTACTACGAGGCGAGCAACCCGGTCGAGTACTGCTCCACCTGTCCCTTGCTGAGGCCGAAGAAATGTCGTTGAACCCACGAATCGCACCGCGTCGGCAGATGGTCGACAGCGCACTGCTGCAACACTACCAAGGCATTTCCAGCTCGACCATCGGCCATGTGCTCGACAGCGGCTACCTGCGTGGCCTGCGGCCGTTGTTCGACGGTATCCACATGGTCGGCAACGTGGTTACGGCGAAGCTGCGCACGCCGGATGGCAGCATCCTGCGCGACGCCCTGCTGTGCAGTGAGCCGGGTGACGTGCTGGTGATCGAGTGCGAAGGCGATGCCGAATGTGCCTGCTGGGGCGAGCTGCGCACCCTCGCGGCGATGATCAAGGGCCTGGCCGGCGTGGTGGTATCCGGTGCGGTGACCGATGTCGCGGCGTTGCGCGAACACCGCCTGCCGATCTTCAGCCGGGGTATCAGTGCCCTGACCACCCGCAGCCTGGGGCAGGGCGGTGAACTCAACCTGCCGGTGCGGCTGGGCGAGGTCCAGGTGCATCCGGGCGACATCGCCATCGGTGACGATGACGGCGTGTTCATCCTGACGGCGCCGCAGGCGCAGGAACTGCTACCGCAGTTGCTGGCCAAGGAACAGGCCGATCGCCTGCGCCGGGCGGCATTCCTGGCCAGGCTGATGGCCAGGGAGGTCTGATGCCGGGGTAAACGGCCACAACGATCACAGCAGACGACAAGCAACTCTGGTACAGTTCGTTAGCTTACTACATATCAAGTCGCCTACCCGTAATCGAGACACCCGCAAAATGAGCAATGACCTGAGCGAAGAGGAGATGCGCCTGGCGCTATTTGGCTCCCCGCGCCCGAGTGCCGAACCGATCCTTCCGCCAATACCTGAACCCAAGGTGATCATCACCCCGCCTGCGCCAGCCAAGCGTAAACCCGTTGCCAAGGCGCTGTCGCCCAAGCTGAGGGTGATTCTGCACGCGACCAAGGTGTTTGAAGGCGAGATCGAGGAGTTGGTGTATGACGCCAACACCCTGAGTACCTTTACCGCCGAGCAGGAAGCCAAGGCCGCGGCGAAAAAGAAGAAATTCCGCTATTTCGAGGTGGTTTCGATCAAGCCCATCTAGTGGTCTGTACGGTCAATTCGCACACAGGCCGGTCGTCATGGCCGGCCCCAGGTGGCCTCGCTGTCCGCGCTGGCCATGCGGGTGCTGGCACCGTTGCTCAAGCCGCACGGCATCAAGAGGCTTGAGTGTCATTCCTGTTGCGCAGATACCCGGCCATAGCCGCAAAGCGTTGCCGGGTTTCATACTCGAAAATCCGCTGGACCAACGGGTCCAATAGCCAGCCGAGCCAGCGGGGGCGTAGTTGCACGTTGAAGGTATAGATCAGCTCTGAGGTCTGGTTGCCCAGGTCACGATGGCGCATTGAGGCGGCCCACCAGTGGAACCATCCGGCCGGTTCGACCAGCACCGCCGCGGCAACCTTGGGCGGCAGGTAGTTGACGAAGCGGGTACGCAGGGCGAAGTGGCGCTTCCAGCCGCGCCCATGGTTGAAGGTGATGGCGCCGATGTAGGGATGATTGCCGCCACCTTCGACCCCGGCGGCAGAGAGCAGGGTGTCCCATTGCCGGCGTATGTCATGGTTATGGAACGCTTCAAAGGCCTCGGCGGCGCTGGCAGGCATGATCAGCGTGATTCGGCGTTGTGTCATGCGCCACCTTCGACGATGTCCGAAGTGAAATGCCAGCGCTGGAATTCCGGTTCGAACTCGTCCAACTGCAACAGGCCCATGCAGGGCATCGCACCTGTCTGGCTGATTTCGCCCTTGGCCAGTTTGCAGGCCAACAGCACGGTGGCCATGCACGGGATTTCCGGACCATGGCCACCGGGGGCGGTCAGTTGCCAGGTCAGGCTGCCAGGCGTGCCATCCTGGCGCAGGCCACGGACGTGGACCCGCATGGCACCCAAGTCGCTGCCGAAACGGTCCATGACCTTTCTCGACAGCGCATCCAGTTGCGCGGCAAATCGGGAAATCGGCAAGGGTATGCCCAGGCGCCGCAGGGCTGCGGCCAGCCACAGGCCCACGTGCTCCAGGCGCAGTTCCAGCGCGGCATGGAACTCGACATCGCGAACGCCGGGGTAACGACCTGGAAACAGCGCCAGGTCCGGGATATCGCAGGCCGCGCCCCAGCGGCGTCCCATGCCGGCGAAGTGGAAGGTGCGGATATCCTGCCAGCCGTATTGCTTCACCCAGGTGCCACCGTTCCAGCGGTCGAATGCCAGGCCGGCATAACCGAACACCGCCTGGATGGTCGCTACGCCTCGCGGAGCCTGCTGGCCGGGGGCGATAGCGGTGCTGATGCTGTCCAGGCGGGAGAAGGATCTGGCCAGGTGATCGACCACCGCAGAGGAAAGCCCCGGCACGCTGCTGGCACCGGAAACCGCCAGCACCCCGGCGGCCCGGGCCTGGGCATCGACGTTGGCGGCGAAGTGGTCGACGAAATCGCGGCCATCCGCTAGGTCGATGTAGTGCGAGCCTGCGGCGCAGGCCGCCAGGGCGACGCGATAGTCCTGGCCCTGGAAGGGCCCCGCACAGTGGATGACCAGGTCCGGCGTGGCCTCGGCGAGGCGCGCCTCGAAGTCGGCTGCCTCGATATCAAGGCGCAGGGTGGCGACGGTTTGCCCATTGTCGAACCTGTGCGGGCCCGCGCTGGCGCTGCGACTGGCGGCAATCGGTTCCAGTCCGGGCTCCAGGGCCAGGCGCCGACAGATACGCGCGCCGAAATTTCCCAGGCCGCCGATGACGATGATACGCACGATTCATCCTTGAATGAGGGGGAGGGCGGCAGTATACGGGGTCATGGGATGAACAAGGAAAAGATGGGCGACGTGGTCTCTGTGGGAGCCGGCTTGCTGGCGATTGCGCCCTGTCAGTCGATCTCTTTGTCAACTGATGCACCGCTATCGCCAGGCAGCCGGCTCTCACAAAAGCGGACCGCGTCAGTCTTTACTGCCGGTCGTTCCAGAACGCCGGTTCGCAGTTGTCCGGATCAGACCATCGCCAGCCGATGCTTGCGTTTGGGCGGCATGAATACCCGGTCGATAGCGTCCAGGTCGTGCTCGTCCAATTGTAACTGAGCCGCTGCTGCGTTGAGCCGGACATGCTCCAGGTTGACCGCCTTGGGGATCGCCAGCACCCCTTCATGGCGGATCACCCAGGCCAGGGCCACCTGGGCCGGAGTGGCGTCGTGACGGGCGGCGATCTGCTGCAGCGTCGGGCTGTCGAGCAGGGCACCGCCCTGGCCGACCGGACAGTAGGCCATCAGTGGCAGGTTGTGCTGTTGCCACCACGGCAGCAGATCGAACTCGATGCCGCGTTCCTCCAGGTTGTACAGCACCTGGTTGGTAGCGCAGAACGGCGAGGCCAGTTCCTGCAGGTCGTCGACGTCGAAATTGGACACCCCCCAACGACCGATCCGGCCCTGTTCGCGCAGGCGTTCGAAGGCCTCGACGGTTTCTTCCAGCGGGTACTGGCCGCGCCAGTGCAGCAGGTACAGGTCGATGTACTCGGTGCCCAGGCGCTCAAGGCTGCGTTCGCAGGCCAGGGGAATACCCTTGCGGCTGGCATTGTGCGGGTAGACCTTGCTGACCAGGAACACCTTGTCGCGCTGCCCGGCAATGGCCTGGCCGACCACTTCCTCGGCACCACCGTCGCCATACATCTCGGCGGTGTCGATCAGGATCATGCCCCGGTCAATACCGGTTTGCAGGGCACGTACTTCCTGGGCGCGCTGGTGGCGGTCCTCGCCCATGCGCCAGGTGCCCTGGCCGATGACAGGAACGGCCACTCCGGCCAGATCGAGCGTTCGCATTGAAGCCTCCTTGGAATCCTGGGGGGTATCCGTGTGGCAACGGCTGGTCCGTGAGGTTCCGCCGTGCAGCTGTGATTCTAGTCATGGCCCATGGGAGTTCAGGAGCACTCTCTGTCTTATTCCATAAAAGAATAAAATGATGATTATTAATTCCTTTTGAAAAAACAGAGAAAGGTGCACCTTATCAACGAACCGCACGAAGTGCGTGCCACTCTCCCAGACAGGAAGCAGCTCCATGACCATCAAAGCGATCAACGTGCGTAACCAGTTCCGTGGCGTCATCAAGGAAATCAACGTCGGTGATGTGCTGTCCGAAATCGACGTGCAAACCGCGTCGGGCATCGTCACTTCGGTGATTACCACGCGTTCGGTTCGTGACCTCGAACTGGCGGTCGGCAGCGAGGTGATTGCCTTCGTCAAATCCACAGAAGTGTCTATCGCCAAGCTCTGAGCCCGATCGCCGTGCGCCCCAGTGCGACCGACTCTGACGCCGTTGCGGCAGTAGCTCACGTGTTGCAACGGCTCCCGTCAGCATGATTTCGTGACTGGCCGGTCATTCGTCGGAACCTTGTTCCAGAGCCTGTTCCAGAGCCTGCAGGTTGCTCTTGCTGGTCTACGCTGAAGGTTTTTAAGGCGCCGGCTGCTGGCTGGCGGCGATCAACCTTGGAAAGGAGTAGCCGAATGAAAAGGGCCTACATGGAAGACAATGGCGATGAGTTCCCGATCAACAATCTGGTGCGCTGCGGGCAGACGCCTTATGTCGCCGAGTTTGGGGGGGAAGCGCCAACGGAACAAGTGTCGAATCGGCTCAGTCAGCCGGAACCGAACGGCGTGTTGAAGCGACTCTATTTTCCCAAGGCCAGGCCACGTCTGAAAAAACAGGCGTGAAATCGTGAAACACGGTGAGCAGATGCTCCCGGGCAGTTGAAAAAAACCGGAGCTTGAGAGAGCTCCGGTTTTTTTGGGGTCTGCCGTCCGGGGGAGGTCGATATTTTCCCCGTGATTTTCTGAAAGCAAATCAGTGCCTTAGTGTCTTTCGGGGACGCCGGATACAAAAAATTTCAAAACTGACGTGTACAGCCGTTCAATCGTCAGCGTATTTTCGCTGCAAGCTGTGCGATCAGCAGTATAGGTCTGTAATGGAATTCAGCCTTTAGCAAGCCCGGAACCAGAGCATCCGGCGGGCTTGTACATAACAATTAGAAGGAGCTAATTCATGAACTGCATTTTCTGTGCAATCGTCGCCCAGCTGGCACCCGCAAGCATCGTCCACGAAGACGACCAGTGCCTGGCCTTTCTCTCCATCCAGCCAATCACCCCCGGTCACGTGTTGGTCATTCCCAAGGCCCATGCCAGTGGCCTGGGCGAAATCCCTTCGCATACTGCAGGCCACGTCATGGTGGTCGGCCAGCGTGTGGCGGCTGCCTTGCGCAACAGTGGGTTGCAGCTCGACGGCCAGCCCTGCGAAGGCATCAACCTGTTGTTGTGCGATGGTGCGGTGGCCGGGCAAACCGTTGGGCATGCCCACTTGCATGTGATCGCACGGTTTGTCGGCGATGGCTTCGACCTCGCCCACGGCGATATTCCCATGGCCAACCCGCAGGTGCTGGGTGAACGGGCCGGGTTGATTCGTGCGGCTCTCGAACAACTCTGAACAATAGGTCGCGCAGAGCAGCCGACTGGGGAGTCGGCTGTTCAGACGCAATGGTCTGTCTGTCAGGACGCGTCAACGTTTATCGACAGTGACCGAGCATCGACTGGCTGTTCCAACAATCACCGTGCCGTACCCAATATTTATATATAAATGGATCCTGTAGGCGTCGGGCTTGCCCGCGAATAGGCCCTCAGACCTTGCCCGTTTCTCGGCTTCTTACGTGTGAGGGGCTTGGAAGGTTAGTTGTATCAAGAAGTGAACTCATGAGTTGATTCATGGGTTTTATGTCGCGCGTCTGGTTGAGAGAAATAATACGAAGCATAATAATAAAGGAGCGTCTCATGTCGTCATACGGAAGTAACAAGGCAGTATTACCGTTTGCCACTATGCAGTTGCTGCAAGATGACTCGGCCGGTTTGGCGATTCAGGCTTTCTATGATTCGGTTGTGCAGGAGCATTGTCAGTCCGACAAAGTCAGCGTCAGGCAGGTGGTCACGCCAGAACAGTTCAGCGAGTTATCACGGGCCCGTTATCGTTTATATGGTCAGCGCAAGGTCTATTACCGTACCTTGTTCGGTGATTCGGTCGATGAAACCGTCTGTCTTGACGAGTACGACTCCCGCTCTTATGTCTTTGCCTGTTATTACGATGGCGACATCATTGGTACCCAGCGTATTACGCCGTTTCCCCACGAGTCCGGCGAGTACATCGAGCATCAGCGCCTGCTGAAGTTTTCCGGTCCCGGCTACGAGAAAACGTGCGTTGAACTGTCCCGGCTGATCGTCGACAAGCACGCGCCGGTCAAGAACGTGGTCACCGCGCTGGCCATGAGCGGTGCCTCGCTGGTGGCGCTGCTCGGTGGCTACAGGACCTTCATCACCTATGTGAAGCCGCGCCTGGCGCCAAAATTCGAGAGTTCGGTGTTCGACCAGGACGGCATCCTGTTCCAGATCCCCGCCCGTGGCGAGCATTACTACGCCTTGTACAAGGGCGAACTGTTGCCTTCGGTGACCCCGTACTTCGGCCTGGATCAGTGCCCGGCGGACCTCAAGGACATCGATGCGCTGATGCGTTACACCCTGGCCGCCCGCGCCAGCCGCCAGGCCCTGGCGGTCTGAACAACATAATAAAACGACAATAACGAGGTTGATGTCCGATGGAAGCCCAGAACAAGGCTGTGGTGATCGAGTTCTATGAGCGCATGTTCGCCCAACGCGAGTTGGCGGTCGCCGATACATTGATTGCCGAGAACTATGTGCAGCACAATAACGTATTCATTCCGCCACGTCGTGAAGGTTTCAAGAAATACTTCGCGCAGTTCTTCAAGACATTTCCCGAGTCCGGAACCCATATCAAGCAAGTGTGTGCCGAGGGTGATTATGTCTTCCTCTATGCCACCCACTGGGCCAAACATCGGTTCTTTACCGTGAAGTACAAAGTGATCGATATCTATCGTGTGGAAAATGGTGTGCTGATGGAACATTGGGACACCATCGAGGGGCTCGGCTTCTTCTCCAAGTTCATGTACATCATCAAGTCCGTGTTGCGCCTGTAAACCTGCGGCGACGCAGGCATATGACAAATGTCATGAACGATTCATAAAACCATCAGGGAAAGAGTGAAATGACTGAATTTCGTACCGAGTTGAAGGCCGTTTGCGACGCCGAATGGGACAAGATCAAGGCGGGGCGCTTCTTTCAGATGATGAAACGCCCCGAGTTGCAACGGGAGCTATACATCAAGTCGATCGTGCAGGTGTATCACTACACCAAGAACAATGCGATCAACCAGGCGGTGGCCTGCTGGAACCAGGACCACAAGAAGGTCGGCCTGCTGCGTTTCGCCATGAAGCATGCCCTGGAAGAGCTGGGCCATGAAAACATGGCCTACAACGATCTGATCGCCATTGGCGTGGACCCGGCTGAATTCGAGAAGCCGATGTTGCCGGCCACCGAGGCATTCTACGGCTACCTGGACTATGTCTCGGTCTGCCGTGGCATCATCCCGCGCCTGGGCTACAGCTTCTGGGCCGAGGACTCCTACGAGCACCTCGAACCGATGATGGACATCTGCAAGAACAGTCTCAAGCTGACCGACAAGCAGATGACCTTCTTCGTCGCCCACGCGATCATCGATGCCAAGCACTCCGAAGAGGTCAACGCGGCGATCGATCGTTGGGTGGTCACCGATGAAGAGAAGGCCGCGGTGAAGCAGGTGGCGCGTACCACCGTGTACCTGATGGGCAAGATCCTCGAGTCGGTTGCCGACGAGTTCTGATCCTGTCACCGATGTCTGCGGGAGCTGGCCTGGCCCAGCTCTCGCAGCAAGGCTTTCAGCGCTGGCGCAGGCTGTTTTCCATTCGGCTGATCCCTTCCTCCAGCAACGCCCGTGGGCAGCCGAAGTTCAGGCGGACGAACTGCCTGGCATTGTCAGCGAATTCCACCCCGGCACTCAGGCCAACCTTGGCCTGGTCGAGGAAGAACTGATACGGATCTTCCAACTCCAACGCACTGCAATCGAGCCAGGCCAGGTAGGTGGCTTGCGCCGGATGCATGATCACGCCTGGCAGGCGGGTCTGCACGGCCTGTTGCAGGTAGTCGCGGTTGCCCTGCAGATAATCCACCAGCGCCTTGAGCCATGGTCCGCATTCGCGGTAGGCGGTCAGTGTGGCTTCCAGCCCCAGGGCATTGACGCTGTCGACCATGCCACCACGGGCGGCATTGAAGCGCTCGCGCGTGGTCGGGTCCTGGACGATCGCGTAGGCGGTCTTCAGGCCGGCAATATTGTAGGCTTTGCTCGCCGACATCAGGGTGATGGTGCGCTTGGCGATCTCCGGGCTCAGGGAGGCGATCGGCACATGGCGGCGTCCGTCATAGCAGAGGTCGGCGTGGATTTCATCGGAGATGATCAGCGCACCGCTTTCCAGGCAGGCTTCGGCGATCCGTTGCAGTTCCTCACGAGGGAAGACCTTGCCCAGCGGATTGTGCGGGTTGCTCAGCAGCAGCGCACCGCCGTCCTGCAGTGCATCACGCAGGGCGGCGAGCGGGGTGACATAGTCGCCCTGGGCGTCACGTTCGAACGGCAACTCGACTTTCGGCAGGTTCCAGTTCCCCGGTGCCAGGCGCAACGGGCGGTAGTTCGGGGTTTGCACCACAACGTTGCGGCCCGGTTGCACGAATGCGCGCAAGGCCATGTTGAAGCCCGGCTCGACGCCCGGCAGGAACACCAGTTCCTGCGGTTCGACCCGCCATGCGTACTTGTGCCACAGGTCGGCGACAATGGCCTCGCGCAGAGCATCCTGGGCCACGCTGTAGCCCAGTTGCGGATGTTCGAGACGCTGGTGCAGGGCCTGGGTGATCTCGTTCGCGACCGGCAGGTCCATGTCCGCTACCCACATGGGCAGGACATCAGCGGGATAACGGCTCCACTTGGTGCTGCCGGTGTTGTGGCGGTCGAGCAGGGTGTCGAAGTTGAAAGTCATGCTGGCGGAAAATCTCGCAGGAAATCCCCGAAGGTGTCGGGTGTTCAGGTCTGCAAAGGCAGTTGAGCGTTCGCAGGCCCGGCGTCTGTCGTTCGCGGTAGCCCAGTCTACCCGGTCGTGGTGGCGGGTGGCACCGGTTCCACGCGATTGCGCCCATTGTCCTTGGCCCGATACAGGGCCTGGTCGGCCTCCTTGAGCGCCTGCGCGACGGTTTCTCCGTCTCGTGGCCAGTGGGTGACGCCCAGCGATACCGTGACCGGGATGCCGTTCGGACTTTCGGTATAGGCCATGGCCGCGCGCAGTCGTTCGGCAACCTGAACCGCCTGGCTCAGCGGCGTGTTGGGCAGCAGCATGAGGAATTCCTCGCCACCCTGGCGGCAGAGCACATCGCTTTCGCGTGAATGACGGCGCATCTGTTGGGCCAGGTGCTGCAGCACCAGGTCACCGGCACTGTGCCCATAACGGTCGTTGACCTGCTTGAAGTGATCGATATCCAGGGCCAGCACCGAGAACGGCTGATGGTGACGCTCCCAATCGGCGATGATCAGCTGCAAGCCGCGTCGGTTGGTCAGGCCGGTCAGCGAGTCGGTGACGTTTTCCAGGTTGAGCCGGCCCAACTGCTGGTGCAGCGAGAGCAGGGCCTTCTGCATGGCGTTTTTCAACTGAGCCGCTTCGTAGTACCAGGCCCTGACCTTGCTCACCGACTGGGAAGCGCTCGAGGAGCCCCAGTGTTCGGTCGAGTTGGCCAGTTGCCAGAGCGGTTTGGTGATCAGCGACGAGAACCACCAGATCACCAGCAGCGATAGCAGCGACAGTGGCACGGCATAGCCGGCAACCTCCAGCATCAGATGCTGCAGGCCCGCCAGGGTCAGGCTGGTGGGGCGCTGGCTGATCACGCCCCAGCCGATTCGCGGTACCGGTGCATAGCCGGTCAGCATATCGATGCCCTTGGAGTTGGTCAGCCGTTGGCTGCCGGTTACACCGGTGATTACTGCGTCGATGGCGGGGTTGCCCTTGATCACCTCGCCGATCCGTGTCGGATCCTGGTGATAGATCAGCCGGCCCTGGGTATCGACCACGTAGAGATAGGAACCGTCGCGGTAGTAGTGCTCGCCTAGCAGTGAATGGAGGATGTTAGGTTCGTTGAGGTAGATCCCGGCACCGAGGTAACCCAGGTAATTGCCATCGTCATCGAAGACCGGATGGGATATCTGGATCATCAGGTGGTTGTTGTTACCGATATAGGGGCTTGAGATATAGGGCTGACGCGATGCGCTGGCCTGGCGGGTACCTTCGCTGCTCGATTGTGTGCCGGTGAGGCGCATCGACAGCGGCGAGGACGCGATGATCAGGCCGTCGGCGCGAATGATCACCACCGAATTGAAGCTGTTGGTCTGGCGCCGCAAACGGTGCGCCTCCTGCCACAGTTGTTCCGGTTGGTCCCAGATGGCTGGCAGCAGGCCGGCACTGAAGGCCAGTTGTTGCTGGGTCGACTTGAGGAAGTCATCGGTGGAACTGGCCAGCTTCGCCGCATAGATGCGGTTGGCCTCCAGGGTCTGGCCCATCAGGAAGTTGCGCTGGGTCTGGTAGCTGGCGAAGAACAGGTTGCCAGCGGTCAGGGTGACGACGGCAAGCGAGAGCAGCAGGATCAATCGGCGGAGGTCGATGCGTGGCATGAGTTTCTTGTGAGAATAGGTGGGCGCTGCTCGCAGGAGCCAAGAGCTAATGATAGAACAGTGCGTGCGGCAGGATGAGAGCACATGAGGGTGGACAGGTAAAAAAAACGCCCCGCGACGAACGTTTTGCCCCAACGGCCCCCTAATGTCACGATTATCTGACCTGAAAAGGACAGCGGTATGACATTTTTTCTGATCATCGCCCTGGAGTTTGGCGCCATCGGGGCCGCCATCTGGGCGTTGGGGCATTTCGATGGGCGCGGACGGCGCCAAGTGCCTGTGCGCCAGTCGAGCGTCAGTTGGAGCTACGGCCCAGAGCGGGAGGGCTCCCTCGAACGGTTCGGGGAAGTCCTCCTGGTGCTTTCGCTGGTATTGCTCGCGGCCTATCTCTGTCTCTAGAAAATGTAATCGGTGGTCAGGAAGCTCGATTCGCGGTTGCGGATGATGTCGCTGATCAGCGCCTTGTTGCTCTCCTGGAACTTGGTCGCCACCAATGTGCGGATCGAGAACACCCGCAAGGCGTCGTGGACCGAGAGGGTGCCTTCGGCGGAGTTCTTGCGGCCGTTGAACGGGTAGGTGTCCGGGCCACGCTGGCACTGGGCATTGATATTGATCCGCCCGACCTGGTTGGCGAAAGTATCAACCAATCGGCCGACCTGGGCCGAGTTCGTGCCAAAGAGACTCAGTTGCTGGCCGAAGTCCGATTCCAGCACGTAGTCGATCACGGTTTCCAGATCGCGATAGGGCACGATCGGCACCACCGGGCCGAACTGTTCCTCCTGGTAGACACGCATGTTCGCGTTCACCGGGTACAGCACCGCCGGGTAGAAGAATGAGGCTCGGCTCTGGCCACCGCCGGGGTTGACCACCCGCGCGCCCTTGCCGACGGCATCGGCCACCAGGCCGTTGAGGTAGTCGACCTTGCTCGCTTCCGGCAGCGGTGTCAGTGCAACGCCGTTGTCCCAGGGCATGCCGGGCAACAGGCTCTGGACCTTGCGATTGAATTTCTCGATGAAACTGTCGACCACGTCTTCATGCACGAAGAGGATCTTCAGCGCGGTGCAACGCTGGCCGTTGAACGACAGCGATCCGGTCACCGATTCGTTGACCGCATTGTCCAGGTCGACCTCGGGCAGCACGATCCCCGGGTTCTTCGCATCCAGGCCCAGGGCCGCGCGCAGACGGTGCGGCTTGGGGTGCAGTTTCTTCAGGTCGCTGGCGGCCTTGTTGGTGCCGATGAAGGCAAAGATATCGATCTTGCCGCTGGCCATCAGGGCGCTGACGGTTTCCCGGCCACTACCGTAGATCACGTTGATCACCCCGGCCGGGAAACTGTCGCGGAAGGCTTCCAGCAGCGGACGGATCAGCAGCACGCCGAGCTTGGCCGGTTTGAACACCACCGTGTTACCCATGATCAGGGCCGGGATCAGGGTGGTGAAGGTCTCGTTCAGCGGGTAGTTGTAGGGGCCCATGCACAGCGCCACGCCCATGGGCGCCCGGCGGATCTGGCCGAGGGTGTCCTGCTCCAGCTCGAAGCGGCTGGAGCGGCGGTCCAGTTCCTTGAGGGCATTGATGGTGTCGACGATATAGTCGCAGGTGCGGTCGAACTCCTTTTCCGAGTCCTTGAGGTTCTTGCCGATCTCCCACATCAGCAGCTTGACCACCGCCTCCCGCTGTTCACGCATGCGTCGCAGAAAGGCTTCGACGTGCTGGATACGCTCGGCGACCCGCATCGTCGGCCATTGGCCCTGACCACGGTCGTAGGCGCGGACCGCCGCGTCGAGGGCGGTGAGGGCAGTTTCGGCATCCAGCAGCGGGGTGCTGCCGAGGATCACCTGTTCGTCACCGCTGGCGGTGGCCAGGTACACCGGGCTGCGCACTTGCGCCAGTGGGCCGTTCCAGGTGCGCAGGGCACCGTTGACCAGGTATTCGCGTTGTTCCTGTTGGCCTTCGAAGCGGTATTTTTCCGGGATATCCGCCGCGCTGGGAAACAGTGAGTCGAGCAGCTTCTGATCGGTCATGAGGCTATACCCTGTCTGATGGGAAGAACGCTGAAACGCTTCAGTGATTCCTGCTGTTTTATCACGAAACATCTTAGTCGCGTCCAGTACAAACGACAGCGTGTGAGGGCAATGGTTGAAGGGCCAGGGCACACGTCGCAGAATGGCGGCCATTTTTCTTTTCAAGGCGACCTTCATTCATGACGCTGGCTACGTTGCTCCTGTTCCTGATCAGCTCGGCGGCAATCATCGCGATGCCCGGCCCGACGGTCCTGCTGGCCTTGCACAACGGCTCCAACCATGGCGTGCGGGCGGCAGCCTGGGGCATGGGCGGGGCGGTGTTGGCCGATGCCCTGTTGGTAACGGCGGTGGCGTGTGGCCTGGGCATTCTGTTGCAGGCCAGCGAAACGCTGTTCCAGGCGGTGAAGTGGGGCGGGGCGGCCTATCTGGTGTGGCTCGGCTGGAAGATGTTGCGTTCGAGTGGGACTTTGACCGAGCTGCCGGTGCAGCAAGGCTCGACCCGTAGCGTCGGTCTGTTCATGCGCTGTTTCGTGGTGGCGCTGACCAATCCCAAGGCGTTGCTGTTCATGTCGGCATTCCTGCCGCAGTTCATCGACAGCACGCAGCCGCAACTGCCGCAGTACGCGGCATTGGCCCTGATGCTGACGTTGCTCAACGTCAGCATCATGCTGTTTTACGCCCTGTGCGGTGCCCGGCTGCTCAGCCGTTTGCAGGGAAGGCATCTGCGGGCGTTCAACCGGATGACCGGTGGGCTGCTGATGACCCTGGGCGGGGTGCTGGCGTTTTATCGGCGCGGGGCGACGAGCTGATAGCACCCGCTGTTTAGCCAGCCGCAGCGTTGATGAATGCTTCATCGAGCGAGCGGGCGTTGTAGGTGTTTAGAAATGACTGCCCGTCGGCAAAGCGCCTGAAGCGGTTTTGGCTGATCATGTAGAAACAATCGCAGTGTTCGGCGATTTCCTCGACATTATGCGATGACACCAGAATCGCCTTGCCGCTCTGCGCGGCACCGTGCAGGCACTGCCAGATGTAGTGCCGGAACTCGGGGTCCACGCCGGCCGTTGGCTCGTCGAGGATGATGAAATCGGCCTCGATCGACAGCAGCGAAAGGGTGAAGAACCAGCGTTTTTCACCATAGCTGCACAGCGATGATTTCTTCTTCCAGATTTCCTGATAGCGCTCGGTAATCTGTGGGCTCCATGATGAAAGCCGATCCAGCACCTGTGCCTGGGAGATCGGTGCGGACGAGCATAACAGTGTCGTCATTCTGAATATGTCGAACATGCGCAGGGCGGGTGGTGTTGTCAGGATCTGTGAAAGATACAGCTGTCTGGGAAAGGTACTGATGACCTCGCCGTGAGTGGGTTTTCTCAGCTTGCACAGTAGGTCGAAGAACGTTGTCTTTCCTGATCCGTTCGAGCCAAGCAGCCCGGTAATCGCTCCGGCTTGTGCGGTAAGCGAAGCTTCTTCGAAAATGATTCTGTCGCCATAGTTGAAGGACAGGCGATTGGCTTGCAGGGAAGTCATCAGTACCGGCTCCATACAGGATTGATGCGAAGCAGCTTGACGCTGATTGCCATGCTGACGGCAAACAGGAAGACAGACAGTAGAACCCACTCATATTGCTGGTTGAATCCCAGTGCCATTAATTGGGATGCATGCCACAGGGGATTGCTGGTGTTGAGGACTTCAAGAATGAAATTGTCGGAAACACCTTGTGATAAGCCAAGAACCAACATGGCCAGCGATAGTGCTGATAACAAGGTGTTGGCGTTCTGGAAGTTGATAGGCAGCAGTATTAACAATACGCCGAATGAACAGAAGAACAGGTAGCTGATCTGGAAGTTTATCAGGATGAAACCGAACTCCCGGATTGAATAGAGCTCGAAAGGTAGGCGCGTACTCAGATAAAAAGCGGCGCAATAAATGGCTGAGATGATCAGGTAGGCTAGGTTCTGGGCGATGAGGAAAACCAGCCTTGATTCCTGATTGTAGACGAATGACCGGATGAAGCCGCTCTCTCGTCGGCCAATGATGTAGAAGGAAAAACCAAAAAGAGCGACGTTGGAGGCAATGTAGGCGTAGAACCAGGCGGTGCGTTGAATATAGTCATCGGAAAAGGCAAGGTTTTCTCCTTTGGAGAGTGCCAGCAGGTAAAAGGCTGCACAGGGAGAAATGATGATCCAGAAGAGTGCGATGGGCTCCTTGAACTGTTCTTTTATGAAGATGAGGGCCAGGTTTCCTGCTCGATAGGCGATGCCGACTTTCATGTGGCTGCTTCCTGAGTGGACGGTGTCGCTATCTATAGCGCCTGGATGAAAGTGCTGCCACTCGGAAGTTTGTTTTTGTGGGAATTTTCTTTGTCAGATTGTATTTAAAACAAATAAAATCCATTGGGTTTTGTCGCTTTCAAAGCGGTGTGGTAATGGATGGTTAAGTTATTGTAGGAAACTTCTTTCAAGATAAAGGGAGTTCTTCTATTGTCGGCAGAAGTCTGCGATGACCGCTCCACTTGTGTGAGTCAGCAAATGGAGCGGTAGACGGACTCACTGAGTCAGACCTTCGGGTCCTCATGTGCCTTGAGTGGATGCGCATATTGCGGCTTGAGCTTGCCATCCTTGTCCAGCAGCCATGCATCGAGGATTTCGCGTACCACCGGGCCGGCCACGCGACCGCCGGCCTCACCGTTCTCGATCATCACCGAAATCACGATCTGCGGGTCTTCCGCCGGGGCGAAACCGACGAACAAGGCGTTGTCGCGGTGACGCTCGGCGGTCTTGAGGCGGTTGTAACGTTCACCCTGCTTGATCGCCACCACCTGCGCCGTACCGCTCTTGCCGGCGATCCGGTATTGCGCACCGACCGCAGCTGCCCGGGCAATGCCGCGTGGGTCGTGCATCACCAGTTGCATGGCGTAGTTGACCTGTTCCCACTCCCGAGGGTCACGCAGAACCAGGTTCGGAATCGGGTTTTCGTCCACCGGCGGCACCTGGCCGATGGTCTTGGCCAGGTGCGGACGATTCCACACGCCCTTGTTGGCGATCAGCGTGGTGGCCTGGGCCAGTTGCAGTGGGGTGACCTGCATGTAGCCCTGGCCAATGCCGAGGATCACCGTCTCCCCGGGGAACCAGGTCTGACGGCGGGTGGCGCGTTTCCACTCGCGTGACGGCATCAACCCGGCCGATTCCTCGAACATGTCCAGAGAGACTTTCTGGCCGATGCCGAACTTGTTCAGGTAATCGTGCAGGCGGTCGATTCCCAGTTTGTTGGCCAGGTCATAGAAGTAGGTGTCGTTGGAGCGCATGATCGCCGCATTCAGATCAACCCAGCCGTCGCCGCTGTGGTTCCAGTTGCGGTACTTGTGGTCGACGTTCGGCAGTTGGAAGTAGCCCGGGTCGAACACCCTTGTCGTCGGTGAGATCACGCCGCTGTCGAGACCGGCGATGGCCACTTCCGGCTTGATCGTCGAACCTGGCGCATAAAGGCCGCGCAGGGCCCGGTTGAAGAGCGGGCGGTCGATGGAGTCGCGCAGCGCCGAATAGTCCTTGGCACGGATGCCGGTGACGAACAGGTTGGGATCGAAGCTCGGTTTGCTGACCATCGCCAGCACTTCGCCGGTCTTCGGATCGATGGCCACCACCGAGCCGCGACGATCACCCAAGGCGTTTTCAGCGGCTTCCTGCAGCTTGATATCCAGGCTCAGGACGATGTTCTTGCCGGGAATCGGATCGGTGTGCTTGAGCACCCGCATGACCCGACCCTGGGCATTGGTCTCGACTTCCTCGTAGCCGACGTGGCCGTGCAGTTCGCTCTCGTAGAAACGCTCGATGCCGGTCTTGCCGATGGATTGGGTGCCGCGATATTCCACCGGGTCGAGCTGTTTGATTTCCTTCTCGTTGATCCGCCCGACATACCCCACCGAGTGGGCGAAGTGATCGCCCAGCGGATAATGCCGGACGAACTGCGGCTCGACCTCGATCCCCGGCAGCTTGAATTCGTTCACTGCCAGCAGGGCGATCTGTTGTTCGGTCAACTCGTAGAGCAGGGTCACCGGCTCGAACGGATGGCGCGACTGCTTGAGCGCCTTGCTGAATACCGTCCGGTCTTCTTCCGGCAGATTGAGCACGCTCATCACCGTGTCCAGCACCTGCGTGACATCGCCGGCGCGTTCGCGGGTCAGGGTCATGTTGAAGCTGGGCTGGTTGTCGGCGAGCACTTCGCCGTTGCGGTCGAAAATGATCCCGCGTTCCGGTGGAATCGGCAGAACGTGGACGCGGTTGTTTTCCGAAACGGTGGAGTTATAGCTGAACTCGACGACCTGGAGGAAATACAGGCGGCCTACCAGCGCGCAGGCCAGGCCCAGCACCAGCAGTCCGCAGGCGATCAGGCGCTTGTTGACCAGGCGTTTTTCGGTCTCGTGATCCTTGAGATGAATGGGATCGGACATGAGGAACCTGTCTTGTGCAAAGAAAATTGACTAAAAAACTGCCTGCTAATAGAGAAAATGCATAGCTGGCTATTAAATCGGCGCACAAGATAGCAAGAAGTACCGGATTTGGGGGCTTTATTGCAGGCTCTTCTGCCAAAAGGCGCAGTGGCCGGGGGAGGGCGGAATGGGTGATCTGCCGGCGCGCCCTGGAATAAGCGTTTCAAAATGTTTCTTTTATTGATGTTATATCGTATCAATTTTAGATTCGCCGGCCTCACTCCTCTCAATAAGCGCTCGCTATGACGTCCACTCCCGGATCGGTCGCCTCATTGGCCGTTCTCAATACCCGTCTTTGTACCATCGATGCCCTGCGGGGTTTTGTCATGCTGTGCATGGTGGTCGACCATGTCCGCGAAACCTTCTTCATGCATCGGCAGGTCGGTGACCCGGTCGATGCCCTGACCGTCGCGCCGGACCTGTTCTTTACCCGCTTGCTCGCCACACTCTGTGCGCCGGTGTTCATCTTCCTCACCGGGCTGTCGGCGTTCCTCTACAGCCAGAAACACAGTGCCCGGGACACCTCGATCTTCCTGCTCAAGCGTGGGGTGTTTCTGGTGCTGCTGGAGCTGACCCTGGTCTGCTTTGCCTGGAACGCTGAGTTCCCGCCGAAGACGTTGTGGCTGCAGGTGATCTGGTGCATCGGCATCTGCATGATCGTGCTGGCCGGCCTGCTGCACCTGCGGCGTGCCTGGCTGGTGCTGCTCGGGTTGCTGATCGTCGGTGGGCACAATCTGCTTGATGGCGTGGTGCTGGGGCCAGAGTCGCCGTTTTTCATTCCCTGGTCGGTCCTGCACCAGAAGGTCTTTATCCAGCTCACCGAGTACACCCGTGCCCGTACCACTTACCCGGTACTGCCGTGGATCGGCGTGATCCTGCTCGGCTGGAGCCTCGGTCCGTGGTTCGCCAGCGGCGTCGAGTCGGCGGTGCGGCGCGTGCGCCTGTTGAAACTTGGCGCGGGCCTGCTGTTGGCCTTCGTGCTGATCCGTTACCTGAACGTCTACGGTGACGCGCCCTGGGTCCAGACCGGCGATACCCTGCGCACGGTCATGAGCTTCCTGAGCGCGAAGAAGTACCCACCGTCGTTGATGTTCCTGCTGCCCACCCTCGGCGTCGGCCTGTTGTTGCTGGCTGCTTTCGAAAAGCTGCAGGAGCGCAAGGCGATTGCCATCCTGGCGATCTATGGCGGCGCACCGATGTTCTTTTACCTGTTGCATCTGTATGTGCTGAAGGTGATGTACCTGTCGGCGTTTACCCTGTGGGGCGCGACCGAGGGTAGCGTGTATGCGTTCAGCCACTTGTCCAGCCTCTGGCTGCTCAGCCTGCTCTTGTGCTTTGGCCTGTTCTTCCCGACACGCTGGTTCGCCCGGCTCAAGCAGCGGCGACGGGATATCGCCTGGCTCAAGTATTTCTGAGTGGGTTTGCAGGCCTTAGATCACCTGCGCCAAGTGCAATTCTGTCAGCGATAGTGCCTTGAGGTCGGCCAGCTTTGGATCGCGTCGATCACGCGGATGTGGCAGGTCGACCGCCAGGGTCTGGCGAATGCGACTGGGGCGGTTATCCATCACCAGCACCCGGTCGCTGAGGTACAACGCCTCGTCGACATCGTGGGTGACCAGCAGCAGGGCAATGTCATGCCTCCGGGCCAGTTGCAGGAGCAAGTCCTGCAGCTTCATGCGGGTAAAGGCGTCCACCGCGCTGAACGGCTCATCGAGCAACAGCACGCGGGGTTTGGAATAGAGCCCGCGGGCGATTGCCACACGTTGCGCCATGCCACCGGACAACTGCTTGGGCAAGGCCTGGGCGAAACCGGCCAGGCCGACTTCCTCGATCAGTTGGGTGACCCAGGCTCGGTCGTAATGCGCGTCCTCGCTGAAACCGATGTTCTGCTCCACCGTCAGCCAGGGCATCAGGCGCGGTTCCTGGAAGACGAAGGCGATCGGCGAGGAGGTGTGTTTCAGTTCGCCTTCGAAGTCCTTTTCCAGCCCGGCGACGATCCGCAGCAGGGTGCTTTTGCCGCAGCCGCTGGGGCCCAGCAGGCTGACGGTTTCCCCTGCCTGCAGTTGCAGGCTGACCTGCCTGAGCACCGTGGTTTGCGCAAAGGCCTTGCGTTCGACGTACAGCTCCAGCAGTGATTCGCTCATGGTCATGACTCCCGGCTTTCGCCGTTGAAGGTGTCGCGCCAGGCCAGGAAGTGTTTCTCCAGGCCGGCCAGTAAGCCGTCGCTGATCTTGCCCAGCAACGCCAGGACAATGATCGCTGCCAGCACGATATCCGGGCGCGAGGTTTCCCGGCCGTCGCTGAGCAGGTAACCCAGGCCTTTGGTCGCGGCGATCAGTTCGGCCGCCACCAGGAACATCCAGGCCAGGCTCATGCCGCTGCGCAGGCCGCTGCGCAGGCCGGTGAACAGCCCGGGCAGGGCGGCGGGCAGCAGGATCCGACGCACCAGGCGGTAGCGGCTGAAACCGAGCATCTGCCCGACCTCCACCAGCTTGCGGTCGATATCACGGATCGCCGCCACACCATTGAGGTACACCGGAAAAAATGCACCGATGGCGATCAGGACGATTTTCGAGGTCTCGTCGATGCCCAGCCACAACAGCAGCAACGGCACCCAGGCCAGGCTCGGGATCGAGCGCAGGGCGGCGAAGGTCGGTTCCAGATAGGCTTCGGCCTCCCGGCTCAGGCCGACCCAGGCGGCGAACACCAGGGCCAGGCCGGCACCGATGGTGAAGCCGCTGAGGACCCGCAGCAGACTGGCGACGATGTGCTTGCCCAATGGACCTTCAGCGAGATCGCGCAGGGTCAGGACGATGTCGCTGGGTGCCGGCATCTGGTACGCCGGTACCCAGCCAAGGCGGACCACTGCCTCCAGCAGGACGATGATCAGTACCGGCAGCACCAGCCCCTTGAGCCGCCGTGGCCAGACCGACGGGGAGGCTGACGCGGGGGCGGGTGTGTCCAGGCCGACAGGCAGGGCTTTGCTCTTGGTGTTCATGGGGGCTCCAGGTCGCCGTTACGGTTGGGCGACCGCCACAGGATTGAAACGGCTGTCGATCAGCTGATCGATAACCTGGTCGACATTCACTCCGCGCCGAACCAGTTCTTCGGACACCAGGATCGGCGCGGCGGCCTTCGAGGCCACCAGGTCCTGCGGGCCCAGGCGGGCGTTTTTCAAGTCGGTGCGCGACAGTTGCAGCTTGGCGACATCCAGCGGCAGGCCGGACTCGCTGGCCAGCAGGCCAGCCAGTTCATCGGGGTTGTGCAAGGCCCACTCACGGGCTTTTTCGTAGGCGTCGAGCACGGTTTCGATGGTCTGCGGATGTTCCTTGGCAAACGTCTCGGTGACGCTGAGCACCCCGTAGCTGTTGAAGTCGGGGTTGCGGTAGAGCAGGCGCGAGCCGGCCTGGATCTCGCTGGCGGCCATGTGCGGATCGAGCCCGGCCCAGGCATCGACGTCGCCTTTTTCCAGGGCGGTGCGGCCATCCGGGTGCTGCAGGTGTACCAGTTCCACGTCGTTCTTGCCCAGGCCGGCCTGCTGCAGGGCACGCAGGGTGAAGAGGTACGGGTCGGTGCCCTTGGTGGCCGCGATCTTCTTGCCCTTGAGGTCGGCGAGGCTCTGGTAGGGCGAGTCCTTGCGGACCAGCAGCGCGGTCCATTCGGCGCGGCTGTAGACATACACCGACTTGATCGGGCTGCCGTTGGCCCGGCTGAGCACGGCGGCCAGGCTGGCCGAGGAAGCGAAGTCGACGCCACCACTGTTGAGGTATTCCAGGGAACGGTTGCTGCCCTGGCTCAAGACCCAGGTGACCTGGGTTTGCGGCAGGGCTTTTTCCAGCCAGCCGAAATGCCGCAGCGCCAGGCTGACGGGGGAGTAATAGGCGTAGTCCAGCCTGACTTCGGCCGGCGTGGTTTCGGCGGCCTGGGCCAGGGGTTGCAGGCCCAGCACCAGCGCCGTGGCGGCGGCCAGCAGGCGGGCGGCCTGGGTGATCGGGTTGAAGGCTTTCATCGGATGCTCCTGGGAGAGGGACTGCGAGGCTTATTCTTAATCAAGCAGTCTTGATGCCGAGGAACTGCTTAAAAGGAATAATGCAGTCTCTGTGCCAGCCGATGCTCGCAGCCCCAGGTTTCACTCGACCCCTGTGGGAGCCGGCTTGCTGGCGATAGCGGCGGTTCTGGCAGCACAACTCGAATGGCCGCCGATTGCGGTTCGCGGGCAAGCCCGGCTCCTACAGGGGGGGATGTCCTTCCAGGCACAGTCTGTTGAATGGCTGTTGCTCCAGCAACATTACAAACATGTTTCAAAAAATGTTGCCGTCACTGGTTTCGACCCGGCATGCTGACAGGCCTGTTCCCCGCGCGAAGACCCGTCCTCCATGTCAGCCGTGGCCGCTCACTCGACCGACTCCGCTTCCCGCCGTGCAGCGACCGTGCTGGCGCTGTGTCTGCCCAGCGACGTCCTGTTGTACCTGCTGTTGCCCATGAACACCCAGGCTTTTGGCGTGACCCTGGCCCAGGCTGGCGTCCTGCTGGCGGCCAATCGCCTGGTGCGGATCTTCGGCTACGGTTATGTGCTGCGTTATTACGCGCGCCAGGGCGACCGCGCGACCCTGATGCTTGCCGCAGCGGTCAGCGCCTTGTGTGCCTTGGGCAATTCGCTGATCTCGGGGTTCTTCTGGCTGCTGCTGTTGCGCCTGGGCTGGGGCCTGTCCTTTGCCGCGCTGAACCTGTCTACGCAGGTACTGGCGACCCTTGAACCCGCTGGCGCGGCACGCCGGGCCGGGCGTTCGCGGGGAGTGATCGCCATCGGCCCGATGATCGCCCTGGCTGTTGGCGGCTGGTTGAGCCTGCAGATCGGGCCACGGCTGATTTTCCTGTTGCCGTGTGCGACCTCCTTGATCGGTCTTTGGGTGGCGCGCGGTTTGCCGAGCCAGGGCCATGAACTGGCGGCGCCTGCCGGGCGGCGCTTCAAATGGCCGGACAGTGTCGCGGTCTGGTCCTTCGTCGAAGGCGTGGCGCTGGACGGGCTGTTCATCTTCGGCCTGTCGCTGCAGGCCAGTGCCGTGCTCGGCGGCAATGCGGTGATCATCGCCGGGCTGCTGATGGCCTTGCGGTATGTCTCGGAAATGTTCCTCAGTCCCCTCGGTGGCCGAGTCGCCGACCGCTATGGCGTGGTACGCATGCTGTTGCTGTTCTCGATTCTCAGCGGCCTGGCCCTGGCGGCCTTCGGCAGCCATTGGCTGATCCTCGGTGCCAGCTCGGTGCTGGTCCTGCGGGCGCTGCAACTGCCGCTGGTGGTGACACTGGTGGCCCAGCGCAACCCCGGTGCCGGGCGTGTCCAGGCCCTGGCCTCGAATTCGGTGTGGCGGGATATCGGTGCCGGCGTCGGGCCGTTGCTGGCCGGTGTGCTGCTGCCGGTGGCGTCGGCCAGTTGGGTGTATGCCCTGGCCGGCCTGGCGATAGCACTGAGTGCCTTGGCGTGCGCCGTTCGGGGTGAGCGTGCTCATCCCGTCGACGCTGCGCCGGACCCATCTGCCAGGCAACCGTAAATCTTTGCTATTGAGCGGGTTTGAGGCAAGATCCGCTCTTTTGTTCAGGGAAGGATTCGGTTCATGTTGTCCGCCATTCAGCTAGCTGCACAACAGATTCGTCAGGGCGTCAGGGCCGCGACCGAAGGGCTGGTCGGACGAGAGCAACTGGCCGAGTTGATTGTCCTGGCGGCCGTGGCCCAGGAGCACCTGCTGGTGGTTGGCCCACCAGGCACGGCCAAGAGCGCCGTGGTGCGACGCGTGGCCCAGGCCATGGGCGGGCGTTATTTCGAATACCTGCTGGGGCGTTTCACCGAACCCTCTGAGCTGTTCGGTCCGGTCGACCTGAAGAAGCTGCGCGAAGGCACCGTGGAAACCGATGTCAGCGGCATGCTGCCGGAAGCGGATATCGTCTTCCTCGACGAGGTTTTCCTTGGCTCCACCGCGATCCTCAATACCTTGCTCGGCGTGCTCAACGAGCGCCGCTTCCGCCGCGGTCACACCCAGCTCAAATGCCCGTTGCGAGTCTGTGTCGGTGCGGCCAACGGCTTGCCGGACGATGAGGCCCTGGCGGCATTCGGCGATCGTTTCCTGTTGCACCTGTTCGTCGACTCCGTGCCGGACAACCAGCTGGAGGCCATGCTCAGCGGCGGTTGGCAGGCCGATCAGATGCCTGTTCGGCAATGGCTCGGCCTGAATGAACTCGACACCCTCAGCCAGGCGCTGCCGCAGGTGGACATGGAACAGGTGCGGCCAGCCCTGGCCAACGCGATCCGCCTGTTGCGCGCTGCGGGCATCCAGTTGTCCGACCGGCGCATCGTCAAGTCCCAGCGGTTGATCGCCGCTGCCGCGTTGCTGGGTGGGCGTCTGCAAGCCACCGAGGCGGACCTCTGGCCACTGCTTTATGCCCTGGCGACCCAGGAGGCTCAGCAGCATGGGCGTGAGGTCTTGCGCGAGGTGCTGCACCTGTCGAGCAACCGCAATCTGTTCACCGCCGTGGAAGAGGCGACGCTGCTGCCGATGTCCCGCGCCAGTCGCCTGATCGAGTCGGCACAGAGTTGCCTGATGCGCGCAGCTTCGGGTGGGGTGTTCGAACCGGGCGAGTCCGAGGCGGTGTTGCGCGAGATCGACGCGAACTTCTCGGCCGACAGCATGCCTCCCGAACTGCTGGGCCTCAGAGGGCTGCTGGTCAAGCAAATGACGCCCGCGACATGAGCCCGTCGAACCGCTTGAGCTGGGGCTGGAAAGCCCAGCCCGAGCCCACTGCGCCCGTTGCGGCGGTGGCTTGGGGGGCGGTCGCCAGGGACCTGCACGCGCGCTTGGCGTCGATGGGCACCGAACGGCTACGCGGGCTGCAGGCCACTGCCAATCGTGACGTGCTGATCGTCAGCGGCGAGTCGTCGCGCCTGCCTTGGGTGGCCGGTGTCGAATACGCCTGTGCCTGCGAACAGGCGCCGCAACTCTGGTTGCCGAGCCTGTGGCAGCCGGATGTGACGATGGACCTGCTGGCCCAGGCGCTGCAGGCGAAGTTCGCCCGGCAACCGCTGCTGGTGTGGCATCAGCCGACTACCTGCGTGCCGCTGGATCGCTTGCTGCCGGTCACGGCCGAACTGCTGGCACGCATCGCGGCGTTCTGGCGCTGATACCGGTTCTTTTTTCCGCGCGACGTAACCGAATGCGTCCGCCTGTGTAGGTCTGTCATGCAATTACCCGAATCGCTGCAACCCTGGCGGCAATGGCTGGAATGGTTCGACCCGGCGCTGGTGCCGAGCCTCGGTGCCTTGCTCAGTTGCATCAGCCCGCTGCTCGGGCCGTTCAGGGGCGCGCAGTTGGGCGGCGTCCCGGAGCCTGATGGCCTGGGCAACCTGCATCGGCGCGGTTCCTATGAACGGCTGTTGAGCAGTGAATGGCTGCTGGCCGACGAGTTTGCCGATGAGTTCCTGCGCCGCGCCTCCAGTGGCGAGCATCTGTTTCTCGCCCCGCAGTACCGCACGCAACAGGCCTCGCGTTTGATCGTGGCGCTGTTCGATGCAGGGCCCTTGCAACTGGGCGGGGCGCGGCTGGTTCATCTGGCGCTGATGATCCTGCTGGCCCGCCGGGCCGCCGAACACGGTGCGCAGTTCCGCTGGGGCGTATTGCAACACAAGCCTGCGCTGTTCGGGCTGGAGTCGGTCGTCCAGTTGCGCGGGCTGCTCAAGGCCCGCACCTATGCGACGGTCACCGAGGCGCATTGGCAGGGCTGGCAGCAGGCGTTGGCCGAATACGCCGAAGAGGCCAGCGAGTGCTGGCTGGTCGGTCAGCGTCTGCCAGCGGTCACGGGCCTGCGCAGCGCGCGCGTGTTGCAGATAGAGCAGGGGCTGTTCGGTGACGCGCTCGAATTGCGGATGCGGCCGTCGCCTGCCGCGCCGATTGCCTTGCCGCTGCCTGATGCGGCCGCTGGGCAACGATTGCTCAAGGGCCAGTTCGAGAAAGAGGTGGCGCTTGAGGCGCACATGATCTCTGCGGCGCGCATCTCGCTGACTACGCCGCCGTTGATTGCCCGCACCGGCACCCATGTTGCGGTGCGTTTGCTGGATGAGCCGGGGTTGATGATCTTTTCGATTCCTCGGCCGGGCCAGAAGAAACTCGTAAAGTCCAAGCGCCAGCTCTGGTCACGTACGGCTGACCCGTTGAGCTGGACCCTGCAGGGGCGCCAGGCCTGCGCGTTGTTGAGCCTGGGTGAGCAACTGTGCTTCTGGCATCTGCCCAACATGGAGCCGGTTGTTCGTCCACCCCGGGAAGCCTTGTTGATCCCGGTCGGCACGGCAACGCTGCTGCCGGCCATACGTCTGCGTATGGCCAAGCACACCCGGCTGTTCACGCTGACCAATGACCGGACCCTGGCATGCTGGGCGACCGCCGGCTCCGAACAGGCACAGGCGCCGGAGCCGGGTATCACGCACTATCTGGATCGCGATGTGCTCGGGATGGAGCAGGTCGATGACTGGACCCTGGTCTATGCCAGTCGCCGTGCCGGCCAACTGTTCGTCTGCCACATTACCCTCGGGTATACGCGCCATGAGCCTTTCGCCCTGGGCGATGGACAAGACGCCACCGAGGTGCTGTTTTCCAACCTGTTGCAGTGGCGCCGAGGTTTCGGTGGCTGTGCCGTACAGCACGGTCAGGCGACGAATGAACACTGGACGCTGTTCACCCCCGGCAGCTATCCCCAGCCGACGGCGCGGATCAAGTTGCCACCGAACTGCAAGGCCATCGGCCTGTTTCATGATGTCCAGCATGGGCAGTTTGCACTGGTGGTCAAGACCGGCGGCGGCAAGAGCATTCTGCTGATCGGCGCCGAGAAGACAGAGAGCCTGTACGCCAGCACTTCGCGCATCCTCAAGGTCAGTTTCTGTTCGGCCTCCGGGATGTTGGCCCTGATCACCGAGGCCCGTGAGCTGCTGGTCTTCGAGGTGGCGACCCGCAGCGTGAGGATGCATTTACATACCGCTCGCAAGGACCTGGCCGATGACTGATGCTCTTGCGATATCCATCCGGCGTCCCGGCCTGAGTGGCTGGCGGCAGGTCGAAGCGTTGTGGTTCCCCCGCGAGCGCTTCGATGAAGCGAGCAGTCAGTTGCAGATCATCCGGCATTGGCAGGTCGGATCGCGGGCCTATCGTTTTGCCGAAGGTGATGTGCTGTGCTTCAGGGCACCGCAGTCGATGTCCTGCGACCGCCTGAGTCCCTGGCCACTGATCCGGCAGGGAAGGGCGTTGTGTTCGGCCTGGCTGGAACCTGCGGAAATCAACCAGTTGCCCTTGGCGGATCTGTGGCTGATCCGCGATGCGCGGGTTCAGACGCTGAACCTGGCGGATGCGCAGGCGTTGCAGCCGGGTCAATGGTTCGATCTGGGTGACTATGGTTTGCTGGAAACCTACGACTGCACTGAAGTGCTGCCTGAACCGGTGCTCGAAGTCTGGGAGCCGCAGGACATTCGCCAGGTGCTCGGCGATGTGGTCGGCGCCCCGAGTGCCGAGCGCGATAGCGTGCTCAAGGCCCTGGAGGCAGCGCGCATTTCAGGGAACAAGACATCCTCCGGGACAGTGAAGGACCCGGGGGCGACGGATCGCTCGCCAGGGCCAATAACGCCAGGGCGCACCTGGCTGGTGCCGGGACTGGTCGCCGTGGTGATCCTGCTGATCTACTGGCAGGATCCCTACGAGGCGTCCTCGGCGCCTGGGGCCAAACCGACGACGGTGGCGTCGGCAAGCGCTTCTGCAGGCTTCGATCCGCTCTGGTTCATCGGCTCGGCCGTGGTGGTGACCGCGGTGCTCTGGCTGTTGCGCCGGTTCATGCGCCAACGTATCGAGGCCGAGCGACAGGCGCTGGTCACACGGGCACGTGAGCGCCAACAGGCTCCGCCGGGGCAGGCGGCTGCGACGCCTGCCAACAGCGCCGTATCGGTGCCGGAGCGCCGGACTAACAAACCCGGCCCCTTGTCGCGTTGGCGCCAATGGCTGAGCCGGATGGCGATGGCTTCGCACCTGGATACGCTGCTCAACCGACAGCACGCTGCCTACATGCAGCGCATGCTCGACATGTTCGAGCAGGGTGATATCGAAACGGCGTTGCGCCATGCCATTCCCCTGGGCGGCGAGCCGTCCAGCGAACAGGCGCTGGGGGCGCTCAAGGCCCGCGATAACCTGGCGGTGGGCAAGGTCGGTGGTCGGGTGCTGGGCGTCAACATGGCGGATGATCTCCAGGCGCATCTGCGCCAGCTCTATCGCCGAACCTTCGAGGGCCTCGATCGCCAGGGGCGTATCGAGGAAGCGGTGTACGTGCTGGCCGAACTGCTGCACGCGCGCCAGGAAGCCCTCGACTACCTGGAAAAACACCAGCGCTACTCGCAGGCCGCAGAGCTGGCGCTGACCTGGGATATGCCACCGGCAACGATCGTCCGGCTGTTGTGCCTGGCCGATGATTGGCCGCGGGCGCTGCAGGTGGCCCGTCGCGACCAGGCCTTCGCCGCTGCCGTGCTGAGCTTGCAGGCCGATTGGCCGCAGGCTGCCGAGCGGCTGCGTCTGGAATGGGCGCAAATGCTGGTCGGTCAGGGCGACTGGCTGGCGGCGGTGGAAGTGATCTGGCCGTTGCCCGCCGAGCGCGAACGGGCCCGGCAATGGCTGCTCGCCGCCGAAGCGGCCGGTGGCAGCCTGGCCGCCGCCGCGCTGGTCAAGCGGGCCGTGTTGCTGCCCGACACCCTGGCGGTCCATGAGCCTTACCTGCGGGCCTTGCGTGACGATCCTGAACGGGCCGACGAGCGTGCGGTGCTGGCCATCGAGCTGATTTGCATCTCGCCGGCCACGCGCACGGTGCGCCTGCTGGCGGCGGCGGTGGTGCATGCGGTACTGGCCGATCAGGCTGCCGGTCATCCCGGTCTGACGGCCAGGGACTTGTCGGCCCTGGTCAAGCTCAGTGGTGACGAGTGGCTCAAGCTCGACATGCCCACAGGCGCGATTGCGAGCACGCGACCGAGCGCGTTGCAGCCGGTGATTCCGGCACTGCGCTGGTCGGCACCGGCGCCGGGCAACCATGCGCTGTATGACGCTGTACCGTTGCGCGATGGCGACTACCTGGTGGCACTGGGCGAGTCGGGCGCGGCGGTGGTCGATCGGCTGGGTGTCATCCGTCAGCGTTTTGCCGTACCGGCCAGTCATCTGGTGATCGGCAGCAACCGCCGTATCGCCCTGGCCCTGGCGCAACGCGATACGGTCTGGCGGATCAGCAAGTTGGACCTGGTCACGGGGCAGGCCAGGGATCTGGGCGTGTTGGCCCTGGCGTTCTTTGCCCGGCGCTTTGACGGAATAGCCTGGACCATTGCGACTCGCACGCAGGTGCGGGTCGTGGATATCGACAAAGACTTTGCCACGCTCTGGCATGTTGGCGATCTTCCGGGGCCGTTGATGCAGATCGAAGCCACGGCGGATCATGAGTTCTGGTTGCTTGGCCTGGCCGACGGTGCGACCGAGCAGTGGACCTACCAACTGCCCGAACGCCGGCTGATCTCCCGGGAGCCGGAGCCTCGGCGTATCCACCCGGACACCGCGCAGCGGGCGTACCACCTGGGCGAATACCTGGAGTACTGGTTCGAACCGTTGACCGATGAGCGGATGGAACTGGTGGTCAGTGGCCGGAAAGCCTTGCAGCGGTTCCGTTTTCCCGAGTTACTGGAGGACGTTCAAACGCATCTTTTCGGCAATGAGCAGTGGCTGGTCGCGCAGTTCATGACGGGTGCCGAGGGCAACCGATTCCACTTCCTGGAGCGGGCCCGGTCGCAGGTATGCGCCAGTCTGGACTGGCCGCCAGAGCACGGCCTGCGTGTCTGTCGGCTCGGTGCGGACTGGGTTTTCATCGATCACCGGGGCCGGCTGTTCCACCTCAATGTCGACAACGGCCGGGCTCTTGGCCTGAGCATTCACTGAGACATGGACGGTTGATGGCTACACAAGTCGCTTGTGCCACGGTTATTCTGGCGACTGAAAACCATCAGTCGACGGGGAAGGGCTCAATGGAAAAAGTCATCGTCATCACCGGCGGTAGTCGTGGCATCGGCGCGGCGACGGCGTTGTTGGCGGCGCAGCAGGGCTATCGCATCTGTATCAACTACCTGCGCGACGAAGAGGCGGCTCATCGCGTGCAGGAGCAGGTCCGTGCGCTGGGGGCTCAGGCCATCACGGTGCGGGCGGATGTCAGCGACGAGGATGAGGTCATCCACCTCTTTCAGCGGGTGGATGCCGAACTCGGGCCGGTCACCGCGCTGGTGAACAATGCCGGGACTGTCGGGCACACGTTGCGGGTCGACGAGATGTCCGAATTCCGCATGCTGCAGACCCTGAAGACCAACGTGCTGGGGCCGATGCTCTGTGCCAAGCATGCGGTCCTGCGCATGTCGCCGCGCCATGGCGGCCAGGGCGGCAGTATCGTCAACGTGTCCTCGGCGGCGGCGCGGCTCGGGTCGGCCAACGAGTACGTCGACTATGCGGCGTCCAAGGGCGCGCTCGATACCTTTACCCTGGGCCTGTCCAAGGAACTGGCGAGTGAGGGCATTCGGGTCAATGCCGTGCGGCCGGGGTTCATCCATACCGAATTTCATGCGTTGAGCGGTGATCCCGATCGGGTCAGCAAGCTGGAGCCGGGCATTCCAATGGGGCGCGGTGGGCGGGCTGAAGAAGTGGCCGAGGGGATTATCTGGCTGCTCTCGGACAAGGCATCCTACACCACCGGGACGTTCCTCGACCTGGCGGGTGGGCGCTGAATTCATGAGTGTATGCAGGGCTTGATGGCCTGTTCGCAGGCAAGCCCGGCTCCTGCACAGCCGCGTTGTGCACGGGGTGGGCGTACGGGACAAACCTGCAGGAGTCGGGCTTGCCCACGAATAGGCCCGCTCAGAAGGAACGCACGATCCGTCCCAGCGTCTCCATGGCCTTTTCCGATGTCTCATTCCACGGGCTGCCGTAGTTGAGGCGGATGCAGTTGCGAAAACGTCGCGCCGGCGAAAAAATCGGTCCCGGCGCGATGCTGATGCCCTGGGCCAATGCCATCTGGAACAGCTTCAGCGAGTCCATCTGTTCCGGCAACTCCAACCAGAGGAAGTAACCACCGGCCGGCTGGCTGACCCGGGTCTGCGCCGGGAAGTAGCGGGCGATCGCCGCGAGCATGGCGCTCTGCTGTTCTTCCAGGGCATAACGCAGGCGGCGCAAATGGCGGTCGTAGCCGCCGTGCTGCAGGTAATCGGCGATGGCCGCCTGGGCCGGCATCGAGGCGCACAGGGAGGTCATCAGCTTCAGCCGTTCGATCTTCTGCGCATAACGTCCCGCCGCGACCCAGCCGATGCGATAGCCGGGCGCCAGGCTCTTGGCAAAGGAGCCGCAGTGCATCACCAGGCCTTCGCTATCGAAGGCCTTGGCCGGCTTGGGCGCCTGCTGCCCGTAGTACAGCTCGGCGTAGACGTCGTCCTCGATCAGCGGCACCTGGTGCTCGCGCAACAACTCCACCAGCGCCTGTTTTTTCGCCTCGGGCATGGTTGCGCCCATGGGGTTCTGGAAGCTGGTCATGCACCACACGGCCTTGATCGGGTGGCGTTCGAGATTCTGCGCCAGCACGCCGAGGTCGATACCGTCGCGCGGGTGCACGGGGATTTCCACGGCCTTGAGCTTCAAGCGCTCCAGCACCTGCAGGCAGGCATAGAACGCCGGGGCCTCGATGGCCACCAGGTCGCCGGGTTCGGTCACCGCCTGCAGACACAGGTTCAACGCTTCCAGCGCGCCGTTGGTGATCAGCAGTTCCTCCATGGGCAGCATCAGCCCACCCACCATGTAGCGCAGGGCGATCTGCCGACGCAGTTGCGGATTGCCCGGCGACAGGTCGGTGACCACCATGCGCGGGTCCATCTCGCGGCTGGCGCTGGCCAGGGAGCGGGCCAGGCGTTGCAGCGGGAACAGCGTCGGACTGGGGAAGGCCGAGCCGAACGGTACGGTGGTCGGGTCCTTGATCGAGTCGAGCACCGAGAACACCAGTTCGCTGACATCGACCTCGGTGGACTCGTGCACCTGGCTGCTGATCACCGGCTCGGAGAACGGACTCGGCGCATGGGTGTTGACGAAGTACCCCGAACGCGGCCGGGCGCGGATCAGCCCGCGTCGCTCCAGCAGGTAGTAGGCCTGGAACACCGTGGACGGACTGACGCCGTAGGTCTGGCTGGCATAGCGGACCGACGGGACCCGCTGGCCGGGGCCGAGGACGCCGGAGCGGATCAGCTCCGCGATGTCGTCGGCGAATTTTTCGTAGCGTTTCATGGTGGCTTGGCTCATTGGATACGGGCACGCACGGCAGGGATTCTATGTCATCAACGGTTCATCGGTGCGACGAAGCGGCTGTTCGCCACGCTGAAGACGCTCGGGTCGTCCTGGTCGATGAGGCGGAAGGCGAGTTCCTGAGAGCTGCTTTTCGCCCGTTCGGCGGTCATCGCCACCGAGACCGGGAAGTCGGCGATCTCGCCGGCCGCCAGGCTCAGTTCCGTCTGGCCGTGCAACTGGAAGTCCGCGCCGTCGAGCAGTTCCAGGCGGTATTGCTGGCGCTGCTGGGTCTTGTTGATGACCTTGAGGCTGTAGATGTTCTCGATCTGTCCCAGGTTGTTTTCCCGGAACAGGCCGCGGTCCTTGGTGACATCCAGCGAGACCATCGGCCGCTGCACCAGCGCCATCGCCAGTGCACCGATCATGATCAACAGCACGGCGCTGTAGCCGATCAGGCGGGGCCGCAGCAGGTGCGTCGTGCCGCCTTGCAACTGGTGCTCGGAGGTGTAGCGGACCAGGCCACGGGCGTAGCCCATCTTGTCCATGATCGAGTCGCAGGCATCGATGCACGCCGCGCAGCCGATGCATTCCATCTGCAGGCCATCACGAATGTCGATGCCGGTCGGGCAGACCTGTACACACATCCGGCAGTCGATGCAGTCACCGAGGCCGACGCTGGCCGGGGACACTTCACGTTTGCGCGGGCCACGGTGCTCGCCGCGGGCGGCATCGTAGGAGATGGTCAGGGTGTCCTTGTCGAACATCACGCTCTGGAACCGTGCATAGGGGCACATGTGCATGCACACCGCTTCACGCAGCCAGCCGGCATTGATATAGGTGGCGCCGGTGAAGAACAGCACCCAGAACAGGCTGACACCGCCCAGTTGCAGGCTCAGCAGTTCCTCGACCAGTGGGCGGATCGGCGTGAAGTAGCCGACGAAGGTCAGCCCGGTGATCAGGCTGATCGCCAGCCACAGGGTGTGCTTGGCGGCACGCCGGGCCAGCTTGTTCGGCCCCCAGGGCGCGGCTTGCAGCTTGATCCGCTGGTTACGCTCGCCCTCGGTGACTTTCTCGCACCACATGAACAGCCAGGTCCAGGAGCTTTGCGGGCAGGTATAGCCGCACCAGACCCGGCCGGCGAAGACGGTGATGGCAAACAGGCCGAAGGCGCAGATGATCAGCAGGGCCGAGAGCAGGATGAAATCCTGCGGCCAGAAGGTTGCGCCGAAGATGTGGAACTTGCTGTTGGCCAGGTCCCATAGCACGGCCTGGCGGCCGCCCCAGTTCAACCATACGGTGCCGAAGAACAGCAGGAACAGAAAGCCCGCGCCGCTCATGCGCAAGCTGCGGAACAGGCCGGTGAAACTGCGGGTGTGGATCAGGTTGTCGCTCGACTTGGCCTTCATCTTGTTGGGGTGCGAAGGCTCGAAGGTATCAACTAACTGGACGGGGATTCTTTCGCTCATGATCTGTCGCTCGTCAGCCTCCATCAGGCCTGGGCACTATGCCGAGCGAACTGTTTGCATAACAGACTCAGGTATTTCAATAAAAAGCAGATCAGATGCTTTTATGGCAGCGCCTGCGACAACTTGCCATCCTCGCTGCAGGCCTTGCCCGAGCAAGCCCGCCGGCGCCTGGCACAGGCGCCGGAAGGGTAGGCTGACACGGATCAATCAAATCACCGAATCACTCGAGGTCGCCTTCACATGATGGCGGTTGTCGACAGCGCCGGCGACGGTCAGGGCATCGGCCTCTGCCTCGGTAATCCAGACTGTGCGACCGTCGAGTTCGGCGCGGGACATGCTGCGGGCGTCGTCGGTGGTGATTTGCACGTCACTGGCCGGACCGCTGACCCGGATGTCGTGTTCTTCCAGGGTGCAGGTCTGGGTGGACAGATCGATATGCACGGGCATGGTGTTCTCCTTTTTCTTCAGGCTGACAGGATTTAGGGCTTCTGAAATGACCATCGTTCGCCGCAGCCGATTAGCGGTCGTCGGTCGAACCGGCATGCGGGCGCTGCTGTCCATCGCTTATCGAACGCTGAGAGGTCGGGATCATGGACACCTGGTGGCACACTGTATGGATGACCCTGCAAGCCGAATTCGCCGATATCGGTGATATCCGCGAGGTGACCCGCATCACCGTGCGTTTGCTGATCGCCGCGCTGCTGGGTGGCATCCTCGGCTTTGAGCGCGAACAACAGGGCAAGGCTGCGGGCGTGCGTACCCATATGCTGGTCGCCCTGGGGGCGGCGCTGTTCGTGCTGGTGCCGCAGGTGTCTGGCGCCCAGGCCGATGCGATGAGCCGGGTGGTCCAGGGGGTGATCGCCGGCATCGGCTTTTTGGGGGCTGGCACGATCCTCAAGGGGCACGCCGACGAAGCCGGGCAACACGTCAAGGGCCTGACCACCGCCGCCGGTTTGTGGATGACCGCCGCCATCGGCGTGGCGGCGGGGTTGGGTCGCGAGGCCACGGCGGTGCTCAGTACGCTACTGGCGCTGGCGGTGTTCAGCGTGATGCCGAAGATCCTGCAATTGCTGGAAAAGGATCGCGGCTGAGCGCCTGGGCACCCATTCTCCTACATGGCCTACATGGCCTACATGGCGTGCATGTGGCCTGGGTTGGCTATGCTTGCTTCGCGATCACCGGCGGCATGGTCGTCGGCGGATCGATCTTGGGCGGTGGCGTGCTCTCCGGTGGCTCCTGCTCGGGAACCGGTTGTGGTTCGGTCGGGGGGAGGGTCGGCTGGTCGATGTTGGGATCGGGTGTTTGCGCCGGAATTGGAATGCTCATGAAGGCTCCTTTTTTGCATGGACATCAGTGAAGCGGTTGACCCTCTTTCAAGGCAATCGACTGCATTTTCTGGACGAACGGACCGTTCGCCACATCCATCTGAACTTTTGCGCGGCCACTTCGCTCCGAACCTGAGCGGCCTTTTCAGGATGAAGCCGGTCGTGACTCATCATGATCACGCAAGGTAGAGCGTCCACAGGACGTAAGGAGAGATGCTCGATGACAGTTGATAATTCATTGGATGAGCAGGTCGCCGAAGTCCTGCCGTTGTCCCAGGCGCTGTTGTTGCCGCGCATCGCCATCGAGAATGTGACGCCGGCCATCGACGGTGGGCAGTTCGCGGTCAAGGCCGTGGTGGGAGAGGATGTCTCTGTGAGCGCCCGGGTGTTCGCCGATGGCCATGACAAGCTGGCCGTGTTGCTGGCCTGGAAGCCGCTCGAGGCCACTGACTGGCAACGCTCGCTGATGACCGACCAGGGCAACAACCACTGGCAGGGCACGCTGCGGGTGGGCGGTCAGGGCCGCTACATCTACCGCATCGAGGCCTGGATCGATCAGTTCGGCACTTTCTGCTACGAACTGGAGAAGAAATTCGTCGCCGGGGTGCCCATCGACCTGGAGCTGCAGGAGGGCCGCGAACATGTTCGACAGGCCAGCGAACGCAGTCAGGGTGAATTGGCCGAACGCCTGGCGGCGCTGTATGACGAACTGGTGCAGCGCTCGAACGACGGTCAGGTCGAATGTTTTCTCAAGCCGACCACCGCCGTGCTGATGCGCCAGGCGGATCACCAGGCCTACCTCAGCCTCAGTCAGGATTTTGCCCTGGACGTGGAGCGCCCACTGGCACAGTTCGCCAGTTGGTACGAGCTGTTTCCGCGTTCGGTCACCGATGATCCTGCGCGTCACGGTACCTTCAACGACGTGCAGGCACGCCTGCCGGCGATCCGCGACATGGGCTTCGATGTGCTGTACTTCCCACCGATCCACCCGATCGGCCGCAGCCATCGCAAGGGCCCGAACAACGCGCTCACCGCAGGTCCCGACGATCCGGGCAGCCCTTATGCCATCGGCAGCGAAGAAGGTGGGCATGAAGCGATCCATCCGCAACTGGGCAGTCGCGAGGATTTTCGCCGGCTGGTCGCCGCCGCCGCCGAGCATGGCCTGGAGATCGCCCTGGATTTCGCCATTCAGTGCTCCCAGGACCACCCGTGGTTACAGCAGCATCCCGGCTGGTTCAACTGGCGGCCGGACGGCACGATCAAATATGCCGAGAACCCGCCGAAGAAATACCAGGACATCGTCAACGTCGACTTCTATGCCGCCGATGCCGTGCCCGGTCTGTGGATCGAGTTGCGCGATATCGTGGTCGGTTGGGTCGAGGAGGGGGTGAAGATCTTTCGCGTCGACAATCCGCACACCAAGCCGCTGCCGTTCTGGCAATGGTTGATCGCCGATGTGCGTGGTCGTTATCCCGAGGTGATCTTTCTCGCGGAGGCGTTCACCGCACCGGCAATGATGGCGCGGTTGGGCAAGATCGGTTATTCCCAGAGCTACACCTATTTCACCTGGCGCAACACCAAGGCCGAGCTGGCCGCCTATTTCACCGAATTGAACCAGTCACCGTGGCGTGAATGCTACCGGCCGAACTTCTTCGTCAACACCCCGGATATCAACCCGGCGTTCCTGCATGAGTCGGGGCGCGCCGGCTTTCTCATCCGCGCGGCGTTGGCGACCATGGGCTCGGGCCTGTGGGGCATGTATTCGGGGTTCGAGATCTGCGAGTCGGCGCCATTGCCGGGCAAGGAAGAGTACCTGGACTCGGAGAAGTACCAGATCCGCCCTCGGGACTACAGCGCGCCTGGCAACATCGTCGCCGAGATCGCTCAGCTCAACCGCATCCGCCGCCAGCACCCGGCCTTGCAGACTCACCTGGGGTTGCAGGTCTACAACGCCTGGAACGACAACATTCTGTATTTCGGCAAGCGCACCGCCGACCGCAGCAGCTTCATCCTGGTGGCGGTCAGCCTCGACCCGCACAACGCCCAGGAGGCGCATTTCGAGTTGCCGCTGTGGGAGTTCGGTTTGCCCGACGACGCCCAGACCCGCGGTGAAGACCTGATGAATGGCCATACCTGGACCTGGTACGGCAAGACCCAGTGGATGCGTATCGAGCCCTGGCACCAACCGTTCGGGATCTGGCGCATCACTCCAGGTTGATACGCAACTGCCGGGTAATACCTTTCATGAAGAAACTCATGGAGGCGAGTGTTCGTTGTTCATTGCCGTGTTTGCCCAGGGCCATGAGCATTAATAGAGGAATCAATGATGGCGAAGAAGTCCCGCCCTGCAACCTTCATCAATGACCCGCTCTGGTACAAGGACGCGGTCATTTATCAGGTCCATGTGAAGTCCTTTTTCGATTCGAATAACGACGGGATTGGTGACTTTCCCGGGCTGATCGCCAAGCTCGACTATATTGCCGACCTGGGCGTCAACACCATCTGGCTGTTGCCGTTCTACCCTTCGCCCCGTCGCGACGATGGCTACGATATCGCCGAGTACCGGGGCGTGCACCCGGACTACGGAACCCTGGCCGACGCCCGGCGTTTCATCGCCGAAGCCCACAAGCGCGGCCTGCGGGTGATCAGCGAGCTGGTGATCAACCACACGTCCGACCAGCATCCGTGGTTCCAGCGCGCCCGCCGGGCCAAGCGCGGTTCCAGTGCCCGGGACTTCTACGTGTGGTCGGACACCGATGACAAGTACAACGAGACCCGGATCATCTTTCTCGACACCGAGAAATCCAACTGGACCTGGGACCCGGTCGCCGGCCAGTACTTCTGGCACCGTTTCTATTCCCATCAGCCGGACCTGAACTTCGACAACCCGCAGGTGATGAAGGCGGTGCTGTCGGTGATGCGCTACTGGCTCGACATGGGCGTCGATGGCCTGCGCCTGGACGCCATTCCCTACCTGATCGAGCGCGACGGTACCAACAACGAGAACCTGCCCGAGACCCACGATGTGCTCAAGCGTATCCGGGCCGAGATCGATGCGCACTATCCCGACCGCATGCTGCTGGCCGAAGCCAACCAGTGGCCGGAAGACACCCAGTTGTATTTCGGCGAGCAGAAGGGCGATGACGGTGATGAGTGCCACATGGCCTTTCACTTCCCCTTGATGCCGCGCATGTACATGGCCCTGGCCCAGGAAGACCGTTTTCCGATCACCGATATCCTGCGCCAGACCCCGGAGATTCCCGCCAACTGCCAGTGGGCGATCTTCCTGCGCAACCACGATGAGCTGACCCTGGAAATGGTCACCGACCGTGAGCGCGATTACCTGTGGAACTACTACGCCGCCGATCGCCGGGCGCGGATCAACCTGGGGATCCGCCGACGCCTGGCGCCCTTGCTGGAGCGCGACCGGCGTCGCATCGAACTGCTCAACAGCCTGCTGCTGTCGATGCCGGGTACGCCGACCCTGTACTACGGCGACGAGATCGGCATGGGCGACAACATCTACCTCGGCGATCGCGATGGCGTGCGCACACCGATGCAATGGTCGATCGACCGCAACGGCGGTTTCTCCCGTGCCGACCCGGCCAGCCTGGTGTTGCCGCCGATCATGGATCCGCTCTACGGCTATCCTTCGGTGAACGTCGAGACTCAGGCCGGCGACCCCCATTCGCTGCTGAACTGGACCCGGCGCCTGCTGGCGGTGCGCAAGCAGCAGAAGGCCTTCGGTCGGGGCAGCCTGAAGATGCTCTCACCGGCCAATCGACGGATTCTGGCCTATACCCGCGAGTACACCGACGCCGAGGGCAACAACGAAATCATCCTGTGCGTCGCCAACGTCTCGCGCACCGCCCAGGCGGCGGAGCTGGAACTGTCGCACTTCGCCGGCAGGGTGCCGGTGGAGATGCTCGGTGGTAACGCTTTCCCGCCCATCGGGCAACTGAACTTCCTGCTGACCCTGGCGCCTTATGGCTTCTACTGGTTCCTGCTGGCCTCGCAAACGCAACTGCCGGCCTGGCATGTGGCGTCGCCCCAGTGCATGCCGGACTTCACCACCCTGGTGTTGAAGAAACGCCTCGAGGAGCTGCTCGAAGCTCCGGCCCGGCTCACCCTGGAGCAGACCTCGCTGCCCGAGTGGCTGCCGATGCGGCGCTGGTTTGCCGACAAACAGGCGCCCATCGAACAGGTGCATATTGCTTATGGGCTGCGTTTTGGCGAAGCGCAGCAGCCGGTGTTGCTCAGCGAAATCGAAGTCACCGTCGGCGGTCAGGTCAGTCGCTATCAGGTGCCGTTCGGCCTGCTCGCCGAAGAACAGATCAACGCCGCATTACCGCAGCAACTGGCCCTGGCGCGGGTTCGTCGGGGACGGCAGGTGGGGTTGATCACCGATGCGTTCAGTCTCGACAGCTTTGTGCGTGCGGTGATTCAGGGGATGCAGGCGGGCAGTGTGCTGAGCGGCGATGCGGCCGAACTGCATTTCCAGGCCACCGCCGAGCTGCTGGCGCAGCCACTGCCGGCGGATGCCGAAGTGCGTTACCTGTCGGCCGAGCAGTCCAACAGTTCGGTGGTGGTCGGTGAGCGGGTGATGCTCAAGCTGATCCGCAAGGTCAATGCCGGCATCCACCCGGAGCTGGAAATGAGTGCCTATCTGGGCGCTGCCGGCTTCCGCCATACTTCACCGTTACTCGGCTCGGTGGTGAGGCGTGATGCGTCTGGCGAGGAGAGTCTGCTGATGATTGCCCAAGGCCTGCTGAACAACCAGGGCGATGCCTGGGTCTGGACCCAGAACAACCTGGAGCGGGCCATTCGTGACGAGCTGGCGGACGGGACGATGGAGCACGAGGTGTCCATCAATGCGCTCGATGAACTGGTGAATTTTGCCGGCCTGCTCGGTCAGCGCCTCGGCGAGATGCATCAGGTGCTGGCCGCACCCACCGACAACCCGGACTTCAGTGCTCAAGTCAGCACTGGCAAGGATGGGCAGGCATGGGGCAAGCAGGTTGCCAGCCAAGTCACCCGCGCACTGCAATTGCTCGAACAGCACCAGGCCTCCTTGTCAGCCGACGACCAGGCCCGTGTCGCACGGCTGGTCGCCAGCAAAAAAACCATCCTCGCCCATGTCCAGGCTCTGGCCGCCCAAGCGGTGGGTGGCTTGCGCATCCGGGTGCATGGCGATCTGCATCTGGGGCAGGTGCTGGTGGTGCAGGGGGATGCCTATCTGATCGATTTCGAGGGCGAACCGGCGCGTTCATTGCAGGAACGACGGAGCAAGCACAGTCCGTACAAGGACGTCAGCGGCGTGCTGCGTTCGTTCGACTATGCCGCAGCGATGGCCCTCGACAGTGCCCACAGCGTCGACTCATCCGAAGCGGCGCAGGCCGCGCTGATGCGGGTGACCGAGCGCTATCTTGAGAAATCGCGGCAGGCGTTTATCCAGGCATATGAGCAGGCAGCAGCTAGTCTTGCTCATGCATGGCAGGAACCCAAGGGCGCGCAGGCGGCCCTGGCCCTGTTCAGTCTGGAGAAGGCTGCCTATGAAATTGCCTATGAGGCACAGAACCGTCCGGCCTGGCTGCGGGTACCGCTGCAGGGCCTGGACCGGTTGTTGAATGAGGTGAAAACCTTGTCCGGTGGAGGGCAGTCATGAGTTCAAGCAAGGAACAAGGTCAATCCAGGGGCGGCCTGTTACCCGCCGACCGTGATATCGAAGCGCTGGTGCGCGCCGAACACCCGGACCCGTTTGCCATTCTGGGCCCCCATGACGACGGTGCCGGTGGACAGTTCATCCGGGCCTTCCTGCCCGGTGCCCTGAGCGTCGAGGTCCTGGCCCGAGACACTGGAGAGCTGCTCGGCCGCCTGGGTGAAACCGAGGTGCCGGGGTTGTATGCCGGCCGGTTCGAGACGCCGCAGCCTTATCGGTTGCGCATCCACTGGGCCGGTGGCGAGCAGGTGTGTGAAGACCCCTACAGCTTTGGTCCGTTGCTCGGCGAGATGGATCTCTATCTGTTCGCCGAGGGCAATCATCGCGACTTGAGCGCGTGTTTCGGTGCCCAGGTGACTCAGGTCGAGGGCATCGACGGCGTGCGTTTTGCCGTCTGGGCGCCGAATGCCCGACGGGTGTCGGTGGTCGGTGACTTCAACGGCTGGGATGGCCGACGTCATCCGATGCGTCTGCGTCATCCCAGCGGTGTCTGGGAAATCTTCATTCCCCGTCTGCAGCCGGGGGAGTCCTACAAGTACGAGATCCTCGGGCCGCATTCGATCCTGCCGCTCAAGTCCGACCCCGTGGCCCTGGCCACCCAACTGCCGCCGGACACCGCCTCGCGGGTGGCCGAGCCGTTGCGCGTCGACTGGCACGACCAGGAGTGGATGCAGTCCCGGGCCGAGCGCCAGCGCGCGAATGCGCCGTTGTCGATCTACGAGCTGCATGCCGGTTCCTGGCAGTGTGAAACCGACGAAGCGGGCGAAGTGTCCCGCCACTATGGCTGGGGTGAGCTGGCCGAGCGGTTGATTCCCTATGTGCAGCAGTTGGGGTTCACCCATATCGAGCTGATGCCGATCATGGAGCACCCTTTCGGTGGCTCATGGGGTTACCAGCCCCTGTCGCAGTTCGCGCCGAGTGCTCGCTATGGCACGCCGCAAGCGTTCGCCGGTTTCGTCGATGCCTGCCACCGGGCCGGTATCGGCGTGATTCTCGACTGGGTACCGGCGCATTTCCCCACCGATGCCCATGGCCTGGCGCAGTTCGACGGCACGGCGCTCTATGAGTACGGCAACCCGCTGGAGGGTTTCCACCAGGACTGGGACACGCTGATCTACAACCTCGGGCGAACCGAGGTACACGGTTTCATGCTGGCCTCGGCCCTGCACTGGCTCAAGCACTTTCATATCGATGGCCTGCGGGTGGATGCGGTGGCATCGATGCTCTATCGCGACTATTCGCGCAAAGCCGGGGAGTGGGTGCCCAATCGCCACGGCGGCCGGGAAAACCTCGAAGCGATCGATTTCCTCCGGCATCTCAACGACGTGGTGGCCCTCGAGGCGCCGGGCGCGCTGGTGATCGCCGAGGAGTCGACGGCCTGGCCGGGCGTCAGCCAGAGCACCGAGCAGGGCGGCCTGGGGTTCGCCTACAAGTGGAACATGGGCTGGATGCATGACTCGCTGCACTACATCCAACAGGATCCGGTGTACCGCGGCCATCATCACAACGAACTGAGTTTCGGCCTGGTCTATGCCTGGTCCGAGCGCTTCATCCTGCCGATCTCCCACGATGAAGTGGTGCACGGCAAGCATTCGCTGATCGACAAGATGCCGGGCGACCGCTGGCAGAAGTTCGCCAACCTGCGGGCGTACCTGAGTTTCATGTGGGCGCATCCGGGCAAGAAGCTGCTGTTCATGGGCTGCGAGTTCGGCCAGTGGCGCGAATGGAACCATGACCGGCAACTGGACTGGTACCTGCTGCAGTACTCCGAGCACCTCGGGGTGCAGAAGCTGGTGAGCGACCTGAATCAGCTGTATCGCCAGGAACCGGCGCTGCACGAGCAGGACGATGCGCCTCAGGGATTCCAGTGGCTGATCGGCGATGATGCGAGCAACAGCGTCTACGCCTGGTTGCGCTGGAGCCGCCAGGGCCGGCCGTTGCTGGTGGTCGCCAACTTCACGCCGGTGCCTCGGGAAAGCTACCGGATCGGCGTGCCGTTCGGCGGGCAGTGGCAGGAGGTGATCAACAGCGATGCGGCTATCTATGCCGGTTCCAACTATGGCAATGGTGGCGGGGCGTTCACTGATGACATTGCCAGCCATGGGCAGGCCACCTCACTGGTGCTGAACTTGCCGCCGCTGGCCGTGCTGATGCTGCAGCCGGTCGCCTAGTTCTGGAAGTGTTGGCGTGACTGCAGACGTCGGATTTATCCCCGAAAACGCTGGTGAACCCACCCGCAAGCTTCGCGGATAGATCCGGCGCCGACAGTGTTTACCGTTCCAGGTGCACGGTCATCAGATGAACACCATTTCAAAAGGCTGCCGCGCCTGTTCGATCAGATTGGGCTGCAGGATCGCGGGGATACCGTTTTCCGGATCGCCCTGCAACTGGCTGTGAAAGGCATGCAGTGCGTGCAGCTTGCGCGCCACGCCCCAGGTGTTCAGGCGTATCTTGCGGGCCCGATGCCAGGGGATCAGGTATTCGTCGCGCAACGGACGGAACCAGCTCCAGACCGGCAGTTCGATCAGGCGTGCGCCGCTGTCGGCACAGGCCTTGGCGCTGGTGCGGCCTACCGAGTCATGGTCGCTGTCACCATCCTCGCGCCAGGTGGTGAAGACCACGTCGCCAGGGCGCAGATAACGCCGCAGGTAGTGGTATATCGCATCCTCCTGCTGCTCCAGCGCATGATGCCGAAAGCCGCCACGAATCCACTTCAGGCAGTGCAGCTCGATGCCCAGGCGGCGTAATGCTTCGGCGGTTTCCTGGGGGCAGACCACGCTCAGACGTTGTTGCGACCAGCGCTGGGAGCCTTGATACAGCGCGCTGCCATCGGTCAGTGAGATCAGTTGCAGGGGATGCCCGAGGGTCGAGAGCATCTGCAGCACACCGCCACAGGCGTGGATTTCATCGCCGGGATGCGGAGCGATGACAACGACCCGGCCGCCCGGTTCGACCAGGCGGTTGATGTTCAGGCAGGGCACCCTGGCCAACTGTTGGGAACCGCTCCAGATAGGCGGCGCAACCTCTCTGCGGGCTGCGGATTGATGTTTCATAGGGTCCACGTCCTTGTGTGGGGAGTTTGTGCACGGGCGTGGGGAGCGCGGGTGCGGGCGCCTCGATCCTGAGGCGCTGTCTACCAGTATCGCTCATGTTGTCCGAAATGCGACTTTTATCGTCGCGTCGTGACTCTATTGTCCCTGGATCGCTACGCGTCGCGATGCAGTTCGAACAGCACCAGCGAACGCCCGGTCACGGTGTACTCGCGGTTGAAGTCAAACCGCTCCAGCCCCTTGATCTGTGTGTCGTTGGTGTCGAGCATGCAGCTCCAGTACTGGCCCTGGGGCACGGGCGGCAGGCGGAAGTTGACGCCGTCATGGTGAGCGTTGACCACGATCAGCAACGTGGCATCGGCCCCGGTGCGGCGCAGGCCGGAAACCTGGGCCCGACCGTCGAGCAGAATGCCCAGGCAGCGGCCGTGAGTGTCGTGCCACTGTTCGGTGGTCATCTCGTTGCCGTCCGGGCTCAACCAGGTAACGTCCTTGACCCCCAGTTCCTCGTTGTAGCGGCCCACCAGGAAACGTCCGCGGCGCAGAATCGGGTAGGCCAGCCGCAGCTTGACCAGGCGTTTGACGAAGGCGAGCAGGGAACGTCCGTCATCGTCCAGGTCCCAGTTGACCCAGCCGATTTCGCTGTCCTGGCAGTAGGCGTTGTTGTTGCCGTGCTGGGTGCGGGCGAATTCGTCGCCGGCCACGATCATCGGCGTGCCCTGGGCCAGCAGCAGGGTGGCGAAGAAGTTGCGCATCTGCCGCAGGCGCAGGGCATTGATCGCCGGGTCGTCGGTAGGGCCTTCGACACCGTGGTTCCAAGACAGATTGTTGTTGCTGCCGTCCTGGTTGTTCTCGTCGTTGGCCTCGTTGTGCTTGTCGTTGTACGACACCAGGTCGTGCAGGGTGAAACCGTCGTGGGCGGTGATGAAGTTGATCGAGGTATAGGGCCGTCGGCCGCGCTGATTGAACATCTCGCCGGAGGCGGTCATGCGCGCGGCGAAGTCGGCGAGCTGGCCGTCGTCGCCTTTCCAGAAGGCGCGCACGGTGTCGCGAAAGCGATCGTTCCACTCGGCCCAGCCGGGCGGGAATCCTCCGACCTGGTAGCCACCGGGGCCACAGTCCCAGGGTTCGGCGATCAGCTTGACCTGGCGCAGCACCGGGTCCTGGCGACAGGCGACGAGGAAACTGTGGCGTTCGTCGAAGCCGTGGTGATAACGCCCGAGGATGGTCGCCAGGTCGAAGCGGAAACCGTCCACGTGCATTTCCGTGGCCCAGTAGCGCAGGGAGTCGGTGACCATCTGCAGCACGCACGGGTGGCTCAGGTCGAGGGTATTGCCGGTGCCCGAATCGTTGATGTAAAAGCGCTTGTCGTCGGGCATCAGCCGGTAGTAGGAGGCGTTGTCGATACCGCGCATGGACAGCGTCGGTCCCTGTTCGTTGCCTTCGGCGGTGTGGTTGTAGACCACGTCGAGGATCACTTCCAGGCCGGCTTCGTGCAGGTGCGCGACGGTTTCCTTGAACTCGGCGATCTTGCCGCTGGCCAGGTAGCGCGGGTCGGGGGCGAAAAAGGCAATGCTGTTGTAGCCCCAGTAGTTGGTCATGCCCTTTTGCAACAGGTGCTGGTCGTTGACGAAGGCGTGGATCGGCAGCAGTTCGACCGAGGACACCCCCAGGCCGCGGATATGCTCTACCACTTCCTCGACCATCAGCCCGGCGAAGGTACCGCGCAGTGCCTCGGGAACGGCGGGGTGGCGCATGCTGATCCCGCGCACATGGGTTTCATAGAGGAGCGTGCGTTCCCACGGCACATTGACCTGTTGGTCGCGGCCCCAGGTGTGGGCGGGATCGATGACCTTGCTCTTGGGCACGAACGGCGCACTGTCACGCTCGTCGAAACTGAGGTCGCCGTCGGGGTGGCCGATGGTGTAGCCGAACAGCGCTTCGGACCACTTCAGTTCACCGACCAACTGCTTGGCATAGGGGTCGATCAACAACTTGTTGGGGTTGAAACGATGGCCGTTGCCCGGATCGTAAGGGCCATGCACGCGATAGCCGTAGATCAGTCCGGGATGGGCGTCGGGCAGGTAGCCATGGTAGATCTCATCGGTGTACTCGGGCAGTTCGATACGTTCCAGCTCGACCTCGCCGCTGGCATCGAACAGGCACAGTTCGACCTTGGTGGCATGCGCGGAGAACAGCGCGAAGTTGACCCCCAGACCATCCCAGGTGGCACCGAGCGGAAAGGGCAGGCCCTCGCGGATACGCGAGGTCTGGGCGCTGGGCTTGTCGTGCTTTGGTTTGCTCATAGGTGCTCCTGCTGTGGAGAGGCATTCCTCCCATTACCCTGACTTCCCTTGGCCTTTGTGTGGCCCCTTTGTGGGTGCCGGCGTACTGGCGGTTGCAATATGACAGTCGACATCTTCAGTGCCTGACACACCACTACGGCCAGCAGACCTGCTCCCAAAAGCTCGGGCGGTGTTCCTTTGCGGTCGCTTCAGTTGGCGGCCGGCTTGCGCGGTGCCCGAGGTTTCCTGGTGGCCGGTTCCACCGCCTTGGCCTCAACCGGCTTGACAGTGGTTTTTGCCGGGCTCTTGGCAGCCGGTTTGGCGGCGCTGGCCTTGGGTTTGGCCTTGGTGCTGGCCGGTCGGCTCGGCGCCAGGGCTTCGGCCTCGGCCAGCTTGCGGGCCATCTCCCAGTGGCGCTCTTCATGGCCGTCGGGACGGCCCTCCGATTCCCAGATCTGATAGGCAAACTCACGGATGCGTTTTTCGTCGGTACTCATCGCCATGCTCCTGAACGGACACTCAAATTTGGATAAACAGATTGACCGGGAAGTCTCCCAGGGCGTCACCGACCATCAGCTCTTCATGGGGTGTGACTGCACCTGCGTAAAAAAGTCCCTTTAATTTGCCGAGCGGGGTGTCGAGCGGCAGTTTGATACGGGTATCGCCCCAAGCGGCGGGGGCAACCCAGGGTCGACCGTTCTCGCCAAGCAAACCTTGCGCCAGCCTTGGGATCACCACGATGGCCTGTTGTGTCGCATTGCGCCGACTGAAGGCCAAGACGTTGGCGGCGTGTTCGCCGCAGACTTGCAGGGGCTGGTAGTCGCCACGACGAAACAGCTCGGTGTGCTGTGCCCGTACGGCCAGCGTGCGGGCAATCAGCGCTTGCTTGATCCGTCCGCTGCGCCAGTCGTCAATCAGTTCGGTTGGCGTGACGGGAGGCTGCAACGCTTGCTGCCGGGCGCCGAAATCCACCGGGCGACGGTTGTCCGGGTCGACCAGGCTGAAGTCCCAGAACTCGTTGCCCTGGTACAGATCCGGCAGACCGGGCACGGTCATGCGCAGCAGGCATTGGGCCAGGCTATTGAGGGCACCGGCTGGGGCAATGACCCGCACCGCCGTAGCGATGGCAGTGCGCAGCGCCAGTCCTTCGGGCGTGAGCAGCAGCGCCTGGATAAAGTCATGGCAGGCGCTTTCATAGGCGTCGTTCGGCGCACTCCAGCTGCTATGCAGTTTGGCCTCGCGCAGGGCCTTGCGCTGCCACTGGCCAAGGCGTTCGGCGTAGTCGCGCAGGGCGGCCTGATCGTCGACGGCCAGGTCCAGCGGCCAACTGCCCAGCAGGCTCTGGTAGAGCATCAGTTCATCGCCGGCCGAAGGGGCATCCGGGCGACTGCGCAGCGCTGTGGCCAGCTCGCGCCAGTGTTCGACCCAGTTGGCGTATGCCGAACTGCACTCACTCAATACCGCCAGGCGTGCCCGGCTGTCCTCACCGCGCTTGTGGTCATGGGTGGCGGTGGTCAGCAGGTTGTCGGGGAAGGCTTCCAGGCGCTGTCGGTTGGCCTGATGGAAGTCGGCCACGGGGGCACTGAACTGTTCGCTGGAAAAGCCCACGTCGTTGCGTGAAAGCAGCACCGCCGAGCGATAGAACGCGGTGTCTTCCACGGCCTTGGCGGCGGTCGGCGAGGTCAATTGCTGGAAACGCACGCAGGCATGCTTGAGCAACTTGCGCTCGCGTCCCGGCGCGCGCTGACGCCAGGGCTGGCCGCCCAGCCATTGCTGCAGATAGTCGAGCACCGGCCAGTCGGCTTCGCCCAGAGTCGTGCGGGCACCGGCCAGCGCCTGCTGGAAGAACGCTTCATCTTCGGCGGGGCGGCCACAGGCATTGATATAGGTGCGGTACACCGGGAAGTGCACGATCAGTTCCTGCAACGCGCGGCGGATCGCGCCGAGGGTCAGGTCGCGGCTCATGACGTTGTCGCGGGCGACCTGCAGCAGCGCCTGAGCAACGCTCTCGAAGTCGCCGGCCAGCGAACCGTTGAGCATCTGCTGGCGCGCCAGCCGGGCCTCTTCGGCGAACACGGCGGGTCGTTCGCTGAGGCGGCTCCAGAGTGCGGCCAAGGGGGCGGCGCCTTGGGGATCGTGCTGCAGCAGCGAGAGCTGGTTCATGAACTCATAGCCGGTGGTGCCATCGACCCGCCAGTCGCGGTGCAACTGCTCGCCCTGGCCGAGGATCTTCTCGACGTAGATCGGCAGATGGCGTCCCGGTGCCAGCGCATCGACCCGCCGCCGCAGCCGGCGGCAGTAGCCGCGAGGATCGGCCAGGCCGTCGACATGGTCGATGCGCAGGCCGTCGACCAGGCCTTCGTCGATCAACTGAAAGATCTTCTGGTGGGTGGCTTCGAACACCGCCGGACGCTCGACGCGCAAGCCGCCCAGTTCGTTGACATCGAAAAAGCGCCGCCAGTTGATGTCGTCGCCGGCCGTACGCCAACTGGCGAGCCGGTAGTGCTGGCGTTCGAGCAGTCGGTGCAGGCGTTCGAAGCCTTCTGGCTCACGGCCGTCGTAACGCTGCAGGCTGGCCTGGATAACCGGATGGCAGTCGACCCGGTTGGCCAGTTCGACCCGCAGTTGCCGGGCCCGGGTGTAGGCGTCGGGCAGGGTGTTGAGGGCCTTGAAACGCGCGGCCAGATCGTCCAGTTCCGGCAGGTCGGCGAGAATCTGCCCATAGTCCCGGGGGCAGATCGGAAAGTGGTGCTGGTAATGCTCGACGTGGAAGCCGCCGCGCTCGGCATCGAAGTGCAGCGCCACCGTGCCGTCCTGCAGGGCGGCTCCGTAGTCGCTCCCGAGAAACGGCATCAGCAGTTGACCTTCGAGCAGCGGGTCCGGCGAATGCCACTGGATATCGAAGAACTCACCGTAGGGACTGCGCCGGCCCCATTCCAGCAGGTCGAGCCACCAGGGGTTGTCGGCGCCACCGACGGCCATGTGGTTGGAGACGATATCCAGAATCAGGCCCATGCCGTGTTCGCGCAGGGCCGCCACCAGCCGCCGCAGGGCCGGCTCGCCACCCAGTTCCGGGTTCACCCGGGTCGGGTCGACCACGTCGTAGCCGTGCATCGATCCGGCCCGCGCGCAGAGCAGGGGTGAGGCGTAGAGATGACTGATGCCCAGCCGGGCGTAATAGGGTACCCATTCGATGGCGGCATCCAGCGGAAAACCCTTGTGCAATTGCAGGCGCAGCGTGGCGCGTACGACATTCTTCATCGGTCACGCTCGGCGGCCTGGAGCCGGGCGCAGGCGAGCAGTTCGAGACGCCGGGCCGCATCGACATCGTCCAGCAGTCTGTTGCTGTTGCCCGGCAGGCGCCGGCGCCAGTTCGGGTGACTGTCGAGGGTGCCGGGAAGGTTCGGTTGTTCCTCGACGCCGAGGGCGTCCTCCAGGGGCAACAGTACCAGCGGGGCCCGGGTATGCCCGAGAAAACGGATACTGGCGTCGAGTACCTGATCGGTCTCGTGAGCTTCGTCGCGAAAGTTCTGCGGGTCGTTGCTCAGCGCCCGGTGCAGGCCGTCACGCTCGTGCTGGCGGGTCTGGCGCCACTGTTCGGCGGTGGGCGTGTCGATCAGCCCGAGGCGGATGTTCCAGTCGATGTCGCGGGCGTGCCACCAGCCATTGAGGGTGGGCAGGTCGTGAGTGGTGGTGGTCGCCAGGGCATTGTCCGGCCAGTCGAGGATCGGTTTGAAGCGATGACCGTACTCCTGTTCGAACAGCAGCACACGCATGCCGAGGATCGAGCGGGCGGCCAGTTTTTCCCGCAGACCGTCGGGCACCGTGCCGAGGTCTTCGCCGAGGACGATCGCCTGGTGCCGTGAAGACTCCAGGGCCAACAGGCGCAGCAGGTCGTCCACGGGATAATAGAGGTAGGCACCGTCGCTCGCCGGTGAGCCGAGTGGGATCACCCAGAGCCGTTGCAGGCCCATCACATGGTCGATGCGCAGGCCGCCGGCGTGGGCGAAGTTGGCCCGCAGCATTTCGATGAAGGCGCGAAAACCGTGGCGTTTGAGGCCTTCTGGGGCGAACGCGGAAATCCCCCAGCTCTGGCCCGCACGATTGAGAATGTCCGGCGGCGCGCCGACGGTGAGTTCGGCCAGCAGTTCGTCCTGTCGGCTCCAGGCCTGGCTGCCACCGCCATCGGCACCGACGGCGAGGTCGGCGATCAGTCCGATGCCCATGCCACTGCTGCGCGCGGCGTTCTGCGCACGCTCCAGGCAGCGGGCAATCAGCCATTGGCTGAACGCGTGGAACTCGATGTCTTCGGCGTGCTCCTCGGCGAACTGTGCCAGGGCCGGGCTGCTCGGCTGTCGCCATGACTCTGGCCACTGGCGCCAGTCGGCGCTTTCGCCACGGGCGACGCAGTAGGTTTGCAGTGCTTCGAAGCGACAGTGGTTTTCCAGGGCTTCGCCACCGGCGCGGCGAAAGCTGGCGAAGTCTTCACCCAGGGGATGGTCGCCGAGCCGGAAACCCTCGTAGAGCGCCCGCAACAGCCGGTACTTGGCGCGCGCGGCGCGAGGCCAGTCGATCAGCGACAACTGTTCCAGTTCGCGCAACTCATCGGCCAGCCCGCTGCTGTCGATGGCCAGGCGCAGGGCGCGCTCGCCGAGGATCGTCCCCGGCGCGGCATACAGACTGTTCAGGAACAGACGGCTGGAGGGCGAATACGGGCTGTAACGGCTCGGATCGCTGCTGAACATGGCATGCACCGGACTGATCGCCAGTGCATCGGCACCCCGTTCACCGGCGGCCCGGGCCAGTTCCTCCAGCGCCTGGGTATCGCCGAAGCCGCCATCGGCCGGGCGTTGTAGGCTGTAGAGCTGGACACCGAGGCCCCAGGCCCTGGGGGTGTGGCTGTCGGTGGCGGCGTCCACGCCATGACAGGTAGCGGGGGCGACGGCCAGGGTGAACTGCTGGCCGTCGATGTGCACCGACTGATAGCCGATCGGGATCACGCCGGGCAGTATCGCTTCGTTGTCCAGGCGCAGGTTGAGCACTGATCCGTTTTCCAGGTGAACTTCGCAGGGCGTATCCGGGGAGAAATAGCGGGCCAGGTCCAGGCCCTTGTCGACGTCCGCCGTGAGCAGCGGTGGCAGGTGCTTGTCCTGTTGCGTCAGTTGCAGTTCCAGCAGGCTGGCTTCGATAGCCGCCTCGTCGTCGGCCGGGTGTCCGAGGCCGGCCAGTACCTTGCGCAAGACCTCCGGCCGAACCTTCTGTTGCTGGCCGTTGGCGTCGATCCAGTCGACGGCCAGGCCTGCCCGGCTGGCGAGTATTTCAAGTGGCGCATCGCTCATGGGCGTTCTCCATCGGGGGCGGGCGAGTCGTCGTTGTCGTGGCTCAGGCTGACCAGTGCGCAGTAGGGCGCCAGTTGGCCTTCTTCCAGGAGCCGGGAGGCGCCTGTGCTGCTTTCGAACAGCCAGTGAGTCCCCCCTTCGATCCGGTGCTCGACCGCGCGGGCACTCAGGTTCAGGTCAATGCGCAGCAGCGTGCCATCACCCATTCGCCAGCGTGCGCTGACTGCTCCCTCGGCCAGTACATCGGCGCCCAGCGCCTGGGTACCTGGCAGGCGGGGCAGCAGTTCGCGGTGGCGAATCTCCAGCAACTGGCGGTACAACTGGGCGGTAGCTGCGCGGTTGCCGTCGGTGGCCGGCGCCAGGCTCGGGCGTGACGCTTCAAAGGTGCTGGCGTCGTTCGGGTCGGGAATCCGTGCGCGCCGCTGCGGGTCGGTGAAACCGGCAAACTCGGCGAACTCCGCACGCCGCCCCTCGCGTACCGCATCGGCCAGCTCGCCGTGGTGGTCGGTGAAGAACAGAAAGGGTTCTTCAGCGCCGGTTTCATCGCCCATGAACAGCAGGGGAATCATCGGTGACAGCAATAACAGCACCGTTGCAGCCCGCAGCGCCGGGGCCGGGCACAGTTGGTTGAGACGTTCGCCAAAGGCGCGGTTGCCGATCTGGTCGTGGTTCTGCAGGAACAGGATGAACGCCGTGGGCGGCAGATGACCGCTGGGCTCGCCTCGGCTGCGACCATGGCGGTTGGGGTGGCCCTGATAGACGAAGCCCTGGCTCAGGCAGCGCGCCAGCTTGTCGGTGGTTTCCCGGGCATAGTCGGCGTAATAGGCCTCGGTCTCGCCGGTCAGCAGTACATGCAGGGTGTTGTGGCCATCGTCGTTCCATTGGCCGTCATAGGCTTCCTCCAGCAGGCTGGCCTGGTTGAACTCGTTTTCCACGGTCAGCCAGACATGGCGTGTCGGGTCTGTCTGCCGACGCACCTGTCGGGCCAGTTCGCGCAGGAAGGTGCTGTCGTTGATGGCGTGTACCGCATCCAGGCGCAGGCCGTCGAAGCGGTATTCCAGCAGCCACATCAGGGCGTTGTCGATAAAGAAGCTGCGCACCTCGCGGCGCTGGAAATCGATGGCCGCGCCCCAGGGTGTCTGCTGGTCGTCGCGAAAGAAATCCTTGGCATAATGCCCGAGGTAGTTGCCGTCCGGGCCGAAGTGGTTGTAGACCACGTCTAGGATGACCGCCAGGCCGTGACCGTGGGCACTGTCGATCAGGTGCTTGAGGTCTTCGGGCGTGCCGTAGCTCGATTGGGGTGCGTAGGGCAGCACACCGTCATAACCCCAGTTGCGCTCGCCAGGGAACTCGGCCAGGGGCATCAGCTCGATGGCGGTGATACCGAGTTCGGCCAGGCGCGGCAGGTGCTGTTCCACCGCACGGTAGCCGCCGAGGGTACCGACATGCAGTTCCTGGATGATCGCGGTATGCCAGGGCCGCCCCTGCCAGTCCTTGTGACGCCAGTGATAGGCGAGGGGATCGACCACTACACTCGGGGCGCCGATCCCGCCGGCCTGGGCGCGCGAAGCCGGATCGCAGACTTGCAGTTCACCGTCGATGTTGTAGCGGTAGCGGGTTCCTGCGCGGCAGCGGGTTTGCAGGGTGAACCAGCCGTCGTTCTGCGGCAGCATGGCCAGGGAGCGGCCATCCTCCAGTTCGACGCTGACATAGAAGGCGTCCGGTGCCCACAGCGAGAAGCGGGTATTTTCCGCATCGAGCAGGACCGCGCCGTGGGACCAGCTTTCCAGAGTCCTTAACGACATCCTTGACCACTCCTCAGTGCTTGCCCGACCGGCTCCGTGAGTGGGCGACCAAGGTTTCGTAGAGTTCGGCGTAGGGTTCCACGGCGTTGCTCCAGTTGAACGGTGCAGCCATGGCCCGGCAACGCATGGCGTTGAGCAGCGGTGGATAGGCGAAGACCTTGAAGGCCCGGCGCAGCGCCGCTTCATAGCTTTCCACGGAGGATTCGTCGAACAGGAAACCGGTCACGCCGTTCTCGATGGTGTCGGCCAGGCCGCCGGTATTGCGCGCCACCGGCAATGAGCCGAAGCGCTGGGCGTACATCTGGCTGAGGCCGCAGGGTTCGTAGCGTGAAGGCATCAGCAGGAAGTCGCTGCCGGCGAACATGCGCCGTGCATCGGTTTCGTTGAAGCCGATGCGTACGCCGATCTGGCCGGGGAAGCGCAGGGCCAGTTGGCGCATGGCCTGTTCTTCCTCCGGTTCACCCCGGCCGATGATTGCGATCTGGCCGCCGGAGCGGACGATGAACTCGCTCACCGCTTCGGTGAGGTCCAGGCCCTTCTGGTAGACCAGGCGCGAAACCACCGCGAACAACGGACCATTGGAGTCCTGCAGGCCGAACAACTGGCGTACATGGGCGGCGTTGACCGCCTTGCCATCCCAGTCGCCGATGCCGAAGGGCTGGATCAGGTGGTGGTCGGTGGCCGCATCCCAGCTTTCATCGATGCCGTTGGGGATGCCGCTGAGCAGGCCCTGGTAGGTCTTGCTGGCGAGGAAACCGTCCAGGCCACAACCGAATTCCGGGGTGGTGATCTCCTCGGCATAGGTGGCGCTGACCGTGGTGATGTGGCTGGAGTAGGCCATACCGGCCTTGAGGAACGACAGCTTGCCGTAGAACTCCATGCCTTCCTGTTGCAGGGCATGGGGCGGAATCCCCAGCTCCGGGCAGCAGGCCAGGCTGACCACGCCCTGGTAGGCGAGGTTGTGGATGGTGAACAGTGTTGGCGTGCGCTGGCCGCGCCAGTGCATGTAGGCCGGGGCCAGGCCGGCGGGCCAGTCGTGGGCATGGACCAGGTCCGGGGTCCAGTGGATCTGTGCCAGGTTGGCGGCGATGTCGGCGGCGGCCAGTCCCAGGCGGGCGAAACGGATGTGGTTGTCCGGCCAGTCACGACCGTTGTTGGCGCCGTAGGGGGTACCCTCGCGCTCGAACAGTTCGGGGCAGATCAGCACGTAGACCACCAGGCCGTCGGGCATGTCCATGCGTCCGATCCGGCAGGGCGGCAAGGCGGCATGGCCGCTGAGTTCGCCGACGATATGGATCGGGTTATCGCTGTTGAGCACTTGCGGGTAGCCGGGAATCAGCACCCGTACATCATGCAGGTGGCGCATGGCCCGGGGCAGCGCCGCCGAGACATCACCCAGGCCGCCAGCCTTGACCAGATCGGCGAACTCAGAGGTGACGAACAGCACTTTCTTCTTGTTGGGGTTGACGGCTGCCACTGGGGACAACGTTTTCCCTCCCGTTGACGGGGCTGGCACCTGGACCGATTCGCTGATCTGAATCAAACCTTCTTTCTGAATATCCAACGCAGCGCTGATCATGTGCCTCTCCCGTTTTTATCTGATCTGATCCATGGCTTTCACACAACGTGCCCAAACCGCTTCCTTTGGTCGGACACGTCAGTTCAGGGCGTTTGGCCACAACGGGACCAACGCTCCAGAACAAGAAAGAGTGGGAAAGCGTCTGTGCCCCTGAAACCCGGTACAGACGCCCTACCTTTAACCTGACTGACTGCCTGTTCGGAAGGTTCGATTTATTTTCAGAGGAAATGACTGACTGGTCAGTAGGCCCAGAAAAACAGTGTAGGAGAGATGTTGCCGACTTGTAGGGCGTTATTTAGACGACAAATTTCAAAAAGTTTCATGACAGATATAAGACGGGAGGGCGACGCAACTTTCTGGAACAAGCGTCCAGGCCGCCTGCACCGGCTTGGCGCCAGTCACGGGGCGGGCGGGCGATAAGGGGGCGTCGGGTGCTGTAACGGCGGCGCCCGAACAGGGCACGGCCGCAGCCGGTCGTCAGCCCAGCGTACGGATCGGTTCGCCAGCAGCCCAGGCCTGGATGTCTTCGATCATCTGGCCATAGAACATCCGGTAGTTGTTCTGGCTGACATACCCGACATGGGGCGTGGCCAGGACATTGTCCAGCGTACGGAAGGGATGGCCGGCTGGCAGCGGTTCCTGTTCGAACACATCCAGTGCCGCACCGGCGAGTCGGCCCTGGCGCAGTGCGCTGACCAGTGCCGCTTCGTCGACAATCGGCCCACGGGCGGTGTTGACCAGATAGGCGGAGGGTTTCATCCAGGCCAGGGCCTGGGCATCCACCAGTCCGCGGGAACGGTCACTGAGCACCAGGTGGACCGACAGCAGGTCGGCCTGCTCGAACAGCGCCTGCTTGCTGACGTATTCCACGCCCACCTCGGCGGCGCGCTCGGCGGTGAGGTTCTGGCTCCAGGCGATCACCCGCATGCCGAAGGTCTGGCCGTAGCGGGCGATCTTCTGGCCGATGCTGCCCAGTCCCAGGATGCCCAGGGTCTTGCCATAGAGATCGTTGCCCAGGCCCACCTGCCAATCGCCAGCGCGCAGGGCGTTGGCCTCCTTGACCAGGTTGCGGCTCAGGGCCATGGCCAGTGTCCAGGTCAGTTCCGGCGCGGCGTGCTTGTAGCTCTCGGTGCCGCAGACCTGGATGCCCAGGGCCGTCGCCGCCTTGATGTCGAGGGCGGCATTGCGCATGCCACCGGTCACCAGCAGCTTGAGGCGCGGCAACTGACGCAGTAGCGCCTCGTCGAAGGTACTGCGTTCGCGCATCACGCAGATCACATCATAGCCGGCCAGGCGTTCGGCCATGACCTCGGTAGCGGCGGGGTAGTCGTGTAGAAAGCTGACCTGGCCGATACCGGCCAGCACCGACCAGTCGACTACCTCGTCCGCCACGCCTTGCCAGTCATCGATTACCGCGATCTGCAACGTCATCGGGTGTTCCTCATTATTGTCGGGCGGCCAGCCAGCCGAGCAAGGCCTTGTGGAAACGTTCGGGTTCTTCCATCTGCGGTGCGTGGCCCAGACCGGGAAACTCCACCAGCGTCGAGTGCGGGATCAGCTTGGCCACCTGCTTGCCGAGCACATCGTAGTGACCGAGACGGGCCTTGACCTCGGGCGGCGCAATATCGCTGCCGATCGCCGTGGTGTCGGCGGTGCCGATCAGCAGCAGGGTGGGCACTGTCAGGTCCTTGAACTCATAGTAAACCGGCTGAGTGAAGATCATGTCGTAGATCAGCGCCGAGTTCCAGGCCACCGCGACATGGACGGGGCCCTTGTTCAGCCCGGCGAGCATGTCGACCCAGCGCTCGAACTCGGGTTTCCAGCGACCTGCATAGTAGGTGTTGCGCTCGTAGTTGCGAATACCCTCGGCGCTGAGCTTCAGCTCGCGTTCGTTCCACTGGTCGACGCTGCGGTAGGGGACGCCGAGGGCTTTCCAGTCTTCCAGGCCGATCGGGTTGACCAGCGCCAGGCGTTCGACCTGTTGCGGGTAGAGCAGGGCGTAGCGGGTGGCGAGCATGCCGCCGGTGGAGTGGCCGAGCAGCACCGCTTTCTGGATGCCGAGGCTTTCCAGCAGGGCATGGGTATTGGCTGCCAGTTGCTGAAACGTGTATTGGTAGTGGTCGGGCTTGCTGGAGGTGCAGAAGCCGATCTGGTCCGGTGCGATGACCCGGTAACCGGCGGCGCTCAGGGCCTTGATCGAGCTGTCCCAGGTCGCGCCGCAGAAGTTTTTGCCATGCATCAGCACCACGCTGCGGCCGTTGGCCGGGCCACTGGGCTTGACGTCCATGTAACCCATCTGCAGGGCCTGGCCCTGGGACTGGAAGGCGAAATGTTCGACCGGGTAGGGATAGTCGAAACCTTGCAGTTGCGGCCCATAGGCCGGGCCTTCGGCGGCCTGGGACAGCACCGGCAGCGACGCTGCGAGGAACAGGCTGCCGAGAACAAGGGAGCGTGACGTGGGCATGGGCGACCTCCTTGGGAATCCGCCCGATGCTGCGTAGAAACGATTAACTGGGGATTAAAGCGCTTCAGCGCGCCGGGTAGTCGGCGATCACCTGGTCGGTGCCGTACTTGGTCAGGCCGATCACCTGGAAGGCGTCCTGGCGATCACCCATCTCCATGCCCGGCGAGCCGATAGGCATGCCCGGGACAGCGATGCCACGCAGGTCGGCGCGCTGGCTCAGGGCCCGTATCTGTTCGGCCGGCACGTGACCTTCGACGAACTTGCCGTTGATGACTGCGGTGTGACACGACGCCAGGCGTGGCGCCACGCCAAGGCGTTGCTTGACCGCGCTCATGTCCGCCTCGACATGGTCGTTGACCTTGAAACCATTGGCTTGCAGATGGGCGATCCACTGCTTGCAGCAGCCGCAGTTGGCATCGCGATGAACATCGATGGACAGCGGTTCGGCGGCCTTGGCCAGGGAGGCTATCAACAGGGTCGACAGCGCGACCACGCGCAATGGGGTTTTCATGGGCAGATTCCGAGAGACTGTGGGGAGAGGACGGCATTTTCGCCGATAAAGCCCGGCGCAAGCATTCCTGAAACAGTCAGCAACAATCTTGCGGGGAGGCAGCGACGGGCATTGATGATGCACCGTCGCCCCTGTCGGCAACCTGAGAGAAAAATGACGGATTTGTCAGGCAAGGGTGTGTCGCGAGGTTTCCAGAACGTACTTGAGGTTGTTCAGGGCCCGGGCCGACAGCTCGTTCATGCGACCTTGCAAGCCGTTGAGGTTGAGCTCGGTGATGTACTGCAGGGTGCGGCTGAAGTGGGTACCGTGCCCTTGGCGCTTGAGTTGGTAATAGATGCAGCCATCGACGACGGCGGAGGTGAAGGCGCTCTTGAAGACATGGGGCGGGTCGGCCACGACCACGCGGTAGTTCATGTCGATACGCAAGCCCAGCAGGTCGATCACTTCGGTGAAGCGGTGATCTTGGGGAACCGGGCCACGCATGCCGGTTTCGGCGCTGACGCAGATCGGGTGCCACTCGTGCCAGCAGTCCGGCTGGGTCACGTAGGCGTAAACCTCGGCGATATCGGCGTCTATATAGATCTCGTTGCTCAGGCTTTTGGCATAGGTCTGGAAAACGGACGATTCCATGTTGGCTCCTACTGCATTCCTTGTTTTAAGGGAGAAGCAGTGGTGAGCATAGGCGATACGCCAGTATTGCACCCGGCCAGGCGATGAGTGTCGTGGTCCCCCCGCCGAACGGACGAGGGGGACCTCGACGGGGCCGGTCAACGGACCTTGAAACGTCCCATCAACGCGCTGACGCGGTTGTTGGCTTCCAGCAGGCTACGGGTATTGGCGTCGGTGGCATGACCGCTGTCCACCAATTGCGCGACCATCTCGCGGATCTGCACCATGCTGCGGTTGATCTCCTCGGTTACCGCGCTTTGCTGTTCGGCGGCCGTGGCGATCTGCGTGCTCAGGCTGTTGATCTGGCTGACGGAACCGGCCATTTCATCGAGTCCCGAGTTGACCCTGGCCGTGGCGTCGGCAGCGGACTGGCAACTGGCCTGGGTATTTTCCATGGCACTGACCGAAGACGTCACGCCCTGGGTCAGGCGGCTCAGCATTTCATTGATTTCCGAGGTGCTGGCCTGAGTACGGGCGGCGAGGGCGCGCACTTCGTCGGCGACCACCGCGAAGCCGCGGCCCTGCTCGCCGGCCCGCGCCGCTTCGATGGCGGCGTTCAACGCGAGCAGGTTGGTCTGCCCGGCGATGGCGCCGATCACGCCGAGAGTCTCGGTGATGCGCTGGGCATCCTGCTGCATGCTTTCGACCTTGTGGGTGGCGCTGGAGACTTCATCGATCAGCGCGATAACGCTGTTGGAGGCCTCGCCGACCACCACGCGCGAACGGTCAGCGTGTTCGTTGGCACGTCGGGTGAAGGCCGCAGTCTCGGCGGCGTTGTGCGCGACGGTCTCGGCGGTACTGCTCATTTCGGTGATGGCGGTGACCGTCTGGTCGGTCTCGGAGGCATGACGGGCCAGGATTTGGTTGCTCTGGGCCGAGGTCTGCTGGAGCTTTTCCAGGCTGCCGGCCATGTCGCCGGTGGCCTGGGTGACTTCGCTGATCATGTTCTGCAGGTAGATGATGAAACGGTTCACCGAGTGCCCGATGGCGCCCAGTTCGTCCTCGGCCCGGATGGTGATGCGTCGGGTCAGGTCGGCATCGCCACTGGACAGGTCGTCGATGTTGGCCTTCAGCGTACGCATGCGTTGCACCAGTTTGCGGATGGCGTAGATCTGCAGCAGCACCAGCAGCACGATCATCGGCACTTGCAAGAGGCTCAGGGTGCGGAGCACGTCGTCGCGCTGGGCAGTGATCGACTTGGTCGGCAGGGCTGTGGCGAGGAACCACGGCGAGCCTTCGATGGGACGCATGAAGAAGGTGCTGGCGACGCCGCCGTTGTCGAACTCGACGCGTCGGCGGCCGCTGTCGTGCTCCTGCAGGCCGGCCTTGATCTGGGCGGCGAAGGGTGAATTGCCGGCCAGATCGTTGATGTTCTTGAGCACTACGGGGCTGCTGATATGGGTACTGTTGCTGATGATCTTGCCGTCGGCCTCGACGATCAGCATTTCGGCGCCCAGTTCCTTTTCCTTGAGGGCCACCAGGTCGTTGAAGAAGCCCAGGGTCACGTCGATGGTCGAGACGCCGTAGGGCACGCCGTTGCGCTGGATCGCCATGGCGCAGTTGGTCCGCGGTTCCTGGCTGGCATCGTCCTTGTAGGCCGCGGCCCAGGCGCACTGGCCACGGGGGGTGGCCATGCCGCCCTTGTACCAGGGTTGGTCGTAATAGTTGGGGGCCTCGGCGCTGTTCCAGAAGGTATTGACCTTCAACTGGCCATTGGCATCGCGGTGCCAGAAGGTGCTGTGCTTGTTTTGCCCCGGCGTGCGTTGACCGGGCAGAGGCCAGATGCCGCCGCCGAACACCTTGAGTTCACCGTACTGGTCCACCAGGCCGGGCAGCACCTTGTCGATGGCGTCGCTGTCGAGCAGGGGAATGGTTTGGGTGATGCTGCGTTGCTGGGCCTGAACCTTGTTCAGTTCGCCCTGGATCTGCTCCGCGACTTCGGCAATACGATTGAGTGCCACCTGCTCTTCGGTGTGGCGCAGCTTCGGCGCCACCAGTTGGCCGATACCGACTACGGTCAGTACGAACAACAGCAGAACGAACAGGACCAGAAACAGGGTGTAGCGGGCTTGAATCGTACGGAGCGCGGGCATAGGACCTGTCCTTACAAAGCGGTTTTTGTTGTTCGTGAGCTTTTCAGGGTTGCGACAGGTTATCGGCTTTGTTTGGCGAGTCTTTAGGTACGATCGTACATAAATAGGAAATCAGCGTTGAAACTGATCTGCACGGAGGCCATCTTTGTGTAATGAAATGTAGATACATTGTATCTTGATTGGAATATTGACTAAGATTCCACCTTTCATACCTAACACAGGGACGTTTCCTATGGCTGCCTCACCAGCACGTCAAGCGCAGCAGCAGCTTTCCACCCATCTGGGCCAGGGAGTCAGCGCATGAGCATGGGATCGGTAGGGGCCTGGGCCTCGGCAGCGGGGCTGAAGATTTTCCTCAAGGATGGTGCTCCCGCCCAGCAATCGAAGATCAAGAGCGAAAAGGCGCAGCAAATCCTGCGTACGGTCGGCAAGGATCCCCTGGCCCTCGACACCGGGAAGATGGCGGCCGCCAAGATGCGCTCGAAGTTCAAGGACTTCAATCCGGAGCAGGTCAGCCCGGCGCAATTGGGGAAAATCAGTACCTTCCTCAAGGATAACGGTTTGATCGACACCTTTACCTCCAGCCTGTTGCTCAACGCCGGCGAAGAGTTCGACAAGTTCGGGGTTCAGAAGAATACCGACGACAAGTTCAACGCCCTGGAGTATTTCGCTACTCAGATCGCCACGATCCAGGATCGCGCCATGAATCGGGATGTGTACTCCAACTACATGGTTCCGGCGTACAAGAAGGCTCTCAACGTCCTGCAGAACCTGCAGCAATTCGGCAGCACCGGTGCTGCCGTGACGGTTAATACCAAAGCCTGACAGGGCTTTGCGAAGGCATCCGCTCCCGCTGGGGCGGATGGCCGCTGTTGTGTGTTTCGCCCCTCCTGCCTGATTCCTCTCCCGCGCTCCTCCGACTGTGCGATGGCTGCACCGGTCATCCCTGTTTCGCGAATGTGTCGAAAAATAAATAAAATGTTACATTTATTGACGGCAGGGACACGTCAATTTACCATCGCGCCATTATTTTGATATCAAATTTCGAGGGATCGAACATGTCTCCACTCGCCTTCGGGACGAGGTTGTGCGTTGCGCTGCTGTGTGTTTCTGCTCTGAATACCACCCACGCCGCTCCTGTTGATAATACTCCGGGTATCACCGACCTGATCCGCGATCGCCAGGATCGCCTCCTCGAAGAACAGCGCCGTCGTCTCGAAGAACTCAAGGACCTGCCCGGCAAGGCCGCTGCACCGGTAGCGCCTCAGGCGCCGGTCGACAGCCGCTGCTTCCCGATCAAGACCATTGACCTGCAGGGCGCGAACTCGCTCTCCACGGGCGAGCGTGAGCGCTTGCTCAAGCCTTATATAGGCCAGTGCCTCGGTGTGCCGCAGCTCAACGAGCTGCTCAAGGTCATCACCGACCGTTATATAGAGAAGGGCCTGGTGACCAGCCGTGCGTATCTGCCGCAACAGGACCTGTCCAGTGGCAACCTGAAAGTACTGGTGGTCGAGGGCAAGCTCGAAGGGCTCAAGGGCGCCGATGGCAGCGGCCTTGGCGAGCGTGAGCTGGCGATGAGCTTTCCGGGCAAAGAGGGCGATCTGCTGAACTTGCGTGAGATCGAGCAAATGGTCGATCAGTTGAACCGTTTGCCGTCGAATCAGGCGCAGATGGAACTGGCACCGGGCAAGGAAGTGGGGGGCAGCGAAGTATTGGTCAAGAACAACCCACAGAAACCCTGGCGTGCAGGCCTTTCGTACAGCAATGAAGGCCAGCGCAGCACCGGTCTGCAGCAGGCGGGTACGACCTTTGATTGGGACAACCTACTGGGCCTGGCCGACCAGTTCTCCCTGCGTGCCGGGCATGACGTGGTGGGCGATACGACGAAAAATTCGCGTAACGCGATGCTCTACTACAACCTGCCGTTCGGCTGGTGGAACCTCAGCTACACCTACAGTGAAAGCGAGTACCGCTCGCTGGCCAAGGCCAGTGGTTTCGATTTCAAGCAGACCGGCGACAGCCAGAACCACCAACTGAAACTGGAGCGGGTGATCTACCGCGACGCGATGAGCAAGACCTCGCTCAACACCGGCGTTTCCTACCTGCGCACCAACAACTTCATCGAAGACAGCAAGCTGGCGCTGAGCAGCAACCGCATCAGCGAGGCGCAGTTCGGCATCAACCATGGCCGGCGGATCGGTGGCGCGTTCGTCAACGTCGACCTGGGCATGCAGGATGGCATCGGTGCTTTCGATGCGCAGGGCAATCATGACCCCAAGCCGGGCCAGGCCAATGCCCGCTACCGCAAATACACCGCCACCGTCAGCTACCTGCAGCCGTTCAAGCTGTGGGGCGAGTCCTTCAGCTTCAGCAGCCTGATGACGGGTCAGCGCAGCGAAGACGTGCTGTTCAGCCCGCAACGCATGAGCCTGGGCGGGCAGTCGTCGATTCGTGGCTACAAGGATCAGAGCCTGGCCGGGGACAGTGGCGGCTACTGGCGCAACGACCTGCGCTGGAGCCGGCCGGTGACCCTGGACTGGATGCGGCCGGTGTTCGCCGAATATGGCACCAGCCTCGGTTATGACCAGGGCGTGATTCGTCGCGACCGCTATAACGCCGAGCAACATGGGCGCATGACCAGCGACTCGCTGGAACTGTTCGCCCGCGGTCCGCATATGGCGGCGACGGTGACCTTCGCCCACTCCCTGGAACGGCCGGCACCGATCACCGAGCGTGAGGCGCCGATCTACTTCCGTCTGGACTTCTTTCTTTAAATTTCTGCCCTAGCGCATTCGAGACTTTTTGACATGGACGTTCGCCAGTTCGCTTTTCTTGTGCGTCAACCTTCTGCAGCCCTGAAAAAACGTGACCACTTTCTGGGCCTGCCGAAACGCGGGCTGGCGTTCCTGCTGGCGAACGTCATGTTCTGGCAACCGCTGTGGGCGCAGGCGGACGGTATCGTGGTCAGCGCGCCGGGGACGACGCTGGGACAGGCGGGCAATGGCGTACCCATCGTCAATATCGCTGCACCGAACGGCAGCGGCCTGTCGCACAACCAATTCCACGATTACAACGTCGGCAGCCAAGGCGTCATCCTCAACAACGCGACCGACCGAACTCAGTCGACGCAATTGGGCGGGATCATCCTCGGCAACAGCAACCTCAACGGCCGTGCCGCTTCCACCATCCTCAACGAGGTCAACGGTGGCAGTCCGAGTCAGTTGCGCGGCTACACCGAAGTGGCGGGGCAGTCGGCCCATGTGATCGTTGCCAACCCGTACGGCATCAGTTGTAACGGCTGTGGTTTTATCAATACCCCGCAAGCTACGCTGACCACCGGCAAACCGGTGGTGGAAAACGGCCAGGTCAGCCGCTATCAGGTCGACCAAGGCAGTGTGTCCATCGAAGGCGCGGGCCTGAATGCCAACAATATCGACCGCTTCGAAATCATCACCCGCTCGGCCAAGCTCAATGCCGAGATCCAGGCCAAGAATCTGGCGATCATCGCCGGTGCCAACGACGTTGATGCCAAGACCCTCAAGGCCACCGCGCGGGCGGCTGATCCGGCCACTGCGCCGCAACTGGCGATTGACTCCTCGGCCCTGGGTGGGATGTATGCCGGTGCGATCAAACTGGTCGGTACCGAAGCCGGTGTCGGGGTCAAGCTCGACGGCAAGATGGTTGCCAGCGGTGGCGATATCCAGCTCGACGCCAACGGCCACCTGAGCATGGTCGACACGGCGGCGACCGGCGCAGTCACCGTCAAGGCCCAGAGCCTGGAAGCCAAGGGGCCGGTTTACGCCGGTACTACCCTGGATGTGACCACCCAGGGTGACCTGACCAGCCAGAACAATCTGGTGGCCAAGGATCGCATCACCCTGAGCAGCGGCGGGCAGTTGACCAACAACGGCATCATCGAAGCCGGGGTCAACGCCGATAACAGTCGCAACACCGAAGGCGATGTCGAGGTGACGGCGCAGAACTTCAGCAACACCGGCAAGAGTGTGATTGCCAGTCGCGACATGAAGGTCACCACCACCCAGACCCTGAATAACCAGGGCGGTACCCTGAGCGCTCAGCGGCAGACTGTTGTCACGGCTGGCACCCTCGATAACCGGAACCAGGGCCGTGTGCTGAGCGCCGACAGCCTGAACCTGACCGCCGACACGGTACTGAACGGCCAGGGCGGCCTGATCAACAGCGCCGGCCAACTGACCGCCACCCTCGGCTACCTGAACAACAATGCCGGTGAAGTCTCCAGCAAGACCAACAGCACGCTGATCCTTGGCACGATGGACAACCTCACTGGCCTGGTCATGGCCGAGAACACCCTCGACATCACCGCCAGCGGAGCCGTGAACAACCAGGGCGGTCGTATTGGCTCGAACCAGGTCCTGATCTTCAAGGGGCAGTCGCTGGACAACGCCGGCAAGGGACGCATCACTGCCCAGCAGAAGCTGGAACTGAGCGCTTCCCACCTGGACAACTCGACGGGTTCGCTGATCACCAATGGCCCGTTGACCCTGACCGCCGACACGGTGGACAACGCCCAGGGGCGCATCTCCAGCAAGGATGACCTGACCGCCACCGTCACCACCTTCAACCAGCAGGACGGCGCCTTGCTGACCGAGGGCAACCTGACCCTCAATGGCGGTAGCCTGGACAACAGCAATGCCGGCCTGGTCTCGGCGAAAAAACTGCTGGTCCTCAATGTCGACAGCATCGATAACCGGGCGGGAGAGATCTCCAGCGTACAGGCGGTCAACCTGAGCGGCCAGAAGCTGAACAACAGCGAAGGCGGCAAGGTGCTCTCCGATACCGCGCTGGGGCTCAAGGTGGCGCAGGTGATCAACCAGAGTCTGGGGCAACTGGTCAGCCAGGGCGGCATGACGCTGACTGGCAGCACACTGGACAACAGCGGCGGCCAGTTGAGCGCTCAATCCGGGTTGGTCATCACCCTTGAGGGTGCCCTGACCAACCAGTTGGCGGGCCTGATCAGCAGCGAAGGGACCCTGACAGCCCATTCTGGCAGCCTGGATAACAGCGGTGGCAGTTTCTCCAGCGCCGGACTGCTGCAGTTGACCAGCTCCGGGGCGTTGGTCAATCAGGGTGGCCGGCTGGTCACCGATGGCGGTATCGAACTGCATAGCGCCAGCCTGGATAACCGCCAGAAGGGCACGATCAGTGGCCTGGGCGCGGTGTCGGTCAATACCGGTGATTTTGACAACAGCCACGGCGGGTTTGTCAGCAGCGCCGATCAACTGGACCTTACCGCAACCCAGCTGACGAATCAGGACGGCGGTCGTATCGGTGCTGCCAAGGCCCTGACCGCCAGTGTCACCGGTCTGGACCAGCAAGGAGGTCAGCTCAACAGCGACACCTCGATCAGCCTGGACCTCAATCAGGGGCAGCTCAATAACCAGGGCGGCCTGATCAATGCGCCGTTGC
>Ga0207655_1000101_pt1 | contig 185883 bp, 158 predicted proteins | sample KBSM44metaG_FD_184398 | JGI IMG/M metagenome (GOLD analysis project Ga0207655, IMG submission 184398) | Miscanthus rhizosphere microbial communities from Kellogg Biological Station, Michigan, USA - KBS M4-4 metaG (SPAdes) (version 2) | ecosystem: Host-associated > Plants > Roots > Rhizosphere...
GGGTCAGGCCGGAGCGTAATAAGCAGAGCATCCGGTGCAGGATGAGTGAAGGAATCAACAGTGAAACCTTCCCAGAAGAGGGAAGAAAGATTAGCATTCATGGCAGACGGCGGTTGAGTGGCTGGTTGGTGTTTTGGCGAATACAAAACTAACCACTTTTACCGCCGTTTTCTATTGATTCACGCTTAACCGCGATGAACCAAAAATTTTGGGGTGCGCCAGATACCAGCGTGACCATTGGATCCCAATGCTGCCGACCAGCATGGAGGCAATAAACGTCGACCACTCGATGTTCATTCCGGCCATCATCATCACCATCCGCGAGCTGTGGCCGACGGCCCCGAGCAGCGCACACCAGCGAAGCGCCCGTTGCGGGACATTAAACACCATGGCAAAGCCGACGGCGGGGATTGCCGACAGTATAAGGTCCTGGAGCAACGCCTGCAGGAAATCGATTATGCCCATCCGCGCAGCCCCCATAACGTCATCGCCATTACCACACCAATGCAGGTCGCCAGGGTTAACAGGCTGGCGATGGCCCAGCGGGCGAGCCCGGTATTGATATGACCTTTGAACATATCGGCGACGGCGTTAATCAGCGGAAAGCCCGGCACCAGCAGCAGGACGCTGGCGGCCATCGCGACCGTTGAGGTTTGTTGGAAGGCGGGCAGGCGTAGCATCAGCCCGGAGACGGTGGTGGCGACAAAGGCGGTGATGCAGAAATTGATTTGTGGGTGCAGCGAACGATGGGTGAGTAACTGGCGAATGTACATGGCAATCGTACTGGCGCACAGCGTCACAAATGCGCCATCCCACCCGCCTTTATTGAGCTTACAAAAACAGGCGCAGGAGAGCCCCACCATGGTCACCACCAGCCAGCGCGGATAGCGCAGCGGTCTTATTTGCGTAAAACGTTTCTCGGCGTCTTTCGCATCCAGCAATTTGTGTTCAGCCATGATGACGATGTGCTGCACCTCGGTCACCACGTGCATGTTGATCCCGCGATCGTTGTTCTTGCGGGTCGTGGTCAGGCATTGACCCTCTTTTAGGGTGGTTAACACAATGGCGTTGGAGGAAATGGCGCTCTCCACACCGTCCATCCCAAGCGCTAAGCCCAGACGGGTGGAGAGCTCGTCCACCAGCGCGCTTTCGGCTCCGTGTTGCAGCAGCAGCAGGGCGCACTGAATGCATAACCGCGTGACGGTTCGTTGCTCTGCTTGATTTGCGTCCATATCCATCCGGTCTTCACACATCAATACCCTTACCCATGCCCTGTTTTACCTGAAGCCCTTGCCTGGCATGGCCTGACGAGATCAAACATTGCGCACAAGGTGGCCTGACAACGTGCATTTTTTGAACTGTGCCACAGTTTTGCAAGATCGTTCAAAAGTGCAGGTTTTGCACGATTTATGCCCTTCTTTTTCCGCGCCGGGTTATCAAAAATGCAATAAGACACTTTATAGATACAAAAAATAAACAAATAATTAACCATTGGGAGCGAAACCATGAAAACGCAGGTCGCTATTATTGGCGCAGGGCCGTCAGGGCTGTTGCTGGGTCAGCTGTTACACAACGCCGGAATCGCTACGGTAGTTCTCGAGCGCCAGACGCCGGAATACGTTCTGGGCCGTATTCGGGCGGGGATCCTGGAAAGCGGCACCGTCAGCCTGCTGCGCGAGGCGGGCGTCTCCCGGCGTATGGATGCCGAAGGCCTGGTGCATCACGGGGTGGAGTTTCTGTTTGATGGGGTGCGTATTCCGGTTCCGCTCAGCGAACTGACGGAAGGTAAAAGCGTGATGGTATACGGCCAGACCGAAGTGACCCGGGACCTGATGGAAGCCCGTGCCAGCAGCGGGGCAACGATTATCTACGGCGTGAGCAACGTGCAGCTCCATGACATGAAGACGGATAAACCCGCGGTGACCTTTGAGAAAGACGGAGAAGCATGTCGGCTTGAGTGCGATTTCATTGCCGGGTGCGATGGTTTTCACGGGGTCTCGCGTCAGGCCATCCCGAAATCGGTCCTGCGGGAATATGAAAGCGTCTGGCCTTTTGGCTGGCTGGGGCTGTTGGCCGATACCCCGCCGGTCAATCCGGAGCTTATCTACGCGCATCATGAACGCGGATTTGTTTTGTGTAGTCAGCGCTCACTAACCAGAAGCCGCTACTATTTGCAGGTGCCGCTTACCGATAGCGTTGATGCGTGGAGTGACGAACGCTTCTGGCAGGAGCTGAAATGCCGCCTACCGTCAGAATTGGCGAATAAGTTAGTGACTGGTCACTCACTGGAAAAGAGCATCGCCCCACTGCGCAGTTATGTGGTCGAGCCGATGCAGTATGGCAGGCTGTTTTTAGTTGGGGACGCGGCGCATATCGTTCCCCCGACCGGGGCCAAAGGGCTCAATCTTGCCGCCTCCGATGTGAACTATCTCTGGAAGGTACTCTGCCAGTTTTACCACCACGGGCGTGAAGACTTGCTTGCCAGCTACTCGTCGTTTGCCCTGAATCGGGTGTGGAAGGGCGAACGTTTTAGCTGGTTTATGACCCATCTGCTGCACGATTTTCAGGATAAGAGCCCGTTCGACCGGAAAATGCAGGAGGCCGATCGCCGCTACTATTTAGGTTCACGGGCAGGGCTTACGACCATCGCCGAAAACTACGTGGGCCTGCCCTACGAAATCGTCCGTTAATTTACCCTTTGCAGGAGAGGTTATGGTGCAGCACAGTCCAATTCCCGTGTTTAAACTGTACGGCGAGCAGCGCGACTGGCCGACGCCGGAGCTGCTGCACTGTGAGTCCATTCATCAGCGCAGCAGCCTGTATGAGTGGCATATCCGTGTGCATCAGCATGTGGAATTGGTGCAGCTGTTGTATCTACACAAAGGGGAGGCCTGGATCGAAATCGAAGGTGAAACGCGGGTGGTGAAAGAGGCCTCTATTCAGGTGGTGCCCTCGCTGTGCGTACACGGCTTTCGGTTTTCACCCGGTACTCAGGGGTATGTGTTGTCGCTCGCACTCCCGCTGCTCAGCCGCTTCGAAAATCAGTTTGGTCGTCAGCTTGCGGTACTCAACCAACCGCATTGCGTCAGCGTCAAGGGGTCCCGGGCGCATATCCGTACCTTGTTTTCCACGCTGCTGGAGGAGTACCAGCAGAACAATGATGCCCGAGAATTGATGCTGCATGCCATGCTCAGCGCATTGTTGGTATGGATCAATCGTCAATGTCAGTACGTGACGCCAGCAGAAGGCCGGACTGAGCGACGCCGGGCGGTGATGCAGCAGTTTGCCAGACTGATCGAAAGCCACTATCGTGAGCATCTTCAGATGTCCGAATATGCACACGCCGTAGGGCTGTCGGTGACGCATTTAAATTATTTATGCCGGGAGTTTCACAACTGTAGTGCGCTGAATGTGTTACATCAACGCTTAATGCTTGAGGCAAAACGCAGCCTGCAATACACCAGTATATCGATAACACAACTCTCTGATTATTTAGGTTTTAGCGATGCGACCTATTTTTCGCGTTTTTTCCGTCGCTACGCTGGCCTTCCGCCAAAATTATTCAGACAAAAAATGAATTATATTAAACATATCTAACTTATATATTAAGCTGTATTAATTAACAAGGATATATCCCGACGAGCACTTGGCGTATTTATTTTGATTATGTTATTCTGAAAAGGTTATTTTATGCGTTAATTGCCCCTCATCGATAATTGCGAACACTCCTCTCGCGGTTTAAATGAAAGGAAAAGGGCTCGGAATAATTCAAATCATGAATTGTTAAATGATATATATAATATACATGAATGATTCTGCAATATAATCTGCATCATAAAAGGGACGTGTTATGCTCGCGGGATTAAAAAAGTGTGGCGTGATAATCAGTAGTATCCCCATTGTTCGCGCTGGTCTGATGGCTGTCATGACGGATAATTTTCCAGACTATGAGATAAGCTGTCATCAAAGTGTCGATGAACTCACGCTTCTGGAGTTGCGCCGTGCCAATCTGATTGTTTGCGATCTCTTTGGCGAGCGTTCGCACGGTAAAGCGCTTTGTGAGCAATATTATTCATTAATGACGCAGCATAAAGAGGTGCGTTGGATATTTATGGTCAGCCAGGCGAATTACGCGCTGGCCGTTGAGTATTTATTACGCCCGGAAAGCACATTACTTTCCGATGCGGAACCTCTCCCTCAGGTTATTGCCGCTATTCGCGATAAGGGTAAAGAGGCGAACCGCATCAGCGCGTCGCTTACCACGCCTGAAACCGATGCATTCCTTTTGCCGCCAGGCATTAAAACCTCTTTATCTCTCTCTGAGCGTCAGGTATTGCGATTGCTGGCCAAAGGCTGGGGCGTAAACCAAATTGCCATGCTGCTGCGCAAAAGTAATAAGACTATTAGTGCACAGAAAAATAGTGCCATGCGCCGTCTGATGCTACGGGGTAATGCGGAGCTGTACGCCTGGCTCAATAGCGCTCAGGGAATGAAGGAGTTGAATCTCCAACCTGTATGGGGAGAGCCGATACAATGGAAAAGTGCACCGCAAATAGACACGTTGCAGTCGTTGAAAACTGTCTAATGACGAAGCTGGGCCTGCGCCAGCTCTTTTCCTGCTGTAGCGGTACGCCGTATCAGCTCGATGCCTTTAAGGACAGTGGGGATTGGTTTTCCCGGCGTGCGCATCGCCGCCCTTACGACATTGTGATTTACTCTGTGGCGGTGACCCGACAATCTCGTCAGCACAGTATTTATTTCCTGACCCATCTCGCGCGAAAACAGCCTGATGCCGTTAGGGTGTTGCTTGCTGATGATGAAGGGCAGGGTAAACTAATTCATCATTTACTGCCGATTCCGTTGCACGCGGTGTTATGTAAATCGTCTTCGGTTGAGAAGCTCCGCCTGCAATTAAACGCGTTAATGCAACAGAAAGAGTCGTTAAGCAGACCCTATAAGACTCTCAGCTGTCGTTCCGGCTCCGGAGGGCTGAGTCCAACCGAGCGTGCCATTCTCGATTATATGGGCAAAGGGTTGTCTATTCCTGAGATTGCCGTTCAGATGGCTCGCAACGCGAAAACGATTCGCACGCATAAGTTTAATGCGATGAATAAGTTGGGCGTGAGAACGGACACTGGCCTGCTCTGTGCAGCAGATGTCTTGCGCTATCTGCCGCCAGAGTCCATGGACGCGGGATGTTGAGGCGAACGTCCGGCTGAACTTCAGAGGCAGACGTCAATCCAGGTGGCGTCTGTCAGTTCGGCTAAACGTTCCGGGGAGATGCGCACCGCGCTGTGGGTTGCTCCGGCTGCCGGTAACACTTCATTAAAGCCCCTCAACGAAACGTCGCAATACACGGTTAGCGGGTTTTCAAGGCCAAACGGGCAGACGCCACCGACCGGATGGCCCGTCCAGGTCACCACTTCATCACAGCTCAGCATTCTGGCTTTAGCACCGAAAGCCGATTTCAGCTTTTGGTTATCCAGACGTGCATCGCCTTTTGCCACGACCAGAATGACTTCATCTTTTACCTTCAAGGACAGCGTTTTGGCTATCTGTCCCAGCGCAACATTGTGTGCCGCAGCGGCCAGTGCCACCGTCGCAGTGCTCTGATTTAGTTCTATAATTTCGATATCGGGGGCACGGTCAGCGAAAAATTGCCGCACGGTTTGCAAACTCATAGTTCTCTCCTGATATAAACGAAATTAATCTGTCACAAGCGATTGATGCTGTAAATAAGAGGATGAGAATTCCCGGCATTTCATGGATTTCTCGATCCCCTTCACATTCACTGCAACCGGTTACAGTAACCGGTTGCAGAAGTCCGTCGTGGCGATTAATACTGAATGCGTAACTTCCTCTGTATCGCTAAAAAAATAAGAGCCGTGTATGAAATGTATCTTTATCTGCTGTAGTACGGGCCAATCCCCCGGCGTGGTAGTCAACACACAGTTCGAGATTGCACATCGCGGCACACTAACCGTTGCTGTGCTTACGTCTATAGCCCGTCAGGAGAGCTGCTATGTCTGCTAACCATGCTGCGTTTAATTTGATATTCCGATTCGTAGAAAACTATGTCAGTCCTGTCGCCGGGCGTATTTCCTCCCAGCGTCACGTGATGGCAATTCGTGATGGTTTTATCTCTGCCATGCCGTTCATGATTGTCGGTTCGTTCCTGCTGGTATTTGCCTACCCGCCATTCTCTCCGGATACCACCTGGGGTTTTGCCCGCGCGTGGCTGGACATGGCCAAACAATTTGAAGGCCGTATTCTTACGCCGTTCGATATGACCATGGGCATTATGTCCATTTATATCTGTGCAGCGATTGCCTATAACCTGGGCAGACATTACGAAAAGAGCGTGCAGCTTGACCCGTTCATGGCCGCAATGCTCTCGATCATGGCATTTCTGCTGGTCGCAGCCCCAAAAACTGACGGCACGCTGCCAATGCACAGCCTGGGCGGGACCGGTATTTTCACCGCCATTTTGGTCGCCGTGTACTGTGTGGAAATGATGCGTTTCCTGAAGGCCCATAACATCGGTATTCGCCTGCCCGATCAGGTGCCACCGATGATCAAAAACTCGTTTGACCTGCTCATTCCGGTGCTGGTGGTGGTACTGACGCTGTATCCGTTGAGCCTGTTCATCCAGAGCCAGTTCGACATGCTGATCCCGCAGGCCATCATGTCCATCTTCAAGCCACTGGTATCGGCGGCGGATTCCCTGCCGGCTATCTTACTGGCGGTGTTGATTGGTCACCTGCTGTGGTTCGCAGGCATTCACGGGGCGGCGATTGTCTCCGGGATGCTGCAAATGTTCTGGCTGACCAACCTGGGTCTGAACCAGACGGCGCTGGCGCAGAGTGCTCCCCTGCCGCACATCTTTATGGAAGCGTTCTGGACTTTCTTTATCGTCATCGGCGGTTCCGGGGCGACGATGGGGCTGGTGTTCTGCTATCTGCGCAGTAAATCCGCGCACCTGCGTTCAATCGGACGTCTGGGTGTGGTGCCAAGTATCTTTAACATCAACGAACCGGTTATTTTCGGTACGCCGATTGTGATGAACCCGGTGTTCTTCATTCCGTTCCTGCTGGCACCGATGGTTAATGCCACGCTGGCCTGGGGGGCTATGAAGCTGGATCTTATCGGACGCGTTATCTCCGTCGTACCCTGGACCGCTCCGGCACCGGTCGGTGCTGCATGGGCATTAGGCTGGGATTTCCGGGCAGTTATCCTCGTTGTTCTGCTGGCCTGCGTGTCCGCTATCATCTATTACCCGTTCTTCAAGGTGTATGAGAAGCAACTGCTGGAGCAAGAAGCGGAAGAAGCACAGCGCACTGAACAAGAATCGCAACAGGTGGCGTAACCTCTGCGTTTAGCCAAACAAAAGACCCGGTAGCATGACGTTACCGGGTCTTTTTTATTCAGGGATATTCAGGGGAAGTCATTACTTCAGCGTACAGTCACCGCACTGTTGCACCTCTGGCAGGCGATAGCGCTGACAGCAGGTGCGTCGCACCAATACGCCATCACGGATCACCACGGTGCGCCACAAAGGGTTATCCCGTCCGTCAGAGAAGCGTTGGGCAAAGAAGAGATGCTGGCGGAGCACGTTCACCTGTTCATCACCCAGCAACGTTCGCATTTCGCCCAGATACCAGTTGATCAGATACCCGGTGTTGCTCCAGATGAGTTTACCGTTGATCTCGCCGGTCGCTTCCAGTGCCTCGACGACGGGCACCAGGGTCTGGATAACCAGTTGTTCCATGCGCTCAAGCGAGGACTGGCGCGTCAAGTCTGCGTCCTGATGCACATCGATCCAGAATTTTGCGGCACGTCCGGTTTCATGGAATTCAACGTGAAAATGCTGCGGAGAAAGGCTGAGGGCGCGTGTTTCGGTCAGCAACGCCAGCATCAGCGGTGGCACCTGTAGGCCGATATACCACTGAGCCCAGAGAGAAAGCAGCGGTTTGTTCTCACGATCCTGAGCGGGATTGTTGCGGTAGATATGGTCGGAATACTGTGCCAGCAGGGACGTCAATTCGCTGCTGCGGCTCCAGGCAGCGAGCGTCATGGCCTGGTGCGGATGCGGTTCATCGAGACCGATGAAATCCAACAGGTGAGGGCGCTGCTCTGCAATGGTGTGGCGTAACGCGTCCGCAAGCCCGGGCTCGCGCTCATAGAGCGGAGTACGCCAGATAAGATCCTCAGTAATCGGTGCAGAGCGATAGGCCATGAGCGTAGATTGGATACAAATCTAAATGATAATGATTGCCAATCCTAACTATAGAAAAAAGCAATCGCAACCCTTTTCATGCTTTTCCCTGCTCAAATTTTTTCTTCAGGCCTTTTGCAGCGCCTCGCTGGTCAGAATATTGTTGCGGCCCAGATGTTTGGCCTCGTACAGCGCTTTGTCCGCTTGCTCCAGAGCGCCTTCCATATCTTCGCCGAGCAAGGGCGCTAACCCGATGCTTACCGTCACGTTGGTGGCGACACTGTGATTAAACATATGGGAAATTTTAAGGTCGTAAACGCGCTGGCGAATGCGTTCTGCCGTTTCCAGCGCCATCTCCGGCGTGGTGGACGTCAGCACCACCATGAATTCTTCACCGCCATAGCGCGTGACGATATCTCTTGATCGCACGGCATTGCGTATCGCCGCAGAAACCTGAATCAGCGCCTGGTCGCCCATCATATGGCCGTAGTGATCGTTATAAGCTTTGAAGTAGTCGATATCGAGCAGTAACACGTAATGTCCGCTGGCATCCAGCGACAGTAATGTCTCAAGGCGATTTTGCAAGCCGCGGCGGTTATACAGGCCGGTAAGGGGGTCCAGCATGCTCAGATCGTTCAGCGTCTGCCGCTCTTCGAGCAGTCTGTACATCAGCCCGTGGGCGAAGTTATCGTAGCGTTTTTGGATCACACTCTGAATGGTTATCCCGATAACCGGCAGCGCAAAGCAGTAGATCATCCGCAGCCACTGATCGCCGTCACTCAGTAACAGACAGGTTACCAGCACCGGCAAAGAGTGAAGGGTAAAAGCGATGATATTATTAGAAAAAGCAATCGCACCGACAAACAGCACGCTTAATAAGGCAATCACCAGATAGCTAAAATTAGGCTGCTGCATTAACGGTGTTTTGGTGGCGACATGCCAGGCCCAAAGGCAACCAAACAATATGGAGATCGTCGGAATATTAATTTTTCTCTCTGCCCACGCCCAGTGACCAAGCAGCAATCCCGCGCTGATGACGGTTATCATTACCAGCGGGACGGTAATCGCCAAAATGTGGTGCATTGGACTCAGCATCGAAAAAAGCGATGAGGCTAAATTAAGGAATAAAAAGAGACGCAGTGAGAATTGATATTTTTTAACGCGCAGGGCACGCCAGGATTGTGATGTCATGTCAGGAAGTCGTTATTAATTATGAGATTACAGAAACACTAACCATCAGGAATGACAAAATTCACGCGGGAACGAGTCGCGAGAAAATATCAGCAACATTAATCATTTCGTTTAATCCGCACAATTTATCACCTTACTGCAACACTGTCATCAGCATGACCGTAAAGAGCGCGCGGGGGACAGGTATGATCTTGCAAATGATAAGAATTATCATATGATATTGGTTATCATTATCGCTTTGAGAGCTATAACCATGTTGCAACGGGCGTTAGGCAGTGGATGGGGCGTGTTAATCCCGGGGGTGCTTTTAGTCGGATTAGGTTTTGTCGGGCTATCGGTTGACGTCTGGCGCAGTTTAATTGCGCTGGGCCTGCTGCTGACGGGCGTAATGATCTGGCATCGCCAGTTGCGTCACTTTGTGCTGTTGCCATCGGCGTTTGCATTGATAAGCGGGATGATGCTGGTATTGATGAGTTTGAAGCAAATGGGATGAGATAAAACAGGGAGAGAGAAGAGAGAGATAAGAATGCTGGTGCGAGGGGGGGGACTTGAACCCCCACGTCCTTACGAACACTAACACCTGAAGCTAGCGCGTCTACCAATTCCGCCACCTTCGCACAGAAATCTTATCTTGATATTACTCGTTGGTGCGAGGGGGGGGACTTGAACCCCCACGTCCTTACGAACACTAACACCTGAAGCTAGCGCGTCTACCAATTCCGCCACCTTCGCCCAGTGCGAGCAACATCTTACGTGGTATATGGTGCGAGGGGGGGGACTTGAACCCCCACGTCCGTTAGGACACTAACACCTGAAGCTAGCGCGTCTACCAATTCCGCCACCGTCGCATACCATCGACTCTTAAAAAGAATCGTTACCACGGAGGCGCATTCTAGTGGTTTTCGGATTTTCGTCAACAGTTAATTGCAGCAGAATTTTCCGATCGCTGTAAAAGTGGGCGCTTTAGCAACGTGGGAGAGCGGGAAGGGAGAACGCCCGCAGGGTAAAGCCTGCGGGCGGGAGAGCATTTACTTTTTCGCCTGACGGGTCAGCACCGTGCGATAGACTTTAAAACGGCCGGTCTGGGCAAGCACCTCGTGGAAACCAAAGATTTCATCCAGCACTTTCGGATACGGCAGGAAGGCGTTGGCCACAATACGCAGTTCACCACCGGTACCCAGATGGCGCACTGCGCCACGGATAAGCTGTTGCGTGGCTTCGAGGCTGGTTTGCAGTCCGTCGTGGAACGGCGGATTGGAGATAATCATGTCAAAGCGACCGGTCACCTCGGAGAAAACGTTGCTGGCAAAGACTTCACCTTCCAGGCCGTTAGCCGCCAGGGTGGCGCGGCTGGCTTCTACCGCCGCGGCGTTGACGTCACACAGGGTCAGACGCACTTTCGGCGAGTGACTCGCCAGGACGGTGGCCAGCACGCCAGCGCCGCAGCCGACGTCCAACACTTTACCTTTAGTGTGCGGAGTCAGGGTGGAGAGCAGCAACTTGCTGCCAACATCCAGGCCATCGCGGCTGAAGACGCCCGGCAGCGTTTTAATGGTCAGGCCATCCAACTGATATTCGGACCAGTTATCTTCTGCGCTGAACGAAGGCTGTTTTTCCAGGCGACCATGGTACAGGCCACAGCGACGCGCGCTGTCGACTTTGTTCAGCGGCGCGAATTCCGCCAGCATCTGCTCGGCGCTGCGCACGCCGCTGCGGTTCTCACCGACCACAAAAATATCGGTGCCAATCGGCATCATCGATAAAATATTGGTCAGTTGATACAGCGCTTCAGGCTTGTTCTTCGGCCAGTAGTAAATCAGCGTATCGCAGTCAGCCACATCGGCTGCTTCTGCGGTCAGGCTGAAGCGAACGTTCTCACCCATCTGGGCATTCAGAACCTGCCAGTGGTGAAATTGTTGAGTGTGGGCACGGCTAAATGCGGTGTCCAGACGAGCGGGCAGGTCATCCTGCAGATCACCGGCAAACAGAATGCGGCTTTGTTCGAAATCATCACTGTGGCGCAGCAAGACTTCACTTGCCGGGGTCAATGCAGACATAGATATGGGATCCTCAATTAACGACGGGCGCGATTATACACATTATCTGTACGAACCGCGCGTACGGCTCCTTGCTTTATTGGCGCACGTTCGTCGAATTTGCTATATTTGCGCGCCTGACAGACAGGAGAAACCCGCGATGACATCCCGACGAGACTGGCAACTACAGCAACTGGGCATTACCCAGTGGGCTTTGCGCCGCCCCTCGGTTTTGCAGGGCGAAATTGCCATCTCGCTGCCTGAACATATTCGTCTGGTAATGGTGGCGCAAACGCTGCCACCGCTGACCGATCCGCTGGTCAACGACATCCTGCGCGCGCTTGCCGTGACGCCGGATCAGGTCTTACAGCTGACGCCGGAGCGCGTTGCAATGCTGCCCGAGGGTGGCCGCTGTAACAGCTGGCGTCTTGGCGATGCTGAACCGGTCGCGCTGGAAGGCGCTCAGGTCGCCAGCCCGACATTCGAACAACTGCAGTCCAGCGCGGCGGCCCGGGCTGAACTCTGGCGACAAATTTGCGCTCATGAACACGATTTCTTCCCTAAGCCAGACTGATTTACCCCGCGCGCTGCAGATTGAGCAGCGCGCCCACGCCTTCCCGTGGAGCGAGCAGACGCTCGCCAGCAATCAGGGTGAGCGCTATCTCAACCTGCAGCTGACGGTGGACGGCGAGATGGCGGCCTTCGCCATTACGCAAATCGTGCTCGATGAAGCCACGCTGTTTAATATCGCTGTCGATCCGGCGTATCAGCGTCGGGGCCTCGGCCGCGAATTGCTCGAACAGGTTATCGACGAAGTGGAAAAACGCGGCGTCGTCACGCTATGGCTGGAAGTCCGCGCCTCGAACGCCGCCGCCATCGCACTGTATGAAAGCCTGGGCTTCAACGAGGCGACGATTCGACGCAACTACTATCCGACCGCGGACGGGCGTGAGGACGCAATCATAATGGCACTGCCAATCAGTATGTAAGACAAGGGTTTACGATGAAGATGTGGGACTGGATTTTCTTTGATGCCGACGAAACGCTATTTACCTTCGATTCGTTCAGTGGCTTACAGCGGATGTTTCTTGATTATAGCGTGACCTTCACCGCTGAAGATTTCCAGGACTATCAGTCGGTTAACAAGCCGCTGTGGGTCGATTATCAGAACGGGGCAATCTCCTCGTTACAGCTTCAGCATCAGCGTTTCGAAAGCTGGGCGGCACGCCTGAACGTTAACCCCGGCGAGTTGAACAATGCCTTTATCAATGCGATGGCAGAGATTTGCGCCCCATTGCCGGGGGCAGTTTCACTGCTCAATTCGCTGCAGGGCAAGGTAAAGATGGGGATTATCACCAATGGCTTTACCTCCCTACAACAGATTCGTCTTGAGCGCACTGGCCTGCGTGAACACTTTGATTTAGTGATAATTTCTGAAGAAGTCGGCGTCGCCAAACCGGATCCGCGTATTTTCGATTATGCGCTGGAGCAGGCGGGTAATCCGAGTCGCTCGCGGGTGCTGATGGTTGGCGATACCGCCGAGTCGGACATTCGCGGCGGCGTCAACGCCGGGCTCTCGACCTGCTGGTTGAATGCGCACCAGCAAACGCTGCCTGCGGATCTTACGCCGACCTGGACTGTGACATCACTTGCCGAGCTGGAGCAACTCCTGTGTAAACATTGATTGTCAGTCCCCGCCTTACGGGTAAAATAGCCGCATTTTTCGTATTCAACATGCGCGGCCTGCGGTCGCGTTTACTTAAGAAGAACTGACTATGACGTTGTCTCCTTATCTGCAAGAGGTGGCGAAACGCCGCACTTTTGCCATCATCTCGCACCCGGATGCCGGTAAAACGACCATCACTGAAAAGGTGTTGTTGTTCGGGCAGGCTATCCAGACCGCCGGTACCGTTAAGGGCCGTGGCTCAAGCCAGCATGCAAAATCTGACTGGATGGAGATGGAAAAACAGCGTGGGATTTCCATTACGACCTCGGTAATGCAGTTCCCGTATCACGACTGCCTGGTGAACCTGCTGGACACCCCGGGTCACGAAGACTTCTCTGAAGATACCTATCGTACCCTGACCGCCGTCGACTGCTGTCTGATGGTTATCGATGCCGCGAAAGGCGTCGAGGACCGGACGCGCAAGCTGATGGAAGTCACCCGTCTGCGCGACACGCCGATCCTGACCTTCATGAACAAACTCGACCGTGACATCCGCGATCCGATGGAAGTGCTGGATGAAGTCGAGAGCGAGCTGAAAATTGCCTGTGCGCCAATCACCTGGCCTATCGGCTGCGGTAAGCTGTTCAAAGGCGTTTATCATCTTTATAAAGATGAAACCTATCTGTATCAGACGGGTAAAGGCCACACCATTCAGGATGTCCGCATCGTGAAGGGGTTGAACAACCCGGAACTGGATACCGCCGTGGGTGAAGATCTTGCGGCCCAGCTGCGTGATGAGCTGGAACTGGTGCAGGGCGCATCGCACGAGTTTGATCAGGAGCTGTTCCTCGCCGGTGAAATCACCCCGGTATTCTTCGGGACCGCGCTGGGTAACTTCGGCGTCGACCACATGCTCGACGGTCTGGTGGAATGGGCGCCAGCGCCGATGCCGCGTAAAACCGACACCCGCGAAGTGGAAGCTAAAGAAGAGAAGTTCAGCGGCTTCGTGTTTAAAATTCAGGCCAACATGGACCCGAAACACCGTGACCGCGTGGCATTCATGCGTGTGGTGTCCGGTAAATATGAAAAAGGTATGAAGCTGCGCCAGGTGCGTACCGGTAAAGACGTGGTGATTTCCGACGCGCTGACCTTCATGGCGGGCGACCGTTCGCACGTTGAAGAAGCGTTCCCGGGTGACATCATCGGTCTGCATAACCACGGCACTATCCAGATTGGCGACACCTTTACCCAGGGTGAAATGATGAAGTTCACCGGCATTCCTAACTTTGCCCCTGAGCTGTTCCGTCGTATTCGCCTCAAGGATCCGTTGAAGCAGAAGCAGTTGCTCAAAGGGCTGGTTCAGCTGTCGGAAGAGGGCGCGGTGCAGGTCTTCCGTCCGATTGCCAACAACGACCTGATTGTCGGCGCGGTAGGTGTGCTGCAGTTCGACGTGGTGGTTGCGCGTCTGAAGAGTGAATACAACGTCGAAGCGATTTACGAATCGGTGAACGTTGCGACCGCTCGTTGGGTCGAAAGTAACGACGTGAAGAAATTCGAAGAGTTCAAGCGTAAGAACGAAGTTCAGCTGGCGCTGGATGGCGGCGATAACCTGACGTATATCGCCCCAACCATGGTTAACCTTAACCTGACCCAGGAACGTTACCCTGACGTTCAGTTCCGCAAGACCCGCGAACACTAATCCTCTCCAGAGCACGGCCCGCGCCGTGCTCTGTCATTTTCCCTCCCTGTTGATTCCCTTGCAGAAAGTTCTTAATTGAAGCCATTTACGCTGCAAAAGGCTACTTTTTAGCCGTTTGGCCGAGCGCGTTCAAAATTGTTGGCTATATTTAACAAAGTGATGACAAGTTTGCTGGATTTAACCGCTAATCAATGCGTGTTTACCGGCGTAATAAACCAGTAGATTTGTCGTTCGCGATATTAATAACTGTGAGATTGTGGTGATGTTCACCCCTACAGCAATGCGATCATGAAGATCGCCTGAGCTCAAATTCTGAGCAAACTACAGGAATCGAGATGATGACAACCCAAAAGATGTCCAAAACGCTGCTGGCGATGATGCTGGGTACTGCCCTGATGAGTGGTTCTGCTCTGGCAGAAACGACCATGGATAAAACACAATCCGCTGCCGACAGCGCCGGACAGAAAGTCGACAGCTCCATGAACAAAGTCGGCAACTTTATGGATGACAGCAGCATCACGGCAAAAGTGAAAGCGGCGCTGGTCGATCATGATTCAATTAAGAGCACCGATATCTCAGTAAAAACCGATGACAAAGTGGTCACCCTGAGCGGCTTCGTTGAAAGCCAGGAACAGGCTGAAGCCGCCGTTAAAGTCGCGAAAAGCGTAGAAGGTGTGTCCTCGGTTAGCGATAAGCTCCATGTACGCGACAGCAAGTCGCAGGACATGAAGGGCTACGCGGGTGATACCGCAACCACCAGCGAGATTAAAGCCAAACTACTGGCTGACGACATCGTCCCGTCACGTAATGTGAAGGTCGAAACCACCGACGGTGTGGTGCAGCTTTCCGGGACAGTCGAGTCCCAGGCACAGAGCGATCGTGCCGAGAGCATCACCAAAGCAGTTGATGGCGTAAAAAGTGTGAAGAACGACCTTAAAGTTAAATAAAGCAGTTTTGACATTTTTCCCCGGCATTGCCGGGGAGACCAGTCTGTCGTTTTGAGTGCCTGAGCGTTCATCAAAGCGGTCGACATTCACTATGGTAAAGGAGAATCGTATGTTTCGTTGGGGCATTATATTTCTGGTAATTGCGTTAATTGCCGCCGCTCTGGGCTTCGGTGGTCTGGCCGGTACGGCAGCGGGCGCAGCAAAAATTGTCTTTATCGTCGGTATCATCCTGTTCCTGGTGAGTCTGTTCATGGGACGCAGGCGTCCGTAGCGACGTCGACCGAAGACGTTAAATTTTCGTAACAAAAGCCAGTCTTCGGACTGGCTTTATCAGTTTAAGAGAATCCTTATCTGCGCTATGGTGGACTAACAGAAGAATCATAAAAAACGGGAAAGCAGTGTGGGACAGCGAATTCCGGTAACGCTTGGCAATATAGCGCCACTCGCGGCCAACCCTTTTCAGCCAGGCAAGCTTGCGCTGGTATGCGAAGGCGGTGGTCAACGCGGTATTTTCACAGCGGGTGTGCTGGACGAATTCATGCGCGCGCGATTTAATCCGTTCGATCTCTATTTCGGCACCTCTGCCGGGGCGCAAAACCTCTCCGCCTACGTCTGTAATCAGCCGGGCTACGCCCGAAAAGTCATTACCCGCTACACCACTTCTCGCGAATTTTTTGATCCGATGCGCTTCGTGCGCGGCGGAAACCTTATCGATCTGGACTGGCTGGTGGAGTCGACGGCGAGCCAAATGCCGCTGGCGATGGACATTGCGGCCCGTGAGTTTGACGTCGGCAAAGCGTTCTATATGTGTGCCTCTCGTGCGGACGACTACTCCCCGGGCTATTTCTCACCGACGCGTGAAACCTGGATGGATCAGATCCGTGCCTCCAGCGCGATCCCGGGTTTTTATCGTCCTGGCGTGACGCTCGATGGATTTAACTGGCTGGACGGCGGCGTGAGTGACGCCATTCCGGTTCAGGAAGCGGTCAAACGTGGCGGCAACACCATCGTAGTAATCCGCACCGTACCGTCGCAGATGTATTACACCCCACAGTGGTTTAAGCGTATGGAGCGCTGGCTGGGGGAAAGCAGTCTGCAACCGTTTGTGAATCTGGTTCAGCATCATGAGAAGACCTACCACGCCATTCAGCAATACATCGAAAAACCGCCGGGCAAAGTGCGGATCATTGAAATTTATCCGCCTAAGTCGTTGAAAAGCATGGCACTGGGTAGCCGCCTGCCTGCGTTGCTGGATGATTACAACGTCGGCCGCCAGTGTGGACGTTACTTCCTGGCAACGATGGGTAAAATGCTGGCAGAGAAACCACCGCTGCACCGCTACAAAGCCCGGGTGGCGGTGCCTGCCCCGCTGGTCGTGCCGCCTGCGGTGGTCGCCAACGATGTGCATAGTGCAACGCTGGTCGATGCGCCTCAGGCCAATGATGCCAACTTTGATAACGAGGGACTGGCGTGAGTTACCGCTTCACCGACACCCACTGCCATTTTGATTTTCCACCGTTTGTGGATGACGTTGAAAACAGTCTGACGCGCGCGGCTCAGGCGGGGGTGACCAGGATAATTATTCCGGCGACCGAAGCTTCCCGCTTTGAGCTCGTGCTGGCGTTGGCGGAGGCACACACCCCGCTGTATGCCGCCCTGGGCCTGCATCCGATAGTGATTGAAAAGCATAATGAACACAGCCTGGCACAGCTTGCGGCACGGTTGGCGCAAAAGCCGGAGAAGCTGGTGGCGGTAGGGGAGATAGGGCTCGATCTCTATCGAGACGATCCGCAGTTCGACAAACAACAGGCGTTGCTCGATGAACAGCTCAGACTCGCCAAACGTTACGATCTGCCGGTGATCCTGCATTCACGTCGCACCCATGACACGTTGGCGATGCACCTCAAACGGCATAATCTGCCGCGCACTGGCGTGGTTCACGGTTTTGCCGGGAGCCTGCAACAGGCGGAGCGATTCATTCAGCTCGGATATAAAATTGGCGTCGGCGGGACCATTACCTACCCACGGGCGAGCAAAACCCGCGATGTCATGGCACGGTTACCGCTATCGGCCTTACTGCTGGAAACAGATGCGCCCGATATGCCGCTGAACGGTTTTCAGGGACAGCCCAACCGTCCTGAACAGGCGGCTCGTGTTTTCGAATCCCTGTGCGAACTGCGTTCCGAATCGCCTGCTGAAATTGCCGAAACGCTGGCTGATAACAGCAAAAAATTATTCTCAACCTTATAATTAGCCTCCCTGTAAGTGATGCAGATCTCATTTTTCAGCATTCGATTCATATAATTGCCAGAATTGTGTGAACCGGACGCACAGAATAGTCACTGATCGTTATAATCGGCCCGCTTGAATGGGATTTATCCCACTTTCACCTTTTGACTTTCATTACACAGGGACTCTGTATGCAAATCCTCATGGGACTGATCGGCATGGTGGTACTGATTGCCATCGCCGTGCTGCTTTCCAGTAACCGTCGTGCCATCAACCTGCGTACCGTTCTCGGCGCATGGATGATTCAGGTCGCCATTGGGGCGCTGATCCTTTATGTTCCTGCTGGCCGCAAAGTGCTGCTGGCGATGTCCGAGGGCGTCGCAAACGTTATCGCCTATGGCAACGAAGGGATCGGCTTTCTGTTCGGTGGCCTGGTTTCCGATAAAATGTTCGAACTCTTTGGCGGCGGTGGCTTTATCTTTGCCCTGCGCGTGCTGCCGGTCATCGTCTTCTTCTCCTCGCTGATTGCGGTGCTCTATTACCTCGGCATCATGCAGTTCGTGATCCGTATTCTGGGTGGCGGTCTGCGTGCCTTGCTGAAAACCTCTCGTACCGAATCGCTGTCGGCCACCGCGAATATTTTCGTCGGTCAAACCGAAGCTCCGCTGGTGGTGCGTCCTTACATTGCGACCATGACCCGCTCTGAGTTGTTTGCGGTGATGTGTGGTGGCCTGGCGTCGGTGGCCGGTTCTGTACTGGCGGGTTATGCGCAGATGGGCGTTCCGCTGGAATACCTGATTGCCGCGTCCTTCATGGCCGCACCGGGTGGTCTGCTGTTCGCGAAAATCATGCTGCCGGAAACCGAAATCCCGAATGATTCACCGGAGCTGGAAGCTCAGATGCCGGATGCTGACCGTCCGTCTAACGTGCTGGATGCTGCCGCATCGGGTGCGGCGTCCGGGATGCAGCTGGCGCTGAACGTCGGGGCAATGTTGCTGGCCTTCGTGGCGCTGATTGCACTGCTGAACGGCATTCTCTCCGGGATTGGTGGCTGGTTTGACTATCCGCAGCTGTCGATGCAGCTGATCCTCGGCTGGGTGTTCTCCCCGCTGGCGTGGGTGATTGGTGTGCCGTGGAGTGAAGCGACGGTCGCCGGGTCATTCATCGGTCAGAAGCTGATCATCAACGAGTTCGTGGCCTACATGAACTTCGGTGAATATTTGAAGGACGATGCAGTGGTAGCGGCGGCTGGCTTACAAGTGATTTCTGACCACACCAAAGCCATTATCTCGTTTGCCCTGTGCGGTTTTGCCAACCTGTCGTCGATTGCGATCCTGATTGGCGGTCTGGGCAGCCTGGCACCAAGCCGTCGCCAGGATATCGCCCAGTTGGGCCTGAAAGCCGTGGCGGCCGGGACGCTCTCGAACCTGATGAGCGCCACCATTGCCGGGGTATTCCTCGCACTCTAATCTACAAATAAAGCGCCGGGAGAATAATCTCTGTTATTCCCCGGTCATTCAGTGCCTGTGCCAGTGGCTCAACGTCCTGCGCACCGGCGCTGCGCCAGGTCTTCGCTTCCCCGTATACGCCGTGCGCATGAAAGGCGTTCAGCCTCAGCGGCACATCCTCTAACGAACGAATAAATTCACTCAGCGGCTCAATGGCCTGCAGATAATCCGTTTGCCCTGGAATAACCAGCAGGCGTAACTCCGCCAGCATTCGTTGTTCCGCCAGCCAGCGAATACTCGCTTTTATTCGCGCGTTGCTTCGTCCGGTGAGCGCCAGATGCACATCCTCCTCCCACGCTTTCAAATCCACCATCACCCCATCACAGACGGGCCGTATCCTCTCCCAGCCGTTTATACCCAGCTCGCCGTTACTGTCGACCAGACAGGTCAAATGCTTCAGGGCAGGCGTAGCGTTAAGCTGACTGAACAATTCAACAATAAACGGCAACTGGGAGGTAGCTTCCCCGCCGCTGACGGTAATGCCTTCGATAAACGGCGCGGCGCGCGTCACCTGCTTTAGCACCTCATCGACCGTGAGCATCCGCGCCATCGGCGTGGCCTGCTGAGGGCACTGTTTCAGGCAGGTGTCGCACTGCTGGCAATCCGCTTCCTGCCAAACGACGTGGCCGTTCTGTAGCGAAAGCGCGCCGTGCGGGCAGGGCGCAACGCATTCACCGCAGTCGTTACAGCGTCCGATGGTCCACGGATTGTGGCAGCTTTTACAGCGTAGATTGCAGCCCTGTAAAAACAGCGTCAGACGGCTGCCGGGGCCGTCGACGCAGGAGAACGGAATGATATTACTGACTAAAGCGCATCTGCTGCTCATGGCTGATGACTCTCGGCTGTCGTTCCAGAATACGGGTGTTGCGTGCGGCTTCTTCGCCCAGCCATGTGGTATTGGTGCGCGAACCTTCCGCGCGGAATTTTTCCAGCTCGGACAAGCGCACCATATAGCCGGTGACACGAACTAAATCGTTACCGCTGACGTTGGCCGAAAACTCACGCATTCCAGCGTTAAACGCGCCCAGGCACAGCTGCATGACCGCCTGCGGATTGCGTTTGATGGTTTCGTCCAGGGTCAGAATGTCGCTGATCCCGGCCGGGTAAAAGGCATGATGCGGGGCGACGGTCAGCAGGTGGTTGACCGGATCCGGCTCGCTGCCATATGGAATGCGCGCCCCCGGCGTGGTGCCGCTATCAGAGCTGATACCCGACTGCGCATGCAACAGTGCGCGCTGGTTCCAGCCATACTTCACTGGCGTATTTTCCACAAACGCTGCTAACTGCGCGCTGATGCGCCAGCCAAGCTCATTGGCTTCATCATGCTGGCCATAGCGTGCCGGGCTGCCCACTTTTTCACACAGCACATTCACGGCCTCGGCAAGGCCGTACATGCCAAACATCGGCGTAAATCGCTGCGGGTCAATCAACCCTTCGGCCACCAGGAAGCTATTCTCAAAGAAGTGCGATTGTTCATAGAGGAACGCGCAGCGGGCATCGATGATGCTGATCTGCTGCTGGCAATAGTGCGGCAGGACATGGGCAAAGAAGTCATCCGTCGATGCACTGCGCAGCGCGATTTCTTTCAGATTGAGGCGAACAAGGGTGCTGCCGCCGCCCGCCAGCGGCAGTGAGTTGTAACAACTGACCACCCCATACTGTCCTTTTGTGAAAATTTTATCATTCACAGGGCCGTTGGCGATGTGCGGTTTACTGCATTCGCAGATGTTTTTGCTCACCTCAAGCAGTAAATCATCCGGGGTAATTTCCGGGTCGTAGATAAAGGTCAGGTTCGGCGCAACCTGCTTTAACTCGGCATCAGCCCGTAAAATGGCGCGCGTAACCGGTGTGTCTTCCGGGCCAATATTGACATGGGTAAACGCATCCGGCAGGGTGCGGTCGAGATAGCGCCAGAAACGTTTTATGCGGATATCGATTTCTTCTTGTGTTAGAATTTTAACATAAGGTGAAAGGATCGTATCCAGGTGCCCAAGGTAAACCGGCATCGAGGTCACCGAAGGCACGTGATGATAGAGAATAGTGAGTAACGACAGCGCCTCATCCAGGTCTTTCGCCCCTTCAAGCTCAAGCCATTGCGATCCGTTGGCGAGGAAGCGGGCGTAGTCCGGCAGCACGTAACGCGGTTTGAACGGCGCATGGCCTTCAAACATGTCGCAGATAACGCCGTCATTCAGCGCCGCCTGGGCATCTACTGGCAGGTCGGGATAGGGTAAAGCGTTTTCTGCTTCAAGGGCCAGGAAGTGACGTTTTTGCTCGGGGCTTAGCGTTTTACTTGTCACAATATTCTGGCAACGTTGCTCAAAAGAGTCAGACATAGAAGTTCCTCAGACGCGTTGACGATGAGGACAGTGTAGAGAAAAGCGCCAGCGGGACTTTTGATCCAACCTCCCACACTGGCGCTTTAAAGAGTGATAAAGCTCTCATTACAGTTATGCAAATTTGCACATGCGTTTCATTAACTGTGATGAGGATCGAAGTGTAACCGTGGGTCGGTGTTAAAATAGTCACAGACCCGCAAGGTAAAATTAAACACCGGAGATAACATGACCGATTTAACTGCAAGCAGCCTGCGCGCGTTAAAACTGATGGACCTGACCACCCTGAACGATGATGACACCGATGCGAAAGTGATCGCCCTGTGTCATCAGGCGAAAACCCCGGTGGGCAATACCGCGGCAATCTGCATTTATCCACGCTTCATCCCTATCGCGCGTAAAACCCTGAATGCACAGGGCACGCCGGATGTGCGTATCGCAACCGTTACCAACTTCCCGCACGGCAACGATGATATCGATATCGCGCTGGCGGAAACCCGGGCGGCTATCGCTTACGGTGCAGATGAAGTGGACGTAGTCTTCCCGTACCGCGCGCTGATCGCCGGTAACGAGCAGGTCGGTTTTGATCTGGTGAAAGCCTGTAAAGATGCCTGCGCCGCCGCGAACGTGCTGCTGAAAGTGATCATCGAAACCGGCGAACTGAAAGAAGAAGCGCTGATTCGTAAAGCGTCTGAAATCTCTATCAAAGCCGGGGCCGATTTCATCAAAACCTCTACCGGTAAAGTGCCAGTGAACGCCACCCCGGAAAGCGCACGCATCATGATGGAAGTTATCCGTGATATGGGCGTTGAAAAAACCGTCGGCTTTAAGCCTGCGGGCGGCGTGCGTACTGCGGAAGACGCGCAGCAATTCCTGGCGATTGCCGATGATCTGTTTGGTGCCGATTGGGCCGACGCGCGTCATTACCGTTTCGGTGCATCCAGCCTGCTCGCGAGCCTGCTGAAAGCTCTGGGACATGGCGATGGCAAGAGCGCCAGCAGCTACTAAGTCAACAATTGCCGGATGACGCGTTGCTTATCCGGCCTACTGGATCGTAGGGCGGGTAAGCATCGCGCCACCCGCCACCTTTCACCCGATTCCTCATGGGGGTTACCGTGTTTCTCGCACAAGAAATTATTCGTAAAAAACGCGATGGTCACGCGCTGAGTGACGAAGAGATCCGTTTCTTCATCAATGGTATTCGTGATAACACCGTGTCGGAAGGGCAGATTGCCGCCCTGGCGATGACCATTTTCTTCCACGATATGTCTATGCCGGAGCGTGTCTCGCTGACCATGGCGATGCGGGATTCAGGCACGGTGCTCGACTGGAAAAGCCTTAATCTGAATGGCCCGATTGTCGATAAGCACTCCACCGGCGGCGTGGGTGATGTGACCTCGCTGATGCTGGGCCCAATGGTGGCGGCCTGCGGCGGCTACGTGCCAATGATCTCCGGGCGTGGCCTGGGGCATACCGGCGGGACCCTCGACAAACTGGAAGCGATCCCGGGGTTCGATATCTTCCCGGACGACAACCGTTTCCGCGAAATTATTAAAGACGTTGGCGTGGCGATCATTGGGCAGACCAGCTCCCTCGCGCCAGCGGATAAACGTTTTTATGCCACGCGCGACATCACTGCCACCGTCGATTCTATTCCGCTAATCACCGCCTCGATTCTGGCGAAGAAACTGGCCGAAGGGCTGGACGCGCTGGTCATGGACGTGAAAGTGGGCAGCGGCGCATTTATGCCGACCTATGAACTCTCTGCGGCACTGGCCGAAGCCATCGTTGGCGTATCTAACGGCGCAGGCGTGCGGACCACCGCCCTGCTGACCGACATGAACCAGGTGCTGGCGTCCAGCGCCGGGAACGCGGTTGAAGTCCGCGAAGCGGTGCAGTTCCTGACCGGTGAATACCGTAACCCGCGTCTGTTCGACGTGACCATGGCGCTGTGCGTGGAAATGCTCATTTCCGGCCGTCTGGCGAAAGACGAAGCCGATGCTCGCGCCAAACTGCAGGCGGGGCTGGACAGCGGTAAAGCGGCGGAAATCTTCGGCCGCATGGTTGCGGCGCAAAAAGGCCCGACCGATTTCGTTGAGCACTACGCGAAATACCTGCCAACGGCGATGCTCAGCAAAGCGGTATATGCCGATACCGAAGGCTTTGTCTCCGCGATGGATACCCGCGCGTTAGGCATGGCGGTGGTGTCGATGGGCGGTGGTCGTCGTCAGGCTTCTGATGCGCTGGATTACAGCGTCGGTTTCACCGACATGGCCCGTCTGGGCGACAGCATTGACGGACAGCGTCCACTGGCCATCATCCACGCGAAAGACGAAGCGAGCTGGCAAGAAGCCGCGAAAGCGGTGAAAGCGGCAATTAAACTGGACGATGTCGCACCGAAAGAAACACCAACGGTCTATCGTCGAATCACGCAATAGCGGTATACTGATCTGATCGCTTTTTTGCAGCGCAAAACGTACGGAGAAGATATGAAACGTGCATTTATTATGGTGCTGGACTCTTTTGGGATCGGCGCCACCGAAGACGCAGAACGTTTTGGTGATGTCGGTGCCGACACCATGGGCCACATCGCAGAGGCCTGTGCGAAAGGTGAAGCAGATAAAGGCCGTAAGGGCCCGCTGAACCTGCCGAACCTGACCCGTCTGGGTCTGGTTAAAGCCCACGAAGGCTCCACCGGTAAGGTTGCCGCAGGTATGGACGGCAACGCTGAAGTGACTGGCGCATACGGCTGGGCGCATGAGCTTTCCTCCGGGAAAGATACCCCGTCTGGCCACTGGGAAATCGCCGGTGTGCCTGTGCTGTTTGACTGGGGTTACTTCCCTGAACATCACAACAGCTTCCCGCAGGAGCTGCTCGACAAACTGGTGAAACGTGCCAATCTGCCGGGCTACCTCGGTAACTGCCACTCTTCCGGGACCGTGATTCTGGATGAGTTGGGCGAAGAGCACATGAAAACCGGTAAGCCGATTTTCTACACCTCCGCGGATTCAGTGTTCCAGATTGCCTGCCACGAAGAAACCTACGGCCTCGATAAGCTGTATGAGCTGTGCGAAATTGCGCGTGTTGAGCTGACCGAAGGCGGCTACAACATTGGTCGCGTGATTGCGCGTCCGTTCGTGGGCGATAAAGCGGGTCACTTCGAACGTACCGGCAACCGTCACGATCTGGCAGTTGAACCGCCAGCGGCGACCGTATTGCAGAAGCTGGTTGATGAAAAAGACGGTCACGTCGTGTCCGTCGGTAAAATCGCGGATATCTACGCCAACTGCGGCATCACCAAGAAAGTGAAAGCCACCGGTCTGGACGCGCTGTTTGATGCCACCATCAAAGAGATGAAAGAAGCGGGCGATAAGACCATTGTCTTCACGAACTTCGTTGATTTCGACTCCTCCTGGGGCCACCGTCGCGATGTCGCCGGTTATGCTGCGGGTCTGGAACTGTTTGACCGCCGTCTGCCGGAGCTGCTTGAGCTGGTGGGTGAAGATGACATCATCATCCTCACCGCTGACCACGGCTGCGACCCGACCTGGACCGGGACCGATCACACCCGGGAACACATCCCGGTGCTGGTGTACGGCCCGAAAGTGAAAGCGGGCTCGCTTGGCCATCGCGAAACCTTCGCGGACATCGGTCAGACCCTGGCGACCTATTTCGGGACGTCACCAATGGAATACGGCAAAAACATGCTGTAATGGGATTGCCCGGCGGCGCACAGCTTGCCGGGCCTACGGTTTTGTATACCGGGTTTTCGCTACCCGGCGAATAAACATAAAAAGGATAGAAAGATGGCAACTCCACACATTAACGCCGAGATGGGTGATTTCGCAGACGTTGTACTGATGCCGGGCGATCCCCTGCGTGCGAAGCATATCGCTGAAACGTTCCTCGAAGATGTGCGCGAAGTGAACAACGTGCGCGGCATGCTGGGTTTTACCGGGACCTACAAGGGCCGTAAAATTTCCGTCATGGGCCACGGCATGGGCATCCCGTCCTGCTCCATCTACACCAAAGAGCTGATCACCGATTTCGGCGTGAAGAAAATCATCCGTGTAGGCTCCTGCGGCGCGGTGCGCATGGATGTTAAACTGCGCGACGTGGTTATCGGCATGGGTGCCTGCACCGATTCCAAAGTAAACCGTATGCGTTTCAAAGATCACGACTTTGCGGCGATCGCTGACTTCGGCATGGTGCGTAACGCAGTAGATGCGGCGAAAGCGCTCGGCGTTGATGCGCGCGTCGGCAACATCTTCTCTGCTGACCTGTTCTATTCTCCAGACGGCGGCGAAATGTTCGACGTGATGGAAAAATACGGCATTCTGGGTGTCGAAATGGAAGCCGCCGGTATCTACGGCGTTGCGGCGGAGTTCGGTGCGAAAGCCCTGACCATCTGCACCGTGTCTGACCATATCCGTACTCACGAGCAGACCACCGCCGCTGAGCGTCAGACCACGTTTAACGACATGATTAAAATCGCGCTGGAATCCGTTCTGCTGGGCGATAAAGAGTAATATCGTTTGTGCCGGGTGGCGGCTTCGCCTTGCCCGGCCTACCTTTTCGTTATCTCAGCGCCTTTGCAATCCACTCCGATAACTCTCGCAGCTCTTTTTCCTGTTCCGGGAAATCCACTACCAGCGCATCACACGCCTGTTGCAGTATATCGGCGCGATACAGGCAGCCCTGTAAACGTGCGGCCAGCGCTTCAAGCGGCGCGGGATTGAGGCTGTCGGTGAAGACCTGCGTGCGGGTAATTCGCCCTTTTTCGACGTCAAAATGCAGCTCAACGCCGCCCCAGGTAAAGCGCTCATCCAGCAGGTGTGAGAAGGCCGGAGCCTGACCAAAATTCCACTCCCAACTGCTTTGCCGGGCAAAGGTTTCGGCGAAGTTAGGCAGATCGGGGGTCTTATCCGGAGAGATGATTTCCGCCGCCACCCGCTCGCCATAATGGGCGAAAAAGGCTTCTGTTACCGCGTCGCAAATCTGTTGATGGGTGATCCCTGGCAGCAGCTCTGTCAGGTTTGCCACCCGACCCCGCACGGAGGTAATGCCTTTCGCCTGGAGCTTTTTCTTGTCGGGATTCAGGTAGTTGGCCAGGCGGCTGAGGTCGGCATTCAGCAGCAACGTACCATGGTGAAAGCCGCGATCCATGGTTTCACGATAGGCTGAGCCGGAGACTTTGCGATCGCCGTCGGGGGTTTTCACTACCAGGTCGTTGCGCCCGGAGGCGTCGGCGTTAATGCCTAACGCACTCAGCGCATTGAGCACGATAGCGGTAGAGATAGTTTTGTCGTACTCCGGCTTCCCGGCCATAAAGGTAAAACAGGTATTACCGAGGTCATGGAACACCGCGCCACCGCCGCTGCTGCGGCGTGCCAAACGAACGTTGTCCTCTTCCATGCGCCGGGTGTTGCACTCTTTCCACGGGTTTTGTGCCCGGCCAATTACCACCGTGTCGGCGTTACGCCACAGGAAAAGCACCCGCTGGGTGGCGGGCATTTGGCGGAAAATACACTCTTCAACCGCCAGGTTAAACCATGGATCGTATGAATCAGAGATAAGCAGACGCAGGGTCGACATGGCAGATTTCCTTTCTTTAATTATTATCGTTCTTTTCGCCGTCATCTTCTTCCGGCACGGATTTGCTGGCGGTGAGTAAGAACGGTGACTGCTGCCAACGGGTGCGTTTTCCCTGCAGCAGTGTTCGGGTCAATACCACGCCGATCGCCAGCGAAAGCAGGAGCATCAGGCGCAAAATATTGGTGGTGTTATCAACCTGTTTGGCTTCGGTCGGCAGAGTATGGGTATCGAGCGTCAGACGCAGGTAGCCGAGCGGTTCATTCTTGCCCTGAATAGGTTCGACGATCTGCTGATTAAAATAACCCCCGGCTTTTTTACCGTCGAGCGCCAAACGGTCGCGAACGTTAACGCGTTCACCGGCGTGGGTCACCAGGTCACCCTGTTCGTCATACACGCTGGCATCCAGCAGGCGGCTGTTGGTGGTCAACTGAACCAGCAACTGATTAATTTTTTTCTCATCCGGCGTCTCTGAGCGCATTAATGGCGCAAGGTTCAGCGTAACCTGATGGGCCAGCGAGCGTGCCAGTTCCTCCATCTGCGGATCCCGCAGGCGCTGGTGGCTTTGACTGAACCACGACGCCCCTTGCATCAGGGCGACCAGCAGGGCGAGACAGATAAGAACGATCACGGCGCGATGCAGCCGAAATTTGATTTTTGCGCGAACCATATTCCACCTTTGAAAATTTGCAGCTTAATGTTGCCAGAAGCGGCGGATACAGGGTAGCCTCATGCGTTATTTTCCCTGGCTGAATCTTGATGAGTGGAGCCGTAATGCCGAACAGTTTGACCTGGTGCGACCTGCCCGATGATGTCTCTTTGTGGCCTGGACTGCCGCTGTCCTTAAGCGGTGATGAGGTCATGCCTCTGGACTATCACGCCGGGCGCAGCGGCTGGCTGCTGTACGGTCGTCGTCTCGACAAGCAGCGCCTGACCGATTACCAGCATAAACTGGGTGCGGCGATGGTGATCGTCGCCGCCTGGTGTGTTGAAGATTACCAGGTCATTCGCCTGGCAGGTTCCCTCACCCCGCGCGCGACGCGTCTGGCACATGATGACGGGCTGGACGTGGCGCCGTTGGGGAAAATCCCGCATCTGCGCACCCCGGGACTGCTGGTGATGGATATGGATTCGACCGCGATTCAGATTGAATGCATCGATGAAATCGCCAAACTGGCGGGCACCGGCGAACAGGTATCCGAAGTCACCGAGCGTGCGATGCGCGGCGAGCTTGATTTCACCGCCAGCCTGCGCCAGCGTGTCGGCACCCTGAAAGGGGCGGATGCCGATATTCTTCGTCAGGTACGCGACACGCTGCCGTTAATGCCGGGCCTGGCGTCGCTGGTGTTGAAGCTGGAAACGCTCGGCTGGAAAGTGGCGATTGCCTCCGGTGGCTTCACCTTCTTTGCCGATTATTTGCGGGACAAACTTCGCCTGACGGCGGCGGTCGCCAACGAACTGGAAATCCGCGACGGCGTGCTGACCGGTAATGTGCTGGGCGATATCGTCGATGCACAATACAAAGCCAACACCCTGAAAAGTCTGGCAGAAACCTACGAAATCCCGGCGGCACAAACCGTCGCGATTGGCGATGGTGCCAACGACCTGCCGATGATCAAGGCGGCGGGCCTGGGCATCGCCTATCATGCCAAACCGAAAGTTAACGAGCAGACGGAAATCACCATCCGTCACGCTGACCTGATGGGAGTGTTCTGCATTCTCTCCGGCAGCCTGAATCAAAAGTAAGAGGTCAACGTGGCGAAAGCACCCAAACGCGCATTTGTCTGTAACGAGTGTGGCGCGGATTATCCGCGCTGGCAGGGACAGTGCAGCGCCTGTCATGCCTGGAACACGATTACTGAGATGCGCATTGCCGCTTCGCCCACCGTTGCGCGTAACGAACGCCTGAGCGGTTATGCGGGCAGCTCTGGCGGGTCGAAAGTCCAGAAGCTGTCTGACATCAGCCTGGAAGAGCTGCCGCGTTTCTCCACCGGATTTAAAGAGTTTGACCGTGTCCTCGGCGGCGGTGTGGTGCCGGGCAGCGCCATCCTGATTGGCGGCAACCCGGGTGCAGGGAAGTCCACGCTACTGCTGCAAACGCTGTGCAAGCTTAGCGAGCAGATGAAAACCCTGTACGTGACCGGCGAAGAGTCCTTACAACAGGTGGCGATGCGCGCGCACCGCCTCGGTTTGCCCGCCTCGAATCTCAACATGCTGTCAGAAACCAGCATCGAGCAGATTTGCCAGATTGCCGATGAAGAGCAGCCGAAGTTGATGGTGATTGACTCCATCCAGGTGATGCACATGGCTGACGTTCAGTCGTCGCCGGGCAGCGTGGCGCAGGTGCGCGAGAGCGCGGCCTATCTGACGCGCTTTGCCAAAACGCGCGGTGTGGCGATCATCATGGTCGGTCACGTCACCAAAGATGGCTCGCTGGCCGGTCCAAAAGTGCTGGAGCACTGTATCGACTGTTCGGTACTGCTGGACGGCGATGCGGATTCCCGTTTCCGCACCCTGCGCAGCCATAAAAACCGCTTCGGTGCGGTAAATGAACTCGGCGTTTTCGCCATGACCGAACAGGGACTGCGTGAAGTCAGCAACCCGTCGGCGATTTTCTTGAGCCGTGGCGATGAAGTGACGTCTGGCAGTTCGGTGATGGTGGTCTGGGAAGGGACGCGTCCGCTGCTGGTGGAGATTCAGGCGCTGGTCGATCAGTCGATGATGGGCAATCCGCGTCGTGTCGCGGTGGGGCTGGAACAAAACCGTCTGTCAATTCTGCTGGCGGTATTGCATCGCCACGGCGGGTTGCAGATGTTCGACCAGGATGTGTTCGTCAACGTGGTTGGCGGGGTAAAAGTCACCGAAACCAGCGCCGACCTGGCGCTGCTGATGGCGATGGTCTCCAGCCTGCGCGACAGGCCGTTACCGCAGGATCTGGTGGTGTTTGGTGAGGTTGGCCTGTCCGGGGAAATTCGCCCGGTGCCAAGCGGTCAGGAACGGATATCCGAAGCGGCGAAACACGGTTTCCGTCGCGCCATCGTGCCTGCGGCCAATGTGCCGAAAAAAGTACCGGAAGGGATGAAAATCTTTGGCGTTAAGAAGCTTTCTGACGCTCTAAATGTCTTTGACGACTTATAATACAAAGCATTACTCATTTGCAGGAGGCATTCATGTCGTCATTCGACTACATCAAAACCGCTATTCGCCAGAAGGGTTGCACTTTGCAGCAGGTGGCGGACGCCAGCGGGATGACCAAGGGCTATCTTAGCCAGTTGCTGAATGCCAAAATCAAAAGCCCCAGTGCGCAGAAGCTGGAAGCGCTGCACCGTTTTCTGGGACTTGAGTTTCCGCGCCAACAGAAGAACATCGGGGTGGTGTTTGGTAAGTTCTATCCGCTGCACACCGGGCATATTTATCTGATTCAGCGTGCCGTAAGCCAGGTTGACGAGCTGCACATCATCATGGGTTACGACGAAACGCGCGATCGCGCCCTGTTCGAAGATAGCGCCATGTCGCAACAGCCGACGGTGTCTGACCGTCTGCGCTGGCTGCTGCAAACCTTTAAATACCAAAAAAACATTCGTATTCATGCCTTTAACGAAGAGGGTATGGAGCCGTATCCGCACGGCTGGGACGTGTGGAGCAATGGCGTGAAGGCGTTTATGGAAGAGAAGGGCATTCAGCCCAACACCATTTACACCTCCGAAGAAGCCGACGCCCCGCAGTTCCGCGAGCACTTAGGCACCGAGACGGTGCTTATCGATCCGCAGCGGACGTTTATGAACATCAGCGGGTCGCAAATCCGTGAAAACCCGTCCCGCTACTGGGAATACATCCCGACGGAAGTTAAGCCATTCTTCGTGCGGACGGTGGCGATTTTAGGCGGGGAATCGAGCGGCAAATCGACGCTGGTTAATAAGCTTGCCAACATCTTCAACACCACCAGCGCCTGGGAATATGGCCGCGATTATGTCTTCTCCCATCTCGGTGGGGATGAAATGGCGCTGCAATATTCTGACTATGACAAAATCGCACTCGGCCATGCGCAGTACATTGATTTTGCGGTCAAGTACGCCAATAAAGTGGCGTTCATCGACACCGATTTTGTCACCACCCAGGCATTCTGTAAGAAGTACGAAGGCCGCGAGCATCCATTCGTGCAGGCGCTGATCGACGAATACCGTTTTGATCTGGTTATCCTGCTGGAAAACAACACCCCGTGGGTGGCCGATGGCCTGCGCAGCCTCGGCAGTTCGGTGGACAGAAAAGAGTTCCAGACCATGCTGGAAGAGATGCTGCGTGAGAACAACATTGAGTACGTTCACGTGGAAGAACCGGATTACGACGCGCGCTTCCTGCGCTGTGTTGAACTGGTGAAGCAGATGATGGGTGAGCAGGGCTAAATAAAAAAGCCGGGCACGTTGAACGCTGCCCGGCTTTGTCATCTGCCCCGTTTCCGGGGCAACAAACATTACTTCGAAATACGCTTGTACTTGATACGCTTTGGCTCCAGCGCGTCGGCGCCGAGGGTGCGTTTCTTGTACTCTTCGTATTCGGTGAAGTTACCTTCGAAGAACTCTACTTTACCTTCATCCTGGTAATCCAGAATGTGGGTGGCGATACGGTCGAGGAACCAACGGTCGTGCGAGATAACCATCGCACAGCCCGGGAACTCCAGCAGGGCGTTTTCCAGCGCGCGCAGGGTTTCGATATCCAGGTCGTTGGTCGGTTCATCGAGCAGCAGCATGTTGCCGCCAACCTGCAGCAGTTTCGCCAGATGCAGACGACCACGCTCACCGCCGGACAGTTCGCCCACGCGTTTGCCCTGATCGGTGCCTTTGAAGTTAAAGCGACCGACGTAAGCACGGCTTGGCATTTCGGTGTTGCCGACCTTCATGATATCCAGCCCGCCAGAAACTTCTTCCCACACGGTTTTGCTGTTATCCATCGCGTCACGGAACTGGTCAACGGAGGCCAGCTTGACGGTTTCGCCGAGCTCAATGGTGCCGCCGTCCGCTTGTTCCTGACCGGAAAGCATACGGAACAGGGTCGATTTACCCGCGCCGTTCGGGCCGATGATGCCGACAATCGCGCCTTTCGGCACCGAGAAGCTGAGGTTGTCGATCAGCTGGCGGTCGCCGTAGGACTTGCTGAGGTTGGTAACTTCAACGACTTTATCGCCCAGACGTGGTCCAGGTGGAATGAACAGTTCGTTGGTTTCGTTACGTTTCTGGTATTCGGTGCTGTTGAGTTCTTCAAAGCGTGCCAGACGGGCTTTGCCCTTAGACTGACGGCCTTTCGCGCCCTGACGGACCCACTCCAGCTCTTTCTCGATAGACTTACGACGGGCCGCTTCCTGAGAGGCTTCCTGCGCCAGACGCTGGTCTTTCTGCTCCAGCCACGAGGAGTAGTTGCCTTCCCACGGAATACCTTCGCCGCGGTCCAGTTCGAGGATCCAGCCTGCCACGTTGTCGAGGAAGTAACGGTCGTGGGTAATCGCGACGACGGTGCCTTCGAAGTCGTGCAGGAAACGTTCCAGCCAGGCCACGGACTCGGCGTCCAGGTGGTTGGTCGGTTCGTCGAGCAGCAGCATGTCTGGTTTTTCCAGCAGCAGGCGGCACAGGGCCACACGGCGGCGTTCACCCCCGGACAGCGTACCAATTTTGGCATCCCAGTCCGGCAGGCGCAGCGCATCAGCGGCGCGCTCCAGCTGCACGTTCAGGTTGTGACCGTCGTGCGCCTGGATAATCTCTTCATACTTGCCCTGCTGGGCCGCCAGTTTGTCGAAGTCGGCGTCTGGCTCAGCGTACAGGGCGTACACTTCTTCCAGGCCTTTCAGGGCGTTAACCACTTCGGATACGGCTTCTTCAACGGATTCGCGAACGGTGTGTTCCGGGTTGAGCTTTGGTTCCTGTGGCAGGTAGCCAATTTTGGTGCCTGGCTGCGGGCGGGCTTCGCCTTCGATGTCGGTGTCGATACCGGCCATGATACGCAACAGGGTAGATTTACCGGCACCGTTCAGGCCCAGTACACCGATTTTTGCGCCAGGGAAGAAGCTCAGAGAGATGTTTTTAAGAATATGTCGCTTCGGCGGGACCACTTTGCCGACGCGATGCATGGTATAAACGAATTGAGCCACGTTGGACTTCGCCTCTTTTATTTTGATGAAAAGGAGTCAAAGGCGAAGTGTAGCCTTTTTCACACGCTAATCCCAGCCAGGCGCAAGCGATAAGCGTAAAGGTAAAAAAGTGTCCGTAACGTGGCGTAAATCCGGTTGTCTGATTAGCATAAAGAGACGCGGCATGATGCTGCATTGACCCAATTTTCAAAGGAGCGCATGTGCAAAATGCTAAACCCATGACGTGGCGACTTCTGGCCGCGGGCGTCTGTCTGTTGACGGTCAGCAGTGCGGTTCACGCCGACTCACTGGATGAACAACGCAGTCGTTATAGCCAGATTAAACAGGCGTGGGATAAACGTCAGATGGACGTCGTCGACCAACTGATGCCGACGCTGAAAGACTATCCGCTCTATCCCTATCTGCAATACCGTCAGCTTACCGACGACCTGATGAATGCGCCTGCGCTAAGCGTGACGCAGTTTGTGCAGACGTACCCCACGCTGCCCGCCGCTCGCACGCTGAAGAACCGCTTTGTGAACGAACTGGCGCGTCGTGAAGACTGGCGCGGCCTGCTGGCATTCAGCCCGGACAAGCCCGGCACCACCGAAGCGCAATGTAATTACTACTACGCGAAATACAATGTCGGAGAGACCCAGGCAGCCTGGGACGGTGCGAAGGATTTATGGCTGACGGGTAAAAGCCAGCCTAACGCCTGTGACCCGTTGTTTAGCGCCTGGCGTGCTTCCGGCACGCAGGATCCGCTGGCGTATCTGGAACGTATTCGCCTGGCGATGCAGGCGGGTAATACTCGCCTGGCTACCACGCTGGCCAACCAGATGCCGGGGGATTATCAAACCATCGCCTCGGCGGTGGTCAGTCTGGCGAACAATCCCAACAGCGTCCTGACTTTCGCGCAAAGTACAGGAGCGACCGATTTCACGCGTCAGATGGCGGCGATAGCGTTTTCCAGCGTGGCGCGTCAGGATGTGGAAAATGCGCGTCTGCTGATCCCGCAGCTGGTTCAGGCGCAGAAACTCAATGAGAGCCAGACCCAGGATCTGCGCGATATCGTCGCCTGGCGTCTGATGGGCAACGACGTCACCGCTGAGCAGGCGCAGTGGCGCGATGACGCCATCATGCGTTCCGGGTCGACCTCGCTGGTGGAGCGTCGTGTCCGTATGGCGATTGGCAACGGCGACCGCCGTGGGCTCAACACCTGGCTGGCACGTCTGCCGATGGAAGCCAAAGACAAAGATGAGTGGCGCTACTGGCAGGCCGATTTGCTGATGGAGCGCGGGCGCGAACAGGAAGCGAAAGATATCCTGCATTCGCTGATGCAGCAGCGCGGGTTCTACCCGATGGTGGCCGCGCAGCGTTTGGCGGAAGATTATTCCATCCGCGTCGAAAAACCGGAAGGCACGGTGGCTCCGTTGCTGGTCAATGGCCCGGAGATGTCTCGCGTGCGCGAGCTGATGTACTGGAACCAGGACAACACCGCGCGCGGTGAGTGGGCTAATCTGGTCAGCAGCCGTAGCCGTAATGAGCAGGGCCAGCTGGCGAAGTATGCCTTCGACCAGGACTGGTGGGATCTCAGCGTGCAGGCGACGATTGCGGGCAAGCTGTGGGATAACCTCGAGGAGCGTTTCCCGCTGGCCTACAAAGACCTGTTCGTGCGCTACACCAGCGACAAAGACATCAGCAAAAGCTATGCAATGGCGATTGCGCGTCAGGAAAGCGCCTGGAACCCGAAAGTGCGCTCCCCGGTTGGCGCGACCGGGCTGATGCAAATCATGCCGGGCACCGCCACGCATACCGTGAAGATGTTCTCTATTCCGGGCTACAGCGGCCCGAATCAGTTGCTCGATCCTGAGACCAACATCAATATCGGCACCCATTACCTGCAATACGTTTATCAGCAGTTTGGTAACAACCGCATCTATGCCTCAGCGGCGTATAACGCAGGGCCGGGCAGAGTCCGAACCTGGCGGGGTAACAGCGCCGGGCGCATCGACGCGGCGGCGTTTGTTGAGAGCATTCCGTTCTCGGAAACGCGCGGCTATGTGAAAAACGTGCTGGCCTACGATGCGTACTATCGCTACTTCATGGGCGATAAGACGCAACTCCTGACCGACGATGAGTGGAAGCAACGTTACTGATCCGCTGAGAGTATGTTATGCTTGTACTCGCTAAAGAGTACATTCGGCGGATGGCTCTGTGCCATCCGCCCCAACCAGGTGGCGTAACATGACTCAACAATCCCCTTATTCAGCCGCAAATGCGGAACAGCGCCACCAGGAGTGGCTTCGCTTCGTGGAGCTGATGCGTCAGGCCTTTGCTGCCGATTTGCATCTGCCGCTTCTGAATCTGATGATGACGCCCGATGAGCGTGAGGCGTTGGGTACGCGGGTGCGGATTATCGAAGAGTTGCTGCGCGGTGAAATGAGCCAGCGTGAGCTGAAAAGCGAGCTTGGCGCGGGTATTGCCACGATTACCCGCGGATCAAACAGTCTGAAATCAGCCCCGCCCGAACTGCGTCAGTGGCTGGAGCAGACCCTGCCAGACACTCACCGATAAACGGCGTTGTGGAACGGACTGAGTGCCAGAATCACCGCCTGATGATAGACGCTGCTGCGGGTCAGTTTGCCCGCAGTGAACACGCCAATCGCCCCTTCTTTACGACCAATCTCATCAATGCCGGTGTAGTGCGACATTACCGGGCCGAGGGCGTCACCCGCCTGAACGCGTTCAAGGATAACCTTCGGCAGCGGCAAGGTGGCTGAACGGGCTTCTCCGCGCTGTTCGCGTGTCTCGATGACCACCCAACTGAAGGTGCTACCTTCGTCAATGCCTGCTTCAATGGCGACCCAAAAGTCGGCATCCGGTCTGGCAACACGGGCATTTTCCACACGATTTCGTGCGCCAGCGCGCGTTTCCTCACTTCCGAAGGGCTGTTCCGGCACGCCACTCTCGACGGAAACGGCGTCAATATGGCAGGATCCTTCGCCGAAGATCTCGTTAAAAGCCTGCAGAATAGCCTGAATTTTGGCGGGATTGGTGGTAGCTGAGACAACCTTATGCATAATCAGTACACTTACGAAAAAAATTATCATCGCAGTATAACGGAAAAATCGCATGTTACAGGTATACCTTGTTCGCCACGGTGAGACGCAGTGGAACGCCGAGCGACGTCTTCAGGGCCAGTCCGATAGTCCGCTGACCGATAAAGGTGAGCAGCAGGCCTGGCAAGTCGGGGAGCGTGTTAAAACCCTCGGTATCACGCACATTATCTCCAGCGATTTGGGCCGTACGCGTCGTACCGCTGAAATCATTGCTGAAGCCTGTGGGTGCAGCGTGACCTACGACCCGCGTCTTCGGGAGCTCGATATGGGCGTGCTTGAACGTCGTCTGATCGATACCCTGACCGACGAGGAAGAAGGCTGGCGTCGCACGCTGGTCAATGGCACCGCCAACGGACGCATTCCGGAAGGGGAGTCGATGCAGGAGCTGGCCGATCGCATGAACGCCGCGCTGCAAGATTGTCTGGAACTGCCGCAGGGGAGTCGCCCGCTGCTGGTCAGTCACGGGATGGCGCTGGGTTGTCTGGTGAGTACTATTCTGGGCTTACCGGCTTACGCAGAACGCCGTCTGCGCTTGCGCAACTGCTCAATTTCGCGGGTGGATTATCAGCAAAGCCCGTGGCTGGCGCCCGGCTGGATTGTCGAGACCGCAGGCGACGTCACGCATCTGGACGCCCCTGCGTTGGATGAACTGCAGCGCTAACGACGAATCGGGATCAGGTACTCGCAGCGCAACTGGATAGGCGGTTCCTGATTCATGGCTTCTTTCTGCGGGAAGAAGCGCTCGATGTCCTGGCCCTTACGACGGGTCAGGCCGAGCATCGGCATGCAGGTGCCATACACGGTCAGGACAAATTCCTGTAACCCCGTGCCTAGCCCTTCGTAGGTGAACATTACGTATTCACCCCCTTCCAGTTTCACCGGATGCGCATCCTGAAGATGACCATTGACCATCTCCGGCGTCAGCGCGGTGGTGTACAGCACTTCCTGCTCATCGTCTCGCTCAAGACTTGGGCGTGGTTCATGCAGACCATACAGCATCGGCGGGAGCGACGGTGAATTGCCGAGGAATTCACGCCAGAACTGACCACGCATTTGCTGACGGAACTCAGAAATTTCTTCCAGTTTACAGGTATAGCTCTGGGTCACACCCACCAGGTGCGTGTCTGGCATGGTAATGAATTCATACTTCGGCATCGTGAATTCACCCAGGCGCAGCGGCGGACGCATACCGAATGAACTCCAGTCCGGCGAGCGGCGATAAAGCGCTGGGGTCAGGCTAAACTGCTTCTTGAACGCACGGGTAAAGGTCTGCTGAGAGTCAAAACGGTATTGCAGGGCAATATCCAGAATCGGGCGCGCGGTCAGGCGCAGGGCCACAGCAGATTTTGACAGGCGACGAGCACGAATGTAGGCACCAATAGCGTGGCCGGTGACGTCCTTGAACATCCTTTGCAGATGCCACTTGGAATAGCCCGCTTTTGCCGCCACGTTATCCAGTGATAAAGGTTGATCGAGATGCCCTTCAAGCCAGCTAAGAAGATCGCGAATTATCCCAGCCTGATCCATATAATGTCCTCATCCTTTCGCAAGTGCCTGTAACTAGGGTAGCGGATAATAGCATTTTTTGATGTTTTAGCATTCAGTGTTTTTTTTGCGCTAAAGTGCGATTTTAAATACTAAGTCAGTATGAATTTTGTAAAGCTGTGATCTTTAAACATTTTCTTCTACGTTATTGAATAATCGCGTAGTGTCATTTTCAAGAATGGTAACAATATGAAATACAAGAAGTTAATTGCGGGTCTTTTGCTGACCCTGGCCGGCAGCGCGGCGCACGCAGAACAAATCGGCTCCGTAGACACCGTGTTCAAGATGTTTGGCCCGGACCATAAAATCGTGGTTGAAGCCTTTGATGATCCGGATGTGAAGAATGTCACCTGCTATATCAGCCGTGCCAAAACCGGCGGGATTAAAGGCGGTCTGGGGCTGGCGGAAGATACCTCTGATGCCGCGATTTCCTGTCAGCAGGTTGGGCCGATCGAGGTAAGCGATAAGATCAAAAAGGGTAAATCGGAAGGCGAAGTGGTGTTCCAGAAACGAACCTCACTGGTGTTCAAAAAGCTGCAGGTGGTGCGTTTTTACGATGCGAAACGTAATGCCCTGGTCTACCTGACCTATTCCGATAAAGTGGTCGACGGCTCGCCTAAGAATGCGATTAGCGCGGTGCCTATCATGCCGTGGAAGGAATAACAGGCGAAAAAAAACGGCGCTTAGCGCCGTTTTTTATGACTGTTGCAGAAGGATTATTCCTGCAGTTCGCCGCAGAAACGGTAACCTTCGCCGTGAATGGTGGCGATGATTTCCGGGGTATCCGGCGTAGATTCAAAGTGCTTACGGATGCGACGGATAGTCACGTCAACCGTACGGTCGTGCGGCTTAAGCTCACGGCCGGTCATTTTCTTCAGCAGTTCTGCACGGGATTGGATCTTGCCCGGGTTTTCGCAGAAGTGCAGCATCGCGCGGAATTCACTGCGCGGCAGCTTGTACTGTTCGCCGTTCGGGCTAACCAGTGAGCGGCTGTTGATGTCCAGTTCCCAACCGTTGAACTTGTAGCTTTCCACGCTGCGACGCTCTTCACTCACGGTACCCAGATTCATGGTACGGGAGAGCAGGTTACGCGCACGGATAGTCAGTTCACGAGGATTGAATGGCTTAGTGATATAATCGTCAGCGCCGATTTCCAGGCCAAGGATTTTATCCACTTCGTTATCACGACCGGTCAGGAACATCAGAGCGACGTTGGCTTGCTCACGCAGTTCACGCGCCAGCAGCAGGCCATTTTTGCCCGGAAGGTTGATATCCATGATGACCAGATTGACATCATTTTCAGAAAGGATCTGATGCATTTCCGCGCCATCGGTGGCTTCGAACACATCATAACCTTCTGCTTCAAAAATACTTTTTAACGTGTTGCGTGTTACCAACTCGTCTTCAACGATAAGAATGTGCGGGGTCTGCATGTTTGCTACCTAAATTGCCAACTAAAATCGAAACAGGAAGTACAAAAGTCCCTGACCCGCCTGCTGAATATCGTAAATTAACATAACAGGCATAACATGACTAAAGTACGTAATTGCGTTCTTGATGCACTTTCCATCAACGTCAACAACATCATTAGCTTGGTCGTGGGTACTTTCCCTCTGGACCCGACAGTGTCAAAAACGGCTGTCATCCTAACCATTTTAACAGCAACATAACAGGCTCAGAGAGGGATGACACCCAATAAAACTACGCTTCGTTGACATATATCAAGTTCAATTGTAGCACGTTAACAGTCTTGTGAAATCCTTGCATCCAAATGGTAGCTTTTGTCACAAATTTTCAACAACTCAAATGATTGCGAGATTGAACTGATTAGCAAAACGAATCCAAAAGATGAGAGTTACTCTTATTTGAAATGTCCCACTAGAACATAGGGATATGCAGGTTCTGTTAACATACTCACCAGGACGATTCTTGGGTAATAGTTTAGTCTTATTGATATGTTAAGAAACGTCCTTTCTGCGTTTTTTGTTGCAATAAAGTAAATTCGCGCCGCGCAATATGATGATGAGCATCACATTGTGACGGGCGCAGAGTAAAAAAGAGAAGATGACATGCGCTTATCAATAGTGCTGGTTTCACCAGCAAGAGCCGAAAACATCGGCGCTGCGGCCCGGGCGATGAAGACCATGGGATTCACGGAGATGCGAATTGTCGACAGTCAGGCGCATCGTGAGCCTGCCGCACAGTGGGTGGCACACGGCTCCGGCGATATTCTGGAGAATATCAAAACGTTTCCTACGCTGGCTGACGCATTGCAGGATGTCGATTTCACCATCGCGACCACCGCCCGCAGTCGTGCCCGTTTTCACTATTACGCCACGCCTCAGGAGCTGGTGCCCATTTTGCAGGAGAAATCACAGTGGATGGGCCACGCGGCGCTGGTCTTCGGGCGCGAGGATTCCGGGCTTACCAACGATGAACTGGCGCTGGCCGATATCCTTACCGGTGTGCCAATGGTGGCCGATTACCCTTCGCTGAATTTGGGTCAGGCGGTGATGGTGTTTTGCTATCAGCTCTCTGCGCTGACGCAGACCGCGACGGCCGTTTTAGCGGAGAATAACGACAACCAGCTTCAGGCATTGCGATCCAGGGCGATGGCGCTGCTGGCGAAATTACAGGTCGCCGATGATGTAAAACTGGCCGATTGGCTACAACAGCGATTGGGGCTCCTCGGGCAACGTGACACCGCAATGTTGCATCGATTACTGCATGATATCGAAAAAAATATCGCCGACTAATCTGCTGTCGTAAGTTTTTGTTATGGATGAATGCTCTGCGATAGGGATTAACCACAGGGGATGCGGGACGGATACACGGGCTTCACTGGCGCAGCCGCCCGGTGTTCCAAACCGGGCCAAAAAGAGAAATTCATTGACTTAGCCTGGCAGATACTTTAACCAATATAGGCAGACGACAGACAATTAAAATGACAGAGCACACAACATCCATGATTCGCATCAGCCGCATGACAACAATTATTACCACCACCATTACCACAGGTATCGGTGCGGGCTGACGCGTACAGGAAAAACTGAAAAAAGCCCGCACCTGAACAGTGCGGGCTTTTTTTTCGACCAAAGATCACGAGGTAACAACCATGCGAGTCTTGAAGTTCGGCGGTACATCAGTGGCAAATGCAGAACGTTTTCTGCGTGTTGCCGATATTCTGGAAAGCAATGCCAGGCAGGGGCAGGTAGCAACCGTGCTCTCTGCCCCGGCCAAAATCACCAACCATCTGGTCGCGATGATTGAAAAAACCATTGGCGGTCAGGATGCACTTCCTAATATCGCTGATGCCGAACGTATTTTTGCCGAACTCCTTCAGGGTCTGGCTGCTCTCCAGCCGGGTTTCCCGCTCGCACAGCTCAACGCTTTTGTTGCTCAGGAATTTGCCCAAATTAAACATGTCCTGCACGGCGTAAGCCTGCTGGGCCAGTGTCCGGATGGCGTGAACGCGGCGCTGATCTGCCGGGGTGAAAAGCTGTCGATTGCTATCATGGCGGGCCTGCTTGAAGCGCGTGGCCACAAGGTGACCGTGATCAATCCGGTCGAAAAACTACTGGCCGTTGGCCACTATCTCGAATCGACCGTCGATATCGCGGAATCCACTCGTCGCATTGCCGCAAGCCAAATCCCGGCCGATCACATGGTGCTGATGGCGGGCTTTACCGCCGGAAACGACAAAGGCGAATTGGTGGTGCTGGGGCGTAACGGCTCCGATTACTCCGCCGCAGTGCTGGCGGCGTGCCTGCGCGCCGACTGTTGTGAAATCTGGACTGACGTCGATGGGGTCTATACCTGCGACCCACGTCAGGTGCCCGATGCGCGTCTGCTGAAGTCGATGTCCTATCAGGAAGCGATGGAGCTGTCCTATTTTGGCGCCAAAGTGCTGCACCCGCGCACCATCGCGCCGATTGCCCAATTCCAGATCCCGTGCCTGATTAAAAATACCGGTAATCCACAGGCACCGGGGACCTTAATCGGTGCCAGCCACAACGAAGACGGCCTGGCGGTGAAGGGTATTTCCAACCTGAATAATATGGCGATGTTCAACGTCTCCGGTCCGGGGATGAAGGGCATGGTCGGCATGGCGGCCCGCGTCTTCGCCACCATGTCTCGCGCCGGAATTTCGGTGGTGCTGATAACGCAATCCTCTTCCGAATACAGCATCAGCTTCTGTGTGCCGCAGAGTGACTGCGCCCGGGCGAAGCGGGCGATGGAAGATGAGTTTTACCTTGAACTGAAAGAAGGGCTGCTGGAACCGCTGGCCATCATGGAGCGCCTGGCGATCATCTCCGTCGTCGGCGATGGAATGCGCACCCAGCGTGGAACCTCAGCGAAGTTCTTTGCCGCATTGGCCCGCGCTAACATCAACATCGTGGCGATTGCCCAGGGCTCGTCCGAACGTTCTATTTCAGTGGTGGTGAACAATGACGACGCTACCACTGGCGTGCGTGTCACCCATCAGATGCTGTTCAACACCGACCAGGTGATTGAAGTGTTTGTGATTGGCGTCGGCGGCGTCGGCGGGGCGTTGCTGGATCAGCTCAAACGCCAGCAGACCTGGCTCAAAAGTAAACACATTGACCTGCGTGTGTGCGGCCTGGCGAACTCGCGTGCACTGCTGACCAACGTGCATGGCCTCAATCTGGAAGACTGGCAGGGCGAGCTAGCGGAAGCCAATGAGCCGTTTAATCTTGGCCGTCTGATTCGTCTGGTGAAAGAGTATCACCTGCTGAACCCGGTGATTGTCGACTGTACTTCCAACCAGGCGGTGGCGGATCAATACGCCGATTTCCTGCGCGAAGGCTTCCACGTGGTGACGCCAAATAAAAAGGCCAACACCTCGTCGATGAACTACTATCACGAGCTGCGTCAGGCGGCGGCGGGTTCGCGGCGTAAATTCCTGTACGACACCAACGTCGGTGCGGGTTTGCCGGTTATCGAGAACCTGCAAAACCTGCTGAACGCGGGCGATGAGCTGCAAAAATTCTCTGGTATTCTTTCCGGTTCACTGTCGTTCATTTTCGGTAAGCTGGACGAGGGCATGAGCCTGTCGCAGGCCACGTCTATCGCGCGTGAAATGGGCTACACCGAACCGGATCCTCGCGACGATCTTTCCGGGATGGACGTGGCGCGTAAGCTGCTGATCCTCGCCCGTGAAACCGGTCGTCATCTGGAGCTGAGCGATATCGTGGTTGAGTCTGTGCTGCCGGGTCACTTTGACGACAGCGGCGATGTGGACAGCTTTATGGCACGTCTGCCGCAGCTCGATGACGAGTTTGCGGCACGTATTGCGAAAGCGCGTGATGAAGGCAAAGTGCTGCGCTACGTTGGCAACATTGAAGACGATGGCGTATGCCGGGTAAAAATTGCCGAAGTTGATGGCAACGATCCGCTGTTCAAAGTGAAAAACGGCGAAAACGCGCTGGCATTCTACAGCCACTATTATCAGCCGCTGCCGCTGGTGTTACGCGGCTACGGCGCGGGTAACGACGTGACGGCGGCCGGGGTATTTGCCGACCTGCTGCGTACCCTGTCCTGGAAGTTAGGAGTTTAAGATGGTTAAAGTCTATGCCCCGGCCTCCAGCGCCAATATGAGCGTTGGGTTTGATGTGCTGGGCGCGGCGGTGACGCCGGTCAACGGTACGCTGCTGGGCGATAACGTGGAAGTGGTCGCGGCGGAATCCTTCAGTCTGAAGAACATCGGCCATTTTGCCAGTAAGCTGCCGGTGGAACCGCGTGAAAATATCGTTTATCAATGCTGGGAGCGCTTCTGTCAGGAAATTGGCAAAACTGTACCCGTCGCGATGACGCTTGAAAAGAACATGCCGATCGGTTCGGGCCTCGGCTCCAGCGCCTGTTCGGTGGTCGCCGCGCTGGTGGCGATGAATGAATACTGCGGCAAACCGTTAAACGACAGCAAAATGTTGGCGCTGATGGGCGAGCTGGAAGGGCGCATCTCCGGGAGCGTACATTACGATAACGTCGCCCCGTGCTTCCTCGGCGGGATTCAGCTGATGCTGGAAGAGAACGGCATTATCAGCCAGCAAATCCCGGCCTTCGACGAATGGCTGTGGGTACTGGCCTATCCGGGCATTAAGGTGTCGACCGCAGAAGCGCGTGCCATTTTACCCGCGCAGTATCGCCGCCAGGATTGTATCGCTCATGGTCGCCATCTTGCGGGCTTTATTCACGCCTGCTACAGCCGCCAGCCAGAGCTTGCGGCAAAATTGATGAAGGATGTGATTGCCGAGCCGTATCGCACCAAACTGCTGCCGGGCTTTGGCGAAGCACGCCAGGCGGTGGCAGAAATTGGCGCGCTGGCCAGCGGTATTTCGGGCTCCGGCCCGACGATGTTCGCCTTATGCGACACCCCGGAAACCGCACAACGAGTCGCAGACTGGCTCAGTAAACACTATCTGCAAAATCAGGAAGGCTTCGTTCATATTTGCCGGCTGGACAAGGCGGGCGCTCGCGTAGTGGGATAACCGATGAAACTGTATAACTTAAAAGATCATAATGAGCAGGTCAGCTTCGCGCAGGCCGTGACCCAAGGCTTGGGCAAAAATCAGGGGCTGTTCTTCCCGCACGACCTGCCGGAATTCAGCCTGAGCGACATCGACCCGTTGCTGAAGCTGGATTTCGTCACCCGCAGCGCCAAAATTCTGTCGGCGTTTATTGGCGATGAAATCGCCCCGCAGGAGCTTGAGTCCCGCATTCGTGCGGCGTTTGCGTTCCCGACCCCGGTGAAAGAAGTGCAGGCCGACGTCGGTTGTCTGGAGCTGTTCCACGGCCCGACCCTGGCGTTTAAAGATTTCGGTGGTCGCTTTATGGCTCAGATGCTGACCCATATCAGCGGTGACAAACCGGTGACCATTCTGACCGCGACCTCCGGTGACACCGGTGCCGCGGTAGCACATGCGTTTTACGGCCTGAAAAATGTGCGCGTGGTTATCCTCTATCCGAACGGCAAAATCAGCCCGCTGCAGGAAAAGCTGTTCTGTACTCTCGGCGGCAACATTGAAACCGTGGCGATTGACGGTGATTTCGATGCCTGTCAGGCGCTGGTGAAGCAGGCGTTCGATGACGAAGAGCTGAAAGTGGCGTTGGGTCTGAACTCTGCCAACTCTATCAACATCAGCCGTCTGCTGGCGCAGATTTGCTACTACTTCGAAGCGGTGGCGCAGTTACCTCAGGAAGCGCGGAATCAGCTGGTGGTCTCCGTGCCGAGCGGTAACTTTGGTGATTTGACCGCCGGTCTGCTGGCGAAATCACTGGGGCTGCCGGTGAAACGCTTTATCGCCGCCACCAACGTCAACGACACCGTGCCCCGTTTCCTGCAGGAAGGCAGCTGGAAACCGAAGTCGACTCAAGCCACGCTCTCTAACGCCATGGACGTCAGCCAGCCGAATAACTGGCCGCGCGTGGAAGAGCTGTTCCGTCGTAAAGAGTGGCGCTTGAATGACCTCGGCTATGCGGCGGTGGACGATGAGACCACGAAAGCCACCATGCGCGAGCTGCAGGACATCGGCTATACCTCTGAGCCTCATGCCGCGGTGGCGTATCGTGCGCTGCGTGACCAGCTGAACCCAGGCGAGTACGGCCTGTTCCTCGGCACGGCACATCCGGCAAAATTCAAAGAGAGCGTTGAGGCTATTCTCGAGACTACGCTGCCGCTGCCAAAAGAGTTGGCGGACCGGGCCGATCTGCCGCTGCTGTCTCATCACCTGCCTGCCGATTTTGCGGCACTGCGTAAGCTGATGATGGAAAAGGCGTAACCTCTCTTTTCCCCCACAACAAGCCGGGACAGCATTGCTGAGCCCGGTTTTTTTATGCCTGAAATGTGGAGAAAAAAGGGAGGAAATTAGCAGGAATTAAGGACGAATTCCCAATAAATGCGGGCACTTAGAGATTAGGATTGCGGAGAATAACAACTCTGCCTTCCACAGCGTAACCTTCTTCCATCGACCCAAATTGGGCAAAGATGAGAATGGAGTAACTATGTCAAACTTGAAACCTGTCTTCCTTGCGCTTGCTATGATGCTGGTCGCTCCGGCGGCGGTTCACGCCTCAGAAATTACGCTGGTTCCGGCGGTCAAACTGCAGATTGGCGACCAGGATAATCGGGGTCACTATTGGGATGGCGGCAACTGGCGTGACCACGACTGGTGGAACCATCACTACGAACGCTACAACAATCACTGGCGGGCACGTGGCGATCATCATGACCATCATGATGATCGCCACGATAACCATCACGATAACCATCACGATAACCATCACGATAACCATCACGATAATCATCACGATAACGGCAATCACTATGGTCAATACAAACACCACTAAGCAAAACGCCAGCATTGCGCTGGCGTTTTCTTTTACTGCTCGTGACGTTTAAACACTAACTCGCCGTCTACCGAACTGGCTTCATCAAAGAAATACCCTTCGCTATCAAACTTTTTCAATTGCTCAGGCGTCGTCAGGCGATTTTCAATAATGTAGCGGCTCATCAGGCCACGTGCCTTTTTGGCATAGAAGCTGATGACTTTGAATTTGCCGTTCTTCTCATCGAGGAACACCGGCTTAATAATCTGCCCTTTCAACACTTTTGGCTTCACCGCGCGGAAGTATTCATCTGACGCGAGGTTGATGACGATGTCATCGCCCTGAGCGTGGAGCGCTTCGTTGAGCTTATTGGTGATGATATCGCCCCAGAAGTGATACAGGTCTTTGCCTTTGGCGTTTTCCAGGCGGATCCCCATTTCGAGGCGATACGGCTGCATTAAATCCAGAGGACGCAGTACGCCGTACAGGCCTGAAAGCATACGCAGATGCTGCTGGGCGAAATCAAAATCGGCTTCGCTAAATTCTTCGGCCTGCAGCCCCGTGTAAACATCGCCTTTAAACGCGAGGATCGCCGGGCGTGCGTTTTGCGGGGTGAAATCCGGGTGCCAGTCGTGAAAACGCGTGGCGTTGAGATCTGCGAGCTTGTCGCTGATGCTCATCAGTTTGCCAATCTGCGGGGCAGACAGCTTGCGTGCGACGCTGATCAGCTGCTGGGAATAGTCCAGCAGTTCAGGTTGGGTATAGCGTGCCGTCGGCAGGTCGCTTTGGTAATCGAGCGTTTTAGCAGGTGAAATCAGAATCAGCATAATCAGTCCTTGCGGCCATTTTTCCGTGACTTTAGCAAAAAATGGCCGTGAAAGGATCGATAGCTGCTATTGGCGCGGGACATCATCCCAGGTTCCTGGGGCGAGCTGCTGTTCAATTTCCGGATAGCGTGCCGGGTCGAACACCGGTTTTACCCCGAGCTTTCTCTGGCGCAGGTAATCACTGGCGATAATACGCACTACCGGCGACAGCAGCAGGATCGCCGTCAGGTTGGTGATCGCCATCAGCGCCATAATGATATCCGCGAGCTGCCACACCACCGGTAAACTCAGCAGGGTGCCCAGCATCACCATCCCCAGGGTCACAATTCGCAGAAGCCAGACATTTCGCGGGCTGTTCAGCTTCAGGTAAATCAGATTATTTTCGGCATAAATGTAGTTCGCGACGATCGAGCTGAAGGCAAACAGCAGCACCATTGCCGCGACAAATTCTGCCCCCCAGTGTCCGGCAAAGTAGGACATCGCTTTTTGCACCAGCTGAATGCCGTCGACAGACGTTTGAGCGGTGTCGTACCCGGCCAGCAGCAGAACCATTGCGGTAGCGGTACAAATGATCAGCGTATCGACCAGCACGCCAATCATCTGCACGATGCCCTGCGCGGCGGGATGCGGTGGCCATGATGCGGCGGCGGCGGCAGCGTTTGGCGTGGAACCCATGCCCGCTTCGTTGGAGAACATCCCGCGTTGAAAGCCGCTGGTCAGCGCCTGGCTGATGGTATACCCGACGGCACCTGCCGCCGCTTCCTGCCAGCCGAAGGCGCTGCGAATAATGGTTTCGATAACCATCGGAATTTGATTCAGGTGCCACAGGCTGATGAGCACGCTGGCGGTGACCCACAGGCCAGCCATCACCGGTACTATCCATTGCATCAGTTTGGCTACGCCTCGCAGGCCGCGAACGATAACCAGCAGAATGAGTATCATCAGCCCGACGCCGCATACCACTTTCGGCAGGTTGAAGGCGAAATGCATGGCATTCGAGACCGAGTTGGCCTGCACGGTATTGAAGATAAGCCCATAGGCCAGCAGCAGGAACACCGAGAACATCACCCCCATCCAGCGCATTCCGAGACCGCGGGACATATACCATGCCGGGCCGCCGCGGAACTGGCCGCTGGCATCGCGTTCTTTGTAAAGCTGGGCCAGAGAACATTCGGCGAAGCTGCTCGCCATGCCGATGATAGCCGAGACCCACATCCAGAATACGGCACCCGGGCCACCGGCGGTGATCGCAATGGCGACCCCGGCCATATTACCGCTCCCGACGCGCGCCGCGAGACTGGTGCACAGCGCCTGAAATGCGGTCAGGCCGCCCGACTGTGGGTTGAGGCTGCGTTTGAGGCTCTTGGAGAAATGACGAAGATAGCGAAACTGGATGTAGCCCGTTCGCCAGGTAAACCAGGCTCCGGCACCGAGCAACAGGTAAATCATTACCGAGCCCCAGAGGATTTCGTTCATAAAAGAGAGAAATTCAGGCATTTAACGTCCTTTCATCGATGCCGGAGACCATTGTAAGCGCTGCCATTTTGTGACAATCCATTATCGGGCAGGCGAGGAATAATCTGAGTTTATCATACTCTGCGCTGTTGAGCCGTCTGCGGTTGCGCTGACACCGGGGCGTGATATTATCGGAGCAGACCGGTTACATCCCCCTAACAGCTGTTTAAAGAGAAAGACTATCATGACGGATAAATTGACCTCCCTGCGTCAGTACACAACCGTAGTGGCTGACACTGGAGACATCGCGGCAATGAAGCTGTATCAGCCTCAGGATGCGACAACCAACCCTTCTCTGATCCTCGGCGCAGCCCAGATCCCTGAATACCGTAAGCTGATTGACGAAGCGATTGCCTGGGCAAAAAGCCAGAGCAGCAACCGTGAGCAGCAGATTGTTGACGCAACTGACAAACTGGCGGTAAACATCGGTCTGGAGATCCTGAAACTGATCCCGGGTCGTATCTCTACCGAAGTTGACGCACGTCTGTCCTACGACACCGAAGGCTCCATCGCCAAAGCGAAACACCTGATCAAGCTGTACAACGATGCGGGCATCAGCAACGACCGTATCCTGATCAAACTGGCTTCCACCTGGCAGGGCATCCGTGCCGCTGAGCAGCTGGAAAAAGAAGGCATCAACTGTAACCTGACTCTGCTGTTCTCCTTTGCCCAGGCGCGTGCCTGTGCCGAAGCGGGCGTGTTCCTGATTTCTCCATTCGTAGGCCGTATCCTCGACTGGTACAAATCCAACACCGACAAGAAAGAGTATGCCCCGGCAGAAGATCCAGGCGTGGTATCTGTGTCTGAAATCTACAGCTACTACAAACAACACGGCTACGAAACTGTCGTGATGGGCGCAAGCTTCCGTAACGTGGGCGAAATCCTGGAACTGGCTGGCTGTGACCGCCTGACCATCGCACCTGCGCTGCTGAAAGAGCTGGCTGAGTCTGAAGGCGCTATCGAACGTAAACTGGTTTACACCGGTGAAGTGAAAGCCCGTCCAGAGCGCATCACTGAATCTCAGTTCCTGTGGCAGCACAACCAGGATCCGATGGCGGTAGATAAACTGGCGGACGGTATCCGTAAGTTTGCTATCGACCAGGAAAAACTGGAAAAAATGATCGGCGACCTGCTGTAATCATTCGGGTGTGACCGGGTCTCCGGTCACACCTTCCTCGCGGTATTTGTCTCTGTTTCCCCTCAGCGTGTATCATTCCGCCTAACCGCATTTTTGAACGGAATAGATATGAACACACTTCGCATTGGCCTTGTTTCCATCTCCGATCGTGCCTCCAGTGGCGTATACCAGGACAAAGGGATCCCCGCACTCGAAGCCTGGCTGGCCCGCGCGTTAACCACGCCTTTTGAACTGCAAACTCGCCTGATCCCTGACGAACAGGCGATCATCGAACAGACCCTGTGCGAGCTGGTGGATGAAATGAGCTGCCATCTGGTATTAACCACCGGCGGAACCGGCCCGGCGCGTCGGGATGTGACCCCGGATGCCACTCTGGCGATTGCCGACAGGGAAATGCCGGGCTTCGGGGAGCAAATGCGCCAGATAAGCCTGCACTTTGTGCCGACGGCCATTCTGTCGCGTCAGGTGGGCGTCATCCGCAAACAGGCGCTGATCCTCAACCTGCCGGGGCAGCCGAAATCGATTCAGGAGACGCTGGAAGGCGTGAAAGACGAGGCCGGGAAGGTGCTGGTTCATGGTATTTTTGCCAGTGTACCGTATTGTGTACAGTTGCTGGAGGGGCCGTATGTTGAAACTGACCCGCAGGTGGTCGCTGCTTTTCGCCCGAAAAGCGCCCGTCGTGAAACCGATTCGTGAATAAAAGGGTGTTATAAGATACGCGTGACGGGCCAATGATTGACCGTTGATTTACAGTGTAGTAATTTTTTCTTTACGACACCTGTAAATCAATCAAAACAAATGGCCCGCTATGTCACAACATGCACGACCTCTGAACCGACAGGATTATAAAACCCTGACGCTGGCCGCTCTCGGCGGCGCGCTGGAGTTTTATGATTTCATCATCTTCGTCTTTTTTGCCGCGGTAGTCGGCGAACTCTTCTTCCCGCCGGATATTCCTGAATGGCTACGCCAGGTGCAGACCTTCGGCATTTTTGCCGCAGGCTATCTGGCACGTCCGCTTGGCGGCATCATCATGGCGCACTTTGGCGATCTGGTCGGACGTAAAAAGATGTTCACACTCAGCATCTTGCTGATGGCGGTGCCAACGCTGTTGATTGGCCTGCTGCCGACCTACGCGTCGGTGGGGATTATCGCGCCGTTACTTTTGCTGCTGATGCGCGTCCTGCAAGGTGCGGCCATTGGCGGGGAAGTGCCGGGGGCGTGGGTGTTTGTGGCCGAGCACGTGCCCGCCCAGCGCATCGGCATTGCCTGCGGAACGCTCACGGCGGGGCTGACGATCGGGATTTTGCTCGGCTCGGTGGTGGCAACGCTTATTAATACCAGCCTGACGCAGCAGGCGATTCACGACGGTGGCTGGCGGATCCCCTTCCTGCTCGGTGGGGCGTTTGGTCTGGTGGCGATGTATCTGCGTCGCTGGCTACAGGAGACGCCTGTCTTCCTCGAAATGCAAAAACGTAAGCAGCTGGCGCAGGAACTGCCGGTGAAATCGGTGGTGATGAAGCATCAGAAAGCCGTGGTTATCTCGATGCTGCTGACCTGGCTCCTGTCGGCGGGGATCGTGGTGGTTATCCTGATGTCGCCGGTATGGTTGCAAAAGCATTACGGTTTTGCACCTGCGCTGACCTTACAGGCCAACAGCATTGCCACCATTATGCTCTGCGTCGGCTGTCTGCTGGCGGGCCTGGCGGTCGATAAATTCGGTGCCAGCCGCACCTTTATTATTGGCAGCCTATTGTTAGCGGCATCGAGCTGGGCGTTCTATCACCTGGCGGGCACGTCGGCGTCACATCTGTTTATGCTCTACGGGCTGGTGGGATTGTGCGTCGGGGTCGTTGGCGCGGTGCCGTATGTGATGGTTCGGGCGTTTCCGGCGGAAGTGCGTTTCACCGGCATCTCATTCTCTTACAACGTCTCGTACGCCATTTTCGGTGGGCTGACGCCGATTGCGGTTACGCTGTTGATGGGGGTCTCACCAATGGCTCCGGCCTGGTATGTGCTGGCGCTGTCGCTGGTGGGATTGGGGTTAGGACTCTGGCTGCGGCAAACGTATATTGCGCCAGAAAAGGCGGCCTTAGTGACGCATTAAAAAAGAAGCCGGGCAGTGCCCGGCTTTTTAATCCCGATGAAAATTAACGCTTTTCACCGATTGGCAGCACGGTGCGACCGAATTTTTCATTCAGCACTTCACCCATCGCCAGCCAGATAGCGCTCGCGCCACACACCAGACCAATCCAGCCTGCAATGCGTACGATGCCTTCGTTGTCCGCCAGGTGGCCGATGGCCAGCAGAGCAAACAGCACTGTCAGGCTCAGGAACACGAACTGCTGCATACGTGGGCCGTTCAGGGTGCCGAAGAACATGAACAGAGTGAATACACCCCACAGGCCCAGGTACATCCCCATGAAGTGCGCGTTAGCCGGTTCGGCCAGGCCCATTTTCGGCATGATCAGAATGGCGACCAGGGTCAGCCAGAAAGAACCATAAGAGGTGAATGCAGTCAGACCGAAAGTATTCCCTTTTTTAAACTCCAGCAGGCCTGCAAAAATTTGCGCCAGTCCGCCGTAAAAAATACCCATCGCCAAAATGGCAGTATCAAACTGGAAAAGACCGCTGTTTGCCAGGTTCAGCAGGATGGTGGTCATGCCGAAGCCCATCAGGCCCAGCGGTGCTGGGTTAGCCAACTTAGTGTTAACCATATTTCCTCAAAAACTCATTAATAAAGGGGGAAAAGTTGTAAACCCCTGCCAATCCTCTGGCAGCGGGGCGCGGCATAATAATCAGAGCCGTGTCCGCCGTCTATGATCTGAGCAGGGTGAAATTAAAAAATTTTTTATGCTTCCCCCTTGATGCCCGATGTTACGACCCCATCTTGTATGCAACCGCAGTGGTGAGCCTGGAAAAAAAGCATTAGGGCGCTTGAAACAACACGTTTCGCCCTTATTACAGGTTCACAACCACATGTTGATCGAATTTTTAGTGGAGACGTTTAGATGGGTAAAATTATTGGTATCGACCTGGGTACTACCAACTCTTGTGTAGCGATTATGGATGGCAACACCCCGCGTGTGCTGGAAAACGCTGAGGGCGATCGCACCACGCCTTCTATCATTGCTTATACCCAGGACGGTGAAACTCTGGTTGGTCAGCCGGCTAAACGTCAGGCAGTGACAAACCCGCAAAACACCCTGTTTGCGATCAAGCGCCTGATTGGTCGTCGTTTCCAGGACGAAGAAGTGCAGCGTGATGAAGCCATCATGCCGTACAAAATCGTTGCTGCTGATAACGGCGATGCGTGGCTGGACGTAAAAGGCACCAAAACTGCACCACCGCAGATCTCTGCTGAAGTGCTGAAAAAAATGAAGAAAACCGCGGAAGATTACCTGGGTGAACCGGTAACTGAAGCTGTTATCACCGTACCGGCTTACTTCAACGATGCTCAGCGTCAGGCAACGAAAGATGCTGGCCGTATCGCCGGTCTGGAAGTGAAACGTATCATCAACGAACCAACCGCAGCCGCACTGGCCTATGGTCTGGATAAAGAAGTCGGCAACCGCACCATCGCGGTGTATGACCTGGGTGGTGGTACTTTCGATATCTCTATCATCGAAATCGACGAAGTTGATGGCGAAAAAACCTTCGAAGTTCTGGCGACCAATGGTGACACTCACCTCGGTGGTGAAGACTTCGACAGCCGTCTGATCAACTACCTCGTTGAAGAGTTCAAGAAAGATCAGGGCATTGACCTGCGTAACGACCCGCTGGCTATGCAGCGTCTGAAAGAAGCAGCAGAAAAAGCGAAAATCGAGCTGTCTTCTGCTCAGCAGACCGACGTCAACCTGCCGTACATCACTGCAGATGCGACCGGTCCGAAACACATGAACATCAAAGTGACGCGTGCGAAACTGGAAAGCCTGGTCGAAGACCTGGTGAACCGTTCTATCGAGCCGCTGAAAGTTGCTCTGCAGGATGCTGGCCTGTCCGTTTCCGATATCCAGGACGTTATCCTGGTCGGCGGTCAGACTCGTATGCCAATGGTTCAGAAGAAAGTTGCTGAATTCTTCGGTAAAGAGCCGCGTAAAGACGTTAACCCGGATGAAGCTGTGGCTATCGGTGCAGCGGTTCAGGGCGGCGTTCTGACCGGTGAAGTAAAAGACGTTCTGCTGCTGGACGTTACCCCGCTGTCGCTGGGTATCGAAACCATGGGCGGTGTGATGACTGCGCTCATCAACAAAAACACCACCATCCCGACTAAGCACAGCCAGGTGTTCTCTACTGCGGAAGACAACCAGTCTGCGGTAACCATCCATGTGCTGCAGGGTGAGCGTAAACGTTCCAGCGATAACAAATCTCTGGGTCAGTTCAACCTGGATGGTATCAGCCCAGCACCGCGCGGTATGCCGCAGATCGAAGTCACCTTCGATATCGATGCTGACGGTATCCTGCACGTTTCCGCGAAAGACAAAAACAGCGGTAAAGAGCAGAAGATCACCATCAAAGCGTCTTCCGGTCTGAATGAAGAAGAAATTCAGAAAATGGTGCGTGAAGCTGAAGCTAACGCCGAGTCTGACCGTAAGTTCGAAGAACTGGTTCAGACCCGCAACCAGGGCGACCATCTGCTGCACAGCACGCGTAAGCAGGTTGAAGAAGCCGGCGAACAGCTGCCAGCAGAAGACAAAACCGCTATCGAGTCTGCACTGACTGCGCTGGAATCTTCTCTGAAAGGCGAAGACAAAGCGGATATCGAAGCGAAAATGCAGGCGCTGGCTCAGGCTTCTCAGAAGCTGATGGAAATTGCTCAGCAGCAGCACGCTCAGCAGCAGGCTGGTTCTGCTGACGCTTCCCAGAACAACGCGAAAGATGACGACGTTGTCGACGCTGAGTTCGAAGAAGTGAAAGATAAAAAATAATCGCCCTTATGCAGGGTAATTAACTGGCACGGGCGTAGGAGTTTACTCTTACGCCCGTGCTCGCATGTTAAGGGTAGAAAAACAGAAATGGCGAAGAGAGACTATTACGAGGTTTTAGGCGTTTCCAAATCAGCGGAAGAGCGTGAAATCAAAAAGGCTTACAAACGCCTGGCGATGAAGTTTCACCCGGACCGTAATCAGGGTGACAAAGAAGCCGAAGCCAAATTTAAAGAGATCAAGGAAGCCTACGAGATCCTGACCGATGCGCAAAAGCGTGCGGCCTACGATCAGTATGGTCATGCAGCCTTTGAACAGGGCGGCGGTGGATTCGGTGGCGGCGGCTTTGGCGGCGGCGGTGCTGATTTCGGCGATATCTTTGGCGACGTGTTTGGCGATATCTTTGGCGGCGGTCGTGGCCGTCAACGCGCCTCCCGCGGTTCAGATTTACGTTACAACCTGGATCTGACGCTGGAAGAAGCCGTTCGCGGCGTCACCAAAGAGATCCGTATCCCGACGCTTGAAGAGTGTGAAGTGTGCCACGGTAGCGGCGCGAAAGCCGGCAGCAAACCGCAGACCTGTCCGACCTGTCATGGTCAGGGCCAGGTGCAGATGCGCCAGGGCTTCTTTGCAGTTCAGCAGACCTGTCCACACTGTCAGGGTCGCGGCACGCTGATTAAAGATCCGTGCAATACCTGTCACGGTCATGGTCGCGTTGAGAAAACTAAAACCCTGTCGGTCAAAATCCCGGCGGGTGTCGATACCGGCGACCGTATTCGTCTGGCTGGCGAAGGTGAAGCGGGCGAGCACGGGGCACCGGCAGGCGATCTGTACGTTCAGGTGCAGGTGAAACAGCACCCGATCTTCGAACGTGAAGGCAATAACCTGTACTGCGAAGTGCCAATCAACTTTGCGATGGCAGCGCTTGGCGGCGAAATCGAAGTCCCGACCCTCGACGGTCGCGTGAATCTGAAAGTGCCAGGCGAAACCCAGACCGGCAAACTGTTCCGTATGCGTGGGAAAGGGGTTAAATCCGTTCGCGGTGGCGCACAGGGCGATCTGTTGTGTCGCGTAGTGGTGGAAACCCCGGTTAGCCTGAACGACAAACAGAAGCAGCTGCTAAAAGACCTGCAGGAAAGCTTTGGCGGGCCAACGGGTGAGAAAAATAGCCCGCGCTCCAAAAGCTTCTTCGACGGGGTAAAAAAATTCTTTGATGATTTGACCCGTTAATTATTTATATTCTAAGTAAAAACCGAAATGTTAATTCATTTCGGTTTTTTTTTGCCCCCGCCCTGAAAATGATGCTTTATTAGGAATAATCTTGTTTTATGATAGAGTTTTGGGCCGCAAGTGACGGTTAATGTTATTTATAATTTTTTAACCTATTGATTTGTTTGGGGTAAGTGAGTTGTTTTGATATCTGAATACATTCATTGCATGTATAGTTTCGGGTCAATTAATTGATTTGAAAGGGGCTATCTTGTATGGAAACATCGTCTGCAGCCAGGAAGTTTGATTTAAATTTGATCAGAGTGCTGGACGCTGTGGTAAATGCAGGAAATGCCAGTAAAGCATCCAGGCGCCTTAATCTGACACCCGCCGCCGTTTCATTAGCGTTGCGACGTCTTCAGCATACGTATAATGAAGTCCTTTTTATTCGGACTAAAGAGGGATTAGTGCCGACCATGCGGGCGAGGGAGATTCATCATACCTTTAATCAGATCCTCGAACTGGTCGATACTACCTTTGATTCAACGGCGTGGAGAAAGCTCAATAAAGAAATTGTGATTTGTGGGAGTGACATCATTGAACAATGTTTCCTATCAGAGCTTATTGAATTTGATGCCTTCGAACAGTTCCTGATTAACCATCGAACCAACTGGAGTCGGGATGCTAAAACCTGTCGTGAATTACTCCTGTCGGGAGAGGCTGATTTGGCTATCACCTTCGATCCGCCGTCGGGTAATGAATTTACCCAAGTGCCGATAGAAAACTTTAGCCACTATTCAGTGGTATGCAGCGAACACAATCCCTTATCGGAACTGGAAAAACTCTCGCTGCACCATTTTTATTCATTCCCTCATGCCGTTATTCATAACGGAGCCTCGTCACCTGCACTTATTGAAGAGGAAAATCGACAACTCTTTACCGGTCCTTATTCAGGACGACGGTTGATCGGCTACCGCGGAGAATCAATCAATGGATTGCTGAGCATTGTCGAGCGCTCATCAATGATTGCGGTGATCCCTCAGCGGCTGGCCCATTTTTTTCAATTGCAAAGGAATTATGCCATTTCACTCATCCCCCTTCCGGATGAAATCATTATCAAGCCATTAGTATTGTGCGCGGTCTGGTCACAACAAAACAAATTTAAGAAAGATATCCCATCAATTATTTCAATGTTACAAAGCGTGGCGCATTAAGTGCAATGGTTTTGATTATCAAGCCATGCCGTCATTTATCATCCTTGTTTTCCAATGAAATGATAAGTGTAGCTCTCGATTATGGTGGAGTTAAATGCACGGCATGGGCTAGACGTAGAAAAATTTACTCAATGATGACTCTGTTTTTCATCCAACCATAAATAAACTCTTCGTTCTTTTCCCGATTCTCGGTTATCACCAGGTAGTATTCTCCCTGGGAACAGTTAAGCGCATTAATGAGTACCTGCTCGCCTTCTTTTCCTCGCCATGACAGAAAAGTATTCAGCGCTTCGATGGTCTTTGTGCCAATATTGCCATCGACTTTAAGTTCTGGATATTTGTTGCTGTGGAGATTAAATATGTTCAGCCAGCGCTGTAGCCAGCGGGAGGGCCAGCTGGGGCCGACGTTGACCCCGGCATCGCACAGTTCAAAGGCCAGATGTAAGGAAAGCTGAGCCACTTTATCGAAGCCGGGAGCGCTCCAGTAGCTTTTCTCCAGAATGGTATAGGCTTCATCCCGGGTCATCTCCCGCATATCGCCTTGATAGCCATGGGCACGAGCGGTCACTTCGGTTATTCCCCAATTTGTGGCACCCCCTTTATCTGCCGGGTTATTTGTATATCCACCTTCTTTTTCGATAATACCATCTAATACAGGGTTCATCGTTTCGTCCTCTGTGCTCATCAGTTGTGGGAGAGTAACTTAATCATATCCAGTACGGCATACAGTGAAATGATCGAGATAATAAAAGCCATCACGATTGCTGTTTTCCATATTTTATATCGGCGCTTTAATCTTTCTTCCGGTAGCGTTTCAATCGTAATATTGTTGTTAATTCTGATCCCGACGCGGGGGATGGTCATGAAAAAATCGTTAATGCCGAGGGTGCGCAAGTCTTTGCGAATTAAATACAAGAGTTGCGTGAGATTAGCATCACTGATGAATTGTCCACGTTCTCCCCATAGCCCGTAGGTCAGTTGTTGTTTATCAATGACTCCTGATTCTGAATTCTCAATGATAAAGCTTAGGCAGCGGGCTCGCATCGCCGTCATTTTTATAATCACAGCGTTATCGGTGTTTCTTATTTCATTTTTCTCCTCATTGTAAATACAGTTATGGTTAAGAAGATAGCGCTTCATAGTACACCTGTTAGTCGTGGTGAGTTGATTTGTGTTAATTGATAGTAGAAGGCAATCCTCCTTTTACCATTCGTTTGAGTAAGAAATTTCTTAAGCAATAATAGGAGTGTGGAGTGGCTTGCAAATAGCGGCGTAAATTAAGTTTGATTTATAAGTGATGTAAATCCGGTTTACATTGCTAAAAATTAGACATGATTTTCCTTATTGATGGGCAGTGTTTCCGGTAAATGGCGGGATGGTCTTTTGTTGTGTATCAATAAAGCTCACGTGATGCTTTGTGTTTTGAGAATTCAGTGGGGGACGTATGAAATAGATGGTGTAGCGCTTGGCTACCTTTTCAAAACACTCTAAGGAATTCGCAATGCCAACAAGTATTTTAATTCAAAACGATAGTCTGACAGAAACCACTAAGGCAGCAGACGTCTTTAAACCTGAAAGCGAAGTGCAGAACTATAGCTATACCTCTGCCCGAGTCGCCAAGCCGGTTTATAACAAATACAAAGCGGCAACCGCCAAACCGAAGGTATTTGGCTATTATACCGACTGGTCACAGTACGATGGGCGTCTCCAGGGCCTGACGACTCATGATAAGTTTGGCCGTGGTTATGACCTGGCGAATGTTGAACCGACGGCATATGACAAAATTATCTTTGGTTTTGTGGGTATCGTCGGTGATAAGGGTGAGAAACAGCTCACCATTGAAGCGGCGGCGGGTCTCACCGGTAAAAAAACCAATGAGCCCACTTTCCTCGATCCATGGGGCGATTTTCAGTCCTTCGTAAACTGCAATCTATCCAGCAGCGGCTGGGACGTCGATCCAATGACGGTGACGCAGTCCAATACCCATGGTCTGCTTGGCGGCTTACGTGATTTACAGGCTAAAGCCAAACAGCAGGGACATACCCTGGCCCTGTCGATGAGTATCGGCGGCTGGACCATGAGTAATGCCTTCCACGAAGTCGCTAAAACTGACTCGGCGCGTAAAACCTTTGCTGGCGGTGTCGTCAAACTGTTCCAGCAGTTCCCAATGTTCAGTGAAGTAGATATTGACTGGGAATACCCGAACGCTGATGGCAATGGCAACCCGCATGGCCCGGAAGACGGTGCCAACTACGCGCTGCTGATTAAGGAGCTGAAAAGCCAGCTGACCGCAGCAGGTCGTGGCGACGTGAAGATTTCGATTGCCAGTTCTGCGGTAGTCGACGTCCTGGGGTATTCCAATGTGAAAGCGCTGATGGATGCGGGTCTGTATGCCATCAACGTGATGACCTATGACTTCTTCGGGACCCCGTGGGCGGAAACGCTGACGCACCACACCAATCTGTCGCCGTTAACGGCGGGTGGCTGGAGCATTGAGGCCGTCTTGGATTACCTGGTTGCCGAAGGTTTCCCTTCCGATCGCATCAATATCGGTTATGCCGGATACAGCCGTAATGGTCGCAATGCCGTTATTGAAAGTTTCTCTCCGCTGAAAGGCTCTTACGATCCAGGCCAGGGAACGACCACCGGGTCATTCGAATCGGGTTGTACCGAATGGTATGACACTATCTACAACTATCTGGATCTCGAAAATCAGGAAGGTCGTAACGGCTTCAACGTGTATACCGATAAAATCGCCAATGCGGATTACCTGTACAACCCGGAGAGCAAGCTGTTTATGTCTCTGGATACGCCGCGTACGGTGAAAGCCAAAGGTGAGTACGCCGCGAAACATAACCTGGGTGGCCTCTTTACCTGGACCATCGATCAGGATAACGGCGTGCTGCTGAATGCCGCCCGTGAAGGCCTGGGCTATGAACTGCAGACTCAAAAAGTGGATATGAAGCCGTTCTACTTTGAAGGTATCAACATCAGCGGTTCAGAGAAGGATGAAGAAGGGGATGAACCTGTTCAACCGGTCGTTAACCATGCGCCAAAAGCCGCAGTGGAGTTGCTGGTTGTCAGCGGTTCACGCGTCCAGCTTTCTGGTGAAGGTTCGAGTGATGAAGATGGTGATGTGCTGAGCTATAGCTGGGGCGTTCCTACTTTGCTGACCGTGGCAGACAAGAGCGCGTCAGTGATTGAGTTCACTGCACCAACGGTAACCCAAAAAACAGAACTTCAATTCACATTGTTTGTTCGTGATAGCCATAATGAGCCGTCATCTCAGCAGCGTTTTGTGGTGAATGTGGTTCCTGCCCAATCCGGTCAGAGCGATATTCCAGTACCTACTCCTGAGCCAGAGCCAACGCCAGAACCGACCCCGGATGTTCCGGCTGGCGACACCCCATATCCAGTATGGAACGCCAGCACCGTCTACGGCGGCAACTGGGGGACTTTCGAAACCGTAAGCTGGAAAGGCCATAACTACAAGGTTAACTGGTACTCCATTGGTGAGCAGCCGGATAAAAACAGCGGTCCGTACGCAGTATGGAGCGATCTCGGCGCGTATTAATGTGATCCGATAGCTATAATTTTTTGTGCAAGCTTCCCCGGCGGATGGACCGCCGGGGTTTTTTTGCATTCTTAACCGCGTAATTGTGTTTGCTCGAAAAAGGCGAGCTTTCATTGCTATATAATCTACTTTTAACGAGTCATCGTGGCGGTTACTATGGTTTTATCGATGTATTAACGGAAAAGAGAGAATAAAAGTGAAACATCTACAGCGTTTTTTTAGCAATGAGGCTTCCGGGGGCATCATCTTGATCATCGCCGCCGCGCTGGCGATGCTGTTGGCGAACATGGGTTCGACCAGCGGTCTGTATCATTCTTTTCTGGAAACCCCGGTACAGCTCAAGGTGGGCGCGCTCGAAATTAATAAGAACATGCTGCTGTGGATCAACGATGCGTTGATGGCGGTGTTCTTCCTGTTGATTGGCCTTGAGGTCAAACGTGAGCTGATTGTGGGATCGCTGGCCAGCCGTCGGCAGGCGATTTTCCCGGTGATTGCCGCCCTGGGCGGGATGGTGGTGCCCGCGCTGGTCTATCTGGCGTTCAATTTCCAGGATCCGATTACCCGTGAAGGCTGGGCGATTCCGGCGGCCACCGACATTGCGTTTGCACTGGGCGTGCTGGCGCTGCTCGGTAGCCGTGTCCCGGCCTCTCTGAAGATTTTCCTGATGGCGCTGGCGATTATTGATGACCTCGGTGCCATCGTTATTATCGCGCTGTTCTACACCAGTGATTTGTCTCTACTGTCGCTCGGCGTAGCCGCAGCGGCGATTGCGGTACTGGCTATCCTGAACCTGACCGGGGTACGTCGGACCGGGATTTACATTCTGGTGGGCGTTATTCTGTGGACCGCGGTACTGAAATCAGGCGTGCATGCCACGCTTGCCGGGGTGGTTGTCGGTTTCTTCATTCCGCTCAAAGAGCAGAACGGTAAATCGCCGGCGGCACAGCTTGAGCACGTACTGCATCCGTGGGTGGCGTATCTGATCCTGCCTCTGTTCGCCTTCGCTAATGCGGGCGTGTCACTGCAAGGCGTCACCCTGGAAGGGCTGACCTCATTGCTGCCGTTGGGCATTATGGCGGGCTTGTTCATCGGTAAACCGCTGGGTATTAGCCTGTTCTGCTGGCTCGCGCTGAAAATGAAATGGGCCACGCTGCCAGCGGGCACGACCTGGAAGCAGATTATGGCGGTTGGGGTTCTGTGCGGGATCGGCTTTACCATGTCGATTTTCATTGCCTCGCTGGCCTTCGGCAACGTGGATCCCGCTCTCATCAACTGGGCGAAGCTGGGCATCCTGATTGGCTCAGTGCTGTCAGCGGTGGTCGGTTACACCCTGCTGCGGATGCGCACCTCCAGCGAGCAGGTACAAACGGTCTAAACCTTCACAGAGAGCCCTGAGTGGCTCTCTTTTGACATTCATCAGGGAGCGAAAAACTATGTCGCATATTAACTACAACCATCTCTACTACTTCTGGCATGTCTATAAAGAAGGCTCAGTGGTGGGCGCCGCAGAGGCGCTGTACCTGACGCCGCAGACCATAACCGGGCAAATTAAAGCGCTGGAAGAACGGCTGCAGGGCAAACTGTTTAAGCGTAAGGGCAGGGGGCTGGAGCCGAGTGAACTGGGCGAGCTGGTTTTTCGCTATGCCGATAAAATGTTTACCCTAAGCCAGGAGATGCTCGACATCATTAACTATCGTAAAGAGTCGAACCTGCTGTTCGATGTCGGCGTGGCGGATGCCTTGTCGAAACGGCTGGTCAGCGGAGTGCTCGATGCCGCGGTGGTTGAAGATGAACAAATCCATCTGCGCTGCTACGAATCGACCCATGAAATGCTGCTCGAGCAGCTCAGCCAGCACAAGCTGGATATGATAATTTCCGATTGCCCGATTGACTCCACTCAGCAGGAAGGGCTGTTCTCGGTCAAGATTGGCGAATGCAGCGTCAGCTTCTGGTGCATGAACCCGTTACCGGAAAAACCGTTCCCGGCGTGTCTGGAAGAGCGTCGATTGCTGATCCCGGGGCGACGCTCCATGCTCGGGCGCAAGCTGCTGAACTGGATTAATACCCAAGGGCTGAAGGTGGAAGTGCTGGGGGAGTTTGATGATGCGGCGCTAATGAAGGCCTTTGGCGCGGCGCATAACGCGATTTTTGTTGCGCCAACGCTCTATGCTCACGACCTGTATGCGGACGATAACATCGTTGAGATTGGGCGAGTGGAGAACGTGATGGAGGAGTATCACGCCATTTTTGCCGAGCGCATGATCCAGCATCCGGCGGTGCAGCGTATCTGTAACCGTGATTACTCCGCGCTGTTTGCCCTGCCGCGCTGACCTGGCGCTAAACGCCAGACATAAAAAAACCCGCCGAGGCGGGTTTTTTTCTACAAAGACTCAGCGAGCAGGCGATTAAGCCAGTTTGCTGATCTGCGCAGCCAGGTTGGCTTTATGACGCGCAGCTTTGTTTTTGTGGATCAGACCTTTAGCAGCCTGACGGTCCACGATCGGTTGCATTTCATTAAATGCTTTCTGTGCAGCAGCTTTGTCGCCTGCTTCTACAGCTGCGTATACTTTCTTAATGAAAGTACGCATCATAGAACGACGGCTAGCGTTGTGCTTGCGTGCCTTTTCAGACTGAACGGCGCGCTTCTTAGCTGATTTGATATTAGCCAAGGTCCAACTCCCAAATATGATCTATATGGACAATTCAAAGGCCGAGGAATATGCCCTCTTAGCCTTCTTTTGTCAATGGATTTGTGCAAATAAGCGCCGTTAGTAGGACAACGCTTGGTTACGTATTGATGGCGCAGGATTCTACCAGCTTGCGTCCTCCGAATACAGCCCTTCTACGACAAAAATCACCGTGGAGGCGAGTTTCTATTGGCATTTCTGCCAAGGTGGATGAAATCGTTGCATCTTTCGTAAGCCAGGTGCAATCGGCGGTTAACGTTGCCTGCTGTACAAGGTATACTTTCACGATTTTCACTGTTTTGAGCCAGACATGAAGCTGATACGCGGCATACATAATCCAGGTCAGGCACCACACGGGTGCGTCCTGACTATTGGCAATTTCGACGGCGTGCATCGTGGGCATCAGGCATTGCTACAGCGTCTATGTGCTGAAGGACGCGAACGTGGTTTGCCTGTGGTGGTGATGATTTTCGAACCGCAGCCACTTGAGCTTTTTGCGTCGGATAAAGCCCCGGCCCGTCTGACGCGGCTGCGCGATAAAGTACGTTATCTGGCCGAAAGCGGCGTTGACTACCTGCTTTGTGTCCGTTTCGACCGCCGTTTTGCGGCGCTGACGGCACAAGAGTTTATCAGCGATCTGCTGGTGAAACGCCTTGGCGTCCAGTATCTGGCCGTCGGGGATGATTTCCGCTTTGGCGCTGGTCGCGAAGGGGATTTCTTGTTATTACAGAAGGCCGGTGCCGAGTTTGGCTTTGACGTCACCAGCACCCAGACTTTCTGTGAAGGCGGTCTGCGCATCAGCAGCACCGCGGTGCGCCGGGCGCTGGCCGAGGATGACCTCGAACTGGCGCAAACGCTGTTGGGGCATCCGTTCAGTATTTCCGGACGCGTGGTTCACGGGGATGAGCTGGGGCGAACCATTGGTTTCCCAACAGCGAATCTGCCGCTGCGTCGTCAGGTTTCCCCGGTTAAAGGGGTGTATGCGGTAGAAGTGGCGGGGCTGGGCGATAAGCTATTACCCGGCGTTGCGAATATCGGCACCCGTCCCACGGTGGCTGGCGTGCGCCAGCAGCTGGAAGTACATCTGTTAGACGTTGTAATGGACCTCTATGGTCGCCATATCGATGTCATACTGCGTAAAAAAATACGCAACGAGCAGCGATTTGCATCGCTGGACGAATTAAAAGCGCAAATCGCGCGTGATGAATTAACGGCTCGCGAGTTGTTCGGGCTATCAAACCCGGCGTAATGCCAACGTAAAAATACGGAAACGAGAATCTGATGAGTGACTATAAATCAACCCTGAATTTGCCGGAAACAGGGTTCCCGATGCGTGGCGACCTCGCCAAACGCGAACCGGGAATGCTGGCCCGTTGGACCGATGATGACCTTTACGGCGTCATCCGTGCAGCGAAAAAAGGCAAGAAGACGTTCATTCTGCATGATGGCCCTCCTTATGCGAATGGCAGCATTCATATTGGTCACTCCGTCAACAAGATTCTGAAAGACATTATCGTTAAGTCCAAAGGCCTGACGGGCTTTGACTCGCCGTATGTGCCGGGTTGGGACTGCCACGGTCTGCCTATCGAACTCAAAGTTGAGCAGGAATTTGGCAAGCCGGGTGAGAAATTCACCGCAGCAGAATTCCGCGCCAAGTGCCGCGAGTACGCCGCCACTCAGGTGAATGGGCAGCGTGAAGACTTTATCCGCCTGGGCGTACTGGGCGACTGGTCTCGTCCGTACCTGACCATGGACTTCAACACCGAAGCCAACATCATCCGTGCGCTGGGCAAAATCATCGGCAATGGTCACCTGCATAAAGGGGCTAAGCCGGTACACTGGTGCGTGGACTGCCGTTCTGCTCTGGCAGAAGCGGAAGTTGAGTACTACGACAAAACCTCCCCGTCCATCGACGTGGCGTTCCACGCCGTTGACCAGGACGCGGTGAAAGCGAAGTTTGGCGTGGCTAACGTCAATGGCCCTGTCTCTTTGGTTATCTGGACCACCACCCCGTGGACCCTGCCAGCGAACCGCGCTATCTCCCTGTCGCCAGAGTTTGAATATGCGCTGGTGCAGGTTGAAGGCCAGGCGCTGATCCTTGCCAAAGACCTGGTAGAAAGCGTTACCCAACGTGCGGGCATCACCGATTACACCGTATTGGGCACCGTAAAAGGTGACGAGTTGGAGCTGATGCGCTTTAAGCATCCGTTCCTCGATTTCGATGTTCCGGCAATCCTTGGCGATCACGTGACTCTGGATGCGGGTACCGGTGCGGTGCATACCGCCGGTGGTCACGGTCCGGACGACTACACCATCAGCCAGAAATACGGTCTGGAAATCGCTAACCCGGTAGGCCCGGACGGCGCGTATCTGCCAGGCACTTACCCTGCGCTTGACGGCGTGAACGTCTTCAAAGCCAACGACGTTATCGTCAATATCCTGCGTGACAGCGGGGCGCTGCTGCACGTTGAGAAACTGGTTCACAGCTATCCGTGCTGCTGGCGTCACAAAACGCCGATCATCTTCCGCGCCACGCCACAATGGTTCATCAGCATGGATCAGAAAGGCCTGCGTGAGCAGTCGCTGAAAGAGATCAAAGGCGTACAGTGGATCCCGGACTGGGGCCAGGCACGTATCGAATCAATGGTCGCCAACCGTCCTGACTGGTGTATTTCCCGTCAGCGTACGTGGGGCGTACCGATGTCACTGTTCGTCCATAAAGAAACGCAGGAGCTGCATCCGCGCACGCTTGAGCTGATGGAAGAAGTGGCAAAACGCGTTGAGCAGGACGGCATTCAGGCGTGGTGGGATCTCGACCCGCGCGAGATCATGGGTGACGACGCTGACACCTATGAGAAAGTGCCGGATACCCTCGACGTCTGGTTCGATTCCGGTTCGACGCACTCGTCCGTGGTTGACGTGCGCCCTGAATTCAGCGGCCACGCGGCAGATATGTATCTGGAAGGTTCTGACCAGCATCGCGGCTGGTTCATGTCTTCCCTGATGATCTCCACGGCGATGAAAGGCAAAGCGCCTTACCGCCAGGTACTGACTCACGGCTTCACCGTGGATGGTCAGGGCCGCAAAATGTCCAAGTCGATCGGTAACACCGTATCGCCGCAGGACGTCATGAACAAACTGGGCGCCGACATTCTGCGTCTGTGGGTCGCCTCTACCGACTACACCGGCGAAATGGCGGTCTCCGACGAGATCCTCAAACGTGCCGCCGACAGCTACCGTCGTATCCGTAACACCGCGCGCTTCCTGCTGGCGAACCTGAACGGTTTCGATCCGGTAAAAGACATGGTGAAACCGGAAGAGATGGTGACCTTGGATCGCTGGGCGGTGGGCTGTGCACAAGCCGCACAGGAAGACATCCTGAAAGCGTATGAGTCTTACGATTTCCACGAAGTGGTGCAGCGCCTGATGCGTTTCTGCTCCATCGAAATGGGCTCGTTCTATCTCGATATCATCAAAGACCGTCAGTACACCGCCAAAGCGGACAGCGTGGCGCGTCGCAGCTGTCAGACCGCGCTGTATCACATCGCGGAAGCGCTGGTTCGCTGGATGGCGCCAATCATGTCCTTCACCGCGGACGAAATCTGGGGCTACCTGCCAGGCTCCCGCGAGAAGTACGTCTTTACCGGCGAGTGGTACACCGGCCTGTTTGGGCTGGATAATACCGAAGCGATGAACGATGCCTTCTGGGACGAGCTGCTGAAAGTGCGTAGCGAAGTGAACAAAGTCATCGAGCAGGCCCGTGCCGATAAGAAAGTTGGTGGTTCTCTGGAAGCAGCGGTCACGCTGTATGCCGAGCCTGAACTGGCGGCTAAACTGACGGCGCTGGGCGATGAATTGCGATTTGTCCTGTTGACCTCCGGGGCCTCTGTTGCGGATTATGCCGCAGCAACCGCCGAGGCACAGCAGAGCGAACTGCTCAAAGGCCTGAAAGTGGCGTTGCAGAAAGCCGAAGGTGATAAGTGTCCGCGCTGCTGGCATTACACCAAAGATGTCGGCCAGGTGGCGGAACACGCAGAAATCTGCGGCCGCTGTGTCAGCAACGTCGCCGGTGCCGGCGAAAAACGTAAGTTTGCCTGATGAGCCAATCAATCTGTAAAAGTGGCCTGCGCTGGCTGTGGCTGGTCGTGGTGGTGCTGATTATCGATCTCGGCAGCAAATTCCTGATCCTCCAGCATTTCGAGCTGGGGGAGACGGTGTCGCTGTTCCCGTCGCTGAATCTGCACTATGCGCGTAACTATGGCGCGGCGTTCAGCTTCCTCGCCGACAGCGGTGGCTGGCAGCGCTGGTTCTTCGCCGGGATTGCGATCGGTATTTGTGTGATTTTGGCGGTGCTGATGTATCGCTCAAAAGCGACGCAAAAGCTGAATAACATCGCCTATGCGCTGATCATCGGTGGCGCACTGGGTAACCTGTTTGATCGCTTGTGGCACGGTTTCGTGGTCGATATGATCGACTTCTACGTCGGCAACTGGCACTTCGCGACCTTCAATCTCGCCGACTCCGCTATCTGTATTGGTGCGGCGTTGGTGGTGCTGGAAGGCTTCTTGCCGAACGCCGCGGCGAAGAAACAGGCGTAAAAAAATCGCCGGGCGGCGCGACGCGTGCCCCGGCCTACGTACCCCGTAGGCCCGGTCCGCGCAGCGCCACCGGGCAACATTAGCGAGCAATCCTGCATGTCTAAATCTGTTCAGAGCAATAGCGCGGTCCTGGTTCATTTCACATTGAAACTTGACGATGGTTCCACCGCCGAATCCACCCGCAATAACGGCAAACCTGCGCTGTTCCGTCTTGGCGATGCGTCGCTGTCCGAAGGTCTGGAACAACATCTGCTAGGCTTGAAAGAGGGCGATAAAACCACGTTCTCGCTGGAGCCTGATGCCGCGTTTGGCGTACCGAGCCCGGATCTCATCCAATACTTTTCACGCCGTGAGTTTATGGATGCTGGCGAGCCGGATATAGGCGCGATCATGCTCTTTACCGCAATGGATGGCAGCGAAATGCCGGGGGTTATTCGTGAGGTTAACGGCGATTCGATCACCGTCGATTTCAATCACCCGCTGGCGGGGCGTACCGTTCATTTTGATATTGAAGTGCTGGAGATAGACCCGGCACTGGAGGCATAAAATGCAGATCCTGTTGGCCAACCCGCGCGGTTTCTGCGCCGGTGTAGACCGCGCTATCAGCATTGTTGAAAACGCGCTGCAGATTTTCGGGGCGCCGATTTACGTCCGTCACGAAGTGGTACACAACCGCTACGTGGTTGACAGCCTGCGTCAGCGCGGCGCGATTTTCATTGAGCAAATCAGCGAAGTGCCAGACGGCGCGATCCTGATTTTCTCCGCGCATGGTGTTTCTCAGGCCGTGCGTAATGAAGCCAAAAGCCGTGACCTGACCGTCTTTGATGCCACCTGTCCGCTGGTGACCAAAGTGCATATGGAAGTCGCCCGCGCCAGCCGTCGTGGTGAAGAGTCGATTCTTATCGGCCACGCGGGACACCCGGAAGTGGAAGGCACAATGGGCCAGTACAGCAACCCGGAAGGGGGCATGTATCTGGTCGAGTCGCCGGAAGACGTTTGGAAGCTGAACGTCAAAAACGAAGCACGCCTCTCGTTCATGACCCAGACAACGCTCTCGGTGGACGATACGTCGGACGTTATTGATGCCCTGCGCAGCCGTTTCCCGAAAATTGTCGGGCCGCGCAAGGACGACATCTGCTATGCCACCACCAACCGTCAGGAAGCGGTGCGTGACTTAGCGCAGCGTGCCGATGTGGTGCTGGTTGTCGGGTCAAAAAACTCCTCCAACTCCAACCGACTGGCGGAACTGGCTCAGCGTATGGGCAAGGCGGCATTCCTGATTGATGACTCAACTGACATCCAGGAAGAGTGGGTCAAAACCGCGGCCTGCGTCGGCGTCACCGCAGGCGCTTCCGCCCCGGATATTCTGGTGCAGAATGTGATTGCGCGCTTGCAGGAGCTGGGCGGTGGGGAGGCTATCCCACTCGAAGGCCGTGAAGAGAACATCGTCTTTGAAGTGCCGAAAGAGCTGAGACTCGATATCCGCGAAGTGGAATAAGTTTTTTATTCGCAACGTATGTAAAAATGCCAGGCTAATAACCTGGCTTTTTTTATGGAGGAATCATGCCGTTACCCTTTATTCTCGACACCGATCCCGGTATCGATGATGCCGCCGCCCTTGCTGCGGCGCTGTTTGCGCCTGAACTCGACCTCCAGCTGGTTACCACCGTGGCGGGAAACGTATCGGTGGAGAAAACAACGCGTAACGCCCTGCAATTACTGCATTTCTGGCAGGCAGATATCCCGGTCGCACAAGGTGCCGCCACCCCGATGTTGCGTCCGCTGCGTGATGCCGCCTACGTGCATGGTGAATCTGGCATGGAAGGCTACGACTTCGTCGATCATCAGCGTCAGCCGCTGGCGAAACCGGCGTTTATGGCCATTCGCGATAAGCTGATGAGTGCCCCGGAGCCAATGACGCTGGTGGCGATCGGCCCGCTGACCAACATCGCGCTGCTGCTGACGCAGTATCCGGAATGCACGTTCAATATTCGTCGGCTGGTTATCATGGGCGGTTCGTCCGGGCGCGGTAACTTCACACCAAACGCCGAATTTAACATTGCCATCGATCCGGAAGCCGCCGAGCGCGTGTTCCAGAGTGGGATTGAAATCGTGATGTGCGGCCTGGACGTTACCAATCAGGCGCTGCTCACGCCGGAGTATCTGGCCCAGCTGCCCGCGCTGAATCACACTGGCAAAATGTTGCATTCGCTGTTCAGCCACTATCGCAGCGGCAGCATGAGCAGCGGCCTGCGGATGCATGACCTGTGTGCGATTGCCTGGCTGGTTCGCCCGGAACTGTTCACCCTGAAATCATGCTTCGTGGCGGTGGAAACGCAGGGAACGTACACAGCAGGCACCACGGTGGTGGATATCGAAAACCGTCTTGGGCATCCGGCGAACGCACAGGTGGCGCTGGATCTGGACGTCGACGGTTTCCGCCAGTGGGTAGCCGAGGTGCTGGCGCTGGCACCGTAAGCCGGGCTAAATCTTGTCGCTGAGATAATCAATCATCGCCCGCATCCTGGCGGGCAGATGTTTGTTACCCGACCACAGCAGCCACAGCTGTCCGGAATAACGGCTGATAAATTCCCATTCCGGCAAGACCTGAACAATCTCGCCGCTCTCCAGTGCCTCTCGGGCGGTAAACAGTGGCAGGCTGCCGATCCCCAGATGCTGTTTGACCGCGTCGAGGCGTACCGCCGTGTGGTTGGCGGCATAGCGTCCCTGGGTTTGAACGGTTTCCATTTTCCCCTCGCGACGGAATTTCCAGCGCGCGTCGGCGGGCATTTCACCCAGGCTGATGCAGCTATGCGCCATCAACTCCTGCGGCGTTTGCGGCGTGCCGTGCTGCTGCAAATAGTCAGGCGTGGCGCAAATGACATGCGTCACCGGCATCAGCGGTTTGCCATGCAGACCGGGTGAGGGCGAGTGGGTAATGCGCAGCGCCAGATCGATCCCGTCATCAATGAAATCCAGAACCCTGTCCTCCAGCCGCAAACAAACATCCACCTGCGGGAAACGTGCCAGAAATTCGATCATCAGCGGATGCACCACAAAGCGCCCGATGGCTTTCGGTACGCTGATCGTCAGCTTTCCCTGGGCTATCGCCTGCTCACGATTGCCGCCGTCCATCGCCAGACGCGCGGCCTCCAGCATTTCTTGCGCATGACGATAGACCGTATTGCCGCTGTCGCTCAGGCGCAGTTTTCGGGTAGTTCGGTGCAGCAGTTTGCTGCCCATTTCCTGCTCGAGACGGGACACGCTGCGGCTGATGGCGGAGGGCGTCGCCCCGGATTTACGGGCCACGGCGGAAAAGCTGCCCTGGTCAACAACCTGGACAAACAGGGCGAGATCGGGAAGTAAGTTCAGATTCATTTGTGCCTGTCACGCAAAGGTGCATTGAAGGTGGAGGGGATTATCGCCATGGACGATATCAATATACTGTCCAGAACAAGAGGAGAACAAGCATGACAGAACGCCTTTACTACACCAGTGATGCCACCGAAGGGCAGGCGCAGGTCTTACGCTGTGAAACCGAGGCGGATGGACGCTACGCCGTGATACTCGACCGCACGCTGTTTCACCCACAGGGCGGCGGTCAACCGGCTGACAGCGGTTGGATTGCCGGTGTTGCGGTAGAAAACGTGCTGACGCGCGATGACCATGTGGTACATCTGCTGTCGCAACCGCTGCCGCCTGGTGAGGTGTCGATGCAGGTGGATGCCGCGGCCAGACAGTTGCATACCCGATTACACTCTGCCGGACATCTGATTGGCCTGGCGGGCGAACTGCTTGGCTGGCAGCCCGTCAAAGCTCACCACTGGCCGGGAGAAGGGCGCATCACGTTTGTGGCGGTCGATAAGGCTGAGTTAACAGAGGTCAGCGCGTTTCAGACAAAAATCGACGGCTGGATAGATGAGGATCTGCCGCGTAATCATTTTATGGAACAGGGCATTCGCCAGGTTGGATATGGCGCCCAGCGGACTTACCCGTGCGGCGGGACGCACGTCGCCAGCTTGTCCGGGTTAGGCAAGGTCGACATTACCCATCTCAAGTTCAAAAAGGGCCAGTTGGTGGTCAGCTATTCCCTGGCGTGACTCGTCGGCAAAGTGAACCAACGCACAGACGGTTAATCGATTAATCTGCTACGCTCAGTCTGTTGTTCTCCTCGGGCCGGAGAAACAGATGAATCCTTCAATAAAGATGCCGCCGCAGGTGGCATGGGACAGTGGTGCTCTGTCTGGCGCACCGCTGATGCAAAAACCCACTCACCTCGGTGATCTAAACGGCGTTTTTGCCGACGATGAGGCATGGCGTGGCGGTGACCCCGCGCTCGTCGTCTATCGCGTTGAAATGCTTGATACCCCATCAGGAGACGGCGAGCTGTATACCGGCGTGACCCATCTCAACCCGGGTCGCGTCGGCAATGAGTTCTTCATGACCCGGGGGCATTTCCATGCTCGCCGTGAGCAGGGCGAAGTGTATTTTGGTCTGCGCGGCGAAGGGTTATTGTTGCTCCAGTCTGAAAATGGACAAACCCGACTGGAGCGGGTGCAGCCAGGTTCAGTACATATTATTCCCGGCTTGACGGCACATCGGCTGATAAACACCGGGCGCGATATCCTGTCGGCGCTGGCCGTCTGGCCGAGCATCGCCGGCCATGATTATGCTGCGCTCAGCGGCGGTTTTGCCCTGCGGGTCACCACTGACACCCTGAAGCTAATGGCAAAAGAGGTGCAGAATGGCTGACAATGCGGCACGTTTTGGCCTCGATATGACCATTCAGCGCCAGCCGATGGGCTTTGGCTACGGGGAAGATGTTACCGGCCCAATGCCGGAGATCCGCACCCTCGATCAAATCCGTTTTTCGCTCCGCGACCCTTTGTGCGACGGGCCGGAAGAAGTGTATGCCATAGCTATGGACGTCGCCCGGCTTCAGGACAGAGAAGAACTGAAAAAGCGGATGCTGTTATTTGGCGTTGTCACCTATGCTGCCGGAACGCTGGGAGCGGAACCCGTCCGCAGTCAGGGGCATATTCATCGTATCAGCCAGCACAGCGGCTGGTCGCCGCCGGAGCTGTATGAAATCTGGCAGGGCAAAGCCATTATTTATATGCAGGAATACGTCGCCGACGACCCGGGACGCTGCTTTGCGGTCATTGCCGGGCCAGGTGAAAAAGTGCTGGTGCCGCCGGGCTGGGGACATGCCACGATTTCGGCGGATGCCGAGCAGCCGCTGACCTTTGGCGCATGGTGTGACCGGGAATATGGCTTTGAGTACGACGCCGTGCGGGCGCATAAAGGGCTGGCGTGGTATCCGCTGATGCAGGACCGACAAATTATCTGGCAGCATAATACGCACTATTCACCCGCGCGATTGCAGGTGATTACCCCTCGTGCGTATCGGGAGTTTGGCCTTACCGACGCGCCGATTTATCAACAGTTCATCGATGACCCGGCGCGTTTCCAGTTCATTTCACGCCCGGACAAAACCGCCACGCTGTGGCAGAATTTTCACCCATAAGCACTGCCCGGCGGCACGGTATTTACCGTCATCCATGCACGGCAAACGCCGTGCCGCCGGGCATGTCAGGCAAACAGCCCGGTAGCGACACCGACCGCTGCCAGCACCAGTAGCAGGAGCATGGCTTTCACCGGTGAAACGCCGCGCTTGGCCATCAGATACCAGGTGCCGAGCACCACAATCAGCGGCAGCAACTGCGGGAAAATCCCATCGAGCATTTGCTGCAGGTGAATGTTCACCCCATCTTTAGTCACGAATTCCAGGCCCGAGCCAAGCTTCACATAGCTTGCCGCCACGCCGCCCATCACAAACACCCCGAGCAGCGACAGCGCTTCACGCAGACGCGTCGATTTGCTGCTGACCAGCATTTCCACCGAACCGGATCCCATCCGATAGCCCTTCAAAAACAGGAACCATGAGCCGGGTAAGATGATGGCCAGCCAGGCGATGGTGTAAAACAGCGGGCCGAGAATATTTCCCCCGGCGGCAAGTGCCATGCCGATACTCAGCAAAATCGGGATCAGCATACCGGGGATCATCGAATCGCCGATCCCGGCGATCGGCCCCATCAGCCCGACCTTCAGGGTGTTAATGGTTTCCCCATCAATCGGCTCGCCGTTGGCTTTTTTCTCCTCAAGCCCCAGCGCCATGCCGTTGACGATCGCGCCTATCTGCGGCTCGGTGTTGTAGAACGAGGCATGACGACGCAGCATTTCCTTCCGCTGTGTTGCGTCGGGATACAGTTTCTTCGCCACCGGCAGCATACTCAGGCAGAAGCCGAACGATTCCAGACGTTCGAAGCTCATCGACGATAAATTGTGCATCATCCACGCGCGCCAACAGCGACGCAGATCGGTGCGGGTCAGTTTACGTTCTTCCATCAGAATTCATCCTCATCATCGACAGTCGGCTTCACGCCCGCGGTCTGCGGTGCTTCCGGCTTGTAGTTGTAATGGATAAGCGCCAGCAGCGCGCCAACGATAACCAGCGCCACCATGTTCAGTTTCAGGAATACGATGCAGATAAAGCCGACGAGGAAATAAATCAGCATGGTGTAATTTTTAATGATTTGTTTCAGCAGGATAGCTATCCCGACCGCCGGTAAAATACCGCCCAGTACGCTCATCGTGGAAATCACGATGGCGGGCAGGCTGTCCATAAAGCCGCTGATGTACTGCGCGCCAAAATAAACGGCGATAAACGTCGGCACGAAACGCAGCACAAAGTTGGTCGCCTGCGGCCAGATGGCGCTATTGAGATAAATGCCGCGTTCGTCGCCACGTTCCAGGGCAGTATCGGCCCGGTGGTTCCAGAAGGAGTTCAGCACCATCATGGTGTTAAACAGAATGGTTCCCGCAATGCCGATGGTCGCGGCCAATGCGACGGCGACCTCCGGGCCTTTGCCGGAGAGGATCCCCAGTGCAATGGCGGGCCAGGCGACAAAGTTGAGATCCGCAGGCATCGAACCGCCCGGGGTGACCATCGCGATATACACCGCCTGGACCGCGACGCCTATCATGATCCCGGTTTTTACATCACCGAGGATCAGACCGACCAGCATCCCGGACACTAATGGGCGGGACAGGAGATACCAGCCGCCGGTCAGGCCGAACAGCCAGGGGCTGCTGAGCGCACCAAGGTAACAGAGCAGGCCAATCAGTGTGGCTTCGAAAATCATCTTCAGCTCCTTATTTCAGTTTTTGGCGTGCGTCCTGCCAGCTGTAGCAACTGGCATCCGGCACCAGACGAAACTCGACCAGATGGCCCTGGGCGGTGAGCCATTCAAAGGCGGCAATTTCTTCTGCCGTTACCGATTGGTTCGGGCCGATGGTGGTACTGCTGGCGCGGGCGCTCATCGGTCCGACGTTGATTTTGCCGTTGCTGTTTTTCAGGCTGATTCCCGCCTGCTCAATGCGTTGCAGGGTGACCGGGGATTTGCCAATCACGAAATACCGCTTCTCACTGGCGATAACTTTGGGCAGCTTTTCGATGGCGGTGGCAGTATCAAACAGCCAGACCTTCGTGTCTGATACCGCGCCTTTCATCACCGACGAGAGCAGTGGGTCGGCCGCAACGGCATCGTCGATAGCGATGATGCCATCACAGGGCAGCTCTTTGGCCCAGCGTGTGACGAGCTGCCCATGAATGACGCGGTCATCGATACGTACAAAAGAAAGACTCATAAAACACCTCTTTAAAAATCATCAGATTGCGTGAGCGAGACGGGAGCGGCGATGACCAGTGTGGGCTGCGTTAACGCCAGGAGCTGTGCCGCTGCGGCGTGGACATCGGTCAGAGCATGGATATCGTCGGTTTGCAGCAGCATTGGCAAATTCACCCCCGCCAGGACCGCCATCGGCGGCATCGTTGTGGGAGAAAACGCGTGATGGCTGGCGACGTTCCACGGCGTGCCGCTTTGCATGTCGCACAGCACCAGCACGCCATCCGCATTGCACTGAGCCTTCACCAGCGTGCTGGCAAAATCGTTTCTAAAGCCATCAATCCCGGCGGTTTCCCCGAGCGTGACGGGGAAAACATACGGCAGCTCGCCATATACCAGCGTGGCGCTGTCCAGCAGGGCGCTCGCGAGCGGACCATGAGAAGCGACAATCACGTTGATCATTTTTACCCCCTGACCCAGGCTTTGACGGTGGCCAACTGCTGGCCGACGCCTTTGCCCCACGGCGTGATGCGGTATTCACCTACGCTTGCAGGCACAATAAAGGTCTCGGCGTAGTGGACCACGAAAGGCGCAAAGGCCCCGGTTGGGCTCTCCACGCGGGCTTCGTCCCCGGCGACCAGATTCAGGACGTTCACGCCGCCCCCGGTATGGTGGGTGACGGGTTTTGTGAACCAATGCCGACGGGTTTCAATAAATTCTCGTTCGTGCAGCCCGGTACGCTCCTCGCGCCAGCCGTCGCCCTCACCGATTGGCTCGATGCGGTTGACCAGATGTTCATGTACCCAGGACGTGTCGCGCTGCCAGTCGATAACCTTGGCACCGTGCTCGAGGTGTACCGGGCGCGGCAGGCCGTCCATTCCCAGTCGTCCCCAATCCCACAGCTTGAAGGTGAAAATGTACGGCGTGGCGCTGATTTCCAGCACCATCGTGCCCGAGCCGGAACAGTGAACGGTGCCTGCCGGGATCAGGAAGTGATCGTGCTTGCGGGCAGGGATCTGATTGACGAAGCGGGCGTCATCAAAGGCGCATTGGCCCTGTGCGGCCTGATGCAGATTGTCCAGCATCGCCTGCGGCTCAGTGCCGGTTTGGGTGCCGAGATACACCACCGCGCCCGGCTCGGCCTCCAGAATGTAGTAACTCTCATCCTGGGTGTAGTGCATCCCAAACTGCTGCTGGATGTATTCGGTCAGCGGATGGACCTGGAAACTGAGGTTCTGTCCCCCGATGGTGTCGAGAAAATCGAAGCGAATGGGAAACTCTGCGCCAAAGCGCGCATGCACTTTTTCGCCCAGCAGTTCTCGCGGGTGCAGCAGGACCGCATTTAAAGAAGGGATCTCGATCCGCACGTCGCCGAACCTTAGCAACAGGCTGTTTTCCTCGGGCACGCAGTCAAAACACCAGGCGTAGTTAGGCTTCGAGGGATCGAGATCGAACTGGTTTTTCATCCACTGGCCGCCCCACACGCCGGGATCGAAAAACGGCACTACCCGAAACGGGCGCTGGACCGTTTGTGCCAGACCGGCGCGCAGCGCGTCACCGCTGACCATTTTTGGGTTATCCGCAAGGGTGGTATCCAGAAGGAAATCGGCGCGCTGTAATAATGGGGTTTTGTGGCGGTCAAACACCCGCCATTCGACAAAAAAGGCCCGTTTGTAGCGACGCAGAATATCTTCATCGTGATTGTCCACACCCCAGTTACCCAGCTCGCCGCTGCGCATCCGCTGTTGAATTTCCCAGCGTGGCAAATCGGCGTACACCAGCACATCGCCGTCGTGGACCAGCGCGGCACCAGGACCATACACAATCACCAGGCCACTGGCCTCCGTGACCTGCTGGCGCAAAGCGGCCAGCTTCTGTGGGTCAAAAAATTCAGCGAGTTGATGGCAAGAAAGCACGCCAAATACGCGATCGTCAGTCAGGTTCCGGGCCAGCAATCGGTGCAGCGCTTCCTCGTTTTTACGTGCCGCTTCGATGTTAATCAGACAACTGCCAGTGAACTGCGTGTGCAACGCCTGCTCAAGTTCGTCGAGACGCACGCCGGGATAGCAGTCAATCACCAGCACGGTTTTTCTGGCGTCAGAAAGGCGGGTATTCAGCACGGACCATAGCGTTTTCCAGCCCTGCCAGGCCTGTTTGTCGTAACCCTCAACCGGGACTTCAGGGTGTTTATCGTAGTTCGTCGATTTCATTCTTTTCTCCCAAGGTTCATGGCTTAAGATTAATCGATTAACCCTAAGAAGAAAGGCTGGTTAATGGGATTAACCCGGCAAAAATAAGCGATAGGGGATTTTTAACCGTCAGGTTGTGAAGCGTCTCACAGGGAATAATGCAAAATTGAGGTTATTCGATTAATCTGTGGGAAACACGAGGAGGAATCATGACCACTGTTACGCTGGCGCAGGTTGCCGCGAAGGCCGGCGTCTCAACCGCCACGGTCTCAATGGTGCTGCGCAATCGGGGGCGTATCTCGCAGGCTACCCGCGAAAGAGTCCTGCTGGCGCTGGATGAATCCGGGTATGTCTATAACCAGACCGCGGCGAATCTGCGCAACCGCAGCAGCAATCAGGTAGGGCTGCTGTTGCACGATATTACCAACCCGTTTTACGGTGAGATGACCGCCGGACTGAGTCATGAAATGGAGCGTCACGAGATGCTGCTGTTTCTGGCAAACAGCGAAGAATCGGAAGAGCGACAGCAGAAATTTGTCGATTCACTGATGCGTAACAGCGCCTGTGGGATGGTGCTGTGCGCAGCCAGGGGCACGCCGCAGGCCTTTTTCGACGGTTTGAAGCGGCGCAATATCCCGGCCATTATGGTGGTGCGTCCGTTGGACGATCCGGATTTCGATTTTGTCGGCACCGACAACTTTCTCGGTTCGCAGATGGCGACCGCGCATTTACTGAAGCTGGGTCATCGTAACATTGCCTTTATTGGCGGGAGCCTCAATTCGGGGACCCGGGCCCAGCGTATCGGCGGATTTACCAGCAAGCTGCTGGAATATGGTGTTGCACCAAAGCCGGAGTGGATTGTCGCCTCGCAGGCCAGCCAAAGCGACGGGGCGCGGGTGGCGGAAGCTCTGTTTAAGCAGTATCCGCAGATCACCGCCGCCGTCTGCTATCAGGACATTGTGGCGCTCGGGGTCATGCAGACGCTGCGCAAAGCAGGCCGTGAGCCGGGGCGTGATTTTGCGCTGGTCGGTTTCGACGATATCACCGAAGCGGCGCTGGTCCAGCCCGCGCTGACCACGGTTTCCGTTGCCGCGAAAGAGATAGGGCGTAAGGCCGGAGAGCTGTTATTCAGCCGGATTCAGGGCAACAGTGAACCACCGAAAAGGATAATTCTGCCCCCTGCGCTGGTGGTCAGAGAATCCTGTGGGTTTCGCTGATCATGCCTTTTACTGATATTTGCTGCAGTTTCACGTTAAATTCTAATTATCGCCGTTTTTAGTGGCAGCCTTTTCAGGCGCTGGTTACTCTGAAAACGATTTACATTGTATTAACGAAGAGAATAGATATGCATGATGGAGACATCCGCGTCGCGATTGCGGGCGCGGGCGGCCGTATGGGACGGCAACTGATTCAGGCGGCAACGCAGCTGGCGGGCGTGAAGCTCGGTGCCGCGCTTGAGCGCGAAGGCTCTTCCTTACTCGGCGCAGATGCCGGAGAGCTGGCAGGCATTGGCGCCACGGGCGTGAAGGTTCAGAGCAGCCTGGATGCGGTGAAAGATGATTTTGACGTCTTTATCGATTTCACTCGCCCGGAAGGCACGCTGACGCACCTGGCTTTTTGCCGCACGCACGGCAAAGGCATGGTAATTGGCACCACCGGTTTTGACGATGCGGGCAAGCAGGCCATCCGTGACGCGGCTGACAGCATCGCTATCGTCTTCGCGGCTAACTTCAGCATCGGCGTGAACGTGATGCTGAAGCTGCTGGAAAAGGCAGCGAAAGTGATGGGCGATTACACCGACATCGAAATCATCGAAGCGCATCATCGGCATAAAGTAGATGCACCCTCCGGCACCGCGCTGGCGATGGGTGAAGCGATTGCTCATGCCATGGACAAAGATTTGAACGCGTGCGCGGTGTACAGCCGGGAAGGTTATACCGGCGAGCGCGTGCCGGGCACCATCGGTTTTGCCACCGTGCGTGCAGGCGATATCGTCGGGGAACATACGGCGATGTTCGCCGATATCGGTGAACGTGTCGAAATTACGCATAAAGCCTCCAGCCGGATGACCTTCGCCAATGGCGCAGTGCGTTCCGCGTTGTGGCTTAAAGAAAAGCGTAACGGTCTTTTTGATATGCGTGATGTGCTTGATCTCAACAGTTTGTAACGATTTTACCCCCATCGTGATGTGGTTGTAGCAATCGTAATGTGTTGATTGCAGAGGGCAATAATTTATTGCCCTTTAATTTTCTCTCGATTTTTGTTTTTTGACTTTGTAATGCGTAAAAACACACATCTTCTATTCAATTACTGTTGAGTAATTGTAAATTTTGACCATCTGGTCCACTTTTTCACTTCCCCGCACTGCCTTTCACATTTATCCTGGTGCGCAAGCGTTTCCCGGAACCTTGTTTGCTGATCTTTTTGCCTGTTTTACAGCTCCATACCCATCAGTGGCGTAAAATGATATAAAAAATACCGGCTTTACGTTGACTTTCTCAGCGTAAATATCCAGAATGCCGCCGTTTGCACGAATTTCGCGGGCAGCAGATTTGCATTGATTCGTCATATTGAGTGAATTAATATGCAGATAAACTGAGTGAATATTCTCTGGAGGATGTTTTGATTAAGTCAGCGCTTTTGGTTCTGGAAGACGGAACCCAGTTTCACGGTCGGGCCATAGGGGCAACGGGCACGGCGGTTGGGGAAGTCGTTTTCAATACTTCAATGACCGGTTATCAAGAAATCCTCACTGATCCTTCCTATTCTCGCCAAATCGTCACTCTCACTTATCCCCATATCGGTAATGTCGGCACCAATGCCGCTGACGAAGAATCTTCCCAGGTACACGCCCAAGGCCTCATCATTCGCGACCTGCCACTGATTGCCAGCAACTACCGTAATACTGAAGACCTCTCGTCCTACCTGAAACGTCACAACATCGTGGCGATTGCCGATATCGATACCCGTAAGCTGACCCGCCTGCTGCGTGAGAAAGGTGCTCAGAACGGTTGTATCATCGCCGGTGATAACCTGGATGCGGCGCTGGCGCTGGAAAAAGCCAAAGCCTTCCCGGGCCTGAACGGCATGGATTTAGCGAAAGAAGTGACCACAGCAGAAAGCTACAGCTGGACCCAGGGCAGCTGGACGCTGGCAGGTGAACTGCCAGAAGCGAAAAAAGAAGAAGAGCTGCCGTTCCACGTAGTGGCGTACGACTACGGCGCAAAACGCAATATCCTGCGCATGCTGGTAGATCGCGGCTGCCGCCTGACGGTGGTCCCGGCGCAAACCCCAGCCGACGACGTGCTGAAGATGAATCCGGACGGTATTTTCCTGTCTAACGGCCCTGGTGACCCGGCGCCGTGTGATTACGCGATTACCGCGATTGAGAAATTCCTCGAAACCGATATCCCGGTCTTCGGCATCTGCCTTGGCCATCAGCTGCTGGCGCTGGCGAGCGGCGCGAAAACCATCAAGATGAAGTTCGGCCACCACGGCGGCAACCATCCGGTGAAAGATATCGACAACAATACGGTGATGATCACTGCGCAGAACCACGGTTTTGCGGTTGATGAAGCCTCGATGCCTGCCAACCTGCGCGTAACGCATAAGTCGCTGTTCGACGGCACCCTGCAGGGCATTCATCGCACCGACAAACCGGCATTCAGCTTCCAGGGACACCCGGAAGCCAGCCCTGGCCCGCACGATGCCGCGCCGTTGTTCGATCACTTCATCGAACTTATCGAGCACTACCGTTCTACCGCCACTCTTAATAGCAAATAAGTATCAGGAGCTGAGAAAACCATGCCAAAACGTACAGACATAAAAAGCATCCTGATCCTTGGCGCTGGCCCGATTGTTATCGGTCAGGCCTGTGAGTTTGACTACTCCGGTGCCCAGGCGTGTAAAGCGCTGCGTGAAGAGGGCTACCGTGTCATTCTGGTGAACTCCAACCCGGCAACCATCATGACCGACCCGGAAATGGCCGATGCGACCTACATCGAGCCGATTCACTGGGAAGTGGTACGTAAAATCATTGAAAAAGAGCGTCCGGATGCGGTTCTGCCGACCATGGGCGGCCAGACGGCGCTGAACTGTGCGCTGGAGCTGGAACGTCAGGGCGTGCTGGCCGAATTCGGTGTGACCATGATTGGCGCTACCGCCGACGCCATCGATAAAGCCGAAGACCGTCGTCGTTTCGACGTGGCGATGAAGAAAATTGGCCTCGATACCGCGCGTTCCGGTATCGCGCACAATATGGAAGAAGCGCTGGCGGTTGCCGCTGACGTCGGTTATCCGTGCATCATTCGTCCGTCCTTCACCATGGGCGGCACCGGCGGCGGGATCGCTTACAACCGCGAAGAGTTCGAAGAAATCTGTGCCCGCGGCCTGGATCTCTCTCCCACCAACGAGCTGCTGATTGATGAATCGCTGATCGGCTGGAAAGAGTACGAGATGGAAGTGGTGCGTGATAAAAACGACAACTGCATCATCGTCTGCTCTATCGAAAACTTCGATGCGATGGGCATCCATACCGGGGACTCTATCACCGTCGCCCCGGCGCAGACCCTGACCGACAAAGAATACCAAATCATGCGTAACGCCTCGATGGCGGTGCTGCGTGAAATCGGCGTGGAAACCGGCGGCTCTAACGTCCAGTTCTCCGTTAACCCGAAAAACGGTCGCCTGATTGTTATCGAGATGAACCCACGTGTGTCGCGTTCTTCGGCGCTGGCATCGAAAGCCACCGGTTTCCCGATTGCCAAAGTGGCAGCGAAACTGGCAGTGGGTTACACCCTCGACGAACTGATGAACGACATCACCGGCGGGCGCACTCCAGCCTCGTTTGAACCGTCTATCGACTACGTTGTTACCAAAATTCCTCGCTTCAACTTCGAGAAATTTGTTGGTGCCAACGACCGCCTGACCACCCAGATGAAATCCGTGGGTGAAGTGATGGCGATTGGTCGCACGCAGCAAGAATCGATGCAGAAAGCGCTGCGCGGCCTGGAAGTGGGGGCCACCGGTTTCGACCCGAAAGTCAGTCTCGACGATCCGGAAGCGCTGACCAAAATTCGCCGTGAACTGAAAGACGCAGGCGCAGAGCGTATCTGGTACATCGCTGACGCTTTCCGTGCGGGTCTGTCCGTCGACGGCGTGTTCAACCTGACCAATATCGACCGCTGGTTCTTGGTGCAGATTGAAGAGCTGGTTCGCCTCGAAGAGCAAGTGGCTGAGGTTGGGATCACCGGCCTGGATGCGGACTTCCTGCGCACCCTGAAACGTAAAGGCTTCGCCGATGCGCGTCTGGCAAAACTGGCTGGCGTGCGCGAGTCCGAAATCCGCAAACTGCGTGAACAGTACAACCTGCACCCGGTCTACAAGCGGGTGGACACCTGCGCGGCGGAGTTCTCTACCGATACCGCCTACATGTACTCCACTTATGAAGATGAGTGTGAAGCCAACCCGTCCGTAGACCGCGATAAAATCATGGTTCTCGGCGGCGGCCCGAACCGTATCGGCCAGGGTATCGAATTCGACTACTGCTGCGTTCACGCCTCGCTGGCGCTGCGTGAAGACGGGTACGAAACCATCATGGTTAACTGTAACCCGGAAACCGTATCGACCGATTACGACACCTCCGACCGTCTGTACTTCGAGCCGGTGACCTTCGAAGACGTGCTGGAAATCGTGCGCATCGAGAAGCCTAAGGGCGTTATCGTACAGTACGGCGGCCAGACTCCGCTGAAGCTGGCGCGTGCGCTGGAAGCCGCTGGCGTGCCAATTATCGGCACCAGCCCGGATGCTATCGACCGTGCAGAGGACCGTGAGCGTTTCCAGCAGGCGGTTGACCGTCTGAAGCTGAAACAGCCTGCCAACGCCACCGTGACCGCGATTGAAATGGCCGTTGAGAAAGCGAAAGAGATTGGCTACCCGCTGGTGGTGCGCCCGTCCTACGTGCTCGGCGGCCGCGCGATGGAAATCGTGTATGACGAAGCCGACCTGCGTCGCTACTTCCAGACGGCGGTCAGCGTCTCTAACGATGCGCCAGTGCTGCTGGACCGCTTCCTCGACGATGCCGTTGAAGTGGACGTGGATGCCATCTGTGACGGCGAAAATGTGCTGATTGGCGGCATCATGGAACACATCGAGCAGGCAGGCGTTCACTCCGGCGACTCCGCGTGTTCTCTGCCAGCGTATACCCTGAGCCAGGAAATTCAGGACGTGATGCGCCAACAGGTACAGAAGCTGGCCTTCGAGCTGCAGGTGCGCGGTCTGATGAACGTGCAGTTTGCGGTGAAAGACAACGAAGTGTACCTGATTGAAGTCAACCCACGCGCCGCGCGTACCGTACCATTCGTCTCTAAAGCCACCGGCCTGCCGCTGGCGAAAGTGGCGGCACGCGTGATGGTCGGCCAGACTCTGGCGCAGCAGGGCCACCTGGAAGAAATCATCCCGCCGTACTACTCGGTGAAAGAAGTGGTGCTGCCATTCAACAAATTCCCGGGCGTTGACCCGCTGTTAGGGCCAGAAATGCGCTCTACCGGGGAAGTGATGGGCGTGGGCCGCACCTTCGCAGAAGCGTTCGCCAAAGCACAGCTCGGCAGCAACTCCACCATGAAGAAGCAGGGCCGGGCGCTGCTCTCCGTGCGTGAAGGTGACAAAGAGCGGGTAGTAGACCTGGCGGCAAAACTGCTGAAACAGGGCTTCGAGCTGGATGCGACCCACGGCACCGCGGTGGTGCTGGGCGAAGCGGGCATTAACCCACGTCTGGTGAACAAGGTGCATGAAGGCCGACCGCATATTCAGGACCGTATCAAGAATGGCGAATACACCTACATCATCAACACCACCGAAGGGCGTCAGGCGATTGAAGACTCCAAGCTGATTCGCCGCAGCGCGCTGCAGTACAAAGTGCATTACGACACCACCCTGAACGGCGGGTTCGCGACAGCCATGGCGCTGAATGCCGATGCCACCGAGAAGGTAATTTCGGTGCAGGAAATGCACGCGCAGATCGGTAAGTAATCGTTACTCTCTATGCCCGGCGGCGCTCGCGCCTGCCGGGCGTATACGTCTCACACAGTAGGCCGGGCGTTAGCCGATACCCTCATTTCTCCCTCTCAGAGTGTTCTGGTTTTCCATCTGCGTTCAATCAGTTAGCCTAAAATCGTTAGACAGATAATGATTCTTTAACTGAAGAGCACGGGAGAACACCATGCGTCACAATCTACTGATCACCTCTATTTTCGCCGCCGCAGCTCTGTTTACCGTCGCGGGTTGTTCCTCAAACCAGGCGCTGAAAACCACCGATGGTAAAACGATCGTCACCGACGGCAAACCTGAGGTAGATAGCGATACCGGCCTGGTGTCCTATAAAAATGCGGAAACCGGCAAGACTGAACAGATCAATCGCGATCAGGTTCAATCGATGGGCGAACTGGATAATTAATTCCTTTTATTGATTCGCACTGTTCGTTTATTCCTATTGTTGTTCCTGGCTCGCAGGATGTTGACCCTTATCAAAGGTTACTCTTTGTGAGTAGATGAAAATCACTCTCCAAATACTGGAGAGTGATTATGGAAGAACACAATAAATCTGAAGATGAACATCGTTTATCTCTTTCACGGCGAAACGTTTTAAAGTCAGGCTCATTACTCCTGACCCTACCTTTTGTTTCTCTTAAACTGCGAGCTGCCCCAGAGGCTGAAAAAGCGGCGTCACTGCCGACAGGCGCAGGGGAAAAGGTGGTTGCTACCTGCAGCACCTTTGACTGTGGGGGAAAATGCGATATTCGCGCCCATGTGACCGATGGCGTCGTCACTCGAATTTCTACCCGCCCGGATAACGAACTCGACCCCGAAATGCCTATTATGCGCGCCTGCGTACGGGGGCGCGGGTATCGGAAATTCGTATACCATCCTGACCGGCTTAAGTACCCCATGAAACGCGTGGGTAGGCGTGGGGAAGGGAAGTTTGTACGAATCTCCTGGGATGAAGCCACCACGCTGATTGCTGATAATCTTCTGCGTATCACGGCCAAATACGGCCCGGAATCGCGGTTTATGCATAACAATACCGCGACCAGCGGCGGGGCGTTTTCCGGCGACGGTATGATGAAACGCCTGCTAAATCTGACCGGCGGCTACCTCTCTTATTATCACTCGGTGAGTCTTGGCAACACGGTTGCCGCCACGCCTTATACCTACGGTGTGGCAGCCAGCGGTAACTCGCTGGATACCCTGAAAGACACCCCTTTGGTTATTCTTTGGGGGCATAACCCAACCGAAACCATTTTCGGCCATACCAACCATTATTTTCAGCAGATGAAGCAAAACGGAACACGTTTTGTGGTCGTCGATCCGCGCTATTCCGACACCACTTCTTCGCTGGCCGATGAATGGATCCCCTTACTGCCGACCACTGATAACGCGATGATGGACGCGATGATGTACGTCATTATCAGCGAAGGGCTGCACGATAAAGCCTTCATCGCCCGTTACACCCTCGGCTTTGATGAAGCATCGATGCCGGAGGGCGTGCCGGCGAACGAATCGCTGGTGGCGTATCTGATGGGGCAAAAAGATGGCGTGGTGAAAACGCCGGAATGGGCCGAGAGCATCACCCATGTTCCGGCCCAGACCATTCGCCAGCTAGCGCGCGACTACGCGACAACCAAACCTGCCGCGCTGATTCAGGGCTGGGGACCACAGCGGCATAACTGCGGCGAGCGTACCGCTCGCGGATCCACGCTGTTGGCAACGATCACCGGGAATGTTGGCGTAAAAGGCGGCTGGGCTGCGGGCTACGGCGGCTGCGGCAATCGTAAATTCACCACCGGCGTCGAAACGCTGGATAATCCGGTGAAAGAGAATATCTCCATCATGAACTGGGTCCAGGCGGCAGATGATGCCAGCAAAGTGACGCCGGAGGATGGCCTGAAGGGAGGCGAAAAACTCAAAAGCAATATTCGTATTTTGTTCTCACTGGCGGGCAACTATCTGGCCAATCAAAATCCCGATGTTAATCAAGCAGTCAAGGTTCTCGAAGATGAATCGAAGATTGAATTTATCGTCGTGAGCGATTTGTATATGAGCCCCAGTGCGAAATATGCCGATGTGCTGTTACCCGAAACCAGTTTTATGGAACGCTGGAACATCGGCGAAACTTGGGGGACTGCGAATTACCTGGTACTGTCTGAAAAGTTGATCGAGCCGGAGTTTGAACGCCGAAGTGATTACGACTGGCAGCGCGAAGTCGCCAGAAAACTCGGCGTAGAAGCTGAGTTTAGCCAGGGACGCGATGAGAAACAGTGGATTGAACATATTTGGCAACAGACATGCCTGGCGATGCCAGATGAAAAGCTGCCCACCTTTGAAGAGCTGCAAACCACCCGTCGGCATCTTTTCAAAAGCGCGCCGTGGGTTGCGTTCGAAGAGAATATTCGCGATCCGCAGAATCACCCGTTTCCAACCCCATCAGGAAAAATTGAGATCTTCTCTCAACGGCTCTATGACATGCACCACCCGGAAATCCCGGCGCTATCCCATTACGTTCCGGCCCATGAGGGGCCAGAAGATCCGTTGACCACGCGTTTCCCTTTACAGTTGATAACCTGGAAAGGCAAAAACCGGGCGAACTCCACGCAGTATGCCAACCCCTGGCTGCAAGAGGTGCAAGCGCAAAAACTGTGGATTAACCCCCTTGATGCCGAACCGCGCGCAATAAAGCAGGGCGATAAGGTGCGAATACATAACGAGCGGGGAGTGAGTCTGGTGGAAGCGGAAGTCACTCAGCGCATTATTCCCGGCGTGGTGGCGATGCAGGCAGGCGCATGGTGGCAACCGGATAGTCAGGGGGTCGATCATGGCGGATGCGCCAACGTTTTAAGCTCGTCGCGTATTACCGCCCTGGCGAAAGGGAATTCACATCAAACCATGCTGGTGGAGGTAGCAAAGCATGAGTCAGTTTAAGGAATATGCGCCAGTCAGCGACAAACAGTTGGGCTTTTTTATCGATTCATCACGTTGTTCGGGCTGCAAAGCCTGTCAGGTGGCGTGCAAAGATAAAAATAATCTGGAGGTCGGGCGGCGCTTTCGTCGGGTGTATGAAGTGAAAGGGGGCGGTTTTATGCCGACGGGCCAGGGCGGGGTGCAAAACACGGTGTTTGCTTACACCCTGTCCATCTCATGTAACCATTGCGCTGACCCTATCTGCACCAAAAACTGTCCTACCACGGCGATGCACAAAAGGCCTGGCGATGGGATAGTGAGAGTCGACACCGACAAGTGTGTGGGCTGCGGATATTGCGCATGGTCTTGTCCTTACGGCGCGCCTCAGATGAATGAACAGACAGGTCAAATGTCCAAGTGTGATTTTTGTGTCGACCTTCAGGCGCAGGGGGAACAACCCGTCTGCGTTGCAACCTGCCCGCTTGGCGCGATTCAGTTTGGCCCTATCGATGAACTGCGGAAAAAGTTTGGCGTGCTCTGCGATGTGAATGGATTGCCAGATTCGGCACTGACGCATCCCAACCTGGTGATAAAAGCGCATCAGGGTGCTGAGAAAAAGGAGAAGCGTAATGCATGAGTGGCCGCTGTTAATTTTTACTCTCTTGCTGCAAGGCGCAGTGGGACTGACCCTGTTTCTCTCCCTGGCATGTGGCGGTGAAAAATTTGCACCCTGTACGGCGCGGCGAATGTGGGTGCCGGTGTTTAGCGCCTGCGTACTGGCGGGTGTCGGGTTGCTGGCATCGGTGTTTCACCTGGGTTATCCGTTGAATGCCTTTAATGCCCTGCGCCACATCAGTAGCTCGTGGCTGAGCCGTGAAATCCTGTTCGCTAGCCTGTTTCTGGCCTGTCTTGGCGTGAGCTTTTTGGCACTGCTGTTCAAGCTGAAGGTCGTGAAAGGGTTATTACCGATTGCGGTGTTGCTGGGCCTGATTGATGTGTTTTGCATGAGCGAAATCTATATGCGCACCTCGGTGGTGACCTGGACGCACTTCAATACGCTCGTCATGTTCTATGGCTCGGTGGCGATTGTCGGGGGCGTGATGTTCAGCGTGGTTGGCGGGGCGCACAATAGCGGCCTGTTACGTTGGGCCGGAGGGGCGATTGTGGTAGCGGTGCTGGTGCGGCTGCTGACACAAATTCCTTATATGACGTGGCTGGCGGATGTCGGACTCAATGATGCACTAACCTTCCCACATCAGCCTTTGACGGCATTCCGGGCATTAGCTGACTGCCGTCTGGCTGGCTGGATCCTCTCCGTTATTGGCGCCGTTATCTTTGCCTGCGGCGCTGTCCGTGCGCAGCGAGGGTGGCTCTTTATCGGCGGCGTAATGCTGTTGGTGGCGGAAGTGCTGCTGCGCTTTGTTTTCTTCAGCATCCATTGATGCTGCGTTTTTCATTGCCTGACTCCCCTCCGCCTGCGGTGGGAGAGTCGTGTGTGCATCATCAGTTTCGGCGTGCGTCTTGCCGGACGTGTGTGCGGGCATGTCCTGTGGAGGCGCTGGCGATTACGCCACAGGGGGTGTCACTCGCCGCGGAGAAATGCCTTGGCTGTGGGAACTGTTTATACGTCTGCCCAACCGGGGCTATCGTGAATCTGCTTCCCCCCCAGCGCTATTTTCGCGACCATCGCCTGATCGCGCCCTTAAGCGTGACGCCTCCGACCCTTAACGAACTGCTGCTATGGCACGCCCAGTATCATATTCGCGGGGTTGAGATGGTGCTTGATGAACATCCTCGCTGGGGATTGGCTATTGCCGCCCTGAACCTGACCTTGCGGCAGCTAGATGAGCCGTGCTGGCAGATTTTTCCTTCCAGTGAAGCATTCATCAACGCTTCTCGTCGTCGTCTTCTTTCCGTGCGCAGCGATCCGAAAAGCGCCGGGAGGGTTCAACCTGCTCCTCTGGCGGCGGCGTTCCCGGGATTTACAACCTTTACCCCGCGCCTGGATCCTGCTCGCTGTATTTTATGCGGGGCGTGTAGCCGGGTGTGTCGACAGCAGGCCCTGATTCAGAGTGAGGACGCTTTTCACATCGACTCTCAGGTGTGCAATGGATGCGAAGCCTGTCATGCCGTCTGCCCGACTGATGCAATCAACGTTATCTGCGCCGTTGTAAAGGCAGAGGAAATATCGCATCCGTTGCAACTGGCTGAATGTCAGTCGTGTCAGCGCGGGTTTTCATCATGGGATGAAGATACGTTGCAGTGTCCAATTTGCCGTCAGCATCATTATGGAATGCGGTAATAAAGATCAGTATGGCGGAGGATTGCGGAAGTCATTATTTGTTTTTTCGACAATGGGATATGCTTGAAAAGATGTTTCCTCTGTTAAGAGACGCTAATGATTTTGATTATTTATGCGCATCCTTATCCGCAGCGTTCGCATGCGAATAAGCGGATGCTTGAGCAGGCAAGGGAAATCGACGGCGTAGAAATCCGCTCGCTTTACCACCTCTATCCCGATTTCAATATCGACATTGCCGCTGAGCAGGAAGCGCTTTCTCGCGCCGACCTGGTCATCTGGCAACATCCTATGCAGTGGTACAGCGTGCCGCCGCTTCTCAAATTGTGGATGGATAAAGTCCTGTCACACGGCTGGGCCTACGGGCACGGTGGCCGCGCACTGCACGGCAAAAGTCTCATGTGGGCGGTGACTACCGGCGGCGGGGACGATCACTTTGCCATTGGCAATTTCCCCGGCTTTGAGGTGCTGGCCCAACCGCTCCAGGCCACCGCCCTGTATTGCGGCCTGAAATGGTTACCGCCTTTTGCCATGCATTGCACCTTTGTTTGTGACGATGAAACCCTGGCCGCGCAGGCGCGGCATTACAAACAACGTCTGCTGGAATGGCAGGAGGTGCATCATGGATAGTCATACGCTCATTCAGGCGCTGATTTACCTCGGCTCGGCGGCGTTAATTGTGCCGATTGCGGTTCGACTCGGGCTCGGGTCGGTACTCGGTTATCTGATTGCGGGCTGCATCATCGGGCCGTGGGGGTTACGGCTGGTGACCGATGCCGAGGCGATTCTGCACTTCGCTGAAATCGGCGTAGTGTTGATGCTGTTTGTCATCGGTCTTGAACTCGATCCACAGCGTTTATGGAAACTGCGTGCCTCGGTGTTTGGCGGCGGTGCGCTACAAATGGTGGCCTGTGGGGCATTGATCGGCGGCTTCTGTATGCTGTTGGGTCTGCAATGGCAGGTCGCGGTGCTGATTGGCCTGACGCTGGCGCTGTCCTCCACCGCTATCGCCATGCAGGCGATGAATGAACGCAACCTGACGGTCTCGCAGCTCGGGCGCAGCGCCTTTGCGGTGCTGCTGTTCCAGGATATTGCCGCCATTCCTCTGGTGGCAATGATCCCGCTGCTGGCGGCGAGCGGAGCCTCAACCACGCTGGCAGCGTTTGGACTTTCCGCACTTAAAGTGGCGGGTGCGCTGGCGCTGGTCATTCTGCTTGGGCGATACGTCACGCGTCCGGTGCTGCGTTTTGTGGCCCGCTCCGGCCTGCGAGAAGTGTTCAGTGCCGTGGCCCTGTTTTTAGTCTTCGGCTTCGGACTGATGCTGGAAGAGGTCGGTCTGTCGATGGCGATGGGGGCATTTCTGGCAGGGGTGTTGCTGGCAAGCTCCGAGTATCGTCATGCGCTGGAAAGCGATATCGAGCCGTTCAAGGGGCTGCTGCTGGGGCTGTTCTTTATCGGCGTCGGCATGTCTATCGACTTTGGCACTCTGGTTACCCATCCGTTACGAATTCTCATCCTGCTGGCGGGCTTCCTGATTATCAAAGCCGTGACGCTGTGGCTGATTGCGCGCCCGCTTGGGGTGCCGAAAGCGCAACGACGTTGGTTTGCGGCGCTATTAGGGCAGGGCAGTGAGTTTGCGTTTGTGGTTTTTGGCACCGCGCGGATGGCCGACGTGCTCGACCCGGAATGGGCGAAGGCGTTAACCCTGGCGGTGGCGCTGTCGATGGCGGCTACGCCGATTCTGCTGGTGCTGCTGTCACGGCTGGAAAAAGCGGGCAGCGGGCAGGAACGTGAAGCCGATGAAATTGACGAGGAACAGCCACGGGTGATCATCGCCGGATTTGGCCGTTTCGGTCAGATTGCCGGGCGCTTGCTGCTTTCGAGCGGCGTTAAAATGGTCATCCTCGATCACGATCCAGACCATGTCGATACGCTGCGTAAATTTGATATGAAGGTCTTTTACGGCGATGCGACGCGGGTCGATATGCTGGAGTCTGCCGGGGCGGCCCGGGCGGAAGTATTGATCAATTCGATTGACGATCCGAAAGCGAACCTGGCGCTAACGGAACTGGCGAAGGAACATTTCCCGCACCTGAGAATTATCGCTCGCGCCCGTGATATCGACCACTACATTCAACTACGCCAGGCGGGAATTGATGCGCCGGAGCGTGAAACGTTCGAAGGGGCGTTGAAGTCTGGGCGCATGGCGCTCGAAGCATTGGGGCTCGGGGCGTATGAAGCGCGAGAACGTGCTGACATGTTCCGCCGATTCAACGTCCGGATGGTAGAAGAAATGGTGGATATGGCGGATGAGGATGATGCCTCCTTCGCGGCAGTCTTTAAACGGACCAGCGCGATGCTGACCGATATTATCAACGAAGACCGCAGCAATATGTCACTCATCCAGCGTCACGGTTGGCAGGGAACCGAAGAAGGTAAACACACCGGGAACCCGGCTGACGAACCTGAAACGAAACCTTCGGCATAACGGGGACTTAGAAAGAAGGCGAAAAAATTTCGCCTTCTTTACTCTTGCCCATGTCGACGAAAGATTAAGCTTTCCGTATAGTGGCGGCAATTTTTGCATCCGGGATATTATCAATGATCAGTCTGATTGCGGCGTTAGCGGTGGATCGCGTTATCGGCATGGAAAACGCCATGCCCTGGAACCTGCCAGCCGATCTCGCCTGGTTTAAACGTACAACCTTAAACAAGCCGGTAGTGATGGGGCGTCTGACCTGGGAATCCATTGGTCGTCCGCTGCCGGGGCGTAAAAACATTGTCATCAGTAGCCAGCCGGGCACTGATTCTCGCGTTGAGTGGGTGAAATCGGTCGATGAAGCGATTGCCGCCTGCGGCGATGCGGAAGAAATTATGGTGATTGGCGGCGGGCGCGTTTACGAGCAGTTCCTGCCGAAAGCGCAGCGCCTGTATCTGACGCACATTGATGCGGAAGTGGAAGGGGATACACATTTCCCTGACTACGATCCGGACCACTGGGAATCCACGTTCAGTGAGTTTCATGATGCCGACGAGCAGAACTCGCACAGCTACTGTTTCGAGATTCTGGAACGTCGTTAAATTTCATCACCTAAATGCACAACGTATGGAAGTCTTACAGAAGTAGATTTCCGTACGTTATTAGCTAGTATTCTGTTTTTTTTGACAAAAATTTATGCCAGAAAAAGGTATGGCGTAGTTTAAGTACTAACAATTAGTCATACCCTGGACTACAGTGGATAAGTAATCCAGTCATATCACTCGAATGTACTTAGGGAGCAAGGAATGAGCGATAATAAAAAAAATATCGATAATCAATTAATTCATGGTTTCGATTTGAACCTGTTAGAGGTTTTTGAACTCGTCTATGTGTATGAGAGCGTTCGGGAAGCCTCGTTGCGTTTGGGGCGCAGTAGTTCAGCCATTAGTCAGTCTCTGAATAAATTACGTGAAATGTTTTCAGATCCCCTCTTTGTCCGCAGTGGAACCCGATTAATAAAAACAGCGACTGCGGTGAATATTCATTCTGCAATTAATGAAAACTATCTTGGCTTACTCAATAATTTACAAGAACTGGTCAGTAATAATGTCCGCAATAGTGTGAATGTATTTTGCTCTCCGTACTGCGGGGTGCGAGTTCTGCCGGTTATCATGAACTATGTGACCCAGGAAAATATTGAATGTAATATTATTCACCAGACGCTGGAGCTGGATGAGATGAATCTTGACGATCAGCTCTCATTGCGCCAGGTCGATCTCATTTTTGATATTAATCCGATCTTCCGTACCGATATTGTCAATACCCCCGTTTCCCTTGAACCTCTTATTTGGGTATGCAGTAAAAATCACCCGCGTATCAAGGATACACTGACCGCAGAGATGATGAAGAACGAGAAGTTTGTCACTTTCAATTCGCAGGGGATGTCAGTCAAACAAGGGCAAGAAGATATTAAAGACAAATATGGCCAACGAAACATTGTGTTCAGTAGCGCATCCGTTTTTGCAACCGTCGCGGTAGTTGAACAATCTGACCTAATATCCCCGATGCCTGAGTGGCTGTATAAAAAGTACGGTTCGAGTTATATGCTGAAGCAAATAAAATCTGAACTGCCGTTACCCGACCTTCATATTTATATGATTAGCAGAAAGAGTACGCTGAGAAATGATGTGGTGCGACGTATTTCCGAAGGGGTTGTGGCGGGGCTTTACGCAGGTCAATAGAGATGAAGGGTTTTTATCCGCAAAAAGTCTGACAGATTCGGTTCAGGAATCTGTCAGACGATAAGGCTTACTCGTAAGTCACGGTAAAGTTTGCCACCGCATTGGCTGTTCCGGGTTTGATTGTATTTGTCGTTTGAATATACGCCGCTGTCAGCGGAATATTGAATGCACCTTGCTCGCCAGCGGTTGCCACAAATAACGTATTGTTAAATACAACCGGTGTATTGTTCAGTTTTAGCTGAATACCTACACCTTCGGCGCCACCTGCAGTCAGATCAATGATGCCGTTGCCGAGTGATGACTTCGCATCAAAAAGGACATTCACCCTGGATCCTGCGTTACATTGCAGAGGGATCTGGACATTCACCGGGGTGAGTGCTGAGTTTTTGCCAGTAAAATCTGTCTTATTGACTTTGCCCATTGATACAGGGATTGTGCTGGAGCCAGTGATTTCGCACGCTGCTTCCTTGATATTTATCGAACCTATATTCACGGTCAATACCTGTTTTGCCCCTTTGCTGTCTTTAATCTCAACGCTAGCTAACTTCCCTGGCGTTAGAGCGCCGGGAACAATCTTACCTGTTTTGATGATTTCCACATCAATATCCTGCAGATTAATCGGGGTGGAACCATCACCTGTAGCACTGGTCTGATTAGTCCCGGCAGACAATGTAGTATTGCCTATGGTGATCCTGAGACCAACGCCCTCGACACCGCTTTTAAATATTGTGGAGGTGGATGCAGGGTAGACAGAAGTATTCGGTGACTTCGTCATTTGATAATCGCCAGAACAGTTCTCAGCCACTTTGTAGGGTTGACTAAAAACTACTTCCCCGATTACTAAGCCATTTGACCAGTCCTGCTGTGAGGTCAGGTCCATATTTAAAGTAATCTGTGGCTGTGTTGAGGGGTAAGTACACACCCCCAACGCCAGGGCGTTATGCACGCCACAGGTCATTAACAAAACTGCCAGCAGCGACCGCAGGCCATTTTTTGCGGAGCTTATTTTCTTTAAAATACCGATAAAATTCGTCATGTTACTTCCTCATGCCTTAATGGCATTGCGCCGTAATTTGTTTAACCAGCGCAGTCGGGTCGCTGGCATTGCTGCCGGCCAGCGTGTAAGTGCCTTTGCACTGCTCGTTGCTGCCATTGCCCCATTTCGCCTGAATATTGCCGCTTTCCGGCAGGCCGGTCAGGTAGACTTCGCCGTTATCGCTGACAATACCGGTGACGGTGCTGTTGTTATCTAACAGGCTGACCGTGGCACCAAACGGCACCGGTTTGCCCATAAACAGCATCTGTACGAGGGCTCGCTGGCCGACACGGGTGTCGAAATCGGCAACCACTACGGCACCGCGGGTTGGAATGACCGTCTTGCTCGTCATATCCATATCGACATCATCCCCAAAACTTTCCGTTTTCAGCGTCACGTTGTTTTTGCGGTACGGTTGGGCATAAGGCACGACGGCATAACCACGCCAGTCGGTATGTACGCCGCTGTTGTTTTCTACCTCAACGTCGTCTGCGCCCGGGGCTTTCACCAGCGCGATGGTATCGCCCAGCGGTTGTGACAGCGTGATGCCGTTTTCATGGATCAGCACGCCACCTTGCAGGCCGTAGCTCCACTGACGGGTATCCTGGTCATAGCTGTAACCCAGGTTGGCTTCACCGGAGCCGCCTTTATAGTCCAGGCTGGCGTTACCGGACGCACCGTTGCCCTGATTTTCATAACCTTGCTGCACGGCATAACTCAGATTGTGGTCTTCAAGCAATGTGCCGCTGACGCCCGCCTGCTGAATGGTTGAGCCATGACGCTTGGTGCTCATGTTGTAGGTCGCCCAAGAACCGGTAGGCCCCATAAATTTGTCGAGTGGGACGGACATATTGAACGCGAAGACCTGATCCGCCTCGGTCATACCCGGGTTTTTCGAGTAGTTGTAGTTAAAGCCGTAAGAGATGCCATACAGGCTGGTGTTGTACCCCAGCTGCAACAGTTTCTCTTTGCCGTCGCCACCCCAGTAATCCTGCTGGCTGCCGCTGATATAGATTGACCCGTAGTCACCGATCGTCTGGTTAATAGACATCTGCATTTTGCTGCGCTGGTTGTGAGAACGGTTGTAATCGTCAAAATCGTTCTCCGAGTCGTGTTGATAGTCCTGCACATCACTAAAGGCGTAATAGCCTTTGGTCGAATAGCGGTAACCTGCGATCTGCAGGTTGGTATCGGTCGCCTCGAAGTTCTTGGCATACATCGCCCGATAGGATTGACCTTTTTGGGTGCCCAGCGATCCGTCGAACTCACTGGTTGCCTGTGTGGCGTCAAATGACACCGCGCCCAGGGAGCCTAAGTCGAAGCCCACGCCCACGCTACCGGCACGGTAGTTTTCGGCGTACTGAACCCCACCATAGATAGTGGTGCGGGAGGTCAGGCCATAAATATTAGAGAGCTGAACGAATTTAGGGGTTTCAGTATCATCGTTGCCGGTACGGTACTGGCCCATTGCCAGGTTATATTTGAAGCGGCCTTCACGTTGCAAAATAGGCACTGAGCTGCTGGCAACGGTGAATTTGGTGGTAGAACCATCCGACTCCGTCACCGTCACTTCCATATCACCGCCGTTACCCGACGGATATAAATCGGTAATCGCAAACGGTCCTGGGGATACGTTGGTTTGATAAATCACGTAGCCGTTCTGTTTAATGCTCACCTGTGCATTCGATTTGGCGATGCCGCGTACCGTCGGTGCAAACTGGTTCATCGAGTCAGGCAGCATCTGATCATCGGAAGCAAGTTGAATACCGGTGAACTGCATGCTGTCAAAGACGTCTGCCGGGGTGGAGTATTCCCCGATGGTTAGCTGACCGCCCTGCAGGAAATGCACGTCGCGCTGCAGGTAGGTGTTAATTGACTCAAATTTGCTGGTATTTTGGTCGCTTCCGCCGTGTGAGCCATCGGTATGTTGCTGGCTGTAGGTGGAGTAATTACGTAAACGCCATGCAGCCAGATTCGCGCCGACCCGCAGGTTGACGAAGTTGCTTTGTGACTGGCCGCTGTTGTCATGCTCAGTGGTTGAACCTGAATAGCTGTAGTTGACCATAAAGGCCGCAATGCCGTTATCCCAGCGTTTTTGGTCAACCGAATTGCGTGGGCGCATATTCACCCCGATTTGCGGCACGGTGATGTCGTAACGCTTGCGGCTCAAATCGAGGTTTTCTGTCGCCTGTGGAACATAGGCACTCAGCGGTTTAGTAAGCTTCGCATCCTGTGGCGCGGCTTTCAGCTCGGGAAAGCTGTCAAGCTTAACCCCATACTCCGCCATTTCAGCTGGCGTAATCGCACCATAGAGCTTGCCCGGAGCGTCCGGCAGACTGACAAACTCGATGTTGCGTGAGTCTACCTGCTGGTTATTGAGATAAATATCGACCTGATAAGTACCGGGCATCTGCCCGCCTTTTTCGGCGAAATAGTCAAGGTTAACGCCATCCATATCCCCGCCATCACCGATAGCTTTGAGCATTTCAGGGTTAAAAGTTTCGGCAGAAAAAGCAAACCCGGGAAGAGATAACAATATGAAAAATGATAAGGGTTTTAATAAAAAAGAGTAAGTGGTACGGCTACCTTTTCCTGTACCACTCTTTTTTTTATTACATTTTCCTCTGGCGCTGTCTTTTTCCTGAATATTTTTAATATTGTTACTTTCCATAATTAATAGACATTCTCGTTTTAATTTTCGACTTGATTACATCGATGCTTTGGCTTTCTCTGTCAATCCACCGAAGTCATTAATAGCCTGCCAACTGATGCTGTTTCCTGTAGGAGCATCATCAATTTTCAAAGAAGATTTTGGTGGGACCATATAACCTTCTTTCATTTCGTTTCCACCAATATTGACTTTTGTCATATTGATATAATAAGGCGTTGGGTTATTGGCTGTGACGGTTTTACCAGACCGCGAAAACGTGAGCTGCTTCCAGGCTTTACTAATGGCATCTCTATTATTCAATTCAGTCGGACGGTAAAACAATTTGATGCGCGTGTTAACAGAAAACTGCAGTGAATTTTTTTCTTTTGAGGCAGGAGGGATCGCCAGAGTGTTAATCCAGTAGACTGATTCTTTATCCTGCGGCAAAGCCGATGAGGTCTGGGTGATTCGGACCGCATTGTCCTGGCCCGGTTCGATGCGGAACAGTGGAGGGGTGATAATAAAGGGAACTTTATCACCTTCTTTTTCAGCGCTAACCCAGGAACGAATCAGGTAGATATTAGAGTCTTCGGTGTTTTTAACTGAAAGCGAAGCTTCTTTCTGGTTCCCGTTATAAATCACGCGGGTTGCACCTACGGAAAAACCGGCAAACGATGGGGTGGATACGGCGATCAATACTAACGGGAGAAGGGCTTTTTTAAAAAATTTCATAGTTAACCTTGAAAGTTAAAGGCAATAATCTCACTGTAATATCGAGGTGATTAGATGAAATGGCTGAGTATTAACTCAGCCATTTTATTAAAAAACACACTTAATACAGAGTAATTACTCGTAAGACATGGTGAAGGTTACTGGTACGTCAACAGTACCGGCAACAGCTGCACTTTCACTGGTGGTTTTGGTTAAACCAACTAAATAGTTCAGGGTATTTTCTGCACCTGGAACAATTGTTTGATCACCACCAAAAACTTTTGGTGTAATGATAGTGTTGGTATTAGCATCGGAAATAACGATACCAACATAACGTGCAGTTGATGCACCTACAAATGCGTTTGGCACAATACCGGAAGTTTTGCCATCCAGTTTAATTTTAGCGACGGACAGACCTTCTGGGCAGCCCACGAGCTTGATGCTGAAAGGTTTCTGAAGTGCACTAGTAGTAGTACCTGGAGCAACGCCATCTAAAGTTGCAGCAGAGTAACCATCAAAAGTCACAGGGACCTCAGTGGAGCTTGTAGCAACGGAGCAAGAGCTTGCGCTCACTTCACCGGTGAAGTTCAGGGAGCCATCATCTGCCTGTGCAGCAGAAACACCCAGACCCAACATAACAACTACTGCGGCACTTAATTTTTTCATATTCATGAGCGGTTTAATCCTTTTTACCAAATTTTATTAACGTGTTGTTTTGATCCACAGGTCAATAAATCGGGAAATATTAGTTGTAAGACAGAACAAAAGTAGTCGTTGCGTTGAATGAACCACCGGTAACTGACTGAGCGGTAGACATGGCAGCCGCTTCCAGATTAATGGTTGCAACACCTGTTTCAGCATCAATTGGAGCAGCAGCAGAAGCAGAGTGCATTGGGATCAGTTCGCCACCTTTGTTATAAAGAGCAATACCCAGGCCGGTTGCCAGTGAATCAGAGGACAGGGCCAGCAGCTGATTGTTGGTGGCATCAGATGCGCCGTTCGCGGTGAACAGTACACCGGTCTGAGAAACTGGGCAGCCAGTCAGATTCAGAGTAATGTCATGCTTCTCAGAGATAGCACCCACATCGGCGAAGCTTTCTGCAGCCAGAGTACCCATTTGCACGGCAGTGGTGCTGCTTGAATCAACCGCACATGAGGTTGCAATGATGCTACCAGTCACATTCAGAGTACCGGTATCACCAGCATTTGCGCCCATTGCTGCAACCAAGCCGGCTGCCAGCACGCTCATTTTGAAAAATGAATCCATTTTCATTGGTATTCCTTTATTGAAAAATTTTAACAAAACACTCTTTTAACAGTAACAAGAGTCAGTGGGGGATGATAAAGAGAGCATATAAGCCGGCACCCCTTATCGTTGGGATGCATTATTCATATCCGGATGAGAAATCGCCATACTCTTAACTTAATGTACTATTCAGTAAAATTAATAATGCGTGTATCTTGATGAATAGTGATGGTTTTATATGTTTTTTTTATTTCTTTGAGAAATGAAAGGATTTAATTTTCAGCGGTTTGAGGCAGAATGTCAGCGGTTCAACTAATTAATTTTATTGTATGTTATTGTATTATGGGAATGTAATACAATTCGCATTATATTCTGATGCTTGTTTATATGCTGAGTTTAAATGTTTACTCAGGGCGGCGTTATTACAATAGGAAGATGAGTTTAATATTCCAATTGATTTGCGCCGGCGTTCATTGTGATTGTTGTTTTAAATCATCATTAAGTTGTTTCTCAATGAAATGTATAAATAAATCACCCTCAAGGAGCCCCAAATTGAGTATCTCGACTATGATTGATGTTGAGAATACGAATCATCGTATTTCACCCGAAATCAGAAGGCTGGAGCGCATGAAAGAAAATAGACTCACCGATCGCTTTAAGACGGTGAAGACCTTTGATCTGAATCTTTTAACGACATTTGAGGCTGTATTTATTCATCGGAGTGGGACCAAAGCAGCGGATGCTCTCGGCATTACCCCTTCTGCGGTGAGTCAGGCCTTGGGGCGTTTACGCGTTCACTTCAATGATGCCTTGTTTCTCAGAGATGGTAAGGCACTGGCACCGACCACGGTGGCGATAGGGATCCATGAAGGCCTGGAAGATGCGTATGACAACCTGATCGCTAAGCTACAGAATATTTCATTTGATACGGTACCTACGCGCTTAGTAGTACATTGCGCGGCGTATATCTCAATGTTTACGTTGAACGTGATGCGCAGGGTGTTGGATGAGATAGCCCCAGAGTGTGAAATTGTTCACACCATCAGCCATAACACGATTACGGAAATTGAAGAGTCGCTCATTTTTCGTAAAGCAGATATCATTTTTGATATGCATTCTCATGTCAGCCATTCTCGCGTTAGCCAACAGATTTCCAGTGAAACGCCGGTGGTCATTTGTCGTCGCCAACATCCGCGCATCCATGGCAAAATGACACTGGAACAGATACCTGATGAGACGTTTATCTATGTTGATTCGGAGAGTGCGATTCTGTTGTCTAACCGGATCAAAGTGAATTCGATGATGCGGGAAAACAGAGTCTGTCGGTTTATTAGCCCGTCTTTGCTGACCAATATCTCGATGGTTGAGTCATCTGACATGCTGGCGCTGGTCCCTGAACGCTTCTATGAAAAAATGAAAAATGCGTTTGATGTTCAGGCAGTAGCGGTTGATTTCACGATGCCTACGCAACCTGTGTATATGGTCTACAACAAGTCAGCCCTGAATAATCAATTTTTCGCCACGCTGGTGAAAAAAATGACGGATATTTTCCAGCAGGAACTACAGAACGAGCCTGTGCTGTAAATTTGCAGAGTGGATAAACAGAAAGACGCATTTCCCTCATGTTATTAAATGAATACGATGAGGAAAGAGCGTCTTTTCTTGGTTAAGAGGCGATTGCTGCGTCGCCTTCATCTAACTGAGGTTTACGATTAGACGGCTGCACAAAGTATTGCTTATCTTCCCAACGTAAACAGGTTAACTCCCCGCCCCAGCAGCATCCAGTGTCCAGCGCGTAAATCCCTTCCGGTGTGCCTTTACCTTCCAGTGACGCCCAGTGGCCGAAAATAACGCTGTATTCATCCGTAACCGGGCCTGGAATAGCAAACCACGGCTTGAGCGGCGCAGGTGCGTTTTCCGGGGCTTCCTTGGTATACATGTCGAGCTGCCCATTCGGGAAGCAGTAGCGCATGCGGGTAAAGGCATTGGTGATAAAACGCAGACGTGCCAGGCCGGACAGCTCTGGCGACCAGTGATTTGGCAAATCGCCATACATCGCATCGAGGAAGAACGGATAGGAATCGCTGCACAGCACGGCTTCGACATCGCGGGCGCAGAGTTCCGCGGTGTCCAGATCCCATTGCGGGGTTATCCCGGCATGAGCCATCACCAGCTTCTTATCTTGATCCACCTGCAACAGCGGCTGGCGACGTAGCCAGTTCAGCAATTCGTCAGCGTCAGATGCTTCGAGCAGCGGGGTGAGTCGATCCTTAGGTTTATTACGGCTGATCCCGGCGAACACCGCCAGCAGATGCAGGTCGTGATTACCGAGTACCATCCGCACGCTGTCTCCGAGGGATTTCACGTAACGCAGCACGTCAAGCGATGCCGGACCACGCGCGACAAGATCGCCGGTCAGCCAAAGCGTGTCCTGCCCTGGCTGAAAATTCACCTGCTCTAATAACGCGATCAGTTCATCGTAGCAGCCGTGAACGTCGCCAATAAGGTATGTGCTCATTTTATCAATGGATGAGAGCTGGCACGGCCAGACGGAAAACGGGAATATCGATGCTGAACGGTTTGCCGTCAGCGTCGATCATTTCATAGTGACCCTGCATGGTGCCGAGTGGCGTTTCCAGCACGGCACCGCTGGTGTACTGATATTCGTTACCTGGCTCAATATGCGGCTGTACGCCAACCACACCTTCACCCTGAACCTCGGTTTCACGACCGTGGCCGTTGGTTATCAACCAGTAGCGCCCAAGTAGCTGTACCGATCCTCGCCCCAGATTACGAATGGTGACCGTATAGGAAAAAACATAGCGTTCATCTTCCGGTGAGGACTGTGCCTCAATGTAGACGCTTTGTACCTGAATACAGACGCGGGGCGAATTGATCATGGTTTAGCTCTCCTTCGGGGGCGCATTTTCTGACAGCCAGTTAGCCAGACGGCAGTACTGGGCCACAGAGATATTTTCTGCACGCATCGCCGGGTCAACGCCAAGCTCGGTTAACACGTCGATTGAGAAGATATTGCCGAGGCTGTTACGGATAGTCTTACGACGCTGGTTGAACGCTTCGGTAGTGATTCGGCTTAATACCCGAACCTCTTTCACCGGATGCGGCAGCGTGGTGTAAGGCACCAGTCGAACCACGGCAGAATCCACTTTAGGCGGTGGCGTAAAGGCGGTTGGCGGCACTTCCAGCACAGGGATAATCTGGCAGTAGTACTGCGCCATGACGCTTAAACGACCATACGCCTTACTGTTTGGCCCTGCAACCAGACGATTGACCACTTCTTTTTGCAACATAAAGTGCATATCGGCAATGGCATCAGTATAGCTAAACAGGTGGAACATCAGCGGGGTAGAGATGTTATACGGCAGGTTACCAAACACGCGCAGCGGCTGGCCCATTTCCTTCGACAGCTCGCCGAAGTTCATGGCCATCGCATCCTGCTGGAAAATGGTCAGCTTTGGCCCGAGGAATGGGTGCGTTTGCAGACGTGCAGCCAGGTCGCGGTCAAGCTCGATAACGGTAAGTTTATCCAGACGTTCGCCGACCGGCTCGGTCAGGGCGGCCAGGCCGGGGCCGATTTCAACAATCGCCTGGCCTTTCTGTGGGTTGATAGCCGAAACGATGCTGTCGATCACAAACTGATCGTTGAGAAAGTTTTGCCCGAAGCGTTTACGGGCTAAGTGGCCCTGATGGACTCGATTATTCATTTAGAGTTAACAATCATTTTGATGGCGAGATTAAGCGCCGTAATAAAACTGCCGACGTTCGCTTTCCCCTGGCCCGCAAGTTCAAGTGCGGTGCCGTGGTCAACGGAGGTGCGGATAAAAGGTAGACCGAGCGTAATGTTCACTGCTCGGCCGAAGCCCTGGTATTTTAGCACGGGCAGACCCTGATCGTGGTACATTGCCAGCACCGCATCAGCATGGTCGAGATATTTCGGCTGGAACAGCGTATCCGCTGGCAGCGGCCCGCTCAGATTCATGCCCTTCGCACGCATCTCATCCAGCACCGGGATAATGGTGTCAATCTCTTCCATCCCCATATGCCCGCCTTCTCCGGCGTGCGGATTCAGCCCACAGACCAGAATATGCGGTTCGGCAATGCCAAATTTGTGGCGCAGGTCGTTATCGAGGATGGTAATTACGTCCCGCAATAGATCGGCGGTGATGGCATCACTAATCGCTTTTAACGGCAGATGGGTGGTCGCCAGCGCGACGCGCAACTCTTCTGTCGCCAGCATCATCACCACTTTATCGGTGTGCGAACGCTCTTCGAAGAATTCGGTATGCCCGGTAAAGGCAATGCCCGCATCGTTGATGATGCTCTTTTGCACCGGCCCGGTTATCAATGCCGCGAACTCGCCTTGGGTGCTGCCGTCACAGGCACGCGCCAGGGTGTCCACCACGTAGGGACCATTCTGGACGTTGAGAACGCCGGGAACCGCCGGGGCATGAAGCGCAACAGGAAGGAGAGTCAGGGAGCCGGCTTTTTGCGGCACTGGCGCCTGAGAGGCATCGTAGGGCAGGAGCGTTAATGGCAAACCGAGCATTGCTGCCCGGTCTGTCAGAAGCGTTCCATCGGCACAGACCACCAGTTCAACAGGCCAGTCAAGCTGGGCCAGTTGAACCACCAGGTCTGGACCAATCCCGGCAGGTTCGCCGGGAGTGATAACAACACGTTGGGGTTGCGTCATTAGTTGCTCAGAATTTTGACGTACGCGGTGGCACGCTGTTCCTGCATCCAGGTCGCTGCTTCTTCAGCAAACTTACGGTTCATCAGCATACGATAAGCACGGTCTTTCTGTGCGGCATCGGTACGGTCAACGTTACGGGTATCCAGCAACTGAATCAGGTGCCAGCCGAACGAGGAGTGAACCGGTGCGCTGAGTTCGCCTTTGCTGAGCTTCATCAGAGCATCGCGGAATGCCGGATCGTACATGTCTGGCGTACCCCAGCCCAGATCGCCGCCCTGGTTGGCAGAGCCTGGATCCTGAGACAGTTCTTTGGCTGCTTTATCAAAGGTGGTCTTGCCACTCTTAATGTCAGCCGCAACCTGTTCCAGTTTCGCCCGTGCCTGGTCGTCGGTCATAATTGGAGACGGCTTCAGCAGGATGTGGCGGGAATGCACTTCCGTGACAGAGATGCTCTGGCTCTGGCCACGCAGGTCGTTGACTTTGAGGACGTGGAAGCCGACGCCGGAACGGATCGGACCGACGATGTCACCTTTTTTGGCGGTGCTCAGCGCCTGCGCGAAGATTGACGGCAGTTCCTGAATACGACCCCAACCCATCTGGCCGCCTTTCAGCGCCTGCTGATCAGCAGAGAAAGTGATCGCAAGCTTACCGAAATCAGCACCTTTGTTCGCCTGCTCGACGATAGAACGCGCCTGCTTCTCCGCTTCGTTAACCTGATCGGAGGTCGGGTTTTCCGGCAGTGGGATCAGGATGTGGCTCAGGTTCAGCTCGGTGCTGGCATCGTTCTGATTGCCCATCTGAGACGCCAGAGAATCCACTTCCTGTGGCAGAACGGTAATGCGACGACGCACCTCGTTATTGCGCACCTCTGAGATAATCATCTCTTTGCGGATCTGGCTGCGGTAGGTGTTGTAGTTCATGCCATCGTAGGCCAGACGGCTGCGCATCTGATCCATCGACATGTTGTTCTGCTTGGCGATGTTGGCAATGGCGGCATCAAGCTGCTCATCCGACACTTTGACGCCCATTTTCTGGCCCATCTGCAGGACAATCTGATCCATGATCAGACGCTCCAGAATCTGGTGACGCAGGGTAGCGTCATCCGGCAGTTGTTGCCCGGCCTGAGTTGCGTTGCCTTTGACGGACTGCATCAAACTATCGACGTCGCTTTCCAGTACTACGCCGTTATTCACGACGGCTGCTACTTTATCGACAACCTGCGGGGCAGCGAAACTGGTATTCGCAACCATGGCGATACCGAGAAGCAGCGTTTTCCAGTTCTTCATACTCTTTCCATTTCAATTAACCGCAAAGGCGGATTACGTTTTTAAACTGTGGCGTTACAAAGAGCTCTGATACGGCATGATGGTCGAGCGCAACATCTGTTGAGTGCCCAGGCCATAGTTAGAGCTCAGGCCGCGCAGTTCAATATTGAAGCCGATCACGTTGTCGTATACACCCTGGGCATTGTTCGCATCCCAACCGTTGAGCTTACGCTCATAGCCAACGCGGAGCGCGTAACAGCAGGAGTTATACTGTACGGCTATCATCTGATCCGCGGGTTTATTGGCGTTGGTATCATAGTAATACGCGCCTACCACAGACCATCTGTCCACTACCGGCCAGCTTGCGGTCATGCCCACCTGCGAGATCCCGTCTTTATACTGCTGTGCCGTGGAGTAAGAAGGCAGCGTGGCCTGAATGTACTCCGGGCTTGCGTAACGGTAATTCAACTGCACTAAACGATCTTCATCGCGGCGATATTCAACGGTGCCGTTGCCGGTCGCCACGTTGTCCAGACGGGTGTCATACTGTACGCCACCACGCAGTCCCCATTGGTCGGTCATGCGCCAATAGGTATCACCGGCCCATACCAGGGAGCCTTTCTGATCGCTCTGCGACCAGTTATCGTCTTCGTCGCCGGTACGAGACGGCGTGAAGTAGTAGATTTGACCCACGGAAACGTTAAAACGTTCAACCGCGTTTTGATCATAGACGCGAGACGTAATACCGGTGGTCACCTGGTTAGCCGACGCGATACGGTCAAGACCGCTGTAGCTACGATCGCGGAACAGACCGCTGTAATCCGACTGCAACAACGTGGAGTCATACGACATGATGTCGCTTTGATCTTTATACGGTACATACAGGTACTGCACGCGCGGCTCGAGGGTCTGAGTGTAGCCTTGTGACCAGTCCATATCCCGCTCGAAGACCATCTTGCCGTCTACTTTGAACTGCGGCAGCACACGACTCACGTTTTCTTTCAGTTTGGTACCGTACCTGTTGTTGTACCACTCAACGTCTTCCTGCTGATAATGAGTGGCCAGAAGTTTGGCTTCGGTATCCAGACTTCCCCAACCGTTAGACAGCGGCAGATCGATGGTCGGTTCAAGATGGACACGCGTGGCTTCTGGCATGTTGTCGTTGGTGTTTTTGAAATGCACCACCTGGCCATAGATACGCGTATCAAACGGACCGACATCATTCTGGTAGTAGTTAACGTCGAGCTGTGGCTGCGCAGAATAAGAGTTTGAGTTCTCGGTGTCGAACACCTGGAACTGCTTGCTTGATACGGTGGCGTTGAAGTTCTCAATGGCATAGCCAACGCTGAATTTCTGCGTAGCGTAACCGTCGGTACTGGAACCGTAATTAGAATCAAAGTCGTTGAAGTATTTCGGATCGCTGACTTTGGTGTAGTCGACATTGAAGCGCCACACCTGATCCATTACGCCAGCATGGCGCCAGTAGAAGAGCCAGCGACGGCTGTTGTCTTCGTTTGGATTCTCGTCTTCGTAGACTTTATCTTTATTGAGGTAATCAAATTCGAACAGGCCTGCGCCCGCTTTGGTCAGATAGCGGAATTCGTTTTCCCACATGATGCCGCCACGCTTTTCCATATAGTGCGGCGTGATGGTGGCATCGAAGTTCGGCGCGATGTTCCAGTAGTACGGCAGATAGATTTCCGTGCCGTTGTTGCTACTGTATTTGGCGTTAGGGATCAAGAAACCTGAACGACGCTTGTCGCCCACCGGTAACTGCAGATACGGGCTGTAGAAGACCGGTACCGGGCCAATTTTAAAGCGGGCGTTCCAGATTTCCGCGACCTGTTCTTCACGGTCATGGATAACCTCACTCCCCACCACGCTCCAGGTATTTGACCCCGGTAAGCAAGAGGTAAAGGTGCCATTATCAAGAATGGTGTAACGGTTTTCGCCACGCTGTTTCATGACGTCAGCGGTACCGCGACCCTGACGGTCGACCATCTGGTAGTCGCCTTTCCAGACGTTGGTATCTTTGGTATTCAGATTCGACCAGGCTTTAGGACCTTTCAGGATAACCTGGTTATCGTCATAGTGTACATTGCCCAAAGCATCGACGGTGCGAACCGGATCTGCCTGACCCGGTGCCTGCTTCTGGTGCAACTGCACTTCATCCGCCTGTAATCGGCTATTGGCCTGATTAATATCGACATTGCCGGTAAATACGGCATTATCTGGGTAATTGCCCTTGGCGTGATCGGCATTGATGGTGACAGGCAGGCTATTAGTATCCCCCTGAACCAGCGGACGGTTATAGCTTGGTACCCCCAGCATACACTGTGTTGCGAGGTCAGCTGCCGCACTCTGTTGAGAGTACAGGGCGCTGGCGATCAGGGTAGCCAGAAGGGTGGGAATACGTTTTTTCATACGTTTTATTTGTTGTTCCGTCATCTGTGGCTTCGCGGCTTGCAAACGGTCAGAGACTAACGTACTCATCGTTAACGCGCCAGTGTTTATCCTGCCGCTTCGAACCAGTGGCGTTAGGCACCGTGTAGAATGGCGAGTATGATAAAGCAAATTATAGGTTATGTCCTGCACTGACCATAAGGTCATCGTAGGGAAAATCGCCTTTTATCAAGGTGAATGCATCACCTGCGGCATGATGATTATGACTATCCGGGGAGTCTATGCAGTATTGGGGTAAAGTGATTGGTGTGGCAGTCGCGCTGATGATGGGCGGCGGGTTTTGGGGCGCGCTGCTCGGGCTGCTGATTGGCCACATGTTTGATAAGGCGCGTAGCCGCAGACTCAACTTTTTTGCGAACCAGCAGGAGCGTCAGTCTCTGTTCTTCGCCACCACCTTTGAGGTGATGGGGCATCTGACCAAATCCAAAGGGCGTGTCACCGAGGCGGACATTCATGTCGCCAGCATTTTTATGGATCGCATGAATCTGCACGGCGAGTCTCGGACTGCCGCGCAGCAGGCTTTCCGCGTCGGTAAAGCGGATAATTACCCGCTGCGTGAGAAGATGCGTCAGTTCCGTGGCGTCTGTTTTGGTCGCTTTGATTTGATTAGGATGTTTCTGGAAATTCAGATCCAGGCGGCGTTTGCCGATGGCTCTTTACATCCTAACGAGCGAGAAGTGTTGTTTGTGATAGCCGACGAGTTAGGGATTTCCCGTGCCCAGTTCGATCAGTTCCTGCGTATGATGCAGGGCGGCGCGCAATTTGGCGGCGGTTATCAGCAGCAGTCACAGTCCGGTGGCGGCTGGCAGCAGGCGCAGCGGGGTCCAACTCTGGAAGATGCGTGTAATGTGCTCGGGGTGAAAACCACCGACGATGCCACCACCATCAAGCGCGCGTATCGTAAGCTGATGAGCGAACATCACCCGGATAAGCTGGTGGCAAAAGGTTTACCACCAGAAATGATGGAAATGGCGAAGCAGAAAGCTCAGGAAATTCAACGGGCCTACGAGCTCGTAAAGGAACAGAAGGGGTTTAAGTAACCTGTTCTGAATGCCCTCTCCGCCCGGAGAGGGTCATCTCAAAAATCTACCGGTGCCTTAAAGGTCATGCTCGTGCCAAACTGCGGATGGGTAATGGTCAGCATTGCCGCGTGCAGCAGCAGGCGCGGCGCCATTGCCAGCGCTTCCGGCGTGGCGTAGAAACGATCCCCGAGAATCGGATGCCCCAAGGCCTGCATGTGGACCCGCAGCTGATGCGAACGCCCGGTTATTGGTTTAAGCAACACCCGCGCCGTATTGTCATCGGCATAGTCCAGCACTTCATACTCGGTTTGCGCCGACTTCCCGGTCTCGAAACACACCTTTTGCTTTGGGCGGTTCGGCCAGTCACAGATCAACGGTAAATCGACCAGACCTTCCGCTTTTTCCGGGTGTCCCCAGACGCGCGCCAGATACTGTTTCTTCGGTTCACGCTCGCGGAACTGGCGCTTAAGCTCCCGTTCCGCGGGCTTGGTCAGAGCCACTACAATCACACCACTGGTCGCCATATCGAGGCGATGCACCGATTCGGCCTGTGGAAAATCACGCTGAACGCGCGTCATCACGCTGTCTTTGTGGTCGTCCAGGCGGCCTGGCACGGACAACAGGCCGCTTGGCTTGTTGACCACCATGATGTGCTCATCCTGGTAGAGCACCACCAGCCACGGATCCTGAGGCGGATTGTAGGACTCCAGTACCATAACCTTTTCCTTATTGATGCGTGACGACGATCAGTCGCAGCGCATCGAGACGCCAACCGGCCTGCGCCAGGGCTTCCATCACCTGCTGACGATTGCTTTCGATCGCTTCCAGCTCGTCATCACGAATGTTCGGGTTGACGGCTTTCAGCGCTTCCAGACGTGCCAGCTCGGCGCTCAGTTTGTCGTCGGCTTCGCTGCGTGCCGCTTCGATCAACGCCTTCGCCGCTTTTTCAATCTGCGCTTCGCCCTGCTGCAAAATCGCGTGAACGTCTTGCTGTACGGCGTTTACCAGTTTGCTGCCGGTATGACGATTGACCGCGCTCAGCTGACGGTTGAAGGTTTCAAACTCGACCTGTGCCGCGAGGTTGTTGCCGTTTTTATCCACCAGCATACGCACCGGCGTTGGAGGCAGGAAACGGTTCAACTGCAGCTGTTTCGGGGCCTGGGCTTCTACTACGTAAATCAGCTCCAGCAGCAGCGTACCCACCGGCAATGCTTTGTTTTTCAGCAGAGATATAGTGCTGCTGCCAGTGTCACCTGAAAGGATCAAATCCAAACCGTTACGGATCAGCGGGTGTTCCCAGGTCAGGAACTGGGCATCTTCACGCGACAGGGCGATATCACGCTCGAAGGTTACGGTACAGCCGTCTTCCGGCAGACCCGGGAAGTCCGGGACCAGCATGTGATCGGACGGCGTGAGGACGATCAGGTTCTCACCGCGATCGTCCTGATTGATGCCGATGATATCGAACAGGTTCATCGTGAAGCTGATCAACCCGGTGTCATCGTCCTGCTCTTCAATACTTTCGGCCAGCGCCTGCGCTTTTTCGCCGCCGTTGGAGTTGATCTCCAGCAGACGGTCACGGCCCTGCTCAAGCTGGGCTTTCAGCGCATCGTGCTGTTCGCGACAGGTTTTGATCAGATCGTCAAAACCGTCGGTGTTTTCTGGGGCTGCCAGATACTCAATCAGCTGGGTATAGACGCTGTCGTAAATGGTACGACCGGTCGGGCAGGTGTGTTCGAACGCATCCAGGCCTTCGTGGAACCAACGAACCAGCACGGATTGCGCCGTTTTTTCCAGATACGGAACGTGAATTTGAATATCGTGCGCCTGACCGATACGGTCCAGACGACCGATACGCTGCTCCAGCAGATCCGGGTTGAACGGCAGATCGAACATCACCAGGTTGCTGGCGAACTGGAAGTTACGGCCTTCGGAGCCAATTTCAGAACACAGCAGCACCTGCGCACCGGTGTCTTCTTCGCCGAACCAGGCGGCGGCGCGGTCACGTTCAATGATCGACATCCCTTCATGGAACACGGCGGCACGAATGCCTTCGCGCTCGCGCAGGACCTGCTCCAGCTGCAGCGCAGTGGCGGCTTTGGCACAAATCACCAGCACTTTCTGCGAGCGATGGCTGGTCAGATAGCCCATCAGCCACTCAACGCGCGGGTCGAAGTTCCACCAGGTTCCGGTGTCGCCTTCAAACTCCTGATAAATCTGCTCGGGATAGAGCATATCGCGGGCACGTTCTTCGGAAGATTTGCGTGCGCCCATAATGCCGGAGACTTTGATTGCCGTTTGATACTGGGTCGGCAGCGGCAGCTTGATGGTGTGCAGCTCGCGTTTCGGGAAACCTTTCACGCCGTGACGCGTGTTACGGAACAGCACGCGGCTGGTCCCGTGACGGTCCATGAGCATGGCAATCAGTTCCTGGCGTGCGCTTTGTGCATCGTCGCTGGCACTGTTAGCGGCCTGCAGCAGTGGCTCGATATCCTGCTCACCGATCAGATCGCTCAGGGCATTCATCTGTTCATCTTTCAGCTTCTCGCCGCCCAGCAGCAGAGAAACGGCGTCGGCCACCGGACGGAAGTTCTGCTGTTCTTCGACGAACTGCTCGAAATCGTGAAAACGATTTGGGTCAAGCAGACGCAGGCGCGCGAAGTGGCTTTCCAGGCCCAGCTGTTCTGGGGTCGCGGTCAGCAGCAGGACACCGGGCACACGTTCTGCCAGCTGCTCAATGGCCTGATATTCGCGGCTCGGCGCCTCTTCGCTCCACACCAGGTGATGAGCTTCGTCCACCACCATAATGTCCCACTCGGCGTCGCACAGATGTTCCAGACGCTGCTTACTGCGGCGCACGAAATCCAGCGAACAAATCACCAGCTGTTCGGTTTCAAACGGGTTATCGGCATCGTGCTGTGCTTCGGCATAACGCTCATCATCAAACAGCGCAAAACGCAGGTTGAAGCGGCGCAGCATTTCGACCAGCCACTGGTGTTGCAGCGTTTCCGGCACGATAACCAGCACGCGCTCGGCGGCGCCGGACAGCAGCTGTTGGTGCAAAATCATCCCGGCTTCAATGGTTTTACCCAGACCCACTTCATCCGCCAGCAGAACGCGCGGCGCATGACGACGACCCACGTCGTGGGCGATGTGCAACTGATGCGGGATCAGGCTGGTGCGCTGGCCACGCAGGCCGCTCCACGGCATACGGTACTCTTCGCTCTGATATTTCCGCGCACGATAGCGCAGCGCAAAGCGATCCATGCGGTCAATTTGTCCGGCAAACAGACGGTCCTGCGGCTTGCTGAAAATCAGCTTGCTGTCGAGCAGCACTTCACGCAGCACCACGCCTTCTTCTTCGGTGTCCAGACGTGTACCGACGTACGCCAGCAGACCGTTTTCTTCTTTTACTTCGTCAACGCGTAGCTGCCAGCCGTCGTGGCTGGTAATGGTATCGCCTGGATTAAACATCACACGGGTGATGGGGGAGTCGTTACGGGCGTACAGTCGGTTTTCACCCGTTGCCGGATAGAGGAGAGTGACCATTCGCGCGTCAATCGCAACGACGGTTCCTAATCCCAGTTCGCTTTCTGTATCGCTGATCCAGCGTTGACCAAGTGTAAAAGGCATATATTTTGGGCTCTATATCTACAATTGCAGGCAATAATTGTCCTCCGCAGAAATTACCACGGAGAGTCAAAATTGGGGGCCAGGAATGGAAAGGGCGCTATGGTACTGGAAGCCAGAGTGTTAGTCACCTGTCAAAATAGCCCCAGCTGTCCTGTCAGTAGTGTAGCAAAATCATCCTGCACGAAGGGCAAAATTCCATCGGCAACGGGTTCCAGCTGTTTGGTGAGGTAATGCTCGTAATCCAGGGGAGACTGCTGATACGCCAGCGGTTCAGGCCCGCTGGTGGTCCAGACGTACTTAATGCTGCCCCGTGATTGATATTGTAAAGGTCGCCCGAGCCGGGCGTTGTGCTCATCAGCAAGGCGTGCCGCGCGAACGTGCGGTGGAACGTTACGCTGGTACTCTGCCAGCGGGCGACGCAGCTGCTTGCGATACACCAGCCTGTCGTCGAGTTGACCGGCCATCAGTTGGTCGATTGTTTCCAGAATGAAATCCTTATACGGCTCGTTACGGAAGATGCGCAGATACAGCGCCTGCTGAAACTGCTGCGCCAGCGGCGTCCAGTCGGTTCGTACCGTCTCCAGCCCTTTAAAGACCATCCGCTGCTCGTCACCGCTCTGGATCATTCCGGCGTAGCGCTTCTTACTCCCGGTTTCGGTGCCGCGGATCGTGGGCATCAGGAAGCGGCAGAAATGGGTTTCAAACTCCAGCTCCATCGCGCTGGTCAGCCCCTGCTTTTGTAGCTCAGCGGTCCACCAGTCGTTCACAAACGTCACCAGATTGCGGCCAATTTGGGCGGCCTCTTCTTCGCTGTGCGCCCGTTTCAGCCACACAAAGGTGGAGTCGGTATCGCCGTAGATGACGTCATAGCCCTGCGACTCAACCAGCGCTTTGGTCTGGCGCATGATCGTGTGGCCGCGCATGGTGATCGACGATGCCAGGCGAGGATCGAAGAAGCGACAGGCGCTGGTGCCGAGTACGCCATAGAAGGCGTTCATGATGATTTTCAGTGCCTGGGAAAGTGGCTTGTTGCCCTGAATTTTGGCTTCGTCACGCCCATGCCAGATTTGCCCGACGATCTCCGGCAGGCAGTTTTGACTCCGGGAAAACCACGCCCCAAGAAAACCTTCGATGCTGTGTTCGGCGTCTGGCTGGGCCATGCCTTCTACCAGACCCACCGGGTCTATCAGGAAGGTACGAATGATCGACGGGTACAGGCTTTTGTAATCCAGCACTAACACCGAATCGTACAGGCCGGGGCGGGAATCCATCACATAGCCACCGGGGCTGGCCTGCGGCGGTACTTCGCCCAGGTTCGGCGCTACATAGCCCAGACGGTGCATCCGTGGGATGTAGAGATGCCCAAACGCTGCTACCGAACCGCCGTGACGATCGGCGGGCAGGCCGTTCACCGTGGCGCGTTCCAGTAAGAACGGCATAATTTCCGTTTTATGGAAAATGCGCGTAACCAGCTCGCAGTCTTTAAGGTTGTACTTGGCCAGGGCGGGCTTATCTTCGGCGAAACGGCGTTCAATTTCGTCCATCCTGTCCCACGGGTTATCGATGGATTTTCCTTCGCCGAGCAGCGCCTGTGACACGGCCTCCAGCGAGAATGACGGGAAGTTCCAGAAGGCGGATTTCAGGGCTTCGATGCCGTCGATAATCAAGCGGCCATTGGCCTGGGCGAAGAACACGCCGTTCTTAAAGCCGTGCTCGCGCCAGTCGATCTCGACGTTACCCCGCCCAAGCATCAGCGGAATTCGATACCGCTCGGCGTGTTTTTGCAGGACTTTGAGGTCAAATTGCACCACATTCCAGCCGATTAACACATCGGGATCGTGCTCGGCAAACCAGGCGTTAAGCTTTTCGAGTAACTGCGGGCGGCTGGAGACATATTCCAGCTGAAAATCGAGCTGTGACGGGTCACCATTTTCCGGCCCGAGCATATACACAATGCGCTGACCGCAACCTTCGAGGCCGATGCAGTAGAGTTCGCCATGACGGGTGGTTTCGATATCCAGCGAGACCCATTTCAATGGGGGACGATAGTTCGGGCTTGGCTTCAGGCGCGCGTTGACGAGGGCATTGCCCTGACGTTCACCTTCGACCCAAACCGGGGCGGTTATAAAGCGCTCCATCAGATAACGCTCCGGCGGGCGAATATCCGCTTCATACACGGTAATGCCTTCGGCACGCAGTAATTTTTCCAGCCGCATCAGCTGCCGGTGAGAGCGGCAGTAAAGGCCAAACACCGGCTGGCGGTGAAAGTCTTTCAGGGATAAGGGCGCCAGACGCACATCGTTTTCACCGCGCAGCAGACGCTCGGTTTGCAGGCGGTGGAGTTCGGGGATAAACGCCACTGAGTCCTGGGGCGCAAGGGTAACCTGCAGCGGACCGTTGTCGGTCGCCAGCCAAAATGATACTTCCGTACCCTGCGGGGTATCCCGCCAGTGACGGGTCAATAAAAAACCTTCTCGCGCCTGGGCCACGCACTCTACTCACAAAGAAAACCAGGCCTGAGTATAGCCTGGTTTGCTTTGTATTGCTGTGGTTTTATACAGGTGTCACTGCCCGTAATACGCCTTCGCGCCGTGTTTGCGCAGGTAGTGTTTATCCAGCAGCGTTGGCTGCATCTCGGGCAGCTGCGGGGCAAGCTGGCGACAGAAGATCCCCATGTAGGCCACTTCTTCGAGCACGATGGCGTTATGCACGGCATCTTCGGCGTTTTTGCCCCAGGCGAAAGGACCGTGAGAATGCACCAGCACGCCGGGCATTTGTGCGGCGTTGATGCCCTGTTTTTCGAAGGTTTCGACGATCACGTTCCCGGTTTCCCATTCGTACTGCCCGTTAATCTCGGCGTCGGTCATTTTGCGGGTGCAGGGTATTGCGCCGTAGAAATAGTCCGCGTGGGTGGTGCCGGTGGCTGGAATCGACTGCCCGGCCTGCGCCCAGATAGTGGCATGGCGTGAGTGGGTGTGAACGATGCCGCCAATGGTCGGGAATGCCTGATACAGCAGGCGATGGGTTGGGGTGTCGGATGAGGGCTTTTTATTGCCTTCCACCACTTCCCCGGTAGCGAGGCTGACCACCACCATATCGTCGGCGGTCATCAGGTCATAATCAACGCCGGAGGGTTTGATGACCAACACGCCTTGCTCCCGGTCCACCGCGCTGACGTTGCCCCAGGTCAGGGTCACCAGATGGTGCTTTGGCAGCGCAAGATTGGCTTCCAGTACCTGCTTTTTTAACTGTTCTAACATGGTGTACTCCTTGCCCGATGGCGCTTTGCTTATCGGGCCTACGAAACCGTAGGCCCGGCAAACGCAGTGCCGCCGGGCATTGTCTCAGCGTTTTGAACCGTAATAGACTTCATTCCAGCGCAGCGCGTCTTTGAACGCAGGCAGGCGGGTGTCGGTATCAATCACCGTCAGCTCAATGTCGTGCAGCTCGGCGAACTGGCGCATATCTTCCAGGGTCAGCGCATGGCTGAAGACGGTGTGGTGCGCGCCCCCGGCGATGATCCACGCCTCGGACGCGGTTTGCAGATCCGGATGCGCCTTCCACAGCGCGTTGGCGACCGGGAGTTTCGGCAGGTTGTGCGGGGTCTGGACGGTTTCAATGGTGTTGACCAGCAGACGGAAGCGATCGCCCAGATCGACCAGGCTTGCCACCACCGCCGGGCCGGTTTGGGTATCGAAGATCAGACGCGCCGGATCGGCTTTGCCGCCGATGCCGAGGTACTGTACGTCGAGAACCGGTTTTTCCGCGGTGGCGATAGTCGGACACACTTCCAGCATGTGCGAGCCGAGCACCAAATCATTGCCGTTGTCGAAGTGATAGGTGTAGTCCTCCATAAAGGAGGTGCCGCCCTCAAGGCCGGTGGACATCACTTTCATGATTCGTAGCAGCGCGGCGGTTTTCCAGTCGCCTTCACCCGCAAAGCCATAGCCCTGCTGCATCAGACGTTGCACCGCCAGGCCCGGCAACTGTTTCAGGCCGTGCAAATCTTCAAAGGTGGTGGTGAATGCATGGAAACCCCCCTGTTCAAGGAAGCGTTTCATCCCCAGCTCGATACGCGCAGCATCAAGCACGTTCTGGCGCTTGTCGCCGTGAACCTGCGCCGCCGCCGTCAGACGGTAACTGCTCTCGTACTCATCGACCAGCGCGCTGACGTCTCCGTCGCTGATTTCATTCACTACCTGCACTAAATCGCCAACAGCCCAGGTGTTGACTGAGAAACCGAACTTAATCTGCGCCGCGACTTTATCGCCATCGGTGACTGCCACTTCACGCATGTTGTCGCCGAAACGCACCACTTTCAGATGGCGGGTATCCTGTTTGGAGACCGCCTGACGCATCCACGCCCCGATACGCTGGTGGGCCTGCGTGTCCTGCCAGTGGCCGGTTACCACGCTGTGCTGCTGACGCATGCGCGCCCCGATAAACCCGAACTCGCGACCACCGTGCGCGGTCTGGTTCAGGTTCATAAAGTCCATGTCGATGCTGTCCCACGGCAGGGCGGCATTGAACTGGGTGTGGAACTGCAGCAGCGGTTTATTGAGGATGGTCAGGCCGTTAATCCACATCTTGGCCGGAGAGAAGGTGTGCAGCCAGACGACCAGTCCGGCACATTTGTCGTCATAGTTCGCGTCGCGGCAAATAGAGGTAATTTCATCCGGCGTGGTGCCGAGCGGTTTGAGTACCAGCTTGCACGGCAGTTTGGCTTCGGCATTCAGCGCATTGACCACGTGTTCAGCATGTTGCGTCACCTGACGCAGCGTCTCGGCACCGTACAGATGCTGACTGCCAATCACAAACCACACTTCATAATTGTTAAAAATCGTCATCTTCATTTCCTTAATGAGTCAGTGCTGCCTGAACCACCGGCTTGTTTTCGGTCGGGGCCGCAGAAGGGAGATAGTGTTGCTCGGCGCTTTTCGCCCATTGCTGGTAGCGCTGATAAAGCTGTTCAAAGCGTTGTGCCTGAGCAGGGCGCGGCTCGAGGGTGTGTTCCACGCGGCTCGCCATCTTGTGCTGCGCGGCCGGAATATCGGAGTAAACACCCGCCGCGACGGCGGCAAAAATAGCGGCACCCAGGGCGCAGCACTGATCGGAGGCAACGATTTGCAGCGGACGGTTAAGCACATCGCAGCAGGCCTGCATGATCTCGACGTTTTTACGGGCGATGCCGCCGAGCGCCATTACGTTGTCGACCGGGATCCCCTGCGAGGTGAAACACTCCATAATGGCGCGCGCGCCGAAGGCGGTCGCGGCGACCAGTCCGCCAAACAGCGCCGGCGCATCGGTGGCCAGATTCAGGTCGGTAATGACCCCTTTCAGACGCTGGTTGGCATTCGGGGTGCGGCGACCGTTAAACCAGTCGAGCACGACCGGGAGATGTTCGAGAGACGGTTTCTGCGCCCAGGCGGCGGTCAGGGCGGGCAGAAGCTGTTTTTGGTGGGCGTTGATCTGCTCTTTCAGTTCGGGATGCTGGGCCGCCAGCTGCTCCAGTGGCCAGCCAAGCAGGCGGCCAAACCAGGCGTAGATATCACCGAAAGCGGATTGCCCAGCCTCCATGCCGATAAAGTCTGGCGTGACGCTGCCGTCGACCTGACCGCAAATGCCCTGTACCGCGCGGTCGCCGACGCTGGCTTTGTCGGCAATCAGGATGTCGCAGGTGGAGGTGCCAATCACTTTCACCAGCGTGTTGGGCTGCGCCCCAGCGCCGACCGCGCCCATATGGCAGTCGAACGCCCCGCCGGAAATCACCACGCTTTCAGACAGGCCCAGGCGCTGCGCCCATTCGGCGTTCAGCGTGCCGACCGGAATATCGGCGGTGCAGGTGTCGGTAAACATTGGGTAATCGAGATGCTGATTCAGCAGGGGATCGAGTTGATCGAAGAAGCTCGCGGGCGGCAGGCCGTTCCAGCTTTCATGCCACAGGGATTTGTGCCCGGCGCTACAGCGTCCACGGCGAATATCCTGCGGACGGGTGGTGCCGGACAGCAGAGCAGGCACCCAGTCACACAATTCAATCCATGACACGGCGGCTTCTGCCACGCTGCGGTCTTCGCGCGTTACGTGCAGGATTTTGGCCCAGAACCACTCGCTGGAATAAATACCGCCGATAAAGCGGGAGTAATCCACGTTGCCAGGCTGGTGACACAGGCGGGTGATGGCTTCGGCTTCTTCGACGGCGGTGTGGTCTTTCCACAGCACAAACATCGCGTTCGGGTTGTCGGCGAATTCCGGGCGTAGGGCCAGCACGTTGCCGTCGGCATCAATGGGGGCAGGGGTCGAACCGGTGCTGTCGACGCCGATGCCGACAACTTCATTCCGGCGCGGGCCGAGTTGGTGCAGCACATTTTTCAGCGCCGTTTCCATTGATTCGATGTAGTCACGCGGATGATGGCGAAACCGGTTGTTGGGCGCATCGCAGTAGCGACCTTCCTGCCAGCGCGGATACCATTCCACGCTGGTGGCGATTTCCTTCCCGGTGGTGCATTCCACCGCCAGGGCTCGCACTGAATCACTACCAAAATCGAGGCCAATTGCTATTGCCATCGTGTTGCTCCATGAAGAGTATCAGACATGGTGAAACAGTAGATATCCGCGAAAAAAAGCGTCAGGCGTGAACCGCTAATCTTATGGATAATAATGCTGTGTAAACGCAAAGTGTGACGGCGTGCAAATATTCTCGTAGGCCATTTCGCCCTTTTTCGCTTCGCTGGCAATATGGACAATTGATTTCCTGATGAGCCTGTTGAGTGAGCGTTTTTTATGCCTGAACTCCAGAATGACCCGCTGTTACCCGGCTACTCTTTTAACGCCCATCTGGTGGCGGGATTGACGCCGATTGAGGCCGATAGCTATCTCGATTTCTTTGTCGACCGACCGCTCGGCATGAAGGGCTACATCCTTAATCTGACGGTGCGCGGAGAGGGGGTGATTAACAATCAGGGGCATCAGTTTGTCTGCCGACCGGGGGACATCGTGCTGTTCCCGCCGGGGGAAATTCATCACTATGGCCGCCATCCCGATGCCAGCGAGTGGTATCACCAGTGGGTTTACTTCCGGCCGCGCGCCTACTGGCATGAATGGCTGGCGTGGCCGACGCTGTTTGCCCAGACGGGTTTTTACCGCCCCGATGATGCGCATCAGGCGCAGTTCGCCGACCTGTTCGGGCAGATCATTGATGCCGGGCAGGGCGTGGGGCGTTATTCGGAACTGCTGGCGATTAACCTGCTGGAGCAACTGCTCCTCCGGCGAATGGAAGTCATCAACGAATCACTCCTGCCGCCGATGGATAACCGGGTGCGCGATGCCTGCCAATACATCAGCGATCACCTGGCAGACAGCCAGTTTGATATCGCCAGCGTCGCCCAGCATGTGTGCCTGTCGCCGTCGCGGCTATCGCATCTGTTCCGCCAACAGTTGGGCGTCAGCGTGCTGAGCTGGCGGGAAGATCAGCGTATCAGTCAGGCCAAGCTGCTGCTCAGCACCACCCGAATGCCCATTGCCAGCGTTGGGCGCAACGTCGGCTTTGAAGATCAGCTCTATTTTTCACGTGTCTTTAAGAAATGCACCGGAGCCAGCCCCAGCGAGTTTCGGGCCGGTGTAAACAATGTGTGAAAAAAATGAACCCCGGCGCGCGATTTCGGGTCATAACCTGTAACTATTCAGATAATTGTCGGCTTGACGAAGCCGCAGCCCCTCAGCAGAATCGCTGCTTCGTCTTTCTGTCGGGTACCCTATGCAAGCGTTGCTGGAACATTTCATTACCCAATCGGTAATGTATTCACTGATTGCCGTCGCGCTTGTCGCGTTTCTTGAATCCTTGGCACTGGTCGGGCTTATCCTGCCTGGCACCATTATGATGTCGGCCCTCGGGGCGCTAATTGGTAGCGGCGAAGTGAATTTCTGGCAGGCATGGCTGGCGGGGATTATTGGCTGTTTGCTGGGGGACTGGATCTCATTTTGGCTCGGCTGGCGTTTCAAAAAACCGCTGCACCGCTGGTCATTCATGAAGAAGAATAAAGCGCTGCTCGACAAGACAGAACATGCGCTGCACCAGCACAGCATGGTAACCGTGCTGGTGGGCCGCTTTGTCGGCCCGACGCGTCCGCTGGTGCCGATGGTGGCCGGGATGCTCGACCTGCCGGTGTCCAAATTTATCCTTCCGAACCTCATTGGCTGCCTGTTCTGGCCGCCGGTCTATTTCCTGCCAGGTATTCTTGCCGGAGCCGCGATTGATATTCCGTCTGATGTTCAGAGCGGCAGTTTTAAATGGCTCCTGCTGCTGGCGGCAGGCGTAGTGTGGCTGACGGCGTGGCTTGGCTGGCGCTTATGGCGCAGCGGCAAATCGGGCACCGATCGCCTGACGCGCTTTCTGCCGCGGATACGACTACTGTGGCTGACGCCGCTGATGACTATTCTGAGCGTGGTTTCACTCTATTTTCTGTTCAAACATCCGCTGATGCCGGTGTATCTGGATATTCTTGGCAAGGTCGTGAGTCGCTAATCCCCAACAGGTGCGAGGCGCTGGCTTTACCGCTGAGTAATTCATCGGTCGGGCCATCCCAGGCGATGCGTCCGTCGGCAATCACCAGCGAACGCGGCGCAATCTTCAGGGCGTCTTCCACGCTGTGCGATACCATCAACAGCGTCAACTGCTGGCGCTGACACACGTCGCTGACCAGCAGCAGCATCTCCTGGCGTAGCGCAGGGTCGAGCGCTGAAAACGGTTCATCCAGCAACAGGATCGGCTGCTCGCGCACCAGACAGCGCGCCAGGGCCGCACGCTGACGCTGCCCACCGGACAGCTCACCGGGCAGCCGTTCCAGCAGCGATTCAATCCCCATTTGGTTCGCAATCACCCCGAGTTTATGCTGCTGGGCGGCATTCAGCTTGAGCCCCGGATGCATCCCGAGGCCAATGTTTTGTCGCACCGTCAGATGGCTGAACAGATTGTTCTCCTGAAACAGCATCGATACCGGGCGTTTGGCCGGGGGGGTGAAGGTATGCGGCTGATCGCCTATCAACAGCGTCCCGCTCTCCGGCGTTAAAAACCCGGCAATCAGGTTCAGTAAGGTACTTTTCCCCGCGCCGCTCGGGCCAAGGACGGCTATCTGCTCCCCCGGTCTGACGGACAGGGTAAAGCGCATCGGCAGATGCTCATACAGCCAGGTGACATCATTCAGTTTTAGCATCACGCCCCGGAAGTTTTTCAATCACGGTAAATAACAGGAAACAGAGCATCAGCAGAATAAAGGCGGTGACCGCCCCGTCCTGGCTGCGATAGGCGCCAATCTGCTGATAAAGATAGAACGGCAGGGTGCGGAAATCCTCGTTGCCAAACAGTGCCACCACGCCGAAATCGCCAATTGACAGCACGCAGGCGAAGGCCAGCGCCTGGGCGATAGGCCGCTTCAGGGCGCGCAGTTCGACTACCCGAAAACGGGTGAATCCCTGCATGCCAAGCGACTGGCACAACAGGCTGTAACGCGCGGTGGCGTCACGCATCGGGGTTTCCAGCACCTTTAGCGCATACGGGATGGCCATCAGCGCATTGGTAAAAATCACAATTCCGTCAGCGGATGAAGGCAGGCCAACGCTGTTATTGAGCAGTAAAAAGAAGCCGGTGGCCAGCACGATGCCCGGCATGGCGAGGATCAGCATCCCGCTCAACTCCAGCGCTTGCCCGGCGAAATTTAGCTGTCTGGCGCGCAGTTCCCGGCTGCTCCACAGCAGCATCAGCGTCAAGGTTACGCACAGCAATCCGGCGACCACGGCGATACGCAGCGAGGTCCACGCCGCCTGCCATAGCACGGGCTGCATCAGCACCTGCGGTAAATTACGGTTCAGGCCATCGATTCCCACCGCCAGCAGTGGCGGGAGCAACAGCAGCAGCGCCAGCCCGATCAGCACGCAGTCGGTTACCCGGCTGTGCAGGCGATCGTCCGGATCGCGCCAGCCGGTGTGCTGCGTATTCCCCGGTGCGAGGGATTTGCTCAGACGCTGGCTCATCAACATCAGGCCCAGGCAGCAGAGCATCTGCACGAGAGCCAGCATCGCCGCGCGTCCGGGATCGTAATCAAAGTTGAGCGCCTGATAGATGGCGAGCTCGATAGTCGTAGCCTGTGGCCCGCCGCCGAGCGACAGGACGGTGGCGAAGCTTGCGAAGCACAGCATGAAAATCAGCGCGGCGGTGGCCGGAATTTGTCGCCGCATCCACGGCCATTCGACAAAGCGGAAGAAGCTAAAACCGCGCATTCCCAACTGCGCCGCCAGCTGACGCTGTTCACCGGGGATCTGCTCCAGCGCCTGCAGCAGCAGCCGCGTTGCCATTGGCATATTAAAGAACACGTGCGCCAATAGAATGCCTTGCAGGCCATACGGTGAAAACGACCATTCCCAGCCGAGCCAATGGCACAACTGGGCCAGCCAGCCCTGGCGGCCGTACACGCTGAGAATGCCAAATACCGCCACCAGAACCGGCAGAATTAAGGTCATGGCGCACAGTCGGAGCAGGATTTGACGGCCGGCAAAGCGGCGGCGGTACAGGGCGCGGGCGAGGAAAATGGCGGGCACGACCGACAACAGGGCGGACAGAAACGCCTGCCAGAAGGAAAACCGCACCACGTGCCAGAGATAGCTGTCATGCAGGAAAGCCCCCCAGCTGGCGGCCGGGGCGTTAAACCACAGTGCCAGAAACGCCGCCAGCGCAACAGCGACCATCACGATGGCCACCGTTGCGCCGGGCATCAGCCAGCCGGCGATTACTGGCTGACGGCGCGTTGCCATGCAGCAATCCAGTTCTGGCGTTCGGTAGCAACCTGTTGCGGGGTATATTCCAGCGTGGTTTTCGGTTTCACCAGGCCGTTAAAACCGTCTGGCAGCGCCACGTTGGTGACCGGATACATCCAGTTCCCGGTCGGGATCGCTTTCTGGAACGCCGGGCTGACCATAAATTTCAGGAACTGTTCAGCCAGCTGTGGCTGTTTGCTGGCGGCGGTACGCGCGGCGACTTCGACCTGCAGATAGTGGCCTTCGGCGAAATCAGCGGCGGCGAAGTTGTCTTTCTTCTCTTCAATAATGTGATAAGCCGGGGAGGTGGTGTAGCTCAGCACCAGGTCACTTTCCCCTTTCAGGAACAGGCCGTAAGCTTCGCTCCAGCCTTTGGTGACGGTGACGGTTTTGGCCGCCAGCTTCTGCCACGCTTGCGGGGATTTATCGCCATACACTTTCTGCATCCACAGCAGCAGGCCAAGACCTGGGGTGCTGGTGCGCGGATCTTGATAGATAACGCGCCATTTCTGCGGGCTCTCCACAAGGTCTTTCAGGCTTTTCGGCGGGTTCTTCAGCTTGTTTTTGTCATACACGAACGCAAAGTAACCGTAGTCGAATGGCACAAAGGTCTCGTTACTCCAGCCGCCTGGCACTTTGATACCGGCGGTTGGCACGCCGCTTTTGGCGAACAGCCCGGTTTGAGTAGCGGCCTCAAGCAGGTTGTTATCCAGCCCCAGCACCACGTCGGCTTTGCTGTTTTTGCCTTCCATCCTTAAGCGGTTGAGCAGCGAAACCCCGTCTTCCAGCGCCACGTATTTCAGCTCGCAGTTGCAGTCTGCCTCGAAGGCTTTTTTGACCGCAGGCCCCGGGCCCCAGTCGGCGGAGAAAGAGTCGTAGGTATAAACGGTGAGAACGGGTTTCGCGAAAGCAGGGACGCTTACCAGGAACAGGAACGGCAGGAGTTTTTTTAGCACTTTGCACCTCAAATTAAGGGGTGGCAAAGGATTTTGAGTAGCCTCAAATCCCTTCGCCGGCGTTATCCGGATCAGGTTCGACGGGTATCATCTCAGCCCATACACGTCATCATTCAAGCCGCCTTGATGCATCTCGAATGATTTTGTGTCTGTTTATTAGCACCCCGTTGAGAACGACAGCATTGTAATGAGTTTGTGACTTTTCAGAAAGCCTTAAGAATCCGGAGGCGCAAACCACGCCGATTTAAAGTCAAACCAGCCGAGGGTGTTCATGCGCAGGCCGCGCATGCTTCGCTGGCCCTGGATCATCAGCCAGTGGTGGATCAGTGGCACCACTGAACGCTGGGCGATCAGCTGCTGACACCAGTTGGCGAGATGCATGTCGCCTGCCTGCCATTCGGCGGCGGCCTGCTGCCAGTCGAGCGGGATACAGTGCTGGATCAGCGGCACTTCAAACAGCTGGGCAAACAGCGAGAAATCCAGCGGCAGGGTAAAATTGGCGCTGTTCAGCCACATGTCGCTGTGCGCTTCACCCCGGTGCCACTCGTCGTAGTCCAGTTCCTGAATCTCCAGCTTCACCTGATGTTCGGCCAGCAGGTCGCCCATGATCCGCGCGATGTTTTTGTGTTCCAGATGTTCCCGATAATAGGTCAGGGTCAGCGTTTCCAGCCCGGCGGGTTTTTCCCCTTTCCCCGGACGCGCATGATGCCAGCGCGGCAGCAGGCCGTAGGCCGGGAACCAATGCCCCTGATACTGTTCATCGGCGTGATACAGCAGATTGGCGGGGGAGAGTATTTTGCTCACCCATTCGCGCACTTCATCGGAGACCCCTTTCTGGCTGCGGGCGTCGAACAGCAGGTAATAGCAGCCTTCTTCGAGGCGACTTTCGACCGCTTTTTCGCCGTCGGTGGGGCCTTCCAGCGTCAGGCCGCAGGTGACTTCCTCGCCGATTTCCGGCAGCACCCAGACATTCACCTCATCAATCAGCGCCCGATAGCCAAAGAAGTCATCGAAGGCATGGATTTTTAGCTGGTTTTGATTGTTACGTGCCACAGCGTAAGGCCCGGTGCCGACCGGCAGGCTGGAAAAGTGATTCATGCTTTCCCATTCACGCGGCAGGATCATCGCCGGGATGTGGCCGACCAGCCATGGCAGCCAGCGGTCAGGGTGGGCAAGATGAATATCCAACGTCCAGGCGGTTGGGGAATCGATGCGCTGGATGTGGGCATACAGCGGCAGGGTATTGATACGCTGTAAGGAATGGATAACGTCCGCCATTTCCAGTTCACGGCCATGATGGAAATGAATCCCTGGCCGGAGATAAAAGCGCCACTGTAAAGGGGAAATCTGCTGCCAGTGATGGGCAATGTCCGCTTCCAGTTCCCCGTTTTCCTCATTTATACGCGTCAGGGCGCTAAATATCTGTCGGGCAATGTGGGTTTCTGAGCGGCGTAACGGCGTGCCGGGGAGCAGATTGCGCATCGGACGATAGTAGAGCACCCGCAGGATGTGCCTCCCCTGGCGAAAACTACGGCCCAGATGCGAGACCAGCATCTGACGCACGGTAGCTTTGTCACCCACCAGCTGTACCAGTTGATCGATGCGGTCCTGTTCCAGTAAATCTTCCGCCCGCTGCTGCTGGAGCGCCAGCCCGGTATACAGGAACGTCAGCCGCGAACGCTTCCCGCGTCCGGCTTCCGCCTGCCATGTCAGCCAGCCTCTCTCTTCCATGGTGTTCAGCAGGGTGCGCATATGACGGCGCGAACAGCTGAGTAATTCGGCCAGCTCGTTGAGCGTGGTCTGCTGGGATTGACCGTCACAGCATTGCCATAACCGGATGAACTGTTGTTGCAGACGACCAGAGGACATAAAAGGGGAACTCCTGACGAAAACTCAGCAATTTATTTATCCTCATATTAAGCCAATAATCAATCCCGATGAAGTGAGGAGGTGAAGATGAAGAAGCCAACTGCCCGCCAGTTTTACCAACAGTACTTTTTGGCGACGCAGGGAGCGTCATGGCTGGCCCGCCTGGTCGCAGGAATGCGCCTGAAAATGCTGGAAGATTTGATGCAGTGGGACGTTACAAACCCGGTTTCGGATCTTCATTGACTTGACTTAATCATGTGTGACTGAGTATTGGTATCAGGCGAGAGCCTTGAAAGACCCGCCAGCAGAATGCTTCTGCTGGCTTTTTTCGTTTTCTTTTTTTGTGCGACGGGAATAAGCATGCATTGGTTAGCGACGATGGGACGACGACTGAACGGGGTGTATGCCGCCTTTATGCTGGTGGCGTTTATGGTCGGCGTGGCGGGGGCATTGCAGATGCCGACGCTAAGCCTGTTCCTCAGCCGCGAGGTGGGCGTACAGCCATTCTGGGTCGGCCTGTTTTATACCGTCAACGCCATCGCCGGGATCGTGGTCAGCCTCGGGCTGGCTAAACGTTCTGATAGTCAGGGCGATCGCCGCAAGCTGATTCTGTTCTGCTGCCTGATGGCGGTAGGCAATGCGCTGCTGTTTGCCTTTAATCGTCACTATCTGACGCTGCTTATCTGCGGCGTGATGCTGGCCTCGCTCGCCAATGCCCTGATGCCTCAGCTGTTTGCCCTGGCCCGGGAGTATGCCGACAGCTCCGCGCGTGAAGTGGTGATGTTCAGCTCGGTGATGCGTGCGCAGCTGTCGCTGGCGTGGGTGATTGGCCCGCCGCTGGCCTTTATGCTGGCGCTGAATTACGGCTTCACCACCATGTTCTCAATAGCGGCCGGGATATTTTTCCTGAGTCTGGTGCTGATTGCCTTTGCGCTGCCGTCGGTGTCGCGCGTCGAGACGCCCGCCGATGTGGCCGTCACCGAGGTTAGCGGCTGGGGCGATAAAAATGTGCGGATGCTGTTTGTGGCTTCGACCCTGATGTGGACCTGCAATACCATGTACATCATCGACATGCCGCTGTGGATAAGCAGCGATCTGGGGCTGCCTGACAATCTGGCGGGCATTCTGATGGGCACCGCCGCCGGGCTGGAGATCCCGGCCATGATCCTCGCAGGATATTATGTGAAACGCTTCGGGAAGCGGCCGATGATAATTACCGCTGTGGCGGCCGGGGTGCTGTTCTATATTGGGCTGATCCTGTTTCACACCCGCGAAGCGCTGCTTTTCCTGCAACTTTTTAACGCGGTGTTTATCGGGATTATCGCCGGGATAGGGATGTTATGGTTCCAGGATTTGATGCCGGGTAGGGCGGGTTCTGCGACCACGCTATTTACCAACAGCATTTCAACCGGGGTCATTATTGCCGGGGTGATTCAGGGGGCGGTCTCTCAGAGTTTTGGTCATCACGCGGTGTACTGGGTGATGGCGGCGGTGGCGGTGGTGACGTTGGGGCTAACCTGCCGGGTGAAGGACGTGTAGTTTTTATTGCCCGGCCAGGCCGGGCAATAAATCAGTTCATAAACGCAGGCTGCTTGTTCTCATACTCCGAAATCGCGCCTTCGTGTTGCAGCGTCAGCCCGATGCTGTCCAGACCGTTCAACATGCAGTGGCGACGGAACGCATCGATGTTGAAGCTGTACGACTTGTCTCCGGCTTTCACCACCTGCGCTTCCAGATCCACTTCAAACGTCATGCCCGGATTCGCCTGTACCTGTTGGAACAAATCGTCGACCTGTTCATCGCTGAGCGTGACCGGCAGGAGCTGGTTGTTGAAGCTGTTGCCATAGAAGATATCGGCAAAGCTCGGGGCAATCACCACTTTGAAACCGTAATCGGTCAACGCCCACGGAGCGTGCTCGCGCGAAGAACCGCAGCCGAAGTTTTCACGCGCCAGCAGAATCGACGCGCCTTTAAATTCCGGGAAGTTGAGCACGAATTCCGGGTTTGGCTGCTCGCCTTTATCGTCGAGGAAACGCCAGTCGTTAAACAGGTGCGCGCCAAACCCCGTTCGGGTGACCTTCTGCAAAAACTGCTTAGGGATAATCGCATCGGTGTCCACGTTAGCCGCATCCAAAGGGACAACCAGGCCGGTGTGTTGGGTAAATTTCTCTGCCATGATGGTGTCCTTATTTCATGCTACGAATGTCGGCGAAATGGCCGGTAACGGCAGCCGCTGCGGCCATCGCCGGGCTAACCAGATGCGTGCGTCCGCCACGGCCCTGACGGCCTTCGAAGTTGCGGTTGCTGGTGGAAGCACAGCGCTCGCCCGGGTTCAGGCGATCGTTGTTCATCGCCAGGCACATCGAGCAGCCCGGTAAACGCCATTCAAAACCGGCTTCAATGAAAATCTTGTCCAGCCCTTCCGCTTCGGCCTGCGCCTTTACCGGGCCGGAGCCTGGGACCACTAACGCCTGAACGCCAGGAGCGACTTTGCGACCTTTGGCGATTTCTGCCGCCGCGCGCAAATCTTCAATGCGGGAGTTGGTGCAGGAGCCGATAAACACTTTGTCGATAGATACGTCGGTCAGCGGTACGCCCGGTTTCAGGCCCATGTAGGCCAGCGCTTTTTCAGCACTTGCTCGCTCAACCGGATCGGCGAACGAGGCCGGATCGGGAATGCTGTCATTGACGGAAATCACCTGTCCCGGGTTGGTGCCCCAGGTCACCTGCGGGGCGATTTCTTCTGCCTGCAGGGTGACAACGGTATCGAATGTTGCACCATCGTCGGTTTTCAGGGTTTTCCAGTACGCCACGGCGGCGTCAAAGTTCTCCGCTTTCGGCGCGTGCAGACGGCCTTTCACGTAGTTGAAGGTGGTGTCATCCGGCGCGACCAGGCCCGCTTTGGCGCCCATTTCAATCGCCATGTTGCACAGGGTCATACGGCCTTCCATGGTCAGCGCCTGGATGGCATCGCCGCAGAATTCAACTACATGACCGGTGCCGCCCGCGCTGCCGGTTTTACCGATGATCGCCAACACGATGTCTTTGGCGGTGATGCCTGGCGCAGCTTTCCCGTTTACTTCGATTTTCATGGTTTTGGCGCGGCCCTGTTTCAGGGTCTGCGTCGCCAGTACGTGTTCCACTTCGGAGGTGCCTATCCCGAAAGCCAGCGCACCAAACGCCCCGTGGGTCGCGGTATGGGAATCGCCGCAGACGATGGTCATGCCCGGCAGGGTGATGCCCTGTTCCGGCCCCATTACGTGCACGATGCCCTGATACGGGTGATTCAGGTCATACAGCTCCACCCCGAACTCATTACAGTTTTTGATAAGCTCCTGCATCTGAATGCGAGCCATCTCACCGGAGGCGTTAATGTCTTTGGTCTGGGTCGAGACGTTGTGATCCATCGTCGCGAAGGTTTTACCCGGCTGACGCACCGGGCGGTTGTGCGCGCGCAGGCCGTCAAATGCCTGCGGGGACGTCACTTCGTGAACCAGATGACGGTCGATATACAGCAGCGGGGTCTCGTTTGGTGCCTCGTGCACAATGTGCGCATCAAACAATTTCTCATATAACGTCTTCGCCATGATTACACCCCTTCAGCTACATAGCGGGCGATGATGTCGCCCATTTCATCGGTACTGACGGCGGCAGTGCCACGCGCCAAATCGCCGGTACGCACGCCTTGCTCTAATGCGCGGTTAATCGCGCTTTCAATAGCGGTGGCCGCCGCGTCGGCATCCAGGCTGTAGCGCAACAGCAGCGCCAGCGACAGGATTTGTGCAATCGGGTTGGCGATGTTTTTGCCCGCGATATCCGGGGCGGAACCGCCTGCCGGTTCGTACAGGCCAAAACCTTGTTCATTCAGGCTGGCAGACGGCAACATCCCCATTGAGCCGGTGATCATCGCGCATTCATCAGACAGAATATCGCCGAACAGGTTGGAACACAGCAGCACGTCGAACTGCGACGGATCTTTAATCAGCTGCATGGTGGCGTTGTCGATGTACATGTGCGCCAGTTCAACGTCCGGGTACTCTTTGGCGATTTCGTTGACGATTTCGCGCCATAAAATGGACGACTGCAGCACGTTGGCTTTATCAATCGACGTCACTTTGTGACGGCGTTTACGCGCCGATTCAAACGCGATGCGGGCAATGCGCTCAATCTCAAAACGGTGATATACCTCGGTGTCGAATGCCTTTTCGTGCTGACCGCTGCCTTCACGGCCTTTCGGCTGACCGAAGTAGATGCCGCCAGTCAGTTCACGCACGCACAGAATGTCGAAGCCGTTTGCAGCGATATCGGCGCGCAGCGGGCAGAACTCTTCCAGACCCTGATACAGTTTGGCTGGACGCAGGTTGGAGAACAGCTTGAAGTGCTTACGCAGCGGCAGCAGCGCCCCGCGTTCTGGCTGTTCAGCCGGGGGCAGATGTTCCCATTTCGGGCCACCCACGGAACCGAACAGGATCGCATCTGCTTGTTCACAGCCTTCGACGGTGGCCTGCGGCAGCGGTTTACCGTGCTTGTCGATGGCGATACCGCCTACGTCATAGTGGCTGGTGGTGATGCGGATATCAAAACGCTGACGAACGGCTTCCAGTACTTTCAGGGCCTGCGCCATCACTTCCGGGCCAATCCCGTCACCCGGCAAAACGGCAATATGGTAGTTCTTCGACATTACACGGTTTCCTTTTTGTTCTCGTTATTCTGCGCTTTGCGCTGCAACTCTTTTTCGACTTCATTGGCACGCCAGATGCTGTTCAGCACGTGAACCATCGCTTTGGCGGAGGATTCGACGATATCGGTAGCCAGGCCGACGCCGTGGAAGCGACGACCGTTGTAGTTGGCGACGATATCTACCTGACCGAGCGCATCTTTGCCGTGGCCTTTGGCGGTCAGACCGTATTTGACCAGTTCGATGTCGTACTGGGTGAGGCGGTTAATGGCCTGATACACCGCATCGACCGGGCCGTTACCGTTGGCGGCTTCGGCTTTCACTTCGTCGCCACAGGCAAGTTTGACCGAGGCGGTGGCGATATCATTCGAGCCAGACTGCACGCTGAAGTAATCCAGACGGAAATGCTCGGGCTCTTCCTGCTGCTTGTTAATGAAGGCCAGGGCTTCCAGATCGTAATCGAAGACCTGACCCTTTTTGTCCGCCAGTTTCAGGAACGCGTCGTACAGGTTATCGAGGCTGTAGTCGGCTTCTTTGTAGCCCATTTCATCCATGCGGTGCTTCACGGCGGCACGGCCAGAGCGTGAGGTCAGGTTCAACTGTACCTGGTTCAGGCCGATGGATTCCGGAGTCATGATTTCGTAGTTTTCGCGATTCTTCAGCACGCCATCCTGGTGGATACCGGAGGAGTGCGCGAAAGCGCCTGTGCCAACAATCGCTTTGTTCGCCGGGATCGGCATGTTGCAAATCTGGCTCACGGTCTGACTGGTGCGCCAGATTTCATTGTGATTGATCTGGGTCCGCACGTTCATGATGTCTTTGCGGACCTTGATGGCCATGATCACTTCTTCCAGCGAGCAGTTACCGGCACGTTCGCCGATCCCGTTCATGGCACCTTCAACCTGACGCGCGCCGGCATGGACGGCAGCGATGGCGTTACCGACCGCCAGACCCAAATCGTCGTGGGTGTGAACGGAGATGATGGCTTTATCGATGTTAGGCACGCGCTCATACAGGCCGGAGATGATATTGGCGAACTCGAATGGCATGGTGTAGCCCACGGTGTCCGGGATGTTAATCGTACGCGCCCCGGCATGGATGGCGGCTTCTACCACGCGAGACAAGTCGTCAATCGGCGTACGGCCCGCATCTTCACAAGAGAATTCTACGTCGTCGGTATAGTTACGGGCACGTTTGATCATATAGATGGAGCGTTCGATAACCTCATCCAGCGTGCTGCGCAGCTTGGTAGCGATATGCATCGGCGAGGTCGCAATAAAGGTATGGATACGGAAGGCTTCAGCCACTTTCAGCGATTCAGCCGCGACATCAATATCTTTCTCAACGCAGCGGGCCAGGGCGCAGACGCGGCTATTTTTGATGGTGCGCGCAATGGTCTGAACAGATTCAAAATCGCCTGGGGAAGAGACAGGGAAGCCGACCTCCATCACGTCAACGCCCATACGCTCGAGGGCCAGCGCAATCTGCAGTTTCTCTTTCACGCTCAGACTTGCCTGTAATGCCTGTTCACCGTCACGTAAGGTGGTATCGAAGATAACGACTTGTTGGCTCATGGTATTGGGTCCTTGTCAGTCTTTGGTCGCCTTGCTACGAGCATAAAAAAACCCGCGCTAAGGCGCGGGTTTTTAGTCTTACTGGGAGATGACTTAACGTAAAACGTCGCCCACCAGTCTACCGCGCAGAATGAATGCGTTTAGTAGTAGTAGACCGGTGAAACGAGATGTACGGATCATTGCGTCATGCTCCAGATGAATGCGTTATGCTTTTAGTGGTACTGGATATGCCAGGCACTGTCAACCTTTTCCGAGGTAAGGAACGTATTCAACCGGGCGAAGTTCAGAAACTTCTTTAGCTAATTGTGCTGATTGCAGGATTGTTTTTCGCCGATTGTTTTAAACTGCGTTTACTGTTTTAATAAAATGAATCATCTCATCATAATTATTTGCATCCGGAAACGGATGTCCACGTTCAGCACTCGCCTGTAACGCAATGATATAGTGATGATTCATACGGAAGAGTGAGTGAATTTAGGAATTTCCACCGTTGAATGATAATAATTTGTTATGTGAATACTAATTTTTAAAAAAGTCCTTTAGTAAAACTAAATTATTCTTGTTCTAAAGTGCTGTTGTTTATTGCTCTGGTTTATGAGTAAAATTTGACTACAAAGCCGCAGTTATTGATTGGTGGGGAATTGAACGGTGCTCAACGTTGCGTTAACCCTTGTCTAACCGAGTTCTGCAGGTAAAACTTTATAAAATCCTAATTTTCTCTGTATCTCTTCTTTTGAATGTATATGCATGGTAAATCATATTTTCAGAATTTATTGCTGTATCCAGGCAAAGGGAGCTATGTGTGACAGTGGAGTCAAGTATGATCGTTGAAAAAGAAGTCCCCGCACCCGGTTCGGGTCAGGAGCATATCCGCCCTCAGCTCCGTTCGGTGGATCTCAATTTACTGACTGTTTTTGATGCAGTAATGCAGGAACAAAATATTACCCGCGCTGCACATATTCTGGGAATGTCGCAGCCCGCAGTCAGTAACGCCGTTTCTCGCCTGAAAGTGATGTTCAACGACGAACTGTTTGTGCGCTACGGACGCGGCATTCAGCCTACAGCCAGAGCCTCGCAGCTTTTTGGTTCCATCCGCCAGGCGTTGCAATTGGTACAAAACGAGTTGCCGGGTTCTGGCTTCGAACCCATTAGCAGTGAACGGGTGTTTAATCTTTGCGTCTGTAGTCCTCTTGATAATTACTTAACCTCATTAATTCTTAATAATGTGAATGATGTCGCACCGAATATCCACCTCGTGTTTAAGTCCTGCTTAAATCAAAATACCGAACACCAGTTACGCTATCAGGAACTTGAGTTTGTCATCGGTTATGAAGAATTCCGCCGTCCTGAGTTTGCCTGCGTGCCGTTATTTCACGATGAAATAGTGTTAGTGGCGAATGCCAACCATCCTCGGTTAGTGGGGCCGCTGAAAGAAAGCGATATTTATCAGGAGGAACATGCCACGGTTTCTCTAGAGCGTTATGCCTCATTCAGTCAACCCTGGTACGATACGCCAGAAAAACAAGCCTGTATTGCCTATCAGGGAATGGCATTAATCAGCGTGCTTAATGTGGTATCGCAAACTGAACTTATTGCTATTGCTCCCCGCTGGTTGGCAGAGGGCTTTAAACAAAAGCTCAACCTCCAGTTGTTACCGCTGCCGATGAAATTGAACAGTCGAACCTGTTTCCTCTCCTGGCATGAAGCGGCGGGCCGCGATAAAGGCCATCAGTGGATGGAAGAGTTACTGGTCTCTGTTTGTCGTCATTAAAATCGGTGTGAATAAGCCAGATGTGAGAGCATCTGGTTTATTCTTTAAATTTTCTGAATTTCGATATTTTCCACTAATGTAATTTCGCCTGACTAACTGCATTCAGATTAAAAATGCATGATCGCCTGTGATGTGCCTTATCCTTCGAGTTTTCCCCATCATCTTTTCTTATTCCTGAAGTATTCCACCATTAAATTTTCCTGCACCTTTCTTTTGTTCTGTAACCCGTGGTTGTGACCGCTGGGCGGCTGATTGCCTGCCCGGAAGCGAGCGGTTATGTTAAGGAAATGCTGTCATTCCAAAATCAACGGGGCGCGGTTAAACCCTGTTGTATGACGATGCGGAAATGAGTTCCGCCGTCATTACACTAAGCCTGGAGGCAAACCATGGAGATGTTGTCTGGCGCCGAGATGGTCGTCCGATCGTTAATCGATCAGGGCGTAAAGCAGGTATTCGGCTATCCTGGAGGCGCGGTTCTCGATATTTATGACGCGCTGCACACTGTCGGTGGGATCGATCACGTGCTGGTTCGTCATGAGCAGGCGGCCGTACATATGGCGGATGGCCTGGCGCGTGCGACGGGTGAGGTTGGCGTGGTGCTGGTGACGTCCGGTCCCGGTGCGACCAATGCCATCACCGGAATAGCGACCGCTTACATGGATTCTATTCCTTTAGTTATTCTTTCCGGGCAGGTTGCCACCTCGCTGATTGGCTATGATGCCTTCCAGGAGTGCGACATGGTGGGCGTTTCTCGCCCGGTGGTAAAACACAGCTTCCTGGTGAAGCAGACCGAAGATATCCCCGGCGTTCTGAAAAAGGCGTTTTGGCTGGCTGCGAGTGGCCGCCCTGGCCCGGTGGTGGTCGATTTACCTAAAGATATTCTGAGCCCGGCCAACAAACTGCCCTACAGCTGGCCGGATGCGGTCAGTATGCGTTCCTATAACCCGACCACCACCGGGCACAAAGGCCAAATTAAGCGTGCGTTGCAAACGTTGATTGCCGCTAAGAAGCCGGTGGTTTACGTCGGTGGCGGGGCGATTACGTCCTCCAGCGAAGCGGTGCTACGCATGCTTATTGAAAAGCTGAATTTGCCGGTTGCCTCTTCGTTAATGGGTCTCGGTGCATTTCCGGCGACCCATCGCCAGGCGCTGGGTATGTTGGGGATGCACGGGACATATGAAGCCAACATGACGATGCACAACTCCGACGTGATTTTTGCCGTCGGGGTGCGCTTCGACGATCGCACCACCAACAACCTTGCGAAATATTGTCCGAACGCTACCGTGCTGCACATTGATATCGACCCGACGTCAATTTCCAAAACGGTGTCTGCCGACGTGCCGATCGTGGGTGATGCGCGCCAGGTGCTGGAACAAATGTTGGAGATGCTTGAGCAAGAGAGTGGCTCGCAGCCGCTGGATGATATCCGCGACTGGTGGCAGCAAATCGACCAGTGGCGTAGTCGTCAGTGTCTGAAGTACGACACGCAGAGTGAACACATCAAGCCTCAAGCGGTTATCGAAACCCTCTGGAAACTGACCCACGGTGAAGCCTACGTCACGTCTGACGTGGGTCAGCACCAGATGTTTGCGGCACTGTATTATCCGTTTGATAAACCGCGTCACTGGATAAACTCCGGCGGCCTCGGCACGATGGGCTTCGGCCTGCCTGCAGCCCTGGGGGTGAAAATGGCGCTGCCTGCCGAAACGGTAGTCTGTGTGACCGGGGACGGCAGTATTCAGATGAACATCCAGGAGCTGTCCACCGCGTTGCAATATGAACTGCCGGTGCTGGTGTTGAATCTCAACAACGGTTATCTCGGGATGGTGAAGCAGTGGCAGGACATGATTTACTCCGGCCGTCACTCCCAATCTTATATGTCATCGCTGCCTGATTTCGTACGTTTGGCCGAAGCGTACGGCCATGTTGGAATGCGCATCAGTCATCCTGCCGAGCTGGAAGCCAAACTGGGCGAAGCGCTGGAACAGGTTCGCAATAATCGCCTGGTGTTTGTGGATGTCATCGTCGACGGCAGCGAGCACGTCTACCCGATGCACATTCGCGGCGGCGGTATGGATGAAATGTGGTTGAGCAAAACGGAGAGAACCTGATTATGCGCCGGATATTATCAGTCTTACTGGAGAATGAATCGGGTGCGTTATCGCGCGTGATTGGGCTTTTCTCCCAGCGTGGCTACAACATTGAAAGTCTGACCGTGGCCCCGACGGACGATCCTACGCTTTCACGCATGACTATCCAGACCGTTGGCGATGAAAAAGTGATCGAGCAGATCGAAAAGCAACTGCACAAACTGGTCGACGTATTACGCGTCAGCGAGCTGGGGCAGGGCGCGCACGTTGAACGTGAGATAATGCTGGTGAAAGTCCAGGCCAGCGGCTACGGACGCGAAGAGGTGAAGCGCAATACTGAGATTTTCCGCGGGCAAATTATCGACGTGACCCCGTCTATTTATACCGTGCAGCTGGCCGGGACCAGCGACAAACTCGATGCGTTTCTTGCTTCGCTGCGTGATGTGGCACGTATTGTCGAAGTGGCGCGATCTGGGGTTGTTGGCCTGTCGCGTGGCGACAAGATCATGCGATAAGCGTAGGTTTCATCTGAAAACGATAGCCCGACGCCATACGTCGGGCTTTTTTTTGCGAAATCAGCGGTAAGTGTCAACAAAAGCGGTTGCCGCTATCCGCATTCTGCGCTTAGATGTTATGGAATTTATTCCATGATTTAACAATGGTTATGGATTGTACATTTTACGCAAGGGGCAATTGTGAAACTGGATGAAATCGCCAGGCTGGCGGGTGTGTCACGCACTACGGCGAGCTATGTGATCAATGGAAAAGCGAAACAGTATCGCGTCAGCGATAAAACTGTCGAAAAGGTCATGGCCGTTGTACGTGAGCATAACTATCATCCGAACGCTGTCGCCGCCGGTTTACGTGCGGGCCGTACGCGCTCGATTGGCCTGGTTATTCCCGATCTCGAAAACACCAGTTACACCCGGATTGCCAACTACCTCGAACGTCAGGCACGTCAGCGTGGCTATCAGCTGCTGATTGCCTGCTCCGAAGATCAGCCTGATAACGAAATGCGCTGCATCGAGCATCTGCTCCAGCGCCAGGTGGATGCGATTATTGTGTCGACCTCGCTGCCGCCTGAGCATCCGTTTTATCAACGCTGGGCCAACGATCCGTTCCCCATCGTCGCGCTGGACAGGGCCCTCGATCGTGAACATTTCACCAGCGTTGTCGGAGCCGATCAGGAAGATGCCGAGGCTCTGGCGGCTGAACTGCGCAAATTCCCGGCTGATACGGTGCTCTATCTTGGCGCGTTACCCGAACTTTCGGTGAGTTTCCTGCGCGAACAGGGTTTCCGCTCTGCATGGAAGGATGACCCGCGCGAAGTGAATTTCCTGTATGCCAACAGCTACGAGCGTGAAGCTGCCGGTCAGCTGTTTGAGAAGTGGCTGGAAACGCATCCGATGCCGCAGGCGCTGTTCACGACCTCATTTGCTTTGCTGCAGGGGGTGATGGACGTAACGCTTCGGCGCGAAGGGAAGCTGCCTTCGGAACTCGCTATCGCCACGTTTGGCGATCATGAACTGCTCGATTTCCTCCAGTGTCCGGTGTTGGCGGTCGCTCAGCGTCACCGTGATGTGGCTGAACGGGTGCTGGAAATCGTCCTCGCCAGCCTCGATGAACCACGTAAACCGAAACCGGGCCTGAGCCGAATTCGACGTAATCTGTATCGTCGTGGCAGTCTCAGCCGACGTTAAGTATAAAAGCGGAAAGGCAACGCTCGAAAATTGCCTTTCCGAATATCCCTACTGAAAGAGATGAAAAGTCTTATTCAGAAAATTCCTTAAAACGCTTCCTTTCACTATTAACCGTTCCGTTTAACGGGTCTGAGCGAATTAATTTAGATTAATAAAAAGTAAAGAACGGTTGCGTTTGTATTGTTTTGTTACAACCTTGTTGCGTTTTGCAGAATTAACAGTCACTTCATTCATGCTCTCCACATTTCCTCACCCTTAAGGGCTGCGAGCGGGTAGAAACAGTTCCCGCAAGGGCTATCAACGCGGATAAGAATGTCCTAAAATGCCGCGCACGTCGCAAACTGACACTTTATATTTTCACCTTTGTGAAATTGAGTTGTTCAAAATCGTTACGAACCTGTTGGTTTTTTTCTTACCACTATTCATGACGTTATTTTGCCTCGTTCGCTGGACAGAAATTAATCAGAGCGAATATTGGTGCTTATTATTGAGTTTTCGGACTCCTATAGCACCAGTGCTGGCTTGACAAGCTTTTCCTCCGCTCCGTAAACTCCTTCAGGTGGGGATTTGTGGGTGAAAGTGGAGAAAAGGGGTGAGGCTGGCATGTTCCGTGGAGCTACGTTAGTCAATCTCGACAGCAAAGGGCGCTTGGCCGTCCCAACCCGATACCGGGATTTGCTGCTTGAGAACGCTACTGGTCAATTGGTTTGCACCATTGACATCCATCACCCATGCCTGCTGCTTTATCCGCTGCCCGAATGGGAAATCATCGAGCAAAAATTATCGCGACTGTCGAGCATGAATCCCGCAGAGCGCCGCGTACAGCGTCTGTTGCTGGGACATGCCAGCGAATGTCAAATGGACAACGCCGGTCGTTTGCTGATTGCGCCGGTTTTACGGCAACACGCCGGACTGACCAAAGAAGTGATGCTGGTCGGACAGTTCAACAAGTTTGAGCTGTGGGATGAAACGACCTGGTATCAACGGGTCAAGGAAGATATCGACGCTGAGCAGTCCGCCTTCGGAGAGTTGTCGGAGCGGTTGCAGGACTTGTCATTATAAAATGATGGAAAATTTTAAACATACAACGGTACTGCTGGACGAGGCTGTAAACGGCCTGAATATTCGCCCTGACGGTATCTACATTGACGGCACTTTTGGTCGCGGTGGCCACTCACGCCTGATCCTTTCTCAACTGGGTGCGCAAGGGCAGCTGATCGCTATCGACCGCGATCCAGAAGCTATCGCTGTGGCGAACGCCATTGATGACCCCCGCTTTTCCATTGTGCATGGACCTTTTTCTGCGCTGGCTGACTACGTCGCCGAGCGCAATCTGATTGGCAAGATCGACGGCATTCTGCTCGATCTTGGTGTCTCTTCACCACAGCTTGATGATGCTGAACGCGGCTTCTCCTTCATGCGTGACGGACCGCTGGATATGCGTATGGACCCCACGCGCGGCCAGTCTGCAGCCCAGTGGCTGCTGAACGCAGAAGAAGCTGATATCGCCTGGGTGATTAAAACCTTTGGCGAAGAGCGGTTCGGCAAGCGCATTGCGCGCGCCATCGTTGAGCGCAACCGCATTGAACCGATGACCCGCACCAAAGAACTGGCGGAAGTCATCGCGGCGGCCATGCCGGTGAAAGACAAATTCAAACATCCTGCGACCCGTACTTTCCAGGCGGTGCGCATCTGGGTGAACAGTGAACTTGAGGAGATAGAGCAGGCGCTAAAAAGCTCGCTCGACGTGCTGGCCCCGGGTGGGCGGCTCTCCATCATCAGTTTTCACTCGCTGGAAGATCGTATTGTGAAACGCTTTATGCGTGAGCAAAGTCGCGGTCCGCAGGTTCCGGCAGGAATTCCGATGACTGAAGAGCAACTCAGGAAACTGGGTGGCCGTCATCTGCGAGCACTAGGCAAGTTGATGCCGGGCGAACAAGAAGTGGCAGAGAATCCACGCGCTCGTAGTTCAGTGCTGCGTATTGCAGAGAGGACGAACGCATGATCAGCAGAGTGTCAGAAGCCCTAAGCAAAGTTAAAGGGTCGTTAGGAAGCAACGAGCGCCATGCCTTGCCTGGCGTGATCGGCGACGATCTTTTGCGGTTTGGGAAGCTGCCACTCTGCCTGTTCATTTGCATTATTTTGTCGGCAATAACGGTAGTGACCACGGCGCACCATACGCGTCTGTTAACCGCCCAACGTGAACAATTGGTTCTGGAACGCGATGCGCTCGATATTGAGTGGCGCAACCTGATCCTCGAAGAGAATGCCCTCGGCGACCATAGCCGGGTTGAGCGGATCGCGACGGAGAAGCTGCAGATGCAGCATGTCGATCCTTCCCAGGAAAACATCGTTGTACAGAAATAAGGATTATCACGACGCATGAAAGCAGCGGCAAAGACGCTTAAACCAAAACGTCCGGAAGTACAGGCCAACTTTATCAGTTGGCGTTTTGCGTTGCTTTGCGGTTGCATTTTGCTGGCGATGACTTTCCTGCTGGGCCGCGTGGCCTGGCTACAGATTATTAGCCCCGACATGCTGGTGCGTCAGGGTGATATGCGTTCCCTGCGTGTACAGGAAGTGACGACCTCACGCGGGATGATTACCGACCGTTCCGGTCGTCCGCTGGCCGTGAGTGTGCCGGTGAAGGCTATCTGGGCTGACCCGAAAGAACTGCATGATGCAGGCGGGGTTAGCATCGACAACCGCTGGAAAGCCTTAGCCGATGCCCTGAACATGCCCCTCGATCAGCTGGCGTCGCGCATCAATTCCAATCCGCGGATGCGCTTTATCTATCTGGCTCGTCAGGTCAATCCTGACATGGCCGACTACATCAAAAAGCTCAAGCTGCCGGGGATCCATCTACGGGAAGAATCCCGTCGTTACTATCCTTCGGGGGAAGTGACTGCTCACCTTATCGGTTTCACCAACGTTGACAGCCAGGGGATCGAAGGCGTTGAAAAGAGCTTTGATAAATGGCTCACCGGTCAACCGGGCGAACGTATCGTGCGTAAAGACCGCTACGGCCGCGTCATTGAAGATATCTCATCAACCGACAGCCAGGCCGCGCATAACCTGGCGTTGAGTATTGACGAACGCCTACAGGCGCTGGTTTACCGTGAGCTGAACAACGCCGTGGCGTTTAACAAAGCGGAATCCGGTAGCGCGGTGCTGGTGGATGTCAGCACTGGAGAAGTGTTGGCGATGGCTAACAGCCCCTCCTACAACCCGAACAACCTGACGGGTACGCAGAAAGACATTATGCGTAACCGCACCATTACGGACGTGTTCGAACCGGGCTCCACCGTAAAACCCATGGTGGTGATGACCGCGCTACAGCGCGGGATCGTCAATGAAAGCACCGTGCTGAACACTATTCCATACCGAATTAACGGTCACGAGATCAAAGACGTGGCGCGCTACAGCGAATTGACCCTGACCGGGGTACTACAGAAGTCGAGTAACGTCGGTGTTTCCAAACTGGCGTTAGCGATGCCGTCCTCAGCGTTAGTAGATACTTACTCTCGTTTTGGACTGGGAAAAGCGACCAATTTGGGGTTGGTCGGAGAACGCAGTGGCTTATATCCTCAAAAACAACGGTGGTCTGACATAGAGAGGGCCACCTTCTCTTTCGGCTATGGGCTAATGGTAACGCCGTTACAGTTAGCGCGAGTCTACGCCACGATTGGCAGCTATGGGGTCTATCGCCCGCTGTCGATCACCAAAGTTGATCCTCCGGTTCCCGGTGAGCGCATCTTCCCGGAACCTATCGTTCGTACCGTGGTGCACATGATGGAAAGCGTGGCGCTGCCCGGCGGCGGCGGCGTGAAAGCGGCCATCAAAGGTTATCGCATCGCGATTAAAACCGGTACGGCGAAGAAAGTGGGTCCAGACGGGAAGTACATCAACAAATACATTGCTTACACCGCGGGCGTTGCGCCAGCCAGCCAGCCGCGTTTTGCGCTGGTGGTGGTCATTAACGATCCGCAGGCAGGTAAATATTACGGCGGCGCCGTTTCCGCGCCGGTGTTCGGTGCCATCATGGGCGGCGTTCTGCGCACCATGAACATCGAACCGGATGCGCTGGCAACGGGCGATAAAAGTGAATTTGTGACGAATCAAGGCGAGGGAACAGGTGGCAGATCGTAATTTGCGCGACCTTCTTGCTCCGTGGGTGCCAGGCGCACCGGAGCGGGCACTGCGAGAGATGACACTCGACAGCCGTGTGGCGGCGTCGGGAGATCTCTTCGTGGCTGTTTTAGGTCATCAGGCGGACGGGCGTCGGTATATCCCGCAGGCGATAGCGCAAGGTGTAGCTGCCATTATTGCGGAAGCAAAAGATGAAGCCGCAGATGGCGAAATCCGCGAAATGCACGGCGTGCCGGTCATTTATCTCAGCCAACTTAATGAACGTTTGTCCGCACTGGCCGGGCGTTTCTATCACCAGCCCTCTGAACAACTGAGCCTGGTCGGCGTGACCGGAACCAACGGCAAAACCACCACCACCCAGCTTCTGGCGCAATGGGCACAGCTGCTCGGCGAAACCAGCGCGGTGATGGGCACGGTAGGTAATGGCCTGCTGGGGAAAGTCATTCCAACGGAAAATACCACCGGTTCTGCGGTTGACGTTCAGCACGTGCTGTCCGGTCTGGCAGAGCAGGGGGCGTCGTTTGCGGCAATGGAAGTCTCTTCACACGGGCTGGTTCAGCATCGTGTGGCGGCGCTGAAATTTGTTGCCTCGGTGTTCACCAATCTCAGCCGCGATCATCTCGACTATCACGGCGACATGGAACACTACGAAGCCGCGAAATGGATGCTCTATTCCACCCACCATTTTGGTCAGGCGATTATCAACGCCGATGACGAAGTGGGCCGTCGCTGGCTGGCAAAACTGCCAGACGCGGTGGCGGTGTCGATGGAAGATCACATCAATCCAAACTGTCATGGTCGCTGGTTGAAAGCGACGGCGGTGCGTTACCACGACAGCGGGGCGACGATTGTGTTTGACTCCAGCTGGGGTCAGGGCGAAATCGAAAGCCGTCTGATGGGCGCATTTAACGTCAGCAACCTGCTGCTGGCGCTGGCAACGCTGCTGGCGCTGGGCTATCCGCTGGCGGATTTACTGAAAACCGCGGCGCGTTTACAGCCGGTTTGCGGACGAATGGAAGTGTTCACCGCGCCGGGTAAACCCACGGTGGTTGTGGATTATGCCCACACGCCGGACGCGCTGGAAAAAGCGCTGGAAGCGGCGCGTCTGCACTGCGCTGGCAAGCTGTGGTGCGTCTTTGGCTGCGGGGGCGATCGCGATAAAGGCAAACGTCCTCTGATGGGGGCCATTGCCGAGCAGTTCGCCGATATCGCCGTGGTCACCGATGACAATCCGCGTACCGAAGAGCCGCGCGCCATCATCGACGATATTCTTGCCGGTATGCTCGATGCAGGTCATGCGAAAGTGATGGAAGGCCGCGCCGAAGCGGTGACTGCTGCCATCATGCAGGCCAAAGAGAACGACGTTGTGCTGCTGGCCGGTAAGGGCCACGAAGATTATCAAATCGTCGGCAATCGCCGCCTCGACTATTCCGACCGCGTGACCGCGGCGCGTCTGCTGGGAGTTGTCGCATGATTAGCCTGACGCTGAGCCGCATCGCTGACATTCTGAACGGCGAACTGCTGGGGCAAGACGCCACCGTTGATGACGTTACGACGGATACCCGTAAAGTGACGCCGGGCTGCCTGTTTGTGGCCCTGAAAGGGGAGCGTTTCGACGCCCACGATTTTGCCGGGCAGGCCCAGGCTGCTGGCGCGGGTGCGCTGCTGGTGAGTCGTAAGCTTGACTGTGATTTACCGCAGGTGGTGGTGAAAGACACCCGCCTGGCGTTTGGCGAGCTGGCGGCCTGGGTTCGCCAACAGGTGCCGACCCGCGTGGTGGCGCTAACCGGTTCTTCCGGCAAGACCTCCGTCAAAGAGATGGCGGCCTCTATTCTCAGCCAGTGCGGCAACACGCTGTACACCGCCGGGAATCTGAACAATGACATCGGCGTGCCGATGACCCTGCTGCGTTTGACCAAAGAACATCAGTACGCGGTGATTGAATTAGGTGCCAACCATCAGGGCGAAATTGCCTGGACCGTCAGCCTGACGCGTCCGGAAGCGGCTCTGGTGAACAATCTGGCCGCCGCTCATCTGGAAGGGTTTGGCTCGCTGGCGGGCGTGGCGAAAGCCAAAGGTGAGATTTTCACCGGACTGCCGCTCGACGGTATTGCCATCCTCAACGCCGACAATAACGATTGGTTGAACTGGCAGAACGTCATTGGCTCACGCAAAGTGTGGCGCTTCTCGCCCAACGCGGCGAACAGCGACTTCACGGCCAATAACATTCACGTTACCAGCCATGGCACAGAGTTTACGCTGCAAACGCCTGTCGGCAGCGTCGACGTGCTGCTGCCGTTGCCGGGCCGTCACAATATCGCCAATGCGCTGGCTGCGGCCGCGTTGACCATGGCGGTCGGTGCCGATTTAGATGCAGTGAAAGCGGGGCTTGCCACGCTGAAAGCCGTGCCTGGTCGCCTGTTCCCGATCCCATTGGGCGAAAATCAGCTGCTGCTGGATGACTCCTATAACGCCAACGTCGGTTCAATGACCGCTGCCGCGCAGGTGTTGTCTGAAATGCCAGGCTACCGCGTGCTGGTGGTGGGCGATATGGCCGAACTCGGCGCAGAAAGCGAGGCGTGCCATCGCCAGGTCGGTGAAGCGGCGAAAGCGGCCGGCATCGACTGTGTGATTAGCGTGGGTTCGCTCAGTAAAACGATAAGTGATGCCAGCGGTGTGGGTGAACATTTTACTGATAAGCCTGCGGCGATTTCCCGCCTGAAAGCGCTGGTCGCAGAACATCAGATTATTACCCTTTTAGTGAAAGGTTCACGTAGCGCTGCCATGGAAGAGGTGGTTTGCGCTCTACAGGAGAACGGTACATGTTAGTTTGGCTGGCCGAACATTTGGTCAAATATTATTCCGGCTTTAACGTCTTTTCCTATCTGACGTTTCGCGCCATCGTCAGCCTGCTGACCGCGCTGTTCATCTCGTTGTGGATGGGCCCGCGGATGATTGCTCGCCTGCAAAAAATGTCATTTGGTCAGGTCGTGCGTAACGATGGCCCTGAGTCGCATTTCAGTAAGCGCGGGACGCCAACGATGGGCGGGATCATGATCCTGACCGCCATTGTGGTGTCTGTTCTGCTGTGGGCTTATCCGTCTAACCCGTACGTCTGGTGCGTGCTGGTAGTACTGGTCGGTTACGGCATCATCGGTTTTGTCGACGATTACCGTAAAGTGGTGCGCAAAGATACCAAAGGCCTGATTGCTCGCTGGAAATATTTCTGGATGTCGGTGATTGCGCTCGGCGTGGCCTTCGCGCTGTACATGGCCGGGAAAGATACGCCGGCGACTGAGCTGGTGGTGCCGTTCTTTAAAGACGTGATGCCGCAGCTTGGCATTTTCTACATTCTGCTGGCCTATTTCGTGATTGTCGGCACCGGGAATGCGGTGAACCTGACGGACGGCCTCGACGGTCTGGCTATTATGCCAACGGTGTTTGTAGCGGCGGGCTTTGCGCTGGTGGCGTGGGCGACCGGTAACATGAACTTCGCCAATTATCTTCATATCCCTTACCTGCGTCATGCGGGCGAACTGGTGATTGTCTGCACCGCCATCGTCGGCGCAGGGTTAGGCTTCCTGTGGTTTAACACCTACCCGGCTCAGGTCTTCATGGGCGATGTCGGGTCGCTGGCTCTCGGGGGGGCGCTCGGCATTATCGCCGTGCTGCTGCGTCAGGAATTCCTGCTGGTTATCATGGGCGGTGTGTTTGTGGTGGAAACTCTGTCAGTTATCTTGCAGGTCGGATCGTTCAAGCTGCGCGGTCAGCGCATCTTCCGAATGGCACCTATCCATCACCACTATGAACTGAAAGGCTGGCCGGAGCCGCGCGTTATCGTGCGCTTTTGGATTATCTCGCTGATGCTGGTGCTGATTGGCCTGGCAACGCTGAAGGTACGTTAATGATGGCTGATTACCAGGATAAAAACGTTGTCATCATCGGTCTGGGAATGACCGGGCTGTCCTGCGTCGATTTCTTCCTCGCGCAGGGCGTTACGCCGCGGGTGATGGATACGCGCCAAACGCCACCGGGGCTGGATAAGCTGCCGGAAGAGGTTGAACGTTTTGTCGGTGGCCTGAATGACGAGTGGCTGCTGGCGGCGGATTTAATTGTCGCCAGTCCTGGTATTGCCCTGGCGCACCCTTCGCTCGCTGCCGCCGCGGATGCTGGCGTAGAGATTGTTGGTGATATCGAACTGTTTTGCCGTGAAGCGCAGGCACCCGTCATCGCGATCACCGGTTCAAACGGCAAAAGTACCGTTACTACTCTGGTCGGTGAAATGGCGAAAGCCGCGGGAATTAACGTCGGAGTGGGCGGCAATATCGGCCTGCCTGCATTGATGCTGCTGGACGTATCGCGTGAGCTGTATGTGCTCGAACTCTCCAGCTTCCAGCTCGAAACGACGACCAGCCTCGAAGCGGTCGCCGCTACGGTGCTGAACGTCACTGAAGATCACATGGACCGCTATCCGTTTGGCCTGCAGCAGTATCGTGCCGCCAAACTGCGCGTCTATGAGCAGGCCAAAACCTGCGTGGTAAACGCCGATGATGCGCTGACCATGCCGGTTCGCGGCGCCGATGCGCGCTGCATTAGCTTTGGCGTCAACATGGGTGACTATCACCTCAACCGTCAGCAGGGTGAAACCTGGCTGCGGGTGAAGGGCGAGAAAGTCCTTAACGTGCGTGAGATGAAGCTGACGGGTCAACATAACTACAGCAATGCGTTGGCGGCGCTGGCACTGGCGGATGCCGCCGGTATTCCGCGTGCCAGCAGCCTGAAAGCGCTGACCACCTTTGGTGGCCTGGCGCACCGTTTCCAACTGGCATTGGAGCATAACGGGGTGCGCTGGATTAACGATTCGAAAGCCACCAACGTCGGGAGCACCGAAGCGGCACTGAACGGTCTGCACGTCGATGGCACGCTGCATCTGCTGCTGGGTGGCGACGGAAAATCGGCTGACTTCACGCCGTTGAAGACCTGGCTCAAAGGCGACAACGTGCGCCTGTGGTGCTTTGGTCGCGATGGCGATGCTCTCGCGGCGCTGCGTCCTGACGTGGCGACCCGAACGGAAACGATGGAAGACGCGATGCGTCTGATTGCGCCTCAACTGCAACAGGGTGACATGGTGCTGCTTTCACCGGCGTGCGCCAGCCTGGATCAGTTTAAGAATTTTGAACAGCGCGGGGATGTATTTACCCGTCTGGCGAAGGAGCTTGGTTAATGCGTTTATCTCTCCCTCGCCTGAGAATGCCTCATATGCCGGGATCGGGTGTCCTGGTGTGGTTGTTTGCGGCATTAAAAGGTTGGGTGATGGGCTCCCGGCAGAAAGATACCGACAGCCTGGTCATGTACGATCGCACCCTGCTGTGGCTTACGCTCGGCCTGGCGGCAATCGGTTTTATTATGGTGACCTCGGCGTCAATGCCGGTGGGTCAGCGTCTGGCGAACGATCCGTTCCTGTTCGCCAAGCGTGACGGGCTGTACATCATTCTGGCGTTCTGTTTAGGCCTGGTGACGCTGCGTTTACCGATGGCGTTCTGGCAGCGACACAGCACCGCGATGCTGATCATGTCTATTGTGATGCTGCTGATTGTACTGGTTGTGGGGAGCTCGGTTAACGGGGCATCGCGCTGGATTGCCTTCGGCCCACTGCGTATTCAGCCGGCGGAATTTACCAAGCTGTCGTTGTTCTGTTACATCGCTAACTACCTGGTGCGTAAGGGCGATGAAGTCCGAAATAACCTGCGGGGCTTCTTAAAGCCGATGGGCGTGATATTCGTGCTGGCGATTTTACTGCTGGCGCAGCCTGACCTCGGGACGGTGGTGGTACTGTTCGTCACCACTCTGGCGATGCTGTTCCTCGCCGGGGCCAAGCTTTGGCAGTTCATTGCCATTATCGGCATGGGGATTTCAGCCGTTGTCCTGCTGATCCTCGCCGAACCGTACCGTATCCGCCGCGTGACCTCCTTCTGGAACCCGTGGGAAGACCCGTTCGGCAGCGGCTACCAGCTGACCCAATCACTGATGGCGTTTGGTCGCGGAGAAATGTGGGGGCAGGGCCTCGGCAACTCGGTACAGAAACTGGAGTATTTGCCGGAAGCGCACACTGACTTCATCTTCGCCATCATCGGTGAGGAGTTAGGCTATATCGGTGTGGTACTGGCACTTTTAATGGTATTCTTCGTCGCTTTCCGCGCCATGTCCATTGGCCGCAAGGCGCTGGAGATGGACCAGCGTTTCGCGGGTTTCCTGGCCTGTTCGATTGGCGTGTGGTTCAGTTTCCAGGCGTTGGTTAACGTTGGTGCCGCAGCCGGTATGCTGCCGACCAAAGGTCTGACGCTGCCGCTCATCAGTTACGGTGGTTCCAGTCTGATAATTATGTCGACAGCGATCATGTTCCTGTTACGTATTGATTATGAAACGCGTCTGGAAAAAGCGCAGGCGTTTACACGGGGTGTCCGATGAGTGGTCAGGCTAAGCGGTTGATGGTGATGGCGGGCGGTACCGGCGGACACGTGTTCCCGGGACTGGCCGTTGCACACCATCTGATGGAGCAGGGCTGGCAGGTTCGCTGGCTCGGTACCGCCGATCGTATGGAAGCGGACTTAGTACCGAAGCATGGGATCGACATTGATTTTATTCAGATCTCCGGGCTGCGTGGAAAAGGCCTCAAGGCCATGCTTTTTGCGCCGATACGTATCTTCAACGCGTGGCGTCAGGCGCGCGCGATTATGCAGCGTTTTCAGCCAGATGTGGTGCTGGGAATGGGCGGGTATGTCTCGGGTCCTGGTGGACTGGCGGCATGGTCGCTGGGTATTCCAGTGGTGCTGCATGAGCAGAACGGCATTGCCGGGCTGACCAATAAATGGCTGGCGAAAATTGCAACCACCGTGATGCAGGCCTTCCCGGGCGCGTTCCCGAAAGCCGAAGTGGTCGGTAACCCGGTGCGTACCGATGTGCTGGCGCTGCCGTTACCGGAACAGCGTCTGAGTGGTCGAGAAGGTGAAATTCGTGTGCTGGTGGTTGGCGGCTCTCAGGGTGCGCGTGTCCTGAACCAGACAATGCCGCAGGTAGCAGCGATTCTGGGCGACAGCGTGACCATTTGGCATCAGAGTGGCAAAGGTGGGCAACAGACCGTTGAGCAAGCGTATACCGCAGCCGGTCAGTCGCAGCACAAGGTCACTGAGTTTATCGACGATATGGCTGCCGCTTACGCGTGGGCGGATGTGGTGGTCTGCCGTTCGGGCGCACTGACGGTGAGCGAAATTGCCGCAGCCGGTCTGCCCGCGATTTTTGTGCCGTTCCAGCATAAAGACCGTCAGCAGTACTGGAATGCGCTGCCGCTGGAAAAAGCCGGTGCCGCGAAGATTTTTGAGCAGCCGCAGTTTAATGCGGATGCCGTTGCCAGCACGCTTGCGGGCTGGGACAGAAAGACATTGCTGGAGATGGCCGGGCGGGCACGTGCCGCCGCCATTCCGGATGCTACCGAGCGGGTAGCAAAAGAAGTGAGCCTGGCCGCAAAGGCTTAATCATCGCAGCGCCTTTTTGCGCTGCACGAATTTTTAAGTAGTCGATGGCGTTTAGAGAATGAATACACAACAACTGGCAAAACTGCGTTCCATTGTGCCCGAGATGCGTCGCGTCCGGCACATCCACTTTGTTGGCATCGGTGGTGCTGGCATGGGCGGTATTGCCGAAGTGTTGGCTAACGAAGGGTATCAGATTAGCGGTTCGGATCTTGCGCCGAATCCGGTGACTCAGCAGCTGACGGCGCTGGGTGCCACGATTTATTTCAACCATCGTCCGGAAAACGTGCGCGATGCGAGCGTGGTTGTTGTTTCCAGCGCGATTTCTGCTGACAACCCGGAGATTGTAGCCGCTCACGAAGCGCGTATCCCGGTTATCCGCCGCGCGGAAATGCTGGCCGAACTGATGCGTTTTCGTCACGGCATCGCCGTTGCCGGTACGCATGGCAAAACGACCACCACCGCGATGGTGTCGAGTATTTATGCTGAGGCAGGTCTGGATCCGACCTTCGTTAACGGTGGGCTGGTGAAAGCGGCGGGTGTCCATGCGCGTCTGGGCCACAGCCGTTACCTGATCGCGGAAGCGGACGAAAGCGATGCGTCGTTCCTGCATTTGCAGCCGATGGTAGCGATTGTGACCAATATCGAAGCCGACCATATGGATACCTACCAGGGTGACTTCGAAAACTTAAAGCAGACGTTCATTAATTTCCTGCACAATCTGCCGTTTTATGGTCGCGCAGTGATGTGCGTTGATGATCCGGTGATTCGTGAGTTGCTGCCACGCGTGGGTCGTCAGATTACGACCTACGGCTTCAGCGACGACGCTGACGTGCGCGTTGAAGACTACAAACAGATTGGCGCACAGGGTCACTTCACGCTGATTCGCCTTGATAACGCGCCGCTGAAAGTGACGCTGAACGCACCGGGCCGTCATAACGCCCTGAACGCCGCGGCATCCGTCGCGGTTGCGACCGAAGAAGGCATTGACGACGACGCCATTCTGCGTGCGCTGGAAAGCTTCCAGGGCACCGGCCGTCGTTTCGACTTCCTCGGCGAATTCCCGCTGGAAGACGTAAACGGCAAAAGCGGCAGTGCCATGTTGGTCGATGATTATGGTCATCATCCGACGGAAGTGGATGCGACTATCAAAGCGGCACGCGCGGGTTGGCCGGACAAAAATCTGGTCATGCTGTTCCAGCCGCATCGTTACACCCGTACGCGCGATCTGTATGACGATTTTGCCAATGTGCTGACCGAAGTGGATGCGCTCCTGATGCTGGAAGTCTATCCGGCGGGTGAAGCACCTATTCCTGGCGCGGACAGCCGGTCTCTGTGCCGTACCATTCGTGGTCGCGGAAAAGTGGATCCGATCCTGGTGTCCGATCCGGCTAAAGTGGCTGAAATGCTGGCACCGGTGCTGACCGGGAATGATCTGATTTTGATTCAGGGCGCGGGAAATATCGGCAAAATCGCGCGTAACTTAGCTGAAATCAAACTCAAGCCGCAAACTCAGGAGGAAGAGCGCCATGGCTGATAAAATCGCGGTCCTCCTCGGCGGCACCTCCGCAGAGCGTGAAGTCTCCCTCAACTCCGGCGCCGCCGTAGTTGCAGGTCTGCGTGAAGCAGGCATTGATGCTCACGGTGTCGACCCGCGTGATACCGATATTACGCAGCTGAAAAATGACGGTTTTAAGAAAGCGTTTATTGCTCTGCACGGTCGCGGCGGGGAAGATGGCACGCTTCAGGGATTACTTGACCTTATCGGCCTGCCTTACACTGGCAGCGGCGTCATGGCTTCCGCGCTTTCGATGGATAAACTGCGCAGCAAATTACTGTGGCAGGGCGCGGGCTTACCCGTTGCGCCATGGGTGGCTCTGACCCGCACGCAGTTTGCGCAAGGCCTGTCTCAGGACCAGCAGCAGCGCATTTCCGCACTCGGTTTACCGCTGATTGTTAAGCCGAGCCGCGAAGGGTCGAGCGTCGGAATGTCCAAAGTGACCGAAACTGGCGCACTGCTCGATGCCTTAACCTTGGCTTTTCAGCACGATGAAGAAGTACTGATCGAAAAATGGCTAAGCGGGCCAGAATTTACCGTCGCGGTACTCGGTGAAGAAATTTTACCGTCTGTTCGCATCCAACCGGCCGGAGTCTTCTATGATTATGAGGCGAAGTATCTCTCTGACGAGACGCAGTATTTCTGCCCTGGTTGTGAAGATTCGGCTCGTGAACAAGAAATGCAGTCCCTGGTACTCAAAGCGTGGAATATTCTTGGCTGTTCCGGCTGGGGGCGAATCGATGTCATGCAGGATAGCGATGGTCAGTTATATCTGCTGGAGGCCAATACGTCTCCGGGGATGACCAGCCACAGCCTGGTGCCAATGGCGGCACGTCAGGCCGGCATGAGCTTCTCGCAGTTGGTGGTACGTATTCTGGACCTGGCGGGTTGATATGTCGCAGGCAGCACTGAACACACGGAATCGTGAAGAAGAGGACGAACTCGCGTCTTCACGCAGAAATAATGGAACGCGTCTTGCAGGGATTGTGTTCCTGCTCGCGGTATTATTCACCGTGTTGATGAGCGGCTGGATGGTACTGAACTGGATGGAAGATGCGCAGCGTCTTCCCTTATCCAAACTGGTGGTGACCGGTGAGCGGCACTACACGCGTAACGATGATATTCGCCAGGCTATTCTGGCGCTCGGTCCGCCGGGCACCTTTATGACCCAGGACGTGAATATCATTCAGAGTCAGATTGAACGCCTGCCGTGGATCAAACAGGCAAGCGTCCGAAAGCAGTGGCCGGACGAATTGAAGATTCATCTGGTTGAATATGTGCCGATTGCACGTTGGAATGATCAGCATATGGTGGATACCGACGGCAACGCCTTTAGCGTGCCGACCGATCGCACCAGAAAGCAGAATTTGCCCATGTTGTATGGCCCGGAAGGTAGCGAGAACGAAGTGCTGCAAGGCTATCGCGATATGGGTCAGATGCTGGCGAAAGAGAAGTTTACGTTGAAAGTGGCGGCGATGACCGCACGTCGTTCCTGGCAGCTGACGTTGAATAATGACATCAAGCTGGATTTAGGGCGCGGCGATACGGTCAAACGGCTTGAGCGCTTTTTAGAACTCTATCCTGTTCTTCAGCAGCAGGCGCAGACCGATGGCAAACGGATTAGCTACGTTGATTTGCGTTATGACTCAGGCGCGGCAGTCGGTTGGCAACCCGCGCCCGTAGAGGATACACATCAACAACAAAATCAGGCACAGGCAGAGCAACAATGATCAAAGCGACGGACAGAAAACTGGTAGTAGGACTGGAAATTGGTACCGCGAAGGTAGCCGCTTTGGTAGGGGAAGTTCTGCCCGACGGAATGGTGAATATCATTGGTGTGGGCAGTTGCCCATCCCGGGGTATGGACAAAGGCGGCGTTAACGACCTGGAGTCCGTGGTGAAATGCGTACAGCGCGCCATTGACCAGGCGGAACTGATGGCTGATTGCCAGATTTCTTCAGTGTATCTGGCGCTTTCAGGCAAACATATTAGCTGTCAGAATGAAATCGGGATGGTGCCGATTTCTGAAGAAGAAGTGACTCAGGAAGACGTTGAGAACGTAGTGCATACGGCGAAGTCAGTGCGTGTGCGCGATGAACACCGTGTTCTGCACGTGATTCCGCAGGAGTATGCCATCGACTACCAGGAAGGGATTAAAAACCCGGTTGGCCTGTCTGGCGTACGTATGCAGGCGAAAGTGCACCTGATCACCTGCCACAACGATATGGCGAAAAACATTGTTAAAGCCGTAGAGCGTTGTGGTCTGAAAGTGGATCAACTGATTTTCGCGGGCCTGGCATCGAGTTATTCCGTCCTGACGGAAGATGAACGTGAGCTGGGCGTCTGCGTGGTCGACGTCGGCGGTGGTACAATGGATATCGCCGTGTATACCGGCGGCGCGCTGCGTCATACCAAAGTAATCCCGTATGCCGGGAACGTGGTGACCAGCGATATCGCGTACGCCTTCGGGACACCGCCAAGCGATGCCGAAGCGATTAAAGTTCGTCATGGCTGTGCGTTGGGCTCCATCGTCGGTAAAGACGAAAGTGTGGAGGTCCCAAGCGTCGGTGGTCGTCCACCGCGTAGCCTGCAGCGTCAGACGCTGGCAGAGGTTATCGAGCCGCGTTATACCGAGCTGCTCAACCTGGTAAACGAAGAGATTTTGCAATTGCAGGAACAGCTGCGCCAACAAGGTGTCAAACACCACTTGGCCGCAGGGATTGTCCTGACCGGGGGGGCGGCGCAAATTGAAGGTCTGGCGGCCTGCGCCCAACGCGTGTTCCATACGCAGGTGCGCATCGGCGCGCCGCTGAACATCACCGGACTGACGGATTATGCCCAGGAGCCTTACTATTCAACGGCTGTGGGCCTGCTTCACTACGGAAAAGAGTCACATCTGAGTGGTGAAGCGGAAGTGGAAAAACGTGTCGCAGTGAGTTCGTGGATTAAGCGAATCAACACCTGGCTGCGAAAAGAGTTTTAATTTTTTAAGAGAGCGTCGAAAATTAGCGCTCTCAGGCGACAGGCACAAAACGGAGAGAAACTATGTTTGAACCTATGGAACTGACCAACGACGCGGTGATTAAAGTCATCGGCGTCGGTGGTGGCGGTGGTAACGCCGTCGAACACATGGTGCGCGAGCGCATCGAAGGTGTTGAATTCTTCGCAGTGAACACTGACGCTCAGGCGTTACGTAAAACGGCTGTCGGCCAGACTATCCAGATCGGTAATGGGATTACCAAAGGTCTGGGTGCTGGCGCAAACCCGGAAGTCGGTCGTAATGCGGCAGACGAAGACCGTGAAGCACTGCGTGCAGCCCTTGAAGGCGCTGACATGGTGTTCATCGCAGCGGGTATGGGTGGCGGTACCGGTACGGGTGCAGCACCTGTTGTGGCTGAAGTAGCCAAAGATTTAGGTATTCTGACCGTTGCTGTCGTGACCAAGCCTTTCAACTTTGAAGGCAAGAAGCGTATGGCGTTTGCGGAGCAGGGTATCGCTGAGCTGTCCAAACATGTGGACTCTCTGATTACTATCCCTAACGACAAACTGCTGAAAGTGCTGGGCCGCGGCATCTCTCTGCTCGACGCTTTTGGTGCAGCGAATGACGTGCTGAAGGGCGCAGTTCAGGGTATCGCCGAACTGATTACCCGTCCGGGTCTGATGAACGTCGACTTTGCTGACGTGCGCACCGTGATGTCCGAAATGGGCTACGCGATGATGGGCTCTGGTCTGGCAAGCGGTGAAGACCGTGCGGAAGAAGCGGCTGAAATGGCTATCTCTTCTCCACTGCTGGAAGATATCGACCTGTCCGGCGCACGCGGCGTTCTGGTCAACATCACCGCTGGTTTCGACCTGCGTCTGGATGAGTTCGAAACCGTGGGTAACACCATCCGTGCGTTTGCATCGGATAATGCGACCGTGGTTATCGGTACTTCTCTGGATCCGGATATGAACGACGAGCTGCGTGTGACCGTTGTTGCTACTGGTATCGGTATGGACAAACGTCCAGAAATTACGCTGGTGACCAACAAGCAACAGCAGCAGCCAGTCATGGATCGCTACCAGCAGCACGGCATGGCGCCGCTGTCGCAGGAGCAGAAACCGGCCGCTAAAGTGGTTAACGACAATACGCCGCAAACCGCTAAAGAACCGGATTATTTGGATATCCCTGCATTCCTGCGCAAGCAAGCTGATTAAGAATTAGCTGGAATTTGGGAATCTGCGCTCTTTGTGCTAAACTGGCCTGCCGAATGTATAGTACACTTCGGTTGGATAGGTAATTTGGCGAGATTATACGATGATCAAACAAAGGACTCTTAAACGTATCGTTCAGTCGACTGGCGTCGGTTTACATACCGGCAAAAAGGTCACACTGACGTTACGCCCTGCGCCGGCAAATACCGGGGTCATCTATCGTCGCACCGACTTGAATCCACCGGTTGATTTTCCGGCAGATGCCAAATCTGTGCGTGATACCATGCTCTGTACTTGCCTTGTCAACGAGCATGACGTGCGGATTTCAACGGTAGAGCACCTGAACGCCGCCCTGGCCGGGCTGGGTATCGACAACATCATTGTTGAAGTCGATGCACCAGAAATCCCGATCATGGACGGTAGCGCTGCCCCGTTCGTTTATCTGCTGCTCGACGCAGGCATTGATGAACTGAACTGTGCGAAGAAATTTGTACGCATTAAAGAAACAGTTCGCGTAGAAGACGGCGACAAATGGGCTGAATTCAAGCCGTTCAATGGTTTCTCGTTGGATTTCACCATCGACTTTAACCATCCGGCGATTGATGGCAGCAACCAGCGTTATGCTATGAACTTCTCTGCGGATGCATTCATGCGTCAGATTAGCCGAGCGCGTACTTTTGGTTTCATGCGTGATATCGAATATCTGCAGTCCCGCGGCCTGTGCCTGGGCGGCAGCTTCGATTGTGCCATCGTTGTTGACGATTATCGCGTACTGAACGAAGACGGCCTTCGCTTTGAAGATGAGTTTGTGCGCCACAAAATGCTGGATGCTATCGGTGACCTCTTTATGTGTGGTCACAATATCATCGGTGCATTCACCGCGTACAAATCCGGTCACGCACTGAACAATAAACTGCTGCAAGCGGTCCTGGCAAAACAGGAAGCTTGGGAGTTTGTGACCTTCGAAGACGAAGCTGAACTGCCACTGGCATTCAAATCACCGTCAATGGTTCTGGCATAAGCCTGACCATTCTGTAAATTCGACTGGCAACCTGGTTCTCTCCGTCCAGGGAACCAGTCGTTTTTTCTTTTCAGCCTCCCCCTAAACGCTTCCTGCGCCACCCGTTATCAATTTCATGCCACAAATAGGTGCGATTGCTGCTTTGCTGAGCACTTTTCCGCGCGGTAAACCGTCATTCCTGCTGCTGGCGCGAGCCATTAATGGTACTATCATGACGCTAAATTTTTTGATGGGTTGCCTGGCAATCAAGGTGAAAAGGTAAGTGAACGGTATACTGACGCGTTGGCGACAGTTTGGCAGACGATACTTCTGGCCGCATCTCCTGTTGGGGATGGTCGCGGCAGGGTTCGGCTTGCCTGCGATTGCCACTGCCTCTGAATCTGTTCCACCGACCAAAACCGCCAGCAGCCATAACCCCGCAACGAAGGTTAACTTCACCCATCTGGCATTGCTCGATGGCAACCGTCGCCCTGCGTTTACCGTCGATTACTGGCATCAACACGCCATTCGCACGGTTATTCGTCATCTATCCTTCGCGATGGCACCCCAGGCGCTGCCGGTCGCAGAAGCGTCTGCGCCGCTTGAAGTTCATCACCTTGCTCTGCTGGATACGCTCAGTGCCCTGCTGATGCGTGAAAGCCAGCCGCCCGCGATCGTTCGCTCGGTGGCATGGGGTGCAGAGCCTGCAGCACATCCTGCCTTTTCAGTCAGTTCCTGGGTAAGCCAGGTACAGGGTATTCGCGCCGGACCTCAACGCCTTAGCTGAAAAAAAACAAAACTTCACCTAATGACTAAGACTCCGCATGGCGGGGCGATTGAGATTTTAATTATGCTTAATTTGTTAACCAAAGTTTTCGGTAGCCGTAACGACCGTACACTGCGTCGTATGCGCAAAACCGTCGCACAAATCAATGCCATGGAACCGGAGATGGAAAAACTCTCCGATGATGAACTCAAAGCGAAAACCAACGAGTTCCGTGCGCGTCTGGAAAAAGGCGCCACTGTAGAAAGCCTGATCCCGGAAGCGTTTGCCGTGGTACGTGAAGCCAGTAAACGCGTATTTGGGATGCGTCACTTCGACGTGCAGCTGCTCGGCGGCATGGTTCTGAACGACCGCTGCATCGCAGAAATGCGTACCGGTGAAGGTAAAACCCTGACCGCAACGCTGCCAGCCTACGTTAACGCCCTGTCTGGTAAAGGCGTTCATGTGGTTACCGTCAACGACTATCTGGCACAGCGTGACGCCGAAAACAACCGTCCGCTGTTCGAGTTCCTCGGCATGAGCGTGGCCGTGAACATGTCCGGTATGCCAGCGCCCGCTAAGCGTGAAGCCTATGCCGCGGACATCACCTACGGCACCAACAACGAATACGGCTTTGACTACCTGCGCGACAACATGGCGTTCAGCCCGGAAGAGCGTGTCCAGCGTAAACTTCACTATGCGTTGGTGGATGAAGTGGACTCCATCCTTATCGATGAAGCCCGTACGCCGCTTATCATCTCTGGTCCGGCTGAAGACAGCTCCGAGATGTACAAGCAGGTTAACAAAATTATCCCGCATCTGATCCGTCAGGAAAAAGAAGACTCCGACACCTTCCAGGGTGAAGGTCACTTCTCCGTGGATGAGAAAGCACGCCAGGTGAACATCACCGAACGTGGTCTGGTGCTGGTTGAAGAATTGCTGGTGCGTGAAGGCATTATGGAAGAGGGTGAGTCCCTGTACTCACCGACCAACATCATGCTGATGCATCACGTCACCGCCGCGCTGCGTGCCCACGTTCTGTTTACCCGCGACGTGGACTACATCGTTAAAGATGGCGAAGTCATCATCGTCGATGAACACACCGGCCGTACCATGCAGGGACGTCGCTGGTCTGATGGTCTGCATCAGGCGGTGGAAGCTAAAGAAGGCGTCGACATCCAGAACGAGAACCAGACGCTGGCTTCTATCACCTTCCAGAACTACTTCCGTCTGTACGAGAAACTGGCCGGTATGACCGGTACTGCGGATACCGAAGCGTTCGAGTTCAGCTCCATCTACAAACTTGATACCGTGGTGGTGCCGACCAACCGTCCAATGATCCGTAAGGATATGCCGGACCTGGTCTACATGACCGAAGCCGAAAAAATCCAGGCTATCATCGAAGATATCCGCGATCGTACCGCGAAAGGCCAGCCGGTATTGGTAGGGACTATCTCAATCGAGAAATCCGAAGTGGTCTCCCACGAGCTGACCAAAGCCGGTATCAAGCACAACGTACTGAACGCCAAGTTCCACGCCAGTGAAGCGGATATCGTTGCTCAGGCGGGTTATCCCTCTACCGTTACCATCGCTACCAACATGGCGGGTCGTGGTACTGACATCATGCTGGGCGGCAGTTGGCAGGCAGAAGTCGCGCAGCTTGAAAACCCGACCGAAGAGCAAATCGCGAAGATCAAAGCTGACTGGCAGGTTCGTCACGACGCCGTTCTGGCGGCAGGCGGTCTGCATATCGTCGGTACAGAGCGTCACGAATCTCGCCGTATCGATAACCAGCTGCGTGGTCGTTCTGGTCGTCAGGGTGATGCCGGTTCTTCCCGCTTCTACCTGTCGATGGAAGATGCGCTGATGCGTATTTTCGCCTCCGATCGTGTTTCCGGCATGATGCGTAAATTGGGTATGAAACCGGGCGAAGCGATTGAGCACCCGTGGGTGACCAAAGCCATCGCCAACGCGCAGCGTAAGGTGGAAAGCCGTAACTTCGATATTCGTAAGCAGCTGCTGGAATATGATGATGTGGCCAACGATCAGCGTCGCGCGATCTACTCCCAGCGTAACGAACTGCTGGACGTGTCCGACGTGAGCGAAACTATCACCAGCATCCGTGAAGACGTGTTCAAAGCGACTATTGATGCACACATTCCGCCGCAGTCTCTGGAAGAAATGTGGGATATCGAAGGTCTGCAAGAGCGCCTGAAAAATGATTTTGACCTTGACCTGCCAATTAAAGAGTGGCTGGACAAAGAGCCAGAACTGCACGAAGAAACGCTGCGTGAGCGTATTCTGCAGAGCGGCATCGAAGTTTATCAGCGTAAAGAAGAAGTAGTGGGCACCGAAATGATGCGCCACTTCGAGAAAGGCGTAATGCTGCAAACGCTGGATTCCCTGTGGAAAGAACACCTGGCCGCGATGGACTACCTGCGCCAAGGCATCCATCTGCGTGGCTATGCGCAGAAAGATCCTAAACAGGAATATAAGCGTGAATCGTTCTCCATGTTTGCCGCGATGCTGGAATCACTGAAATATGAAGTGATCAGCACCCTGTGCAAAGTTCAGGTACGTATGCCTGAAGAAGTCGAGGCCATGGAAGAGCAGCGCCGCGAGGAAGCTGAACGTCTGGCGCAGATGCAGCAACTGAGCCACGCTGACGACGACACCGCCGCCGCAGAATCACTGGCCGCCGAAACCGGCGATCGCAAAGTGGGCCGCAACGATCCGTGCCCATGCGGTTCCGGTAAAAAATATAAGCAGTGCCACGGTCGTATCAGCTAAGCTCTGACAGACACGAAGAACTGCGAAAACAAAGGCGCTGGTGACAGCGCCTTTTTTATGGAAAGAAGACAATGAAAATACTGCAAATCTCGACCGGTATCCTGCGTAACGCGGCAGGGGAAATCTTTATTACCCAGCGTGCTGCTGATGCACACATGGCTAACATGTGGGAGTTTCCGGGGGGAAAAATCGAAGAAGGCGAAAGCCCTGAGTTAGCGCTGGCGCGTGAACTGTACGAAGAAGTGGGGATCCTGCCGGAGTCAGCAATGCTGTTCGATAAACTGGAATATCAGTTCCCGGATCGTCATATCACGCTGTGGTTCTGGTTGGTAGACAGCTGGCAGGGCGAGCCGTGGGGCAAAGAAGGGCAGCCGGGACGCTGGGTTGCGCAGAAAGATTTGTTGGCAGACGAGTTTCCGCCTGCCAACGCACCGGTTATTGCGAAACTGATCGAGCAGGCTTAAGGCAGCTGCTCTTCGCTCCAGTCATCGCTTTCTGACAAATCGCCAGAGCTTGGGATCCGCTTCTCTTCAGCGGCCCACTCGCCTAAGTCAATGAGCTGGCAGCGTTTGCAGCAAAAGGGGCGGAACGGACTCTGTTCGCCCCAGACCAGGCTTTTGCCGCAGGTCGGGCAGTTTACGGTAATGATGTCGCTCATAGTGTCTCCTTAGCAGCAGGCCAGTTCGAAATCCAGACGTTCTGGCACGGTGCCATTTTCGCTGTCGAGTGGCAGGAAGCGAATGGCGAAGCGGCTCTTGTGGCCGGAGATTTGCGGATAAAGCTGTTCATCGAGCACCAGTTGAAGGCGTAGCAAATCAGCGTCTTCGCCGTTATCCTGAAAGAAACCATTCAGGCTGGTGTGTTTGCGGAACTGTGCCGAGTTACGGATAAGGTCGAGGATCAAATCCAGGGCCTGGTTCAGCGGGGCCAGGCTTTCAAGCCAGTGAGTGACCAGCGCATCGCGCTTCGCCTGTGGGGCATGGAGCCACATGTGCAGCGTCGGTAAATCGAAGCTGCAGCAGCCGCCAGGAATACTCAGACGCTGGCGAACCAGACCAATCAGCTTATCTTCCCGCAGCACCTGACCCACACGTGGGGCGCTCATCAGAATGCTACTGCTGTTTTTCAGCTGTTGACGTAACGCTTCAATGCGATCTTTGTCGACGCCAGGCACTTCGTCCCACTGTTTCAGTTTGCGCTGCTGGCGTTCCAGTTCTTTCAATAAATCTGTACGAACTTCACCGCGTTCGAACACATCCAGTAAGTCCCCGATATTTCTAAAAAAATGCAATGCGCTGGCGTGATCGCGAACGGGCAGATTGCAATTCAACTGCTGAACAAGAAACTCGATGCGCAGCCAGGTGCGCATTTTCTCATTCAGGGGATGTTCAAAGAGGATGTGGGTGTGCATTACGATTTTTCCTGTGAATCGGCCTGATGCGCCAGCTTCAGATAGCGGGCATGCAGGCGGGCTACATCCAATGCAATGGCATCTGGTGCGCCGTTGTTATCAATGACGTCATCCGCCACGGCAAGACGCTGTTCGCGCGTGACCTGGGCGGCTAGGATCTGTTTCGCATGTTGTTCTGACACATTGTCTCGCTGAATGGTTCGTGAGAGCTGTGTTTCCTCAGAAACATCCACGACCAACACGCGATCGGCTTTATGCCAGAGTTGATTCTCCACCAGTAAAGGAACTACCCACAGAACATAAGGCGAAGTCGCCTGCTGCATTTGCCGCTGTGTTTCCTGCTGAATCAGAGGATGGAGAAGGGCATTAAGCCAGGATTTTTCTGCGGCATCGGTGAAAATGCGCTCACGTAACTGACGACGGTTAAGGCTGCCATCAGGCAAACACATCTTTGCGCCAAACCGACTGACGATAGCCTGCAATGCCGGGGTTCCGGGTTCAACAACCTGACGGGCGATGACATCGGCATCAATAACGTTAATTCCCAGGTCTGCAAAAGCATTTGCGACGGTACTTTTCCCGCTACCGATGCCACCTGTTAACGCCACTGTATACCCCATACCACCCTGTCCTGTGAAGAATTACCGCTATAAATCAAAAGGTTAAATTTAGCCCTGACGGCTACCAAAGTGACAAACGTTAAAATCGCCGTTCACCAGGTAAATTTGTACGATTGTAGCGTAAAAAAAGTGAAAATCGCAGTCTTGCGACAGGATGATTAGTGCGTATGATAACGTCACTGGAGTTGTGCTTAGTCCATTTTTGCTTCTAACCCCAGGAATCCGTACATGCGTATCGAAGAAGATCTGAAGTTAGGTTTTAAAGACGTCCTTATCCGCCCTAAACGCTCTACCCTCAAAAGTCGTTCCGAAGTTGAGCTGGAACGCGAATACACCTTTAAGCATTCCGGTCAGAAATGGTCTGGCATTCCTATCATTGCAGCGAACATGGACACCGTCGGCACTTTCGCGATGGCAAAAGCCCTGGCGTCCTTTGGTATTCTTACCGCTGTTCACAAACATTACTCTGTTGAAGACTGGAAAGCCTTTGCAGGGAGCGTTTCTGCCGATGTTCTGAAACATGTCATGGTTTCTACCGGTACTTCCGATGCGGATTTCGATAAAACCAAACAGATCCTGAACCTGAATCCGGCGCTGAACTTTGTCTGCATCGACGTGGCAAACGGCTATTCCGAGCACTTCGTCCAGTTCCTGTCCAAAGCACGTGAAGCCTGGCCGACCAAAACCATCTGCGCAGGCAACGTAGTGACCGGCGAGATGTGTGAAGAGCTGATCCTGGCCGGTGCGGATATCGTTAAAGTCGGCATTGGCCCAGGTTCCGTATGCACCACTCGTGTTAAGACCGGTGTGGGCTATCCGCAGCTTTCTGCCGTTATTGAATGTGCCGATGCGGCGCACGGCCTGGGCGGGCAGATCGTCAGTGATGGCGGCTGCACCATGCCAGGCGATGTGGCAAAAGCTTTCGGCGGCGGCGCAGATTTCGTGATGCTGGGCGGGATGTTGGCCGGGCATGAAGAAAGCGGCGGCACCGTCGTAGAAGAGAACGGTGAGAAATTCATGCTGTTCTACGGCATGAGCTCCGAGTCTGCAATGAACCGTCACGTTGGTGGTGTTGCGAAATACCGCGCAGCGGAAGGCAAAACCGTTAAGCTCAAGATGCGTGGCCCGGTCGAAAATACCGCGCGTGATATCCTGGGCGGCCTGCGTTCAGCCTGTACCTATGTGGGTGCTTCACGCCTGAAAGAGTTGACCAAACGTACGACCTTCATCCGCGTTCAGGAACAAGAGAACCGCGTGTTCAACAGCCTGTAATGCCGTAAATCGCTGGCGTAATTCTTGCGCCAGCGTTTATCCCCCACTGATAGCATCCCCCAAATGAAAGATGGGCAGATACATTGCCACCACCAGCGTTCCGATAATCACCCCCGTCACCAGTAACATCACCGGTTCCAGAATCGTCGCCAGGTTATCCGCCTGCTGATGCGTCTGTTCGCTGTGGTAATGCGCCAGATTCTCTAACATTTTATCCAGTGACCCAGACACTTCACCGGTTCTCACCAGTTGCTTACAGAGCGGTGTAAAAACCGTCTGCTGTGCCATTGCTTGCCAGATAGCGCTGCCTTGCGCGATGGATTCACCCATCTGATGAATCACGCTTCGCCACCACGGGCAGGTCAGCGTCTTTTCGACGCTCTCAAGCCCTTGCAGAAAAGGGATCCCGGCGTTCTGGGTTAAGGCCAGCACGGTATAAATTTGGCTTAGCATTCGTCCCCGAATCAGCCCTGATACCATCGGCAATGCCAGCCACAGCTGCGGGCGAAGCATCTGCCAGCGCGAGCTGCGTTGCAAAATGGGTCGCAGGATAAACGGCATGATAGTCAGACAGACCAGCAGCGGTAGCCCTTGCTGCACCGCCGAGGACATCGCCATCACCCAACGGGTCAGCACCGGCAGCGGGGTATTAAAGGTGCGATAAATCGCGGCGAACTCAGGCAGCACAAAAACACTCATGCCAATTACCACCAACACTGCGAGCAGCAAGATCATCAGCGGGTAGCGCAGCGCTTTTTTGACTTTTTGGCTCAGCCGCTGCTGTTGTTCCTGTTGCCGCGCCAGATGAGCGCAGCAGTAATCCAGCTTGCCGGTCATTTCTCCAGCCTGGAGCATTGCGTGATACAACGGCGGAAATGCCTCCGGCCAGTCTTGCATGGCGAGTGAAAGCGACTGCCCCTGAGCCAGTTGACGGGCGAGATCCTGCATCAGGGCTTGCCACTGTGGAATGGGATGCTGCTCGGCCAGAAGGTGTAAACTTTCCGACAGCGTTAGTCCCGCCTGCAGCAGCGTGGCCAGTTGCTGCATGAGCTCACTGCTGTACTGTGCCCGCCACTGTGAGGGGCGAATCGCCCGACGTTTGAGCATCAGCGGATGCACCCCGTCTTCCCGGGCACATTCCAGGGCTGCCAGCTTATCCTCGACCCAGACAAGGCCCTGCCGGGGATCCCCGTCTGCCGTGAGGCCGCGCCAGTACCAGAGCTGTTTACTCGCCATGCGGCACACCCAACACGCGCAGCAGTTCTTCCACGGTGGTCTGCCCTTGGGTTACGGCCTCACAGCCATGTTCGAACAGCGTTGTCATGCCGGATGCACGCGCCAGCTGTTCGACCTCCTCAGGGCTGGCTCCGCTGACAATCGCCTGTTTCAATGCGGGCGTGATCGCGAGAATTTCAAACAGCGCAATGCGTCCGTGATAGCCGTGATAACAGCGGTCACAGCCTTTGGCCCGCCAGTGCGGCAAAACGCTGGGCCATAGGGTGACCGGGAGTGCATCATACTCTCCGTCCTGCGCCCGACAATAGGGACATAAGTGACGGACCAGTCGTTGGGCGATCACCAGCAGCAGGGCTGAAGAAATCATCCAGCGTGCGACGCCCATCTGCTGTAGCCGAATCAACGTTTCAGTGGTGGAGTTGGTATGCAGCGTTGAGAGGACCAGATGCCCGGTTTGTGCAGCCTTAATGGCAATTTCGGCGGTTTCGGCATCGCGAATTTCGCCCACCATGACCACGTCAGGATCCTGGCGCAGCATGGCGCGCAAAACGTTCTGAAACGTCAGCCCCGCGCGGGTATTGATCTGCGTCTGATTGATCCCATCGAGCGGGATCTCCACCGGATCTTCCACGCTGCATAAATTAATCTCCGGGCGGTTTCGTGCCTGAAGCGCGCTGTACAAGGTGACCGTTTTTCCGCTACCGGTAGGGCCGGTGACCAGCATTAGGCCCTGGGGTTGATTCAGCGCCTGGTGAAAGGTCTGCAGCTGCGACACATTCATGCCTAGCGCCGTGACATCCAGCGCCTGTTTAACCTGATGTAGCAGGCGCAGCACCACCTTTTCACCCCCGCGGCAGGGGAGGGTGGCGATACGAAAAGAGACATTGCGCCCGGCAATGTCGACGCTAAATTGTCCATCCTGCGGCAGTCGTCGCTCGGCGATATCCAGATTCCCCAACACTTTGAGCCGGGCTATCAACGGCCCGCTGAGCGTTGGCGAGAAATCGGGCAGCGGGTGCAGCACTCCGTCAACCCGCAGACGGACGCGCAGTACCGTGTCGCCTGGTTCAAAATGAATGTCGGAAGCACGCTGCTGTAATGCCTGCTGAAAGGTCTGATTCAGCAGTTCCACAACGTTGCCCGTGTCATCATGGGCAGCGGGCAGATGCGTATCCTGCGAGGTATGCCGATGCTGGTCCATTCGAGGCTGATCCCAGCATTCAATATCAATGCGTTTTTGTGTCATAAAACGCAGCGAGTCCATCAACTCTTTCGGCGGCGCCCCGACAATGGCGATACTCAAAATCTGCTCGTCGTTACTGAGCAGCACCGCATGGTGGCGTCGGCAGAGGGTGGTTAACCGGTGGTTAGTCATCATTGCGCCCTCAGGATGCATCAAAACGGAACACGTCTTCACAGGCCTGTTTTAGCGCACTGTCGTTGGCGATGGTGCAGGTGCGCTGCCAGCCGGTGATTCCGTTTTGTGTATCCCACGCCGGTTTCAGTGTGACGCTAAGCCCGGTGAGGCTTTCCTGGCCGGTCAGCGTCACGGAACCTTGTACGACCTCCATGCCTGACACATAGCGGCTGGTCGTCGGGGAAGGAATGCCATTACTGCCACCATCACACTCCGTCGTACCGCCATGATCGAGGGCGCACAGCTCAATCGCGGTACGATAGGGCATGAAGGTTTGCAGCATGTCGGTTAATGCCGCTTTACGCAGGTAGTTTTGATACGCCGGAACGCCGATGGCGCTGAGAATGGCAATTATGCCAATCACTACCATTAGCTCGATCAGGGTGAATCCGTATTGTTTATCCATAAGTCGCTCCTTGTTTGACGGGAGCACTTTGGCAGCAGGCGTGGCGGCTGGCGAAGGGGAAAGATGAAATTGGGAAGGGCGCTTCTGATCTTTCGCGCGATTTTCAGTCGCGTTGCAGCGGGTTGCGAAGGGGATCGTAAATCCCCCTCGCGTCTGGTGTTATTTAAAGCGCATCGACAGGTCGAGGGCCTGTACGTGCTTGGTGAGCGCCCCGACGGAAATGAAATCCACCCCGGTTTCGGCAAATTCACGAATAGTGTCGAAGGTCACATTGCCAGACACTTCCAGCCGCGCCTGACCCTGGGTAATTTTCACCGCCTCACGCATCAACGGTGTGTCGAAGTTGTCGAGCATGATGATGTCAGCCCCGGCTTTGAGGGCCGCCTGTAACTCCTCCAGGTTTTCGACCTCAACTTCAACCGGCACATCCGGGTGCATCCAGAAGGCTTTTTCTACCGCCTGGCGAACGGAGCCCGACGCGATGATGTGGTTTTCTTTAATCAAAAATGCGTCCGACAGGCCCAGGCGATGGTTCGCGCCGCCGCCGCACAGCACCGCATATTTCAGCGCGGTGCGCAGGCCGGGCAGGGTTTTGCGGGTGTCGAGCAACTGGGTTTTTGTGCCTTCAAGCAAATCGACGTACCGACGCACCACGCTTGCCACACCGGACAGCGTCTGGACGAAATTCAATGCGGTGCGTTCGCCAGTTAATAGCACGCGTGAGGGGCCGTGAAGTTCAAACAGCGGCTGATTCTCGGTCAGCAAATCGCCATCCGCCACATGCCAGGTGAGAGTGACGTCATCTCCGGCGAGCTGGATAAATACTTCTTCCACCCAGCGTTTACCGCAAAATACGCCCGCTTCACGGGTGATCACCACGGCGTGAGAATGTGAATCTTCAGGCAGTAACTGGGCGGTAATGTCGTTTCCGGCGTTCACTTCGCCGCCTAAATCTTCACGTAGCGCATGGGTTACAGCAGCAGGAATATCGAGGTTAATACGTTCCAGCAATGCGTCACGACGTTGCTCAGGATTGTAGCGGCGAGGCGGCATGATAAAACTCCAAATGGTAAGGAATCATAAGTTATAAACATGCTACTCTGAACCGGATTTTTGCACCATAGAATAGAATGAGGAGCGTCCGCATGCAGTTACACGGTGGCTGGCTGGATAATGCCCGACGGGTTCCGTCGCCGCATCACGATTGCCGCCCGGATGATGAAGCGCCAACGTTGCTGGTGGTTCATAATATCAGTTTACCGCCCGGCGAATTTGGCGGCCCGTGGATCGATGCATTATTCACTGGAACAATCGATCCGGATGCTCATCCGTTTTTTGCTGAAATTGCACATTTGCGCGTGTCGGCCCACTGCCTGATCCGTCGTGATGGCGAAATTGTGCAGTACGTTCCATTCGATAAACGCGCCTGGCATGCGGGCGTGTCGCGCTATAAAGGGCGTGAAAAATGCAACGACTTCTCGATTGGTATTGAGCTGGAAGGCACCGATACGCTGGCCTATACCGATGCGCAATATCAACAGCTTGCGGCGTTGACCCGTCTGTTGATGACGGCCTACCCGGCGCTCGCCAACAACATGGCCGGTCATAACGATATCGCGCCTGAACGTAAAACCGATCCCGGCCCGGCGTTTGACTGGCCGCGCTTCCGTGCTCTGGTGAGCCATCCGTCAGATAAGGAGATAACATGACGCTGTTTACCACGTTACTGGTGCTGATTGCTGAGCGCTTGTTCAAGCTGGGCGAACACTGGCAACTTGATCACCGCCTGGAAGTCCTGTTCCGCCGTATCAAAAATTACTCCTTTTCTCTCACCCTGCTGATGACCCTCGTTGCGATGGTGATTGTGTATCTGATCCAACGGGTGTTGTTTGGCGTGCTGTTTAATGTGCCGCTGCTGGTTGTGTGGATCCTGATTGGCCTGTTGTGCATCGGGGCGGGTAAAGTGCGCTTGCACTATCATGCGTATTTGAAAGCCGCGTCGCGTAACGACGCCCATGCCCGTGATGCGATGGCCAGTGAGTTGACGTTAATCCACGGCGTGCCGCCTGGCTGCGACGAGCGCGAGTACCTGCGCGAACTGCAAAACGCGCTGCTGTGGATTAACTATCGTTACTATCTCGCACCGCTGTTCTGGTTCGTGGTCGGTGGTCCGTTTGGGCCTGCCACGCTGATGGGCTATGCGTTCCTGCGTGCATGGCAAAGCTGGCTGGCGCGTTATCAGACCCCGCGGGACCGTCAGCAGTCAGGTGTGGATGCCATTCTTCACGTGCTGGATTGGGTGCCGGTGCGTCTGGTTGGCGTAGTGTATGCGCTGATTGGTCACGGTGAAAAGGCGCTGCCCGCCTGGTTCGCCTCGCTTGGCGATCGTCATTCTTCGCAGTATCAGGTGCTGACTCAACTGGCTCAGTTCTCCCTGGCCCGCGAGCCGCACGTTGATAAGGTTGAAACGCCGAAAGCAGCGGTGTCGATGGCGAAGAAAGCATCGTACGCGGTGGTGGTGATCATGGCGTTGCTGACGATTTACGGTACGCTAGTTTAAGCCTGCGAATCTGTAGAGGGGATGCCGAAGTCAGGCATCCCCTTTTTATTTAGACTTATCGTTAAACATGGGGGTTAACGATCGGTGCCACGATCATATTTAACGGGAACTTTTGACGTTGATTGATTTCCATCTACACCACAGATCGATAACCTTTCAGGGGAAGCACCGCTAGGCAGTTTTTTAGTGCTACTGTCATAAAAGCAAATATACGCATTCGAGCGGTACATTTCACCAAGACAATTCGTCCCTGCTGGGGTAGGTAATTCAGTGTTATCTGCGTTCAGGCACGCCCAGTTAGTATCACGCCGTAGCCCTGATACGCGGGTATGGATGGCTTCGACGTCACGGATATCAAATTGTGCGGGTAAAAAAGTCTTTGAGAATGTGGCTGATTTATAGGGAGACTTTGAATTTGTTCTGCCCCATGATAATGAGGGCGAAGCATATGGGTAAGATTCTGAACTTTTATCATCATGGCTAACTAATGTGAAAACAGTATTTGTTGGACTGTATGTATCACGGCGGTAGGTAAAGGTGACAATCCGTCGATCCATATAATCATTCACTGCCTCGCCACCGCTTCTCAGGATCAGCGCTTCGACATGAATCAAATCGAGATGACGATGAGGGAAGTACATAATTCTTTCTTGTCTTTCACCATAGGCTGAATCGGCGGTCACATCTCGCCTGGGCTTGCCTAAAGTCGGCCTGCCGATCGCGGGAAAGAGTAAGGTATCAACACGTAATCTGTTGCCATATTGGTGATAAAGATCTGCGTAGCGCGTGTAGTCAGAATCATTAGCCCAGTAGCTACACGATGGCGTGTAATCTTCTACTGTTACTGATTCGTGGCAGGTTGTGACTGCTATATTATTTACGGGCTGGTCGGCTGCCTTCCCATAAATAAAGGGGTTTGTTTTGGCATCATTGAGTGAAAGTACATCTGCGCCATCATTGTCCTCACTAAGCGCATCTTCAGCTGGTTGTCGTGGGTTATATCCTTTTAGTGCGAAATCACTGTTATAATAATCTGCATAATTACTGTCGTCATAACCCTCAGAAACAACATACATAATATTCACCGCGATATTGGCACCATCCTCCACTTCCCATTCCCCGTCTTCCTTGCGGCCAAAAAAGTCAGAAATGGGCATTGCGAGTGGCATATCCATTGGATCGACTGCATTTCCATTATTATTGTTGCTTTGATTAAATTTAAATGTTCCTCCTTTGGGAGAACTAGCGGAAGCATCAACAATAAAAGAGAGTAAAATTGATGCCAATAATATATTAATTAATGCCTTAATATTCATGATGCCTCAGTAAGCAATGAAATCGGGATGCATTTAATATTTTGAGTGTGGCAGAAAGTATGTTTTCCCGTCATCGCCAAATCAAGTATGCAGAATGATTACGGATATTATTTTATTAATAAGTTGAATAATGGGGTTCAGTATGTTAGGCGGTATTAATACGGGGTTAAGTAAGGGGTTTCATTCAGGTAATTATAATAGATCTCATAAGATGTGATTTTAAGAAAAGGAGAGGCATTTCTGCCTCTCAATGAACGTCGGGCTACCGGACGACAATCAATTTAGACATCTACCGCAAAACGCGAGAAAACGCCTGTGCCTGGGCGGGACGAATGTTGATTCGCGGCGGCAAAAACGCCTACTTTAGCCCCCACCCATTTGCCTTTTCCAGCAGCAAAATAGGGCGTGACGGCCTGCCAGTCCTTGGCATTCTCGCTGTAGCTGAAATAACACAGGCCGCCTGATTTAACCTCTACTCTAAGCCATAGCGGTGCGTTGGACGGCCAGTCGGCAATGTCACGCTGTTGCTGATGTAGCCTGCCGGTATCACTCATCCACGCAGCGATCAGCACGATTTTACGTTGTCCTTTGCACTGAGAAAGCGCAAGCGTTGCATAGCGTTCTCCATACACAATCAGTCCGCTGAGTTCACCCTCATGCTGAAAACCCGCGCTTAAAACGGTGGTGACGCAGAATTCACGCGCCGGGAATTTTTGCAACAGCAGGTTTGGCTGGCTATAGAGCGCCAGTTCGCCCTGATATTCGCGCATTGGCTGGCAGGTCAGCGCCAGGGCGTTGAGCGTCGGTTGTAGCCAATCTGCCTGCGGCTGGGCCTGCCACTGCCATTGTCGTCCGGGATATCCACGGGCGAAATCATCGCTGGTTTGTGGATTAAGATAGCCCTGAGGATGTTGCGCCACCGAGGGCAACGGGTATTCAATCACTGGTTGCCCGGGAGCATCTGTTGCTTGCTGCTTGCCGATAAACGGCCAGTCGTCCGTCTGCCAGTGCATCGGTTGTAGGTGGACAATGCGCCCGTAGAGGTCGGCATCCTGAAAATGTATGAACCAGCATTCGCCGTTTTCCAGTTCAACAAAGCCGCCTTGATGAGGGCCGTTAACATGGGTTTCGCCCTGTTGCAAAACGATGCGCGCCTCCCATGGCCCCTGCACGCTTCTGGCCCGCAGTACCGACTGCCAGCCGGTTTCCACCCCTCCTGCTGGTGCAAAGATGTAATACCAACCGTTGCGTTTGTAAAACTTCGGCCCTTCAAGGGTGGGGTTGTCCAGTGCACCATCGTAAATAATTTGCCCGTCATCAAGCAGAGAGCGGCCATCAGGCGACATTTCCATCAGCTGCAACTGATGTTTTCTGCCGGTGCGGCTATGGGCGAAAGCATGAACCAGCCAGGCGCGGCCATCGTCGTCCCACAGCGGACAAGGGTCTATCCAGCCTTTCGCCAATTTGACGCAGTGGGGGGCACTCCATTCTGCATGGGGGTCGGTCGTGCAGGACATAAAGATGCCTTCATCAGGCGTACTGAAAAAGACCCAAAATTTACCGTCGTGATGGCGAATCGACGGCGCCCAAACGCCTTTTCCAGGCTGCATGGTGTCGTAGGTCGCATCGTTAAAGGTGGAAAAGACGTGATTAATAATGGTCCAGTTGACTAAATCCCGTGAGTGCAAAATAGGCAGTGCGGGAAAATGATTAAAGCTGGAGGCCACCATATAGAAATCATCACCTGCACGCACAATGTCAGGGTCAGAATAATCGGCATGCAGAATCGGATTTTTATAGTATCCGGGGCGTGCAGTGTGATTAGGCATGATGATTCTCTCCGGTGGTGGTCATTGGCTCGGTGATATTTTTCACCATTACAGGGGATTCGCTAATCGGGCTGGTAGCATTTGCCTGCTGACGCAGCGCCAGTTCACGCTGTATTTTGCTCATCATCTGATCGTCAAGGGTATAAAAACGGCTTAACCAGTACAGGATGAAATAGGAAATGGACGGTCCAATGGTTAATAAGCTAATTATCCCAGTGGTGGCGAGTGTTGTTTGGGTTGGTACACCCGCCTGATAACCAAACCAGCCGAGAGAAAAACCGACAAATGCACCGGCTACGGCCATCCCCATTTTTAAAGCAAATAAGTTACCGGAAAAAGAGAGGCCAGTAATACGGCGCCCAAATTTCCATTCGCCGTAATCAGCGGCGTTGGCCATCATATTCCATTTAAAAGGCTGATACATTTGATGGAAAAAACCGACCAGGAAATAGAGTGGGAAAACAACTGCCAGCCAGGTGGGCGGGACAAAGAACATCACGACGCCGATGATGACCAGGAGTAAGTTAATATTTTTGAACAGTGATACCGCCCGATAGCGCTGTGCTAAATAACCTGCGGCGATACTGCCGATAATGGTCCCGATGACGCTGGTGGAAACAAACGCTGATTTCATTGCCGTTCCGGCTGCGCTTTCAACGCCTCCCAACATCAGATAGGTGGCATAGTACAGCGTCGCTGCGCTACGCATCACACCCGCCATGCTGGAAAAGAACGTGATGATCGCCACGATTCGCCACTGATCGTTGGCGAGTAAAATACGCAGATCGCCCATCATACTGTTGTTGCTTTCACTGGTCGGACGGACACGTTCTGACGTTGTGAAGAAGCAGAAAAATAACATGATCACGGCCAGGGTCCCCATAATCGCCATTGTGGCCTGGAAACCAAACTGTTTATTCTCTTTTCCAAGCCAGTCGACTAAGAATAAAGTCGCCACCGAGACCACAAGACCGGCAAGGGAAGAGATGGTGAAGCGATAGGATTGCGCGGATAAACGATCTTTTTCATCAGCTGTAATCACCCCGCCAAGTGCACAGTAAGGAATATTGATAAAGGTGTAGCACAGCATTAATAACGTATAGGTGATATAGGCATAGAGTAATTTACCCGATGCGCCAAAGTCTGGCGTTGTGAAGGTTAATACCGCCAATACTGCGTAAGGAATGGCGAACCAAATCAACCATGGCCGAAAATGGCCCCAGCGCGTACGTACCCGATCCGCGACCAATCCCGTTAACGGATCGGTAATGGCGTCGAGAATACGGGTCACCAGAAACATTACCCCGACGGCTGCTGCCGAGAGTCCATAAATATCGGTATAAAAATACGTTAAGAACATAGTAACCGAAGAATAAACGATGCCACATGCGGCATCGCCCATGCCGAAGCCAATTTTCTCGGCAACGGATAATTTCCTGAGTGTTGTCATTTTTCTCTCCAGGCATGAGTGTGTATTTTTTACTCTATGGACTGGGGGTTTATTTGACTATTGAGATATTTGCTCTGATGATTATGTTTTTTGTCAATTGAGAAAGTTGTCACATAACAATAAATAATTGGTCTGACAAAAAAGAGAGGGCTGTTACACCAAAAAAACGCTCCTGAAGAGTCAGGAGCGTCGGTCACTGTTTTACAGCGAATCCGCATGCGGGACGCCGAAGTCAGGCATCCCGTTTTCATGCCAGTGGATGAGCTTCAACCGGGTATGGCGGTTAGGGTCATACAGCGGGTCGCCTTCGATTTCGGTGTAGTTTCTGGCGTGATAGACCAGCACATCCCGGCCATCTGGCGTGTGGGTAAAGCTGTTATGGCCCGGGCCGTATTGCCGATTTTCATAGCTGGTGGTGAACACCGGCTGCGGTGATTTATGCCAGTTGCTGGCCTGCATCGGGTCGGCGTCGAGATCAATCCATAACAGGCCCATGCAGTAGTTCTCATCGGTGGCGCTGGCAGAATAGCTGATGAACAGGCGGTTGCCGTGGACAATCACCGCCGGGCCTTCGTTCACCAGAAAGCCCCGACACTCCCAGTCAAATTCGGGTTTACTGAGCATCACCGGCTGGCCTTTCAGCGTCCATGGATTTTCCAGCTCCGCCAGATACAGATTGGAATTTCCAGCAATATCCGGCGCCTTTTGCGCCCACAGATACCACTGCTTTCCCTGATGCATGAATGTGGTTGCGTCGAGCGCGAAGGTATCAAACGGCGTTTTTACTTGGCCTCTTGCCTGCCACGCACCGGTCAGCGGGTCGGCATCGTCACAGGTCAGCGCGAACATCCGATGCTGGAACATCCCCAATTCATCAAGGTCATGGGTGTGCGTGGCGGCAAAATAGATGACCCAGGTGCCGTCAATGCAGTGCAGTTCTGGCGCCCAAATTAGCTGGCTCATCGGGCCGCTATCGGGTTTACGCCAGACCACTACCGGTTCAGCAGTGCGTAAACCGGCGATGTCAGCGGTGCGGCGGATTTCCAGTCGGTCATATTCCGGTACTGAGGCGATGAAGTAATACGCCCCCTCGTGATGCAGAATAAACGGGTCCGCACGCTGCTCGATAAACGGGTTAGGCCAATTGTTCATTGTGGTTTCCTCACCAGCTCTGCCTGTTGTTGATATTCACTCAGTTCGCGATAGTTCTGACGACGTTTTTCCAGATCGGCCTGGATCTGTTTCATTAATTCCCGATCCACTTTCAGCAGGCGAACGACCCCGGCGGTAATCAGATAACCGACGCCAGGGATGACGCTGAACAGCAGCACGATCCCGTTGAGCGCATCCGGGCCTTGTGCTTTTGCGCCCGCATCATAACCATACCAGGAGAGCAGGAACCCGACCATCGCCCCGGCGACCGCCAGCCCGACTTTCAGGAAGAACAGGTTGCCGGAGAAGCTGATGCCGGTGATGCGTTTACCTGTTTTCCATTCGCCATAGTCGTCCACATCGGCCATCAGCGACCAGTGCAGCGGGGAAGGGATCTGATGCAGGATGTTGAGCAGGAAATAGAGCACCATGATCATCATCGTGGCGTGCGGATCGAAGAAGTAGAAGGCGCAGGAGAAAATCGCCAGCGCGATGTTGGTCCAGAAGAACACCTGCAGTTTGCACCAGCGGTCGGTCAATACCTTCGCTAACATACTGCCGATCATCATCCCGACTACGCCGAGGCTGATAAACAGCGTGGCGAAATGGGTGCTCTGTTGCATTACCCAGGTAACGTAGTACATGGTCGCCGCCATGCGGATAAAGCCCGGGCAGACATTGCACAGGGTCAGCAGTAGGATGCGCACCCACTGATCGTTTTTCCACACGTCTTTAAGATCACGCTTGAGTTCATCGTTGGTTTGCACCGCCGGACGCACGCGTTCACGCACGGTGGCAAAGCAGAACAGGAACATACACATGCCGATAAACGCCAGCACGGTCATCGCCATTTGATAGCCTTTGGCTTTGTTATCGCCGCCAAACCAGTCGACCATTGGCAGTAAGGTCAGCGACAGCAACAGGGTGGCAATGCCGACCATCACGAAGCGATAGGACTGACACGCCACACGCTCTTTCGGATCGTTGGTGATAACGCTCCCGAGCGAACAATAAGGAATGTTGATCGCCGTATAGGTTATCGACAGCAGGAAGTAGGTCACGAAGGCATAGATAACCTTGCTGCTGTAACTCCATTCCGGGGTGGTGAACATCAGCACGCTGAACAGCGCGTAGGGGAAGGCAATCCACAGCAGCCACGGCCGAAAACGACCATATTTACTGCGGGTGCGGTCCGCCATTGCCCCCATAATCGGGTCCGTCACCGCGTCAATGACGCGAATTGAGAGCAGTAACACCCCGACCAGCGCCGGGGCTAAACCGAAAATATCCGTATAAAAATAGTTAACAAACAACATAATGGCGCCGAAGATGATGTTGCATCCCGCGTCGCCCATTCCGTAGCCGATCTTTTCTTTTACCGATAATTTGTTGTTGTCCATCGACACTTCTCCGCAATGAGATATGCAGATGATTATTCGCAGGCTTTCAAAAAAATGCGTAGCAGGAATGCGGTGATGATATGGATAAATCAGCTGTGGGGAGGAAAGTGTGAAGCGCGTAACATGCTGGTGTAGCGGTTTACAGCCGCTACACCATGTGGATAATCAGCGTAGTAAGAGAGGATGGGATTACGCGCGAACGGCTTTCGCCCCTCTCTGTTTAACCAGATAGCCAATGCCCAGAATCACAATCCACACTGGGATCAGATATACGGAGATGGCCATGCCCGGCGTCATCAGCATGATGACCAGCACTGCGGCAACGGTAAACAGGCAAATCCAGTTTCCCAGCGGATAGAACAGGGCAGGGAAGCGAGTGCTCAGGCCCTGCTGCTGCTTCGCCCGACGGAACTTCATGTGCGCCAGGCTAATCATCGCCCAGTTGATGACCAGCGCAGAAACCACCAGCGCCATCAGCAGACCGAAGGCCGATTCCGGTGCCAGGTAGTTGATCAGTACGCACAGTGCGGTGAACACCGCAGACACCAGAATCGTGTTTACCGGTACACCACGCTTGTCGACTTTGGTCAGCGCTTTCGGGGCATTGCCCTGCTGGGCCAGGCCGAACAGCATCCGGCTGTTGCAATAGACGCAGCTGTTGTAGACCGACAGCGCGGCAGTCAGTACCACCACGTTCAGGGCGTTCGCCACGAAGGTGTCACCCAGCTCGTGGAAAATCAGCACGAACGGACTGGTGTCAGAGGTGACGCGGGTCCATGGCAGCAGTGACAGCAGAACGGCCAGCGAGCCTACATAGAAAATCAGGATACGGTAGATAACCTGATTGGTGGCTTTCGGGATGCTCTTCTGCGGGTCATCGGCTTCGGCGGCGGTAATGCCGACCAGCTCAAGGCCGCCAAAGGAGAACATGATGATCGCCATCATCATCACCAGCCCCTGGATGCCATGCGGCAGGAAGCCGCCCTGTTCCCACAGGTTGCGCACGGTTGCCTGTGGGCCACCATTGCCGCTGAACAGTAGCCAGCCACCGAACAGGATCATCGCCACTACCGCGACAACTTTGATGATGGCAAACCAGAACTCCATCTCCCCGAACACTTTCACGTTGGTGAGGTTAATGAGGTTAATTGCCACAAAGAACACCGCTGCTGATGCCCAGGTCGGGATTTCAGGCCACCAGAACTGGATGTATTTCCCGACTGCCGTCAGTTCAGCCATCGCCACCAGGACATACAGCACCCAGTAGTTCCAGCCGGATGCGAAACCGGCAAAGTTGCCCCAGTATTTGTAGGCAAAGTGGCTAAAGGAACCTGCGACCGGCTCTTCAACGACCATTTCACCTAACTGACGCATAATCAGAAAGGCCACGAACCCTGCTATCGCGTAACCGAGAATGATTCCCGGCCCTGCGGATTGAATAACGGAGGCGCTGCCCAGAAACAGGCCCGTTCCGATAGCTCCACCCAGCGCAATCAGCTGAATGTGGCGGTTTTTCAGGCCGCGCTTCAGCTGTTCGCCTTGCTGTTGACCTTCCATTATGAAACCTCGTGAGTGATTAATTTTTCTACGCTTTTTAAGAACCCAATGGGTTCTCAGCGTGTGTCATTATGAACTTCCATATCCTGTACATTATTTTTTACAGAGCGGATGGCTGAAAGTTGCGTGTGAGTCTTCCGCAGCTGGAAGAATAGTGGTAAGTGCGGCCGAATGCACCTGCTTTGTGCAGGGATGCTGACGAGTTGCATAAAAAGAAAGCAACTGTAAATGCAGAGAGGCGAAACTTTTTCGTTTCGCGCAGGTTAAATCTCCCTCTTTGTGGGTAAACGTAAAATATGTTCTAAGTTGCAGTTCTGAAACATGCCTTCTGTAAGGTTGTTAAAATGTGCCCGGTTTACTGATTTCAATCAAAACCTGTATGGACAGAAGGTGAATACTTTGTTACTTTACCGTCACGAACCATGAATTGGTAAGACCAATTGACTCCGGGTAAATGGCTTGAGACAGGGAACCATGGCCTACAGCAAAATCCGCCAACCAAAATTATCCGATGTGATTGAGCAGCAGCTGGAGTTTTTGATTCTTGAGGGGACGCTGCGCCCCGGTGAAAAACTTCCACCTGAACGCGAGCTGGCTAAACAGTTCGACGTTTCTCGTCCCTCTCTGCGTGAGGCGATTCAACGTCTCGAAGCGAAGGGCCTACTGCTTCGTCGCCAGGGCGGCGGTACCTTTGTGCAAAGTAGCCTTTGGCAGAGCTTCAGCGATCCGCTGGTAGAATTGCTCTCCGACCACCCTGAATCCCAGTTTGACCTGCTGGAAACACGCCACGCGCTGGAAGGCATTGCCGCGTACTATGCTGCATTACGCAGTAACGAAGAAGACCGTACGCGCATCCGCGAGCTGCACCGGGCGATTGAAATCGCACAGCAGTCTGGCGATCTTGATGCCGAATCCAGCGCTGTCGTCCAGTATCAAATTGCCGTCACCGAAGCTGCCCATAATGTGGTCTTACTCCATCTGCTACGCTGCATGGAACCCATGCTTGCACAGAACGTTCGACAGAACTTTGAATTGCTGTATGCCCGCCGGGAAATGCTTCCGCTGGTCAGCAGCCATCGCACCCGAGTTTTCGAGGCGATAATGGCCAGAGAGCCGGAGCAGGCGCGTGAAGCCTCGCACCGTCACCTGGCCTTCATTGAGGAAATCTTGCTGGACCGCAGCCGTGAGCAAAGTCGTCGAGACCGTTCGCTACGCCGCCTACAGCAACGAAAGGACTAGCAACACCTATTTTAAGCGCCAGTTTTTAGAGCGCGGCAACTAAACGCAGAACCTGTCTTATTGCGCTTTTCGTCGCCCAAAATAGTTCGGGATGTATCGCGGCGGCAAGTGCGCGAATCCCCTGGAACATAGCAATCTATGTGACTGGGGTGAGGAAGCGCAGCCAACAAAGGGACAACCCGAAATATGCAGGGCAGAAAGCGCAATGGGACAGGTTCCAGACTAATCAACGAATAGATAAGGAATACCCCCCATGTCAGACCGTTTACAAAATGACGTGGATCCGATCGAAACTCGCGACTGGCTACAGGCGATCGAATCGGTCATCCGTGAAGAAGGTGTTGAGCGTGCTCAGTATCTTATTGATCAACTGCTTTCCGAAGCCCGCAAAGGCGGTGTGAACGTGGCAGCTGGTGCCGGGGCAAGCAATTATGTGAACACGATTGCCGTTGAAGATGAACCGGAATACCCGGGTAATCTGGATCTGGAACGTCGCATTCGTTCTGCTATCCGCTGGAACGCGATCATGACCGTTCTGCGCGCGTCCAAGAAAGACCTGGAACTGGGTGGCCACATGTCCTCCTTCCAGTCTTCTGCAACCATTTATGAAGTGTGCTATAACCACTTCTTCCGTGCGCGCAACGACAAAGACGGCGGCGATCTGGTGTACTTCCAGGGCCACATCTCTCCGGGCGTTTACGCACGTGCTTTCCTTGAAGGTCGTCTGACCGAAGAGCAGATGAACAACTTCCGTCAGGAAGTTCACGGCAACGGTCTGTCTTCTTACCCGCACCCGAAACTGATGCCAGAATTCTGGCAGTTCCCGACCGTTTCCATGGGTCTGGGCCCAATCGGTGCTATCTACCAGGCTAAATTCCTGAAATATCTGGAACACCGTGGCCTGAAAGATACTTCGCAGCAGACCGTTTACGCCTTCCTGGGCGACGGTGAGATGGATGAGCCTGAATCCAAAGGCGCAATCACCATCGCGACCCGCGACAAACTGGACAACCTGTGCTTCATCATCAACTGTAACCTGCAGCGCCTCGATGGCCCGGTCACCGGTAACGGCAAAATCGTTAACGAACTGGAAGGCATCTTCAGCGGCGCTGGCTGGAACGTGGTGAAAGTCATGTGGGGCGGTCGTTGGGATGAGCTGCTGCGTAAAGACACCAGCGGTAAGCTGATTCAGCTGATGAACGAAACCGTTGATGGCGATTATCAGACCTTCAAATCCAAAAACGGCGCCTACGTGCGTGAGCACTTCTTCGGTAAATATCCGGAGACCGCTGCCCTGGTTGCTGACTGGACTGACGAGCAGATCTGGGCCCTGAACCGTGGTGGTCACGATCCGAAGAAAGTCTACGCTGCACTGAAAAACGCGCAGGACACCAAAGGCAAAGCGACCGTTATCCTGGCTCATACCGTTAAAGGTTATGGCATGGGCGAAACTGCCGAAGGCAAAAACATCGCTCACCAGGTGAAGAAAATGAACATGGACGGCGTACGCTACGTCCGCGATCGTTTCAACGTGCCGGTATCCGATGCTGACATCGAAAAACTGCCGTACGTTACCTTCCCTGAAGGTTCTGAAGAACACACCTATCTGCACGCACAGCGTCAGAAACTGCACGGCTACCTGCCGAGCCGCCAGGTGAACTTCACCGAGAAACTGGAAATGCCTGCGCTGGCTGATTTCTCTCAGCTGCTCGAAGAGCAGAACAAAGAGATCTCCACCACCATCGCTTTCGTGCGTGCCCTGAACGTGATGCTGAAGAACCCGTCTATCAAAGATCGTCTGGTTCCAATCCTCGCCGATGAAGCGCGTACCTTCGGTATGGAAGGTCTGTTCCGTCAGATTGGTATCTACAGCTCCAACGGCCAGCAGTACACCCCGCAGGACCGTGAGCAGGTAGCGTATTACAAAGAAGACGAGAAAGGTCAGATCCTGCAGGAAGGTATCAACGAACTGGGTGCTGGCGCATCCTGGCTGGCTGCTGCGACCTCTTACAGCACCAACAACCTGCCAATGATCCCGTTCTACATCTACTACTCGATGTTCGGCTTCCAGCGTATCGGCGATCTGTGCTGGCAGGCTGGCGATCAGCAGGCTCGTGGCTTCCTGGTCGGCGGTACCTCCGGTCGTACTACGCTGAACGGCGAAGGTTTGCAGCACGAAGATGGTCACAGCCATATTCAGTCTCTGACTATCCCGAACTGTATCTCTTACGACCCGTCTTACGCGTACGAAGTTGCTGTCATCATGCATGACGGTCTGGTTCGCATGTACGGTGAGAAACAAGAGAACGTGTTCTACTACATCACCACCCTGAACGAAAACTACCACATGCCGGCGATGCCGGAAGGTGCTGAGGAAGGTATCCGTAAAGGTATCTACAAACTCGAAACCGTTGAAGGTAGCAAAGGTAAAGTTCAGCTGCTGGGCTCCGGTTCTATCCTGCGTCACGTTCGTGAAGCAGCGCAGATCCTGGCGAAAGACTACGGCGTGGGCTCTGACGTGTACTCCGTCACCTCCTTCACCGAACTGGCCCGTGACGGTCAGGACTGTGAGCGCTGGAACATGCTGCACCCGATGGAAACACCACGCGTTCCGTACATCGCTCAGGTGATGAACGACGCGCCGGCAGTGGCATCGACTGACTATATGAAACTGTTTGCTGAACAGGTTCGTACTTACGTACCGGCTGATGATTACCGCGTACTGGGTACCGACGGCTTTGGTCGCTCTGACAGCCGTGAAAACCTGCGTCACCACTTCGAAGTTGATGCTTCTTATGTGGTGGTTGCAGCCCTGGGCGAACTGGCTAAACGTGGCGAAATCGACAAGAAAGTGGTGGCGGAAGCAATCACCAAGTTCAACATCGATGCAGATAAAGTTAACCCGCGTCTGGCGTAAGAGGTAAAAGAAGAATGGCTATCGAAATCAATGTGCCGGACATCGGGGCTGATGAAGTTGAAATCACCGAGATCCTGGTCAAAGTTGGCGACAAAGTTGAAGCAGAACAGTCGCTGATCACCGTAGAAGGCGACAAAGCCTCTATGGAAGTTCCGTCTCCACAGGCTGGCATCGTTAAAGAGATCAAAGTCTCTGTCGGTGACAAAACCGAGACCGGCAAACTTATCATGATTTTCGATTCCGCCGACGGTGCTGCTGCTGCAGCACCTGCTCAGGCAGAAGAGAAGAAAGAAGCGGCACCTGCTGCTGCCCCAGCTGCGGCTGCGGCGAAAGACGTTAACGTACCGGATATCGGCGGCGACGAAGTTGAAGTCACCGAAATCATGGTCAAAGTGGGCGATACCGTTGCCGCTGAACAGTCGCTGATCACCGTTGAAGGCGACAAAGCCTCAATGGAAGTCCCGGCTCCGTTCGCGGGCGTCGTGAAAGAGATCAAAATCAATACCGGCGACAAAGTGTCTACCGGTTCCCTGATCATGGTCTTCGAAGTGGCGGGTGAAGCACCGGCTGCTGCGCCTGCTCAGGCCGCTGCTCCAGCCGCCGCTGCGGCTCCGGCTGCAACCGGCGCGAAAGACGTTAACGTACCGGACATCGGCGGTGACGAAGTTGAAGTGACCGAAGTGATGGTGAAAGTGGGCGACAAAGTTGCCGCTGAGCAGTCACTGATAACCGTTGAAGGTGACAAGGCTTCAATGGAAGTTCCGGCTCCGTTCGCAGGTACCGTAAAAGAAATCAAAATCAGCACCGGCGACAAAGTGTCTACGGGTTCTCTGATCATGGTCTTCGAAGTTGAAGGCGCAGCTCCTGCTGCGGCTCCGGCGGCTGCACCAGCTGCTGCGGCGCCGGCTCAGGCAAAAGCGGCTCCGGCTGCAGCACCTGCGGCGAAAGCAGAAGGCAAATCTGAGTTCGCTGAGAACGACGCTTACATCCACGCGACTCCGCTGATCCGCCGTCTGGCGCGCGAATTCGGCGTGAACCTGGCGAAAGTGAAAGGCACCGGTCGTAAAGGCCGTATCCTGCGCGAAGACGTTCAGGCCTACGTGAAAGACGCCGTCAAACGCGCTGAGTCTGCACCTGCCGCTGCCACCGGTGGTGGTCTGCCGGGCATGCTGCCATGGCCGAAGGTTGACTTCAGCAAGTTTGGTGAAATCGAAGAAGTGGAAATGGGCCGCATCCAGAAAATCTCTGGTGCGAACCTGAGCCGTAACTGGGTGATGATCCCGCACGTTACGCACTTCGACAAAACCGATATCACCGATCTGGAAGCGTTCCGCAAACAGCAGAACGAAGAAGCCGCTAAGCGCAAACTGGACGTGAAATTCACCCCAGTGGTCTTCATTATGAAAGCCGTTGCAACCGCGCTGGAGCAGATGCCTCGCTTCAACAGCTCCCTGTCCGAAGACGGTCAGAAGCTGACGCTGAAGAAATACATCAACATCGGTGTGGCGGTTGATACCCCGAATGGTCTGGTTGTTCCAGTCTTTAAAGATGTGAACAAGAAGAGCATCACCGAACTGTCTCGCGAGCTGATGGCTATCTCCAAGAAAGCCCGTGATGGCAAGCTGACCGCTGGCGAAATGCAGGGCGGCTGCTTCACTATCTCCAGCCTGGGCGGCATCGGGACAACTCACTTCGCGCCTATCGTTAACGCGCCGGAAGTGGCTATCCTCGGTGTGTCCAAGTCGGCGATGGAGCCGGTGTGGAATGGTAAAGAGTTCGTTCCGCGTCTGATGATGCCGATGTCTCTCTCCTTCGACCACCGCGTGATCGACGGGGCTGATGGTGCACGCTTCATTACCATCATCAACAACACCTTGGCTGACATTCGCCGCCTGGTGATGTAAGCGAAAAAGCCGGCCAATCGGCCGGCTTTTTTCTGGTAACCTCATTGCGCACCATGAGGTTATCGCTGCAAAAGACAAATCGTTTGCCGTTTGTTGTTTCAAAATTGTTAACAATTTTGTAAAATACGGGCGGATAGAACGTCCCGGTGGCAATGGGCGTTAAAGACCAGGGACCGCCGGAAATAAATTACAGAGGTCATGATGAGTACTGAAATCAAAACTCAGGTCGTGGTACTTGGGGCAGGCCCGGCAGGCTATTCCGCTGCCTTCCGTTGCGCTGATTTAGGTCTGGAAACCGTCATCGTCGAGCGTTACAGCACCCTCGGTGGTGTTTGTCTGAACGTCGGCTGTATCCCTTCTAAAGCACTGCTGCACGTTGCGAAAGTTATCGAAGAAGCCAAAGCGCTGGCTGAGCACGGTATCGTCTTCGGCGAGCCGAAAACCGATATCGACAAGATTCGTACCTGGAAAGAAAAAGTGATCACCCAGCTGACCGGCGGCCTCGCTGGTATGGCCAAAGGCCGTAAAGTGAAAGTGGTCAACGGTCTGGGTAAATTCACCGGTGCTAACACGCTGGAAGTGGAAGGCGAAAACGGCAAAACCGTGATCAACTTCGACAACGCGATCATCGCGGCGGGTTCCCGTCCGATCGAACTGCCGTTCATTCCGCATGAAGATCCGCGCGTATGGGATTCCACCGACGCTCTGGAACTGAAAACCGTACCGAAACGCCTGCTGGTCATGGGTGGCGGTATCATCGGTCTGGAAATGGGTACCGTGTACCATTCGCTGGGTTCAGAGATTGACGTGGTTGAAATGTTTGACCAGGTTATCCCGGCTGCCGACAAAGACGTAGTAAAAGTCTTCACCAAGCGCATCAGCAAGAAATTCAACCTGATGCTGGAAACTAAAGTGACTGCCGTTGAAGCGAAAGAAGACGGTATTTACGTTTCCATGGAAGGCAAAAAAGCCCCTGCTGAAGCGCAGCGTTACGACGCGGTGCTGGTGGCTATCGGTCGTGTGCCGAACGGTAAAAACCTCGACGCAGGCAAAGCAGGCGTGGAAGTCGACGACCGTGGCTTCATCCGCGTTGACAAGCAGCTGCGCACTAACGTGCCGCACATCTTTGCTATCGGCGATATCGTCGGTCAGCCAATGCTGGCACACAAAGGTGTTCACGAAGGTCACGTTGCCGCTGAAGTTATCGCCGGCATGAAGCACTACTTCGATCCGAAAGTGATCCCATCTATCGCCTACACTGAGCCAGAAGTTGCCTGGGTCGGTCTGACCGAGAAAGAAGCGAAAGAGAAAGGCATCAGCTACGAAACCGCCACCTTCCCGTGGGCTGCTTCTGGCCGTGCTATCGCTTCCGATTGCGCAGACGGTATGACCAAACTGATTTTCGACAAAGAAACTCACCGTGTTATCGGTGGTGCGATTGTCGG